>ENA-OFDP01000069-OFDP01000069.1-metagenomes-genome-assembly--contig:-NODE-69-length-47483-cov-4.994349_pt1 | contig 47483 bp, 38 predicted proteins | sample MGYA00153389_OFDP01 | MGnify analysis MGYA00153389
TGGTGAGGTCTTTAATGCCGAGTTGAATTAAGCCATCGATCAGTTCAGCAGGTTGCCCTGCTGTACCAAAACCACCAATCATGATGGTTGAGCCATCCTTTATTTGCGAAAGTGCTTCTGTTAAAGAAGCTGAACTTTTATCAATCATAATATTGTCCTAGGCACAGCGTACCTATTAACTTTTGGAACTTGGATTGGAGCTTGGAGTTGAAGCTAAAGCTGACACATCAGGGCTGCGTTTGGTTAAAATCAGATGCGCAGTTAAACCAATGACGATGCCCCAAAAAACGGAACTTAGGCCTAAAAAGTGCATACCTGAAGCTGTAGCTAAAAAAGTAATGAGGGCAGAATCTCGTTGAGATTCATTTTTCATGGCGACAGCGATATTGGTTGAAATCGCACCCAATAAGGCCAAGCCAGCCAAAGCGGCAACAAGCTCTTTCGGTAGCAAGCTGAAGAGCAGAACGATACTGCCTGCAAACAAACCACCTAAAATATAGAAAATGCCATTAGCAACGCCTGCGATATAACGCTTTTCTTTTAACTCATGCGCATCTTTGCCCATACACAGTGCAGCGGTAATGGACGCCAAAACAATGGTGATACCGCCGACACATGCAACAGCTAAAGACGCAATACTGGTGGTAGTGATAATTGGCTTAGCAGGCATGTCATAACCACTCAGTTTCATGATGGCCATGCCCGGTAAAAACTGTCCCGTCAGACTGACTAAAATCAAAGGCAGGGCAAGGTTTAAGGTGGAGTGCCAAGTCCATTCAGGGCTGATGAACTGAGGAATAGCAAGTTGGAAATCTAAACTCACCGCATTCATTTCACCAAGCCCAAAGCTCAAGGCTACACCTGAAAGCAGTACCCAAAGCATGCTATAACGTGGTGAAATTCGTTTTGCGACTAAAAAGACAAACAGCATGCTAAATACAATAATCGGCATACTGTCAGTTGCACTAAACAGACCTAAACCAAACTGAAATAGAATACCTGCCATCATCCCTGCGGCTACCGACTGCGGAATCCATTTCAATAATTTATCGAAGTAACCACTGATCCCGATCAGAAAAATCACCACAGCTGAGGTGATATAAGCGGCTACAGCTTCATTCAGGCTAATATTCGGGAACAGGGTGACCAATAAAGCCGTACCTGGTGCAGACCATGCTGTAATCACAGGGACTTTGAACTTAATGGAAAGAAAGATCCCTGCCACGGCTGCCCCAATAGAAATACCCCAAATCCACGAAATCATCATGGTCGGGGAAACCTGAGCTTGTTGCGCAGCCTGAAAGAAGATAATGAGTGGTCCTGAATAGGAAATCAGCACCGCCAAAAATCCTGCGACAGTGGCTGAAATAGACCAATCTTCTTTCAAAGTTTTAAACAGGGTAGCCATTCATTTGCCTCCATGCAGACATGATCCTGTATATAAAAGTAATGTAACGATCAATTAGCCTTGATCGCCACCACCGACAGGAACAACTGTACCTGTCATATATGACGAATCATCTGAAGCAAGGAATACAATCGCATTCACTTGTTCCTGAATCGTGCCATAACGGTTCATAAAACTACGATCAATGGTTTGATCGACCACTTGTTGCATCCACGACTTTTCATTTTCAGACAGTGGATTTGCATTACGTGGCACTTTACGCGGCGGTGCTTCGGTTCCACCTGTCGCAACCGCATTCACTCGGATCCCATCTTTGGCATGCTCAAAAGCAAGTGATGCAGTAAGGGCATTAACCCCACCTTTGGATGCCGAATAGGGCACACGGTTAATGCCACGAGTCGCAATAGAAGACACATTTACAATCGTACCTTTCTGATTTTTAATCATTTCAGGTAAAATAGCACGACAACACCACAGCGTTGGAAATAATGAGCGATTCACTTCTTTGATGATTTCTTCTTCAGAAAACTCTTCAAAAGGTTTCATCCAAATTGCACCGCCGACGTTGTTGATGAGCACATCGACACGGCCATAGACTTCAAGTGCTTTGTCTACAACACTTTGAGCACCTGCGAAGGTTTCAAGGTTGGCTTTGACAGTTATTGCATTACCTTGTTTTGCTTCAATTTCTGCTAATGTTTCATCGACATAGTCAGATAAGTCGGCTAAAACAACTTGCGCACCTTCATTAGCCACTTGGAGTGCAACACCGCGACCAATGCCTTGAGCGGCACCAGTCACAATCACAACTTTGTTTAAAAATCTTTGACGATCAGACATGATAAGTGGCCCCAATCAGTTTGCAGAGAATTTTTCAAACAGGAAGTTTGCAGGCTTTACGCCTTCGCTATCTAACCAACCTCGTACCGCATCAACCATAGGGACAGGACCACAAAGGTAGACATCAACATCACCGCCATTGAGCCATTCATTGTCAATGTGCCCAGTCACATAACCTTTACGCTCATGTGCAGAGTCTGGACTTGCAACCACGGTACGGTATTCAAACCATGGAAGTTTAGCTTGGAGGGCATTGAGCTGTTCTAAAGCAACTAAGTCGAAGTCATTGGTAACACCAAACACCAAACGAACAGGGTGTTCAGCGCCTTTTTCTTCTAAAATCTGCAGCATAGACATAAAAGGGGCAATACCTGTACCTCCCGCAAGCATGACGACAGGACGAACCACATTACGCAGGTAGAAGCTACCAAATGGGCCAGTAAAAGTCATTTTGTCACCGGCTTTGGCAGCACCACTTAAAAAGCTACTCATTTTACCATTCGGCACATTACGTACCACAAAGCCAGTTAAACGGTTGCCCGGTTTCGAGCTAAATGAATAGGAACGAGTTTCTGCTGTTTCTGGAATGCCGACGTTGACATATTGACCAGCAAGGAAGTGAATGTCAGGTTGACCTTCATCAAGCTGAATATCAAAAGTAATGGTCGATTCTGATAAGTTTTCGACAGCGACTAAAGTGCCTTGGTACTGGTGAATTTCGGTTTTGCAGACTTCAGATGAAGCTTGAATTTGGAATACGGCATCCGAAGTTGGACGGCACTGACACGCCAAAATATAGCCTTGTGCCGCTTCTTCGGGCGTTAATGCATCTTCAATATACGTCTCTTCAGGCATGTCATAACTACCAGATTCGCAAAAAGCGCGACAAGTCCCACATGCACCATCACGGCAATCTAGCGGAATGTTAATTTTTTGGCGGTAAGCGGCATCTGATAAAGACTCACCTTGAGTCACTGTAATAAAACGCGTTACGCCATCTTCAAATTGAAGTGCAACATTGTGGTTTGACATGGCTGAATATCCTTTAAAAACGTTGAAACTTGGAACTCTCAGCCAAAACTCCATTTGGCTGAAAGCATACTAAGGATGTATGGCTAAAACTTAGAGGTGATAAACATCAATCACTTGGTTGATGTAATCGTTTTTCAGGACCACGTATTTACTTAAAATTTGTGGTTTTTCACCTGAAAAGTCGATTTCATAACGTGACATACCAAAGTAGCTATAACTGGTTTTGTAGCGGAAGCTCAGCGTATTCCAGTTAAAACGAACGGTAACTTTGTTGCCATCACGCTCAATCACTTCGATATTGTTCACATTGTGACAAGTACGTGTGTCTGGCATGGTCGCAGAAGAGCGTTCAGTTTTAATGCGGAACACACGGTCTTCTAAACCTTGACGGTCTGGGTAGTAAATCAGGGAAATTTCAGACTGCGGATCCGTAGTCAATGTATCGTCGTCATCCCATGCAGGCATCCAAAATGATGCTGATGGGGCATAACATGCAAGCCAATCGTCCCATTGCTCATCATCTAAAAAGCGTGCTTCTTGATACAGAAACTGACTAACTTGTTCGATACTCACTGTATTGAGTGTTGTAGGAGCATTCATGCCACTTCTCCTTGTTCATTTGCAGTTTCAACAGCCAGTGCTTTTTCATTGGCAATTGCAATTTTCATCATGTCTAGCCAGTGTTGGTGCTGAGCAAGGTAGAGGCCTTCATCTTCAGTTTTGACACCTGAAAGCTTTGGTTTTAGACCAATTTCATTGGCAGCATCATCTGGGCCATGAATCCAATGCTTTGAACCGCGGCACATATCATTCCATTCCAGTTCAATGCCTGCGTAGCCTGCTTGGCATGCACGAAATTCTTCTAAATCATCGGGTGTAGCCATGCCTGAGGCATTGAAGAAGTCTTCGTACTGGCGAATACGACGCGTACGTGCTTCCGCGTTTTCGCCTACAGGGGCAATACAGTAAATTGTGACTTCAGTTTTATTGACTGAAATTGGTCGAAGTACACGAATTTGTGAACCGAACTGATCCATCAAATAGACGTTCGGATAAAGACAAAGGTCACGTGAACGCTCAATCATCCACTTCGACATTGCGTCACCAAATTTTTCAGAGTATTCGTCGGCTTTCGGGAAGTTTGGACGGTCTTCTGGGTTCGCCCATTGTGTCCAAAGCAGCATGTGACCATTGTCAAAACCGTATGAACCACCGCCTTGTTTACCCCAAGCACCTGCGCTCATGGCACGGATGTTGTCACCCGCTTGTTTTTCTTTACGTTGTTGAGTGGTCGCTGCATAGTTCCAGTGCACCGCAGAAACGTGATAACCATCTGCGCCATTTTCTGCAGTGAGTTTCCAGTTGCCTTCATAAGTGTAGGTAGACGCGCCACGTAAAACTTCAAGACCTTGTTCTGACTGATCCACAATCATGTCAATGATTTTGCTGGTTTCGCCTAAGTATTCCTCTAAAGAGGGAACATCTGGATTTAAGCTACCGAACAAGAAACCTTTGTAGTTGCCAAAACGTGCAACTTTTTTCAGATCATGTGAACCTTCATGGTTAAAACAGTCTGAATAACCTGCATCTGCTGGATCTTTAACTTTTAAAAGTTTGCCAGAGTTGTTAAATGTCCAACCATGGAAAGGGCATGTATAAGTTGCTTTGTTGCCACGTTTATTACGACAAAGCTGTGCACCACGGTGTGAACAGGCATTGATCATGGCATTGAGTTCACCATTACGGTTACGTGCAATCAGAATCGGCTGACGGCCAATATACGTAGTGTAATAGTCGTTGTTATTTGGAATTTGGCTTTCGTGTGCCAAGTAAACCCAGTTACCCTCGAAGATATACTTCATTTCTAGGTCAAAAAGGGCTTGATCAGTAAACACTGAACGATGAAGTTTGAATTCGCCTGTTTCAAAGTTGTCGACAAGTAATTCGTCGATACGATCGAGATGGCTAGTATTAATAACTGGGATACGTGGCATGTCCGTTCTCCGACTTTCCAAAAGTGAGGAAGTCCCCGAAATGCGACTTTGCAGTGGCTATTTCGGTTCCAAGGGTAATTAAGCGCTAGCGCGACGACGTTCAACTTCAGTTGATGGTGCAGCCGCTTGGTCTTTTACCAGTTCAACATTGAATTTAATGTGTTTGAATGGACCTGTTAAACCACGGCTTGCAATTTCAGCTTCATCGGTAACATCGACAGCGGTAGCCACTAAGCCTTCACGTGTTGCAAATGCAAAGTCATCCCACAGGTATTGGTCACCCTCAATGTTGAATTGGGTGGTTAACTTACGGTAGCCTGGCGCAGATACGAAGTAATGTACGTGCGAAGGGCGGTTACCGTGACGGCCTAACTTGTTCAATACAAATTGAGTTGTCCCTTCTGGTGGGCAACCATAACCGACAGGCATCGTAGTGAGAGCAACGTATTTGCCATCTTGGTCGCTAATGATTGAACGACGTAGATTGAAGTCTGATTGTGACTTATCGAAGAAAGAGTAGTTGCCTAAGCTATTGGCATGCCACACTTCAACTTTTGCACCATCAATGATCTGACCATCGGTGTCCGTCACTGTCCCTTCAATAATCAGAGTCGGAATTTTGCCTTCTTCAGAACCATCGTCCATACGCGCAAAACCAACCGATTCAGGTGCGCCAGCCACGTATAAAGGACCTTCGATGGTACGTGGTGTTCCGCCTGTAATGCCTGCTTTGGCATCGGCTTCATCTGCACGTAAGTCGAGGTAATGCTCAAGACCAAGCCCTGCCGCAAGTAAACCGAGTTCGTTGGCTTGGCCTGCATCCGTAAAATATTCAAGACCTTTCCAAACTTCAGTTTGGCTCAAATCTAAGTCTTCAATCGCTTGGAATAAGTCACCCAATAGGCGAACCACAATTTGTTGAGTACGTGCGTCTACAGAACCTGTTGCTGTATCCACATTCATTGTTTTGACTAATGCATCAATCTGTTGACGATTCATACTATTGCTCCTTAAGTATGTTTGCTTTGTGGTGGCTAGCTTTATGAATAGGTTGAAAAGCTTAGCTGCCACGTTCCTTGTTAATTTCTTTCACTGGAATATTCACTACGTTCCAGTGATTAAATTGCATAAAATCTTTTTTCAATTAACGATCATCTTCGCGGATAGAAGAGGGATGTCGGTTCAAAGGCATCACTTCAATGTTCATATACGGGTACAGGGGTAAACCTTGCAAAATGTTGTGTAGCTCTTCATTACTCTCCACATCAAAAATGCTGATGTTTGAGTACTGACCTGTAATACGCCAAATATGTCGCCATTTGCCTTGAGCTTGTAGCTCTTGCGAATATGCTTTTTCGACTGCTTTAATTTCACAGGCAGTTTCAGCAGGCATATCCAGTGGAATGTTTACATCCATACGTACGTGAAAAAGCATGTGTAACTCCTAAACGGTTAAGACGTCGCTTAAGCGCGGCGTAGCTGATCAATCTTGTTTTCATCCAGTTCAATACCGAGTCCTTTGCCTTGAGGTAAGTGCAAGGCGAAGTCAGTGTATTGAAGTGGGGTTTTTAAAATATCTTGGGTTAACAGCAGTGGGCCGAATAGCTCGGTGCCATAGGCTAAATTTTCAAAGGTCGAGAACAAATGTGCCGAAGCAATCGTGCCGACGGCACCTTCAAGCATGGTTCCACCATACAAATCTATACCGGCTAAGTTGGCAATCTTCGCGACTTCATGACCTTCAATTAGTCCACCAGACTGAGCCACTTTGACTGCAAAAACAGAGGCCGCATTGGTTTTGGCTAAACGGTAGGCTGAGCTTGGTCCCATGAGCGATTCATCCGCCATGATGGCAAGATCAAAACGTCGTGTTAAACGCTGCATCGCATCAATGTTGTCAATCGCACACGGCTGCTCAATCAGGTCAACACCACCATTTTGTAAAAGTTGAATACCCTTAATCGCATCTAGCTCAGACCATGCACGGTTCACATCGACACGGATGGAAATGTCTGAACCCAGCGCTTGTTTAATCGCAAGAACATGTTCAACATCTTCTTCTACACGGCGTGAACCAATTTTAAGTTTGAAAATATTGTGGCGTCTTGCCTCAATCATTTTTTGGCCTTCAGCAATATCTTTTTCAGTGTCACCAGATGCCAATACCCAAAGTACAGGTAAGCTGTCACGTAAGCGGCCACCCAATACTTCAGAAAGGGGTAAATCTAAACGTTGCGCTTGGATGTCGAGTAGAGCCGTTTGAATTGCACATTTGGCAAAACGGTTACCATTAATATTCTTTTTCAAAGCACGCATAGTTTGTGCGATGTTTTGAGGTTTAAGGGACTTCAATAAAGGTGCAAAATAAGTTTCAATATTGGTCTTAATGCTTTCTGGACTTTCTTCACCGTAGCCCAGTCCGCCAATTGTTGTCGCTTCACCCCAACCGACAAAGCCATCTTCAGTGCTGATTTTCACCAAGACAAGCGTTTGCGTTTGCATAGTCGCTACCGCCATTTTGTGTGGGCGAATAGTGGGGATTTCGACGAGTAAGGTTTCTATAGATTTATACATCTTAACTCTGCGCAGCCTTGCGTTGTGTACCTAATTTGATATACCTTAAAAGAATAAATATGAACTGTCGAAGATCAAATTAGCATTTTAATATATCTTAAAGGTATAAATAGTCATGGAATTGAGACACCTCCGCTACTACGTAGCTGTTGTAGAAGAGCAGAGTTTTACCAAAGCTGCTGAAAAATTATTTATTGCACAGCCTCCTTTAAGCCGCCAGATACAAAATCTGGAGGCTGAATTGGGCGTGCAATTATTTGAACGTGGCAGCCGCCCACTCAAGACCACGGAAGCAGGTCAATTCTTCTATCAACACGCTGTTAAACTTTTGTCTAATGCCGAAGAAGTTAAAGCCATGACACAGCGTGTAGGCTTGGTTGAAAAAACGGTGACCATGGGCTTTGTGGGTTCGTTGTTATATGGGTTATTGCCTAAAATTGTGTATTTATTTCGCCAACAGCAGCCACATTTAAAAATAGAATTGATTGAAATGAGTACCAAAGACCAAATTCAGGCCTTAAAAGAAGGGCGGATTGATGTTGGTTTTGGACGCTTACGTATTTCAGATCCTGCTGTGCGTCGGGTTTTACTGCGTGAAGAACCGTTGATGTTGGCGGCACATTCGAGTCATCCTTTAACGGCGCAAAAACAAGGCGTGTACCTGTCGGACTTGGTCGATCAGAACTTATTTCTTTATCCAAGTCATCCCAAGCCAAACTTTTCTACCCAAGTCCAAGGGCTGTTTTCAGAATATGGACTGGAACCCAAACATTTAAAAGAGGTTCGTGAAATACAGTTGGCACTGGGGTTGGTTGCAGCTGGAGAAGGAATCTGCGTGGTTCCTGAAAGTGCACGAACCATTCAACTCCCGCATTTGAACTATATTCCAATCTTAGATGATGCGGCGACTAGCCCCATTTTTCTGGCGATTCGTTCCATGGATGAAAGCGAGGACATTCGTTCATTATTTGATTGTATTTATCAGGTCTATGACCTTGAAGCGATCAAATATGACCGCGCATTTATCTAAACTTGGGGATTTAAATTCCACGATACTTTGAAAGTCTACATTTTAAAACGAGCCATTTCAGCCATTCTCTGAGATGGCTTTTTTTATAATCATTTTCGCTTGGTTTTGCTTATTTCCTGTCTCTCACTGCAACCATGGCTTATATAAGCTATTTATTTAAAAAAATAAAAACCTTAACCGACCTTAAAGGTATAAATATAGAGTTATTCGGTTTTGGACAAGAAAGCTACTTTTGCTGCAATGTGCACAGCAACAAACATTCGCAAGCAGGAGGCTTAAAGTGAATACAAATCCAGTTAACATCAACACGGTGGTCGATGAAGCCAAATTTACGCCCTTTCATTGGAGTGTACTCATTTGGTGTCTACTGATTATTATTTTTGACGGTTATGATTTAGTCATCTATGGCGTGGCGTTGCCACTTCTGATGCAAGAGTGGGGACTCAGTGCAGTACAAGCAGGTTTACTTGCGAGTACAGCCTTGTTTGGCATGATGTTCGGTGCAATGAGCTTTGGGACGTTGTCTGACAAATTGGGCCGTAAAAAGACCATTATGATTTGTGTGGCTATTTTTAGTGGCTTCACCTTTCTCGGCGCATTTGCAAGTAATCCTATCGAGTTTGGGATTTTACGTTTTCTTGCGGGACTTGGCATTGGTGGAGTGATGCCAAATGTGGTCGCACTCATGACTGAATATGCTCCGAAGCGTATTCGTAGCACACTCGTTGCGGTTATGTTCAGTGGTTATGCTATTGGTGGCATGACATCAGCTTTATTGGGTGCATGGTTAGTAACAGACTATGGTTGGAAAATCATGTTCTATATCGCCATCATTCCATTTTTGGCTTTGCCGATTCTTTGGAAGTTTTTACCTGAGTCTTTAATGTTCCTGACTAAAAAGGGTGAAACTGAAAAAGTCCGTGAAATTGTGCAAAAAATTGCACCTGAGCAAGCGATTCAGCCAGAAACGACATTTAAGCTCAACGAACCTGTTGCTGGTGATGACGCTCCATTAAAGGCATTGTTCCAACAAGGTCGTACCTTTAGCACCATGATGTTTTGGGTGGCATTCTTTATGTGCTTACTCATGGTCTATGCGCTTGGAAGCTGGTTACCAAAACTAATGATTCAAGCAGGTTATTCGCTTGGTGCAAGTATGATTTTCTTATTTGCTTTAAATATTGGCGGTATGGTTGGAGCGATTGGCGGTGGTGCGCTCGCAGACCGTTTCCACTTAAAACCAGTTTTAACAACCATGTTCACCGTGGGTGCTATTGCACTGATTTTACTTGGTTTCAACAGTCCACAAATGGTGCTGTACGGTTTAATTGCGATTGCAGGCGCAGCGACTATTGGCTCACAAATTCTACTGTATACCTTTGTTGCACAGTTCTATCCAACTGCGGTGCGCTCTACAGGTATGGGCTGGGCTTCAGGCATTGGACGCATTGGCGCAATTGTTGGACCTGTACTGACAGGTGCATTGTTAACTTTTGAGTTGCCACATCAAATGAATTTTCTCGTGATTGCGATACCTGGTGTGATTGCGGCTTTGGCAGTGTTTATGGTCAATTTAAAAGTATCTGTAGATGGTGAAAAAACCAAATCAAAACAAGTGTTTGATGCAGTCAAATCGACAGCCAATTAAATAATACTGAACCCATGAGTCTAGTGCATTAGTAGTAGGCTCATTTCAAAAATTGTATGAACTGTTAAAATCAATTTGCTTTTTATAAGTTGTTTTTTAACGCGATTTTTAATGCGATAAAAAGTTTCATTTTAAAGTATTAAAAGAAATGCATTGCGTTAGAAAACAGCGATGAAAAAGAGAGCTAAATATTAAAGAGTAAAAGTCAGGACAGACTTAAATACACAGGACCCGTGTTAAATGAAACAATTTAAGAAGAACGTTTTAGTTGTCACTTTATCCATGTTAAGTAGTGCAGCATTACATGCACAAACCAATACGACGGCAGAGATTGAGCAACTTAGAAATGAAATTAATGCGTTAAAACAAATGCTTCAACAGAATACTCAGCAACAACAGCAGCAAGCTGTTCAATTGAGCGCTGTTGAACGCCAAGTGTTGACGACGCCAAAAACGGTTGAAAAAACGGGTTTAGGTTTGACCAAAGGTGGGGCAGAGTTCAACTTATACGGTAATGTTCGAATGGACGCATCGTATCAGGCTGAAGGTGGTGCTCGTGATATGCCCTATAACCAAATCAATAGTGTACCTTTAGAAGGAAATGCTGAAAATAGCGATCGTTTAAGATCAACCCTTTCAGCAACGCGATTAGGTTTGGACTTTAAAGCGCCAGTCGCCGATCAGAACTTAAATGCCAAAATTGAGGTCGACTTTTTAGGCGGTGCAAACCTTGATAATTTACGTATTCGTCATGCGTATTTAAACTATGGTAACTGGTTAATTGGTCAAACGTGGTCAAACTTTGCGACTCCAGACTATATCCCTGAAACGATTGATGCTTTGGCTTATGTGGGTGCTTCAATTAAACGTACACCTCAAGTGCGTTATACCCATAAATTCACGCCAAATACTAACTTAGTCGCGGCAGTGGAAGACCCGAAAGATGCCAGCATAAGCCAACGTATGCCTGCATTTACAGGACGACTGAATCATAAGTTCAATGATGCACTTTCAGTCAGTGGGCGTGCAATGGCACATGAAAAACGCATTCAAAATCAAGAAGAGTGGGCGTATGGCGTAGGCGTTGGTGCCAAATTTGATATCACCCCAGTAACTTCTGTAAAAGCCGACTACTACCATGTCAAAGGTGATAGCAGCTTTGTATCCTTTACTAACCCTGGCGTAGTTGCAACAGGCACAAGTATTGAACAAAGTGAGTTTGACTCAATTACTGTCGGTTTAACACAGAAGTTTAATGACAAATTACGTGGTACTTTGGCTTATGGTTATATGACTTTTGATAAAAATCAGGACTACCTTGATGCTGTAGCTGATGATACCAAAATCAATAAAAACTTATGGCAAGCATGGGGGAATTTATTCTATAGCCCAGTTCAGCCCGTTAGCCTTGGCGTCGAGTATGTCTACGGTGAGCGTGAAGCGTTTGCACCTGCAGCAAATGGTAGTAAAAAAGGTGAAGACAACCGTGTGAACTTGGTTGCGATTTATAACTTCTAATACTTGAAGTGATAACCCATTTTCACTTTGATATGTATAGATCGAAGTGAAATTTCACATAGAAGCCGAAGGATAACTCCTTCGGCTTTTTATGTATTGCCGTTTAATTTACTCGATACTCAGTTTTAAGAAGATGTTGCGAAAGTCATGCAATAGTAGAAGTTTCGTCAGAACTTAAGTTATTTGTCACATAAGAATAAGTCATGAAAATAAAGCACATGTGCTGCCATCAAAGGGTTACATTAGGTGAGGTAAGTAACTGTATATAGAGTACTTGATGACAATAACATGGATTCTTTTTACGCTTATGGCCGCTTTCATGCAGGCTTGGCGCAACGCTTTTCAAAAGCAACTCAGTACTACTGTAGATGTTTATGGAGTAACTCTAGCGCGGTTCATCTTTGCTTTACCTCTAGCACTAATTTACATCAGTTGTCTTTACCATTTCCAACCTGTGACAGAGTCCGTCCATTTCAATCTCCGTTTTGCTATTTATGTGCTTATTGCGGCGTTGAGCCAAATTGCAGCAACAGCATTGATGGTTCAGCTTTTTAAGCAAAAAAATTATGCAATTGGAGTGGGTCTTGCTAAAAGTGAAGCAGTACTTGCTGCGATTATTGCTGTAGTCTTTTTATCCGATCATTTAAGCCTTTTAGGCTGGTTTGGGGTTGCTGTCGGAGGCTTCGCAGTTTTTTTAATGTCCAAAGGGCGGGACTTTTCTGAGTTTTCCGTACAAACCTTGTGTATAGGTATCGGTAGTGGTTTATGTTTTGCCATTACCTCGCTCTTGGTACGTGAGGCCAGTTTAGAACTAGATAATTTACCGTTTATTCACCGTGCAGCTTGGGTGCTCTTAATGGTGATTGGGACACAGTGCTGTTTACTTTTAATGTATTTGGGTATATTTCGCCGTGCAACATTATGGGCCATGTGGCAGCGTATTGGACTTACATTTCGTGTCAGTTTATGTAGTTTTTTGGCGTCACTGGGTTGGTTTAGTGCCATGAGTATGCAGTCAGTGCCCATTGTAAAAACTTTGGGGCAGGTTGAGATTATTTTTAGTATGTTGATTTCAGCCTACTTCTTTAAAGAAAAGCTGGCACGTACTGAACATCTCGGTATTGTATTGGTAGTGATCGCTGCATTTTTAGTGATTTGGGCTTGAAGTCTGATCTTTACACAGCTGCTGTCATTCATTTGTAATGACATTAACCATTCAAAATATAATTTAACTGCCGTTTTACTAGCCTTCAACTCAAAAAAATAGAGATTAAACCCATGTCTAGGTTTAATCTCCAAAGTGTGTTTTTCTCGTGAGATTTAATTCTGTAGCCAAAATTTAGATGTTGATATTAGTGCAACAAGCTTCAGATTTTTACTGAAGAAGGTAGTTTTGATCTGCACCGACAAAGAAAATTACACCTATACAAAAAAGCCCACAGTAAATCGCAAACCAAATAATCATGTTTTTAAAAGCTTTATCTGAAATTGAACTATCTGCATATTTTGCTGGTTTTTTTGAGTCTAGATCTTTCATGGTTAGGGCACTCAACTGAGGTGATGAGTACATTATGCAAAGCAAACGACTGATGAAACAGGTACAAAAACAAGATTAAAAAAATATAACAGATGAAGTAGAATTGCTCAGGGCTGTTATAGTCTAAAGCCTGTGTGACACACTATGTAGATATCAGTAACTTGTTTTCAGAGTCCTATCACTTGAAAATACAAGAAAATAAAAATGATCTTATATTTAAAATACCACTCATGAATTTTATACATACTGAATCATTAGAAATGATCATTTCATTCATGACTATAATTTTTGTAGATTAACTAAAATAGCACCTTGGTTGCATAGAACTAGAGTACTTGACCATTCAGCATGGCGTTTAAGTTTAAAACGATATTTAGAGAGCATTATGAAAAATTTTGAAAATAAAGTGGCTGCGATCACAGGCGCAGGTTCAGGCATTGGGCAGCAGTTGGCGATTCAACTGGCAAGGCAAGGTGCACATTTAGCACTCAGTGATCTCAATGAACAGGGTTTGGCGGAAACCTTAAACTACGTCAAAGATTATCCTATTTCAGTCACGCTCACAAAACTAGATGTTTCAGACCGTAAGGCTGTAGAGGATTGGGCAAAGCAGTGTCAGCAGGACTTCGGTCAGGTCAATTTAGTTTTTAACAATGCAGGGGTCGCGTTAGCGAGCACTGTTGAAGGCTTAAGCTATGAAGATGCCGAATGGATTTTCAACATCAACTTTTGGGGTGTGGTGTATGGAACTAAAGCTTTTTTACCCTACTTAAAACAAAGTGGCTCTGGGCATATTGTGAATATTTCAAGTCTATTTGGGCTCACTGCTCAACCTACTCAGAGTGCTTATAATGCGACAAAGTTTGCTGTCCGTGGTTTTACCGAGGCACTACGCCAAGAACTAGACCTAGAAAACTGTGGTGTCAGTGCGACCTGTGTTCACCCAGGTGGTATACGTACTAATATCGCCAATAGTGCTCGAATGAGTGACAGTATTCGTACGCTGGGTATGAACCCTGAGCGTGCCAGCCGTTCTTTCAATAAAATGCTTAAAACTCCACCAGATGTGGCAGCACAGGCCATTTTAAAGGCTGTAAAAAAAGACCAGCGCCGTGTCTTAATTGGAACAGATGCCAAAATTATCGATCTGGTACAGCGTATTACACCAACAGGCTATACGCAGGCCATGAGCTTTTTGACAGGGAAAAAACGCCGTAAATAAAGACGTATTCACATGAAAGATGATTTTATTGTTTTAACCGAGTATACTAAATCGAGTAATTTTTAAATTAAAAAAAGCTTCGATTTCAATGCTAAAGCATTCCGTTAAATAAAATGATAAGGAGTCCTACATGAGTGGTTCTCATAACCATGATCACAGTCATGTTGAAGTGACTGCAAAAAATGCCAAGAAATTAACCATCGCACTTGCCCTGACGTTTACCTTCTTAATTGTAGAAGTGGTCGCAGGATTTATCACGCAAAGCTTGGCCTTACTGTCCGATGCAGCGCATATGTTTACCGATGCCGCTGCTTTAGCGATTGCTTTAGCAGCCATCAAAATTGGGCAAAAACCTGCCGATGATAAACGTACTTTTGGCTATCAACGGTTTGAAATCTTGGCAGCTTTGTTTAATGCCATGATGTTGTTTGTGGTAGCCATTTACATTTTATATGAAGCCTATCAGCGTTTTAGTCAGCCACCTGAAATTCAAAGCTTGGGTATGTTGGTTGTTGCGGTTCTGGGTTTAATCATTAACCTGATTTCAATGAATATTTTGGTGTCGAGCAGTCAAGACAGCTTAAATGTGAAAGGGGCTTATCTTGAAGTGCTCAGTGATGCCTTGGGCTCTGTGGGTGTGATCATTGGCGCACTGGTGATTTATTTCACAGGTTGGATGTGGGTAGATACCGTTATTGCGGTGTTGATTGGCTTTTGGGTCTTACCTAGAACTTGGGTGCTACTGAAACAAAGTATCAATATTTTGCTCGAAGGTGTACCAAGTGAAATTGATATCGAATCTTTACGCAATGATTTGCTGGCTTTAGAGGGTGTACAAGGTATTCACCAGCTTAAAGTTTGGGCCATTACCTCTAAGAATGTGCATTTAACAGCGCATTTGATTGCACCTGATGTAGATCAGAGAGCTTTATACCACCAAGCTGTGGAGTTATTGGGGCATGAGCATGGGATTACGCAAGTGACTTTGCAGATTGAAGAAGATGAATGCCATCCACACCAACATGAACATAGTCATTAAAAAAGACTTGACCTTAGACTTAGTCTAGGCTTTACAATAGCGTCACTTTATTTCAGTACGACATTATGCGTTCTACCACGTGGATTAGCGTCTTAGTTGCTTTATTCATGTTCCAAAGTCTTTGGAACGTGGCGGCAGCTTTTTGCGTCCATGAAGAACAAAAAACTCAAGTCGTGACGCAACAAAATTTTCATTTTGGGCATCATCAAACCACCTTGTGTGTGTCTGATGATAAGGCACACCAGCAAAGCAGTGCCGATAGCCATACTCAAACGGCAAATGATCAGTTTGAATTGGGTGAAGACCATCAAGACCATCAAGATCATTTGCCTTCAATGGCACATTTGATTATTCCGAAAGAAATAAACTATCAAATGCCGCTCGCGTTTGAAGTTCGTGAGCGTCCGCAGTTTTTTTGGCACAATGCCTATCAAGCCCCTGATTTATTGGGGCAACATCCTCCTCCTGAACTTTCCCCGCTAATGGTGGGGTAGCCTAAAACATTTCCCACCACTTCTTCTAAAAATTAGTGGGAAAAAACATGTCGAATCAATTTAAGGCGTTTATACGCCAAGCCCTTGCTGTGGGCATAACAACAGCCGCGATGCAATGGAGTTTTGCCGAACCGATCAAGACTTTGGATGAAGCTTTAGCAAAAGTAGAGCGCTATCAAAACCAAAGCGACATTGGGCAACAGCGTCAAAGCATTTCAGAGCTGAACATCAAAAACAGTCGCCTATGGCAAAATCCTAGCTTAAATATCAATCAAGATGGTTTGGGTTCAAATACCAATCAAGAGTTCAGTATTGCCATCAGTCAGCCCTTAGATGTTTTTGGACAGCGTAAGCTTAATCAAAAACTCGCAGAAACAGCGCAGCAACAAGGACAGTTACAACAACAACTGTGGACAGCACAAAGCCAATTGGTGGTGAAATTTGCATGGTCTCAGTTGGCTTTGGCACAAGTTGAAAAATCGCTGTATGCCGCACAACTCAAAGTGAGTCAAAACAATTTAGACAGTGCCAAAAAACGTTATCAGGCGGGCAGTATTGCTTTGGTTGACTATGAACGTGCGCAAATCGAAAGTTTGGATATGCAGCGCTTATACCAACAAGCAGTACTGGCAGAACAAGTTGCACAGCGTAAACTCTCAAACCTTTGGGGCGAAACTAAAGCCGACATTCAACTTAATGCGACCACCATGCCATGGCCAGATCAAAGCGAAGCCACATTACAGCGCTATATTGCTGAAGGTTGGTTGGAAAAGCTGTATGCACTGAATATTCAACAGTCCAATTTAAACATTGAAAGTTTAAAAGTGCAGGCGCGTCCCAATCCGACCTTAAATGTCGGCATGAAACGGAGTCAAGCACCGAATGAAAGTAGCGATACCACATTAGGTGTCGGCGTGGATATTCCGCTGAATATTTTTAACCGTCAGCAATACAGCATTCCGATGGCCCAGCGTCAACAAAGCCTGTTGAATCAGCAGCAACAGCGTGAGTTAAAACAGCAGATTTTAGATATCGCCAATGCCATGCATGAACTCAAAGGACTAAATAAACAGTTTAGTTCGATGAGTCAACAAACGTCTTTGGCAGAACAAGTGCAAGTCCGCACGCTGCAAGGTTTTAAAGCGGGAAAGCTGTCCATTACCGACATCCAACAAGCTAACTCACAACTGCAAAGCATACGCCTTGGGCAGTTGCAGTTATTACGTCAAGCTTGGCAGACTGCATTGAGCGCAGAAGCACTCAGCCTAGGTACTAGCTACGAACAGATCAGTAGTTCAGATGCTTATAGCCAAATCAGTAAAAATTCTATCGCACAAATACAAGACCTCATCCTTGGCGGAGCACAATAATATGCAACTAAAAAACCAATTTGGAAAAATATCACAGCCATTGATGATTGGGCTTTTGCTCCTCATTACATTTCTCATCGCTTTAGGGATCTGGTTTAGCTCAAAAGATAAAACCACTGATGAACATGCGCATGCAGAACATGAAGAATCTGAACATGCTGATGAACCCGAGGCAGAAAAAGGACATGCCGAGGAAGGTGAAATTCAACTGACGGCACAGCAACTGACAGAGCAAGGCATTCAAATCGCTTCAGCTCAACAAGGCGTGGTGTCTCAAGTTACCGTTCTGCCTGGAAAGCTTGTGGTTAATACCGATCAGCAAGCTCATATTTCGCCAAACTTTGGTGGGCATGTGGAACAGGTGAATGTTGAGCTTGGTCAAAACGTACAAAAAGGACAAACTTTGGCTGTGCTGTCTGTACCCGAGCTGATTGATCAACAAGCCAATTTGCGGATGGCTCAAGCCAGTTTGGATTTGGCACGTCAAGATTATCAACGTGAACAGCAGTTATGGTCACAGGGCATTTCTGCTAAGCAAGACTACCAACGGGCAGAAAATGCTTACCGACAAGCGCAGATTACTGTGCAATCGGTGCAAAGCCGTTTAAATGCATTGGGCGCAACAGGTGGGGTAAATGGTCGTTTTGCCATTAAAGCCCCCATTTCAGGTGTGATTAGCCAAAAAGATATCGTAGTGGGTGAAAACGTACAATTGGCCGATCAACTTTTTGTGATTGAACAATTTAAAGAGTTATGGCTTGAGTTTAATCTGCCTGCTCAGTACTCAGGTCAGTTACAAGCCAATCAGAGTCTGACATTTAAGCCGAATACTTCTGAGCAAAAATATGAAGCCATTATCCAAAGCTTAACGTCTCAAGCCGATGCGCAAACAGGACGCTTGGTGGTACGTGCTAAATTAAAAAGCCAAGCGGCTGAACTACGTCCAAATGTTTTGGTGAATATCTTTTTAGACAATACCAGTTCAAAAACAGCGCTTCGCGTCCATAAAAGTGCGATTCAAAACATTGAAGGTCAAACTTCGGTATTTGTGGTCGACGCTGAACAAAAAGGACAAGTGCATTTGAAAGCGCAGCCCGTTCAGCTTGGGCAAGCTTCAAATGACGCTCAATGGTTGGAAGTGATTTCAGGCCTAACAGCAGGACAACGCTATGTCAGTCAAGGCAGCTTTGTCCTTAAGTCTGAACTAGAAAAAGGCGAGGCTGATCATGCACACTAATCATGATTTACCCAAGCCTGAGGGTTTGTTTGAACGAATTATTCAGTTCTCTATTCAAAATGCAATTTGGGTCATGCTCTTTGTCTGTACATGGATTGCGGTCGGAGTTTATAGCTATCAAAAACTGCCGATCGATGCAGTGCCCGATATTACCAATACGCAAGTACAAATTAATACCCAAGCCAATGGTTTTACCGCACTGGAGGTTGAGCAGCGGATTACCTATCCAATTGAAACTGCAATGGCTGGTATTCCAGATTTACAGCTGACTCGTTCTATTTCACGTTATGGTTTGTCCCAAGTCACTATTGTATTTGAGGATGGCACAGACATCTATTGGGCACGCCAGCAGATTAATCAGCGGGTTCAAGAGGTCAAAGCGGACTTACCTAGCGATGTTTCTCCAACCATGTCGCCAGTTTCAACAGGTTTAGGTGAAATTTATCAATGGGTCATTAAAGCCGAACCGAATGCCAGAAAAGCCGATGGTACGACTTATAGCGCGATGGACTTACGGGAGATCCAAGATTGGATCGTTCGTCCACAACTGCAACGTGTTGCGGGGGTTGCCGAGGTCAACAGTATTGGCGGGTTTAATAAAACCTATGTGGTTGCTCCCGACTTAAACCGTATGCAACAGTTGAATATTTCCTTAAGCCAGCTACAAACAGCTTTACAGGAAAATAATGAAAACCGTGGTGCCGGCTATATTGAGGAAAATGGTCAGCAGCTTACAGTGCGTGTTCCGGGGACACTCAACAGTCTTGCAGACATTGAAAATACAACGGTTTCCAGCCCAAATGGGAACCCTATTCGTGTCGCGGATATTGCACAGGTTTCAATTGATCATGACCTCCGAACAGGAGGTGCAACCTATAATGGCGAAGAAGCTGTACTCGGCATCGCTATGATGATGATGGGGGAAAACAGCCGAACGGTGTCTAAAGCTGTAGATACCAAAATTCAAGAGGTGCAAAGCAGTTTACCGCAAGGTGTCACAATAGAAACCGTTTATGACCGTACCACATTGGTGGAAAAAGCCATTAAAACGGTGCAAAAGAACTTGGTTGAAGGCGCAATCTTGGTGATTGTGATCCTCTTTTTATTCTTGGGTAATATTCGTGCTGCATTAATCACTGCCTGTGTGATTCCGCTGTCTATGCTGTTTACTTTAACAGGTATGGCACAGCAGAACATCAGTGCCAACCTAATGAGTTTAGGTGCATTGGATTTCGGTATTATTGTTGATGGCGCAGTGGTGATTGTTGAAAACTGTATTCGCCGTTTAGCCCATGCCCAGCAGTTACTCAAACGGCCGTTAACTCAGTCTGAGCGCTTTAAAGAAGTGTTTTTGGCAGCGCGTCAAGCCCGCCGTCCACTCATTTTTGGTCAATTGATTATTTTAGTGGTGTATTTACCGATTTTTGCACTGACTGGTGTAGAGGCAAAAATGTTCCACCCAATGGCTTTGACTGTTGTACTTGCACTCGTTGCAGCCATTATTTTATCAATCAGCTTTGTACCTGCGGCTGTCGCACTTTTTGTTAAAGGTGACATTAAAGAAACTGAAAGCCGTTGGATGCTGTGGCTAAAAGAGCGATATCAGCGAGTATTGGACTGTACCTATCAGTATAAAGCGGTGGTTTTGACCTTTGCACTGTGCTTATTGGTGTTGACGGGATTACTTGCAACACGTATCGGCAGTGAGTTTGCACCGCAACTGAGTGAAGGTGACTTTGCTGTACAGCAACTGCGCTCTCCAAGCACAGGCTTAGAAGAATCACTTCGTATTCAGGAAAATACAGAAAAGCTACTTTTGAAAAAATTCCCTGAAATACACGCTATTTTTGCGCGAACAGGCACGGCTGAAGTGGCGACCGATGTGATGCCACCGAATATTTCAGATGGTTACGTCATGCTGAAACCCCGTGATGCATGGCCAAATCCAAAAGAAACACTCGATGAACTGCGTAGCCGTATGCAGGCCTATTTAGCAACATTGCCCGGTAACAACAGTGAGTTTTCTCAGCCAATTGAACTGCGTTTCAATGAGTTAATATCGGGTGTACGTAGCGATGTCGGTGTCAAAATCTTTGGCGATGACATGCAAGTATTAAATACGGAAGCTGAAAAAATCAGTAAATTGATTCAACAGGTTTCAGGCAGTACCGCCGTTAAAGTTGAACAAACGTCGGGTTTACCTTTGCTCAATGTTGAAATTGATAAAAGCTTGGCGGCGCAATACGGCCTAAGTGTCAAAACCATACAAGACTATGTATCAGCAAGCATTGGCGGACAAAATGTTGGTGAAATTTTACAGGGTGACCGCCGTTTTGACTTTGTGATTCGACTTAGTGAACAAGACCGTAGTGTCAGTGGGATCGCGCAACTGCCAATACAGCTTCCGAACGGTGGCAGCATTCTGCTCACTGATATTGCCACTGTAAAAATGATGGATGGCATCAACCAAGTCAGCCGTGAAAATGGCAAACGTCGTGTGATTGTCACGGCGAATGTGGAAGGGCGTGATTTGGGCTCTTTTGTCACAGAAGTACAAAGTCAGCTTAAGCAGTATCCTCTACCAAGTGGTTACTGGATTGAATATGGTGGTCAGTTTGAAAATCTGGCCTCGGCACAGGCTCGAATGCAGATTGTGATTCCACTGGCATTATTAACGATCTTTATTTTGCTGATGGCCGTTTTCCATAACATTAAAGAAAGCTTGCTTGTGTTCACTGGCGTTCCATTTGCCCTAACTGGTGGTGTGCTTTTCTTGTGGTTAAGAGACATTCCCTTGTCGATGTCGGCGGGTATTGGTTTCATTGCCTTGTCTGGGGTTGCCGTCTTAAATGGTTTGGTCATGCTGACCTTTATTAAAGAACTAAGAGAGCAATACCACCTACATGAAGCCGTTTGGCAAGGGGCAATATTGCGCTTAAGACCTGTTTTAATGACCGCTTGTGTGGCGTCCTTAGGTTTTGTTCCCATGGCGCTTGCCACGGGCACAGGGGCAGAGGTTCAACGTCCACTGGCGACCGTGGTGATTGGTGGAATTATTTCTTCGACGTTATTGACCTTGGTGCTATTGCCAGTGTTGTATCGTTGGATGAATGCAAAGAAAGAAACGAAAATTTAACCCTTTAATCAACTGAAGCATGAGGAGGCAAAATAGTCTCCTCATACTTTTTTATACTACTTGATATCAGTCTGATCGCTTTTGGGCGTTAAAAATGGCAAATCTGTTATAGTCTGTTATATTTTTTTCACAAAGAACTGTATCTGTCCTTTCGTATAGGAAACCTTAGAATAATGAATATAGATAGAGCGTTGAGGTATTGGAAATGAACTTTTTACTGAAGAAAAATAGAGCTTGGTTTGTATTCTTTATCATTACTTTATATTCGTTTCTTGGATTTTTTCTTGGATTTATCATTTGGGAATACTTTTTGAAGTAAGTACATAGTAACACTAAAGAAAACTAAGGCAGCTAATACTTCAAAAAGTGATCTGAATCTTACTTTTCTGACTACCAGACTCAACTCATAACGAGACAAGTCTGGTGTTTAGAACCTTAAAACTTCCATTGCACCGAGACAGATGCATTTAAAGGATCACCGGGTTGAATCCACATATCACTATAACTTGCAACATAGTACGTTTCATCTAGGAGATTGTGCACATTGAACTGATAACGTAGCTGATCTGTTGGCGCATAATAAGCATTTAGATTCAACAAAGTATACTCAGGTAAGTTGAAACCGTTATCTGTACTGTGCCCACTACGTTTGCCCACATAGATTGCCGTTGCACCCAGCCCAACTTTGTCTGCATTGGCAAGGGTCCATTCATAGTTGCTACTGATAGAGCCGCTGTGCTTCGGCACATTGCTGAGTCGTGAACCTTTAGCAAGAATTTGGTCTTTTTCAACTTGGGCGTCTGTGTAGCTATAATTGGCACGTATAGAGAATTGATCATTGAGCTGTGTCTCTAGATCGAGCTCTAGCCCCTTACTTGAGACTTCTCCAGCGGTGATTTGATAGTTACTATCTGCTGGATCTGTGGTTAAGACATTCTCTTTATCCATTTTAAAGAGGGCTAAACTCAGCAAACTCTGTGGGGTAATCTGATATTTCCCACCAATCTCATAGCTTTTGCCTTTTTCAGGATTAAACACATCGCCGTTTCGGTCCATGCCACTGTTGAGCGCAAAGGATTCTCCATAGTTGGCATACCATGACCAACGATCATTCAGTCGGTAGTTTAAACCCAAGCGTGGACTGGTTTGTTGTAAATCCTTTTTATTGGATGTATCTGTAAGTTTATTTTGAAAGTCTTGAGTGATGTGATCAAAGCGCGCACCAAACAGCACACTCCATTGATCATTGAGGAAAATTTGATCTTGTAGATTCAGTGCAAAATAGCGTTGCTGTTCTTCGGTGTTAATGAAAAGTGGAAGCTCGGGTAAGTATTGTCCATAAATAGGATCATAGATATCAATGCTATTTGGCACGCTACTGCTGTGGTTTCGACGCAGTTGTAATTGACGATACTTCATCTGCCCAAGTTCAGTGCTCAAAAGTACTTCATGACGGGCCCAGTCTTGTTGGATCGTCCCAAGAACTTCAGTTTGAAAGAGAATGTCATCACTTTTATTGTCACGGTAGCGACGCTGGCGCTCTAATGTCCGTCCATCACTTTGAATACGACGAGGTTCACTGGAAAAGCCTTTGAGCTGAGTATCTTTCACACTGAGAGCATTATTCATTTTCCAGTCATCATTAAACTGATGTGCAAGTCGAAGCTGATAGAAATGATCTTTTTGAATATGATCACCATCATCAGGTTCGCCTGTAAATGTTTTAGGGTCCATCACAAATTGTTTTTGATAACTACTTACACCACGGTCGAAGGTTCCATCTTGTCGGGTAAATTCACTGTCAAAATCTAACTGGGTTGAATCTGAAATTTTCCATGTGAGTTGGGGGGAGAAAAACCAACGCTCACTCTGCACATGATCACGAAAACTTTGATTATCTTCATGTGCGACCGCAATACGATAAGCCACAGCATCACTGATTGGGGCAGTATGTTCAAAACTAGCACGGTATTTTTCTAAACTATTGGCACGTAAATTCACTTCTGAAGAACTTTCCCATTCAGGCTTTTTAGTGTTGATATTCAGTAGACCGCCAGCCTCCCCACGGCCATAGAGCGCAGCCATTGGGCCTTTTAAAAAGTCGAGGGATTCAATATTCACCATATCTCGCGGAGCACTGAGTCCACGGTTAACACTCAGGCCATTTCTGATGATTTGCGCCCCAATATTGGGGTCTGTACTAAAACCTCTAAATGAAAAGTTATCCCAAAAGCCGCCACCATAATTGGTTTGACTATAGACCCCGCTCACTTGCGTGAGTGCATCGTCAATACGTTGCACATCTTGTTGCTGAATTAACGCTTTGGATAACACACTTCGACTAAATGGCACGTCTAAAATGTCATGTGAAAACTTAGTCATTGCGGTGCTTTGTTGAAGGTTTTCACCCTCAGTTTCGGCTTGCAATTGGATGGTCTGGAGTACTTCTGTTGAAGTTTCGGCCCAAGTGAAAGAACTCAGCAAACTTAAATATATGCTTGAGGAAAAAAGAGAGAATTTATTCATCATGAAGGAGAGTAGTTTAGACTTTGTGTTGTTATGTTATAACATTTTAATAGATTCGTAGTTAAAAAATCACTCTAAAGTTGAAAAAATGGCTTAAAAAAATGAAATAAATCAACCTAAGCTTTTAGGTTCCAACCCACAATACACTGTTTCAAGTCAGCTAAAGTCCCAATACCATAGGCTGTATCAAATACGAATGAAGATATGGAACGCAGATCAACGTTATAATTTAAAATCAGATAGTTAAACTCAATTTCAAAATCTACACACTCAAAGCTATCGCCAGATAATTTAAAAAAAGCTGAGATATGTTGAATAATGTGCTTGTTCATTCTAAGAAAATTGTGAATACTCAAGCCGAAAAACTTGGGCTGTAATATTATTTTTTGGGGGTTAGCAACTACTGTGAAAACGTATCCATTTTCTCGTTTACAAAAAGCATTACTGGCGGTTGGTTCATTTTCATGTCTAGGGCTGAACTCGGTATGGGTACATGCGGCAGAAGAGAGTGATGTGGAACAACTCGCAACCATTACAACCACTGCTCAAACTGAACAATTGGCTTATTATCAACCTAAGGTTAATTTGTCTGGGTTTGGTCAGCAAAACCTTGCAGCAATTCCGGCATCTATTCACACCGTTACAGCTGAACTGATCGCAGATCAACATGCGAAAACACTGAGCGATGTGGTAAAGAACGATGCGTCTGTTGGGGATGGCTATGCACCTATTGGTTACTATGCAAACTTTGTGATACGTGGATTTAGCTTAAATGCGGGATCAAGTTATTTACTGAACGGTAATTTGCTACGCGGTGAGCAAAATGTAGCGCTTGAAAATAAAGAACAAGTTGAAATCCTAAAAGGCATGAGTGCGATTCAAAGTGGGATGTCAACGCCAGGCGGAGTCGTGAACTATGTGAGCAAACGCCCCAAAGATGTCCAGTCTTTAACCCTTGAAGCAGACAGTCATGGCGGTAGTCGTGTGGCTAGTGACCTTGGTGGATGGTTTGGAGACAATCAACAGTTTGGTTATCGCGTTAATGCAGCTTATGAAGATATTCACCCCTATGTTGAACATGCCGATGGAAAACGTTTGTTTGGCTCCTTGGCTTTAGACTGGAAAATTTCAGATCGTTCAAAACTTGAATTTGATCTTGAATCACAGCGTCAAAAACAGCGTTCAGTACCGGGCTATCAGCTACTTGATGGTAAAACTGTACCGACAGGAGTGAAATGGGATCGTTTACTGGGCTATCAAAGCTGGAGCAAACCTATCACCAATGAAAGTCTAAATACGAGTTTAAAATACAGCTATCAAATCAATGATAACTGGAGCGGCAATCTGTCTGCTTCACAAAGTCGTGTGGTTGTAGATGATTACTCAGCCTTTGTTTGGGGGTGTTACAGCAGTGTGTGTCAAACTTCTGGTCTAGGTAATAGTTTTGACCAAAATGGGAACTATGACATTTATGACTTCCGCAGCCCAGATGATAGCTATTTAACCAATCAATTTAAAACAGGCTTAAACGGAAAGTTTAACACTGGAGCATGGCAACATAACCTGAGTTTAGAGCTATCCCATGCTTATAAACGCCATACTCAATATGATGCTATATACTTACCAGTAGTTAAGGACTCTGAATCTACAGGAAATATTTATGATGATCCTATTAGCTATACACCTACGGATAAAGCCTTAGGTAATCATTACAAATCTTTGGATAGTCAACAAACAGCCCTCAACCTGTTGGATCAAATCGAATTTAATGATGCATGGTCAGTTTTGCTGGGCGGTAAGCTTTTACATTTAAATGAAAGTGCCTATGCTGCGGATGGCAACAGTATCCGTGACACCGACTTTAATCGCTTCTTACCACAGCTCGCGTTGATGTATCAGCCTTGGCAGAACACTCATCTGTATGTTTCGTATGCAAAAGGAATCAGCGACGGCAGTCAAGCGCCTGCATATACAGATAATGCTTATGTTACCTTAGCACCAAGACGTTCAACTCAATATGAATTAGGTCTTAAACAGCAATGGCAAGAGCTACTGATTACTGCCGCGTTGTTTGACTTAACACAAGACCATCAATATACCAACTTAGACAACTACTATGTCACCGATGGTGAACAGCATAACCTAGGTTTGGAATTGGGCTTGCAAGGTCGCGTTGCGGAAAATCTGGATATGATATCGACTTTGGCTCTGACTCGTTCACGTTTGGAAGATGTACAAGTAGATGCTTATAAAGGGCATCAAACTCAAAACGTACCGACGGTTCGTTTTGCTAGTCATGTGTCTTATCAAATGCCTCAAGTAGAAGGTTTACGTCTACTCGCAGGTATGCAATACAGTAGTAGTAAATATGCTAACAAAACGGGTACGGTTAAAGTTTCAGGCTATACCGTATTCGATGCGGGTGCAGCCTATAACTTCCGTGCTTATGGTTATGACAATATGCTTCGTCTGAATGTTGATAATTTGTTCAATAAAAAATATTGGCGAGATGCAGGAAGCTTCTTCGGGGATGACTATTTATTTCTGGGCACACCACGTACAGCACAATTTTCATGGACTGTGAACTTCTAAACAGAAATCGCTAGGTTTTAGGTTTTCTAAATTCTCCAATATTGGGTCGTCAATAAACCTATTACTGGTACGATTGATGTTAGATGTGGACTTATTCATTGACATAATGATGACGGTTGAATAAGTCTACAGAAATAAGTTTGTATAGAAAACTTTTACTGGACTATGATCAAAGCGAATTCTTAAGCTTGTGAATCAATATCCCAAAGCAAACTTTGAAGGTTTGGTCTCACAAGCTATTTTTACATCTTGTATTATCGTGATATAGGAACACTTTATGTTTGATAAGAATAAACGTGCAATCGTGGTTGGTGCTTCAAGAGGGATTGGCCTAGGTCTGGTTAGAGAGTTACTCAATCAGCACTGGCAAGTTATTGCGACTATCCGAGATATAACCCAAGTCTCTACAGGCTTAAATCAACTGCTTTCTGAGTATCCAGACAGACTTGAATTAACCGAATTAGATTTAAATCATGTACAAACAGCTGACCATTTACTCAGTAAATATCATGAAAAATCAATCGATCTCCTGTTGGTTTCTGCGGGTATTCTTGGGCCAGAACATCAACGCGTTGAGCAGTGCACGCCCAATGAGATTGCCAATCTGTTTTTGGTAAATAGTATTGCACCCGTGACAATTGCGAGAAAACTTCTTCCTTTGATGAAAGAAAAGAGTGTCATTGCATTTATGAGTTCTCGCATGGGAAGCGTTGCTTTAAACGATGATGGAAGTATGGAGCTGTATCGCGCAAGCAAGGCTGCTCTCAACAGTATCACACGTGGCTTTGCGATAAATGAGGCAATTCCTGCCCAAATAGGCGTGCTGAACTTACATCCAGGATGGGTGCAAACTGAAATGGGCGGAAGCCATGCACCCGTCAGCGTAAAAGAAAGCACAACGGGCATTGTATGTGTGGTTGAGGATTTTATTGGCAAGAATGAACAACAGTTTGTCGACTTTCAAGGTCATGAAATAACGTGGTGACTAAATAATAAGATGCAGTTCTTCATTTCTTGAGGGACTGCATATTGCTTTCATAGCAAATAAAATAACAACACTCTAAAAAGTGCGATAACCATTTAAAAATAGTCGTACCGTATTTTGAATATTTTCTTGCAACTGTTCTGTATTGGGTAAATAGGACTCATCTCAAAACTACAAGAGATGAACCATGATTAATCGTATTTAAGAAATGTGATCGACACAAAACACAATTTCTAGATCTATACAATCCTATCTTTTTCCAGTAATTTTACTATGGTATGAAAAATGCTAAGAATAAAATGACTCAAAAAAGGATGACCTATGAAAAAAACGATTTCAGCTTTAACACTCAGTTTAAGCCTATTACTCCCATGTGCAGCATTTGCCAAAAATAATGTCGTTGTTGTCGCTACTGGTGGAACGATTGCAGGTGCTGGAGCAAGCTCTACCAATAGTGCAACCTATACTGCGGCAAAAGTTCCTGTGGATGCATTATTAAATGCGGTTCCCCAGATTCAAAACCTTGCCAATGTGACTGGTGTGCAGGCCATGCAAGTTGCATCAGAAAGTATTACGGATAAAGAATTATTATCCCTTGCACGTCAAGTCAATGACTTACTTAAAAAGTCTGATGTGAGTGGTGTCGTGATTACACATGGAACAGACACCCTAGAAGAAACAGCTTTCTTTTTAAATTTAGTGATTCATTCAGACAAGCCGATTGTATTGGTCGGGTCAATGCGTCCAAGTACTGCACTTTCTGCTGATGGCCCGTTGAACCTTTATAGTGCGGTTGCACTTGCTGCCGATGATAGTGCAAAAGGTAAAGGAACTTTTGTGCTCATGAATGACGACATTTTTGCAGCACGAGATGTTTCAAAAACAATTAATATCCATACCAATGCATTTATGAGCCAATGGGGTGCACTCGGAACCTTAGTCGAAGGAAAACCATATTGGTTTAGAAATACAGCAAAACGTCATAATAAGAGCTCAGAATTTAATATTGAAAATATTAAAGGCGATAGCTTACCGCTGGTACAAATTGTTTATGGTTCAGGCAATATGTTGCCGGATGCATACACGGCTTATGCGAAAGCAGGGGCAAAAGCTATTATTCATGCAGGTACAGGGAATGGCTCGGTAGCCAATTATATTGTCCCAACATTAACTGACTTACAAAAAGAAGGTGTGCAAATTATTCGTTCATCTCGCGTACCCCAAGGTTTTGTTCTTAGAAATGCAGAACAACCAGATGACAAATATGGTTGGGTCGTCGCACATGACCTTAACCCGCAAAAAGCTAAATTACTTGCTGCACTTGCTTTAACAAAAACAAAAGATGCGAAGGAAATTCAAAGCATTTTTTGGGATTACTAAACCCAATAACTGTGAACTCGCATAGTAATGCTTTTCAGCTAAGCACCTTAAAAATTTAAGGTGCTTTTTTACCGTCTATAAATAGATTAAATTCATCGACTCTATATTGAATAAATATTTAACAAATCAATAGCAACCTATACTCACCATCTTTTTCGATAGGCGCTCTATGCACACAAGGCAAGACCTTTTGCGTAGGATGATCTACCGCCAAGCGCCAAAGATGTCCTAAGCCTAAATTCACAGGTTTTGCATTGGGTTTAGGCTGATAATGTAGATCAAAGAAATACTCTTCTAGAAAATTTTCAAATTCAGCTTCTGGCCCATCATGTAGTTCTTTAAGTTTTTCTCTGATTTTTGGAATCAAAATCTTTTGCTCGACCTGATCATTGGGCACGATATCACTTGCAGCACCGTGATAGGTACATAAGAAAGTATCTGTTTCAATCGGTGAGCGATCTATATGAAACGAATAGACATCTGTTGAAATAAAGTCTAGCACGTCATCACGTTCATAACATTTTAGTAAATTAAGAGAAGGAGATGCACCGAAATCAGTCAATAGCTGAATATCACTTAAGAGAATATCCCTTGCTAAATTTCCTTGTTCTGAGAGTTGTAGCGCTAAAAGATCTTCAATAGAAACTTCTGTAATATTTTCTTTTAACTCAAGTCTGGCCACAATTTCTTTAAAATCACCAATCAAATCTCTATGCCAACAAAGTGCATTCATTTCTCCTTGAAAACTCGAATTTATAAGTTCAGAAAAAGTAGAAACCACTCCAATTTGAGGGGTGTCAGAAAACGGATTTTTCATAGCAGATGTAAGTATTAAAGCATGTCCAATATTATACGTTTAGTTTGATCATAGGAATGCTGAATAATTCACGATAGAGATAGATTTTTAAAAATTTAAAGTATTCCATCAAGAACTTATGACAACGTTGTACAGACTGCGGTCTTTAGATATCCTATTTAACACAAAATGAAGCTGTACGACTTTAGAATGACTTAATAAGTGAATTTTTTATATGAAAATTAATGGAATTGGGGTTACTTCACCAGATCAAGAGATGAAGATTATTAATCAAGGAATGGTACGTATTGGTGGTGATGTATTAGGAGCTTTTGATGATGAAGTAATTACTGCACTTGCGAATACTCAAGATTTAATTGGTGCAGTTTTAAGGGTTCACTTTTGTTTAGAGGAGTTTTTAAATATTTGGTGTAATAAAGTTACAGACAATAAAGACTTTTTTTATTTCGGTTTTATTGGGTTTGATAAAAAAATACAGATCGCAGTAAAATTAGGTTTACCCGAAAACTTATCAATTATTTTTAAATTATTTAATTCTATTCGTAATAAGTATGCGCATGATACTTCTGCCAAAATTACGATAGAGCAATTAAATGATATTAGAATTAAAATAGATAGCCTTCCAAATTTTGGAACACAGCCAATACCAAAATGTAATGATCCATTATTTAAAACCCCGGTCGGAGATAAAATTTTATCTTGGAATGGAATAAATATTTCCACTAAAGACAGAATTGTATTCTTGTACTTTGTTTTTTCTATGAAAATATTAGGAGCCTATGTCGCTGAGTTTCATAAAAGAGGTATATCCTTCAATTATGCTCGGTAATAATTAAGTGAACGTTATCTAATGATGGACTCTAGGCCCAAATCTAAGACTCTTTAGTAAAAATTTGGCAGTGCTAAAATAATCAGCATACATTTTGAAATATCTCCAAATTATCTATACGAAGTAGCTGAACCTGATCTATAACCTCAGTATTAATACAATCAGGTTTGATCCTGTATCAGCTACTTATTTAAATAAATCTATTTCTTTTATGCATGCTCTTTACGAAGACTCAATGAAAGCTCATCCCAACGTTGTATTGCTGCATCCATCGCTTGCATTTTGACATGACCAAAACCTCGTACATCTGCTGGTAATTGAGCAATTTGCTCAGCTACAGATAAGTCATAGCTTTCAGGTGCAGCACTAATGGCGTTGACAAATGCGATATAACGATCACGCCAAGCATGTTCTTTTTGACGCTCTTGCTGCAAAGCAAATGGATCAAGGAATGTTTCTCTGAGCCACTGTAGGCGAGCAAGAATCATCATCGGAATACGCATCCAATATCCGAAAGCACGTTTGCGTATGGCGCCATGAGCACCCAAAGCTGGCGGTGCTAAGTGATAGGTTAAACGTAAACCTTTACCAAAATTGGTTTCAATCAATTGTTTAAAACTTTTTCCTGTGAGTAAGCGTGCAACTTCATATTCATCTTTATACGCCATGACTCTATATAGCTGTGTAGCAATGGTTTCAGCGAGTTCTTTGGGCAATACTTTGGCAGCTTGTTCCACAAGCGCTCGATACTGAGTTGCATAATCTTGATTCCAATACTCGACCAGACGAGCAGAACGATCATCCACTAATTCAGCCAATGTGGTTTGTTTATTCGTTGTTGGTATCATTGCAATAATGCGTTTGGCTAAGTCAGGATCACTCATCAAATGACAACCGATACGGAAAGCTTCAAGGTTTTTTTCAGTAGCAGTACCATTCAAATGAATTGCCTTTTCAATACTTTCACGTTTCAACGGAATCTGACCTGCTTGCCAAGCCATGCCAAGTAAGATTTGATTTGCAAAGATTGCATCACCTAAAACCTGTGTGGCAATACGTGTTACAGGTAAAGAAGTGAGTTTTCCTTGAGTCGTTCGACCACGAAGTCGGTGAATCAAATCTGTAATTGGCGCATACCAATCACGAGATTGAAGGAAATCAGAAGTAGGGGAACTATCTTCATTGACGATGATAACAGCATCCGATTTTAAACGAGAAAGTGCTGCATTACTGCCTGCCACAATGGCATCCGCACCAATCAAAAGATCACATTGACCCGCAGGGATTTTGGTTGCAGATATTTGATCATCTTCTGTAGCGAGTTGTATGTAGGAATAAACCGTACCGCCTTTTTGAGCAAGTCCAGCCATATCCATGATACGTGCAGCTTTACCTTCCAAATGAGCAGCCATTCCCAGTAAAGCACCTGCGGTTACTACACCTGTACCGCCAACACCACCGACCATGATCCGGATGGGTTGTTGATCTAGTTCAGGAAGGATAGGCTTTTCTGGCCAGCCAGCTTCTATACCTTTGAATATTTCTGGGCGTTTCATATCACGAGTATGGACTGTGACAAAACTTGGACAGAAACCTTCGACACAAGAAAAGTCTTTGTTACAACTGCTTTGATTAATTTGACGTTTGGTTCCTAACGCTGTTTCAACAGGTTCAATTGATAAACAGTTCGATTGTTTAGAACAGTCCCCGCAACCTTCACAAATCTCACTATTGATAAAAACGCGTTCAGCAACATCAGGATAAGCATTGCGTTTGCGACGGCGACGTTTTTCACTGGCACAGGTTTGAACATAAATTAACGCCGTAACCCCAGAAATTTCACGTAATTTGCGTTGCACATCATCCAGCTCATTTCTGTGATAAATCTCGACATGTGTAGCAATACCTTCTTCGGCATGAATCAGCTCAGGTTCATCCGTGACGATGACTTGTTTTGTGATGCCTTCCGCATCAAGTTGTCGTGTTAACTGTGCCACGCTGAGATGGCCATCGACATGCTGTCCACCTGTCATTGCAACTGCGTCGTTATAGAGAATTTTGTAGGTCATGTTCAGTTTTGCAGCGATCGCTTGGCGGATGGCTAGATAACCCGAATGGAAATAGGTTCCATCGCCTAGATTGGCAAAAATATGCTTTTCATTGGTGAAATGAGAAGCACCCGCCCAACTCACACCTTCACCACCCATTTGCGTGAACGTTTCTGTTTCATGATTCTGTAACACGGCAATATAATGACAACCGATCCCGCCCAGTGCACGACTGCCTTCGGGTAACTTAGTTGATGAGTTGTGAGGGCAGCCGCTACAAAAGAAAGGTTTACGTTCTGCAATATCCAGAACACGCCGTGATTCATGTTCTGCTTTTTGTAGCAACTCAACTCTATTTTCAATCTGTGTTTTTAAACTTTCTGGAAGATCTAATTTTAAGAATCGAGCTGCCAACATTTTTGCAATCGGTTCAGGTTGGAACTCATAGTGACCAATCAAAGGCGCTTCATCAATCGATGTACTCCATTCACCTTTGCCATCACAAGCTTTACCGATGATACGAGGTCGTTTGCCATCTGGAAGTGCATAGAGTTCATCTTTAATTTGAGCTTCAAGAATAGGGCGTTTTTCTTCTACAACAATCAGTTCTTCTAAACCTTCGGCAAATTCACGCAGACCTTGCGGTTCTAAAGGCCAAATTAATGCTACTTGATACACTCGCAGTCCGAGCTGTTGCGCTGTTTCATCTTCAATTCCGAGAATACGTAACGCTTCAATCGTATCTAAATAACCTTTACCACTTGCTGCAATGCCAATACGCGCATCAGGACAATGCCATGTCACCTGATTTAGTTGATTTTCACGTGCATAAGCCAATACAGCGGGTAAGCGATATTGATAAAGACGTTCTTCTTGTTGAATGCCGTGATCAGGCCAACGAATGTTGACACCATCTTCAGGCATTTGAATATTTTGGGGTAAAACAGGAGTAACTCGATCTAAATCCACATGAACAGAAGCCGAGGTTTCGACAATTTCACTGACCAACTTCATCGACGTCCATACACCCGAAAAGCGTGACATGGCGACCGCATGTACACCTAAATCAAGAATTTGCTGTATTGAAGTCGGGTAAAAAATTGGAATGCCACAACCAATCATCACGTGTTCTGACTGGTGTGGAATACTTGACGATTTACAAGAGTGGTCATCACCAAAGAAGGCAACCACACCACCTCGTTCTGATGTGCCTGCAAGATTGGCATGACGGAGAACATCTCCTGAACGATCTACCCCAGGGCCTTTGCCATACCACCATGCGGTCACACCATCATATTTACCTTGCCCTGCGAGATTGGCTTGTTGGGTACCCCAAATTGCAGTAGCAGCAAGATCTTCATTTACGCCGGGTTGAAAAACAACATGATGGTCCTTGAGTATGCCTTCAACTTGCCAGAGAAAATTATCATAATTTCCGACAGGGGAACCACGATAACCTGAAATAAAACCAGCAGTATGATAACCGTTTAAAGTATCCAGCCGTGTTTGTGCCAGTGGTAAACGCACCATGGCCTGAATACCTGTCATGTAAGCAGTACCGTCATCACTGAGATATTTATCTTCAAGTGATACATCCTTGGTTGGAATTTTAATTGGAGTAAATTTTGTCGCTATATTCATTTATATCTCCTTTAAATTTTGTAGATCGAGCTACTTTCTTTTCTCAACATCCCGTTGAATATTTGGAGTAAATGACATACTCGGAAAAAGATTGATCAGTTCAACTTAAGACAATGAAACTGTTCAATGTATGTACATTAATGTCATTGTGGGTGATCCAGACTGGTGCAACAATGCGTAATTTAGAAAAACATATTTACGTTATGCGCAAAAATCTTGAGGGTGGATTACTGCATGCAATGCATGCTTTTCTAAAAGTCATTGATAGTGGAAGCTTTACCGCCGCCGCAGAGCAGATGGAACTGACAACAGCGCAAGTGTCTCGACTCATTAGCGAGTTAGAAGGGCGTTTAGGTACAAAATTACTACAACGATCGACCAGACAGCATGCATTGACCGATATTGGTGCAGCTTATGCAGAGCAATGCCGTCAAGTGCTTGCAATGGTGGAAGAAGCAGAAGCTCAAGCCATGGGAATGGCAAGCAAACCGCAGGGCAAGTTACGTGTTTTGAGTATGGCCAGTTTTGGTCATCATTATGTGTCTCCGATGCTGGCCGAGTTCTGTCAAACCTATCCAGAGCTTACGGTTGAATACCGTACTTCGCAGAATGTACCAGACCTTTTAGCCAAAGGAATTGATGTCAGTTTATATCTCACTGAATCTTTGGCCGACTCAAGATTTGTTGCTCGCCGAATTGGAACAATATTTTCATTACTCTGTGCATCGCCAGCCTATTTAGAAAAATATGGCGAACCAAAATCATTAGATGACCTACAAAAACATGCATGTTTAAGATTAGTGAACCCATCGATTACACCGCAATGGCATCTAGTCAGTGAAAACAGTTGTTCATATCAAATCGATATTACAGGGCAGTTGATTGCTGACACACCAGAACTATTATTAGACATGGTGCAACAAGATATGGGTATCGCATTACTTCCAACTTTTGCTGTGATTGAGGCTATACGTACTGGGCGATTGCGCCGTGTCTTAGCAGATTGGAGATCACCTGATATAGGTGTTTATACCTTACTACCATCGCGTCATTTTATAGATGCTAAAACAAGGGCATGGTTAACATGGGTTGAGCAGCATATTTCTCCTAAAATTCAAAGTGATACAGACTATTTTTTATAATGCCAATTCATGATTCAAAGAATTAAAGAAAATATTCAATAAAAGGTAGGTTTACCATGAACCACAGTCCATAGATAAGATACCGGTAAAGATCACTGGAGATATTGATGGTAAGAACCGCTAATGACTTAATTTTTTGCCAACTATGTGATTCAGGCGAGAAAGAATTGAATTTAATTGTTGTTTGCGAAAAATCAGTTTTTATATGCAATGAGTACTTAAAGAAACGCCGAGCTGAACAAAAAGAAGCTGGAATTGTTATAGATGAGTCGGAATAGGCACATATACAAAACTGGAAGCTATGACAGATCAAAGGGTGTTTTAACCAAGACTGACAATGTGTACATGCGCGATCTACTGGAGACCGTGCTCGAACAATTGCAAAATTCAGAATTAGATAACGATAAAGAAATAGATCAGCTTAAACAATTTTTTATAAAGTTAGATCATCACATTGATAGGTTGCGTGCGTAGATTTCGGCATAACGTATATTATGTTCATTAGCGTACTCGGCATTGTGAATATAATTTTACTGAGATTCACAATGTCGAGCTGTAGCACCAACTGAGGTTGCGTAGGCTACAGTCTTGGATATGCTATTTAACTTATGTTCACCTATAATATAGTTCACAATTAAATTTATCTTTAATAAACAACAAATTTAATTACTTAGAGTACTAAAGTTATAACTGGTAAAATATTTGGTTCATGAACCTAGCTATGAATAGATATTTTCCTACTAAAAAGGTCTTAAGAATAGACTAAATTTGTCTAGAAGAGTGGGGGCTATTCACACCTCATTGAAACCCCTTTAAGAAAGGGGATGCCGATCCTCTATATCACCAACGGTGGATGAAGCTTGTCAGCATTCTTAAATATTTATCGTCACCATCACGGCATAGACGTGCGCTTATGGTAAGTCACACTTACATAACTTAGACTTAGAAGATTTGGTGGCTTTAACTATTAAAGCTGTAGTAATGGCATGGGTACACCATCCAGCGACAAACTGGGTGTCAAAGCTAGGTAAGTGAATTACTAGACTTCACTGTAGTTAGTTCTCAATTTTAAATTTTATTAAAGGAAGTATGAAAGTCATACTTCCTTTTCAATCTTCTACACAATAAAACTTTAGAGTTGAAGCCAAAAATAATATTTAAATTAGGTTTGAAAAATAATTACGGTGGGCGCTATCTTGTGGTAAGAGTTCTAATAAGCGTTGTATTGCATCAATTCGATCATGTGTTTGCCCAATAATTCGTAATAATTGATCGATATCCTTTATTTGATAGATCAACTGGCTTAAACGGGCATCAAAACAATGTCTCCATGTGCTGAGTAATGGGCTTTCTGATTTAGATAAAAAGCTACCTTTATATAGCGAGAATGTACTGGATATAAGATTTGCATTTAATGATTGTTCAGCACGTAAAAAATCACATTGAACTTCACAGCTAAGCCTATAAATGCGAGCCTCAATTGAATGGGGTAATAAGCTACGAAGTTGTGAAAGCTCAGCCTTTAGGGTTTTTAGGCTGACACTACGCTCACCATAAAGGGCATAGTGTAACTCTTCTAAACAAATGCCATGGGGATACAAAGCTAAAATGCATAGTATTTCAATTTGACGGTGACTCAAGTTCAATGTATGCCCATTAAATTGAACCCAAGGCGAGCCTAGTGCCTTAATGTATAAAAAATTTTGCTGTTCAAGTTTTATGGCGCGTTGTATTAAATCTGCACAGCGTTCAACTGCAAGCAGCCCTAAAGGCGTATGTTTTTTATATTTTGTGGAAAGGTTAATAATGCCATGAAATTGACCTGATGCTGGATCCCAGATCGGCGCGGCATAACAAACCCAATCTCGAACACTGTCCATTTGGTTTTCATGAGAATAGACACAACTTGATATTTGGCTGTTTAAAGTCATACCTATCGCATTGGTCCCAACAGCCTGTGTAGACCAATGCCCACCCTCAATAAAATGAACCTGTTCGGCAGAAGAAAGCATTACAGAACTACTCCATGTCCATAAGAGAGTACCTTGATGATCTGTGAGACCAATCGCCATATCTGAATCATCAGCTATTTTGAGTAAGTCGGCATAATTATGTTGGATAGAGCGGCGAAATAAAGAAGTTTTATCTTCTGGAGGTAAGGCTAAAACAGGAGCGGCATGAACAGTATGTTGATTAATTAAATGGGTTGTTTGCAGATTTTTTGCAGATGCGGTATTGAACAGGTTCATATCATATTCCTTTATGATCAGACTGTAATATTTTTAAATTTTAGAAATGAGTTTCCAAATTTATAGTCATTTACGTCATTTCTTCTTGCTTCAATTTTAAATGCTTTTATCTTTGCTTGGTTAAATCATATCTTTTGGCTTTACCAGTCCTTGAGTTACTTTAAAAGTGTTCTTATGAGCTGAAAATGGCTATTTCCATCTGAAATGTTAATAAACGTAAATAGGATGAAAATTCATTCGCTCATGTAAGGGCTAGGCACAGCTTCACCATGATACTGACGGTCTGCAAAATAACTTGATCGTACTAATGGCGCACTCCAAATATTTTTAAACGCTAAGCGCTCTCCATGTGTTTGATAATGCTTAAACTCTTGCAACGTAACAAAACGATGAATTGGCGCATGAGATTTAGATGGCTGTAAGTATTGACCGATTGTGACATAGTCCACTTGATAATCTTTCAAATCATTTAATAACACAATAACCTCAGCCTCGACTTCTCCTAAACCGACCATCAAACCACATTTCGTTGGAATTTCAGAACAGTAGTGTTTAAATTTTTTGAGTAAATCCAATGAGTGCTTATAGTCAGCGCCTGGTCGCATGGCTTTATACAGACGTGGAACGGTTTCAATATTATGATTAAAAACATCGGGTGGGTTTTGGCTCAGAATCTTCAGGGCAATATCTGCACGACCACGAAAATCAGGAACCAAAATTTCTATCAGAGTTTCTGGACTGGTTTGACGAATTTCTCGAATGCAATCTGCAAAATGCTGTGCGCCACCATCTTTTAAGTCGTCTCGATCAACAGAAGTAATCACGACATACTTTAAGTTTAGATTCTTGACTGTTTCAGCCAGATGCTTTGGCTCATTAGGATCTAGGATATTAGGACGACCATGTGCGACATCACAGAATGGACAGCGGCGAGTACAAATATCTCCCATGATCATAAACGTTGCAGTCCCTCCGCTAAAGCATTGTGGCAAATTGGGGCAGGCCGCTTCTTCACAAACCGTATGTAGTTTCTGTTGTCGTAATAAATCCTTAATGATTTGAACTTCCTCAGGTTGACTAATTTTAGTCCGAATCCATTCTGGCTTTTTCGGTGTCGTTTCTGTTGGAACAACTTTAATTGGAATACGCGCCATTTTTTCAGCGCCACGTAGCTTTTTTCCAGTTAATACTGTGTTATTTAAATCCATTACAAACACTCCATCGTTTAAAATAATTAATATAGATCCCGATATTAAATAAGCTCTTTTAGGTGCTTTAATAATATTAAAACAGTGCAAAAAACTTATCATATAAAATAAAGGTTGGTTAAAGGTTTGTTTTCATATGTGATTGAACTATTGTAAAATTTTAAAAAATTTTTAAGTTCATAACCTTCTGTTTTTAATATTTTTCCCATCTCTTAACGCATTATATTTTTTTAGTCTAATATGAAATTAAATAAAAATATATTTATATAAATATACGGTTTAAAAATCCAACCATTAATTTTTGGATTTTCTTTTAAGCGTAGTTAATAAGGAACAAAGATATGCAATTAACGGAAGAGCAATTGCTAGCAGCATACAAAAGAATGCGCGACATTCGTGAATTTGAGGATCGACTTCACGATGAAAATAATACAGGTGATATCCCCGGTTTCATCCATTTATATAGCGGTGAGGAAGCTATTGCCGTAGGGATCTGTGAAAATTTAACAGACAAGGACTTCATTACATCAACGCATCGTGGTCATGGACATTGTATTGCTAAGGGCTGTGACATTCACGCCATGATGTTAGAAATTTTTGGCAAAGATGATGGTTTGTGTCGTGGTAAAGGCGGCTCAATGCACATTGCGGACTTAGATAAAGGCATGCTCGGTGCAAACGGTATTGTGGGTGGTGGTCCACCTTTGGCTATTGGGGCAGCTTTAAGTGCTAAAACACTGAAAAATGGTGGGATTGGTCTATCATTTACCGGTGATGGCGGGTCAAATCAGGGCTTAACTTTTGAAGCCATTAATATGGCTGTCGTGTTAAAGCTCCCTGTCATTTTTGTTTTTGAAAATAACGGTTTTGGTGAAGGTACTGCACATGACTATGCCGTAGGCAGTAAAGACATTGCAGGTCGAGCGGCAGGTTTTGGCTTACCTGCTGAAAAAGTAGATGGAACAGACTTTTTTGCTGTGTATGAAGTTGCACAAAAAGCCATTGAACGTGCCCGCTGTGGTGAAGGTCCGAGTGTGATTGAAACGGTAACCAACCGTTTTTATGGACATTTTGAAGGTGATCCGGGGCTTATTCGTTCCAAAGAAGAACTGGATTATGTCAAAGAACATAAAGACCCATTGAAAATATTCCGTGAAAAAGTCAAGGATAAAATTGACGAAGCCAAACTGGATGCGATTGATGCCCAGTCTAAAGCCAATGTAGACGATGCCGTTGCAAAAGCACGCGCAGCTAAGTACCCAGAAGTCTCTCAGTTACTTACTGATGTTTACGTCTCTTACTAAAGGAATAGTAGAAAAATGCCAAATAAAAGTTATCGAAACGCGATTAAAGAAGCAATTGAATTAGAAATGCGCCGAGATCCGAGTGTCATTGTGGTCGGTGAAGATGTTCGTGGTGGGCATGGTGGCAAAAATACCGATGACAATAAACTGGAAGGTTTTGGCGGTGTACTTGGTGTAACCAAAGGCTTATGGACTGAATTTGGTTCTGAGCGAGTCATTGACACCCCGATTACAGAATCGGCGATTATTGGTATGGCGGCAGGTGCTGCTGCAACGGGTTTAAGACCTGTGGCAGATTTAATGTTCATGGATTTTTACGGCGTGTGTTATGACATGCTGTATAACCAAGCGGCTAAATTCCGCTATATGTTTGGTGGCAAAGCCAAAGCGCCACTCGTTGTACGAGGCATGATCGGTGCAGGTTTTTCCGCAGCAGCGCAGCATTCTCAGTCGCCATATAACGTGTTTGCCTCAGTGCCTGGTTTAAAAGTGGTGGTGCCTTCAAGTGCCTATGATGTGAAAGGGTTGTTGATTCAAGCCATTCGAGATGATGACCCAGTAGTATTTTGTGAGCACAAATTGTTGTATGACATTAAGGGCGAAGTGCCAGATGAAGCCTACACTATTCCTTTTGGTGTCGCAAATTACACCCGTGAAGGCACTGATATTACCATTATTGCCTTAAGCTTGATGGTGCATCGTGCCAATGAAGTTGCGGATAAGCTCGCAAAAGAAGGCATTTCGGTTGAAGTGGTTGACCCTCGAACCATTTCTCCATTAGACGAAGATGGCATTTTAGAATCAGTGGCGTCAACAGGTCGCGTAGTGATTGTAGATGAATCTGCGGCGCGTTGCGGTTTCGGACATGATGTGGCTGCACTCATTGCACAGAAAGGCTTTCATTATCTTAAAGCACCAATCGAGTTAGTCACTCCACCACATTCACCCGTACCATTTTCACCAGTATTAGAAAAAGAATGGCTACCCAGTGTAGAACGCATCGAACAGGCTGTACGTAAGACGTTGGAGGCTTAGGATGAGCGAAATTAAAACTTTAGAAATCCCAAAATGGGGTTTGTCCATGGAAGAGGGTACGATTGCCCAATGGCTGATTGAGGAAGGTACGCAATTTAGTAAAGGACAGGAAATTTGTGAAATTGAAACCACAAAAATCGTCAATGTTCTTGAAGCACCTTTTGATGGCTTGCTACGCAAAATTATTGCTAAAGATGGTGACACTCTGGTTGTAGGTGGAGTTATTGCAATTTGTGCAGACGCTCAAGTTTCAGATACAGAAGTTGAAGCATTTGCACAGTCCTTAGGTGGAACACCTGCTGTAACAGAAAATAAAGCGGTAGCAGCGGTTCCTGAAAAAGTAGCTGTAGCTCAAGTTGAAACCAAAGTGCAAGCTGCTCCTAAACAGAACAGTGTTGGTAATGGATCAAAAGCGGTGACTCAGGGCGGATATTCTATTCCTGCTGCGTTACAAGGCTACCAACAAAGCGATGATATTTTTGCAACGCCACATGCCTTGAAATTGGCTGAAAAGCATAATGTAAACTTGTCTCAGATTACGGGTTCTGGACGTGAAGGTCGTATTAGTGTTCAAAATATTCAGACCGCAGTTCAAGCTGCTGGTGGTTCTTGGCCAGATGTGCGTCATCAAGCCAGTACCAAAGCCGCGAAATCTAAAGCAGATGATAGTGATGTTCTAGCGACACCTGTTGCCCGCCGTTTGGCAAGACAATGGGGCATTAATTTGCATGATTGTCGTGCATCGGGTTCACGTGGACGAGTCTGTAAGGAAGATGTTGAAGCTGTATATCAACGGGAAAATCCTGTACAAGCTCAACATACTGAGTATGCGCATCCAACAGAGTCTGCAAAATTCACCACCGTAGCTATGAATGGTATGCGTAAAGCAATCGCTGCACGGCTACAAGCGGCAAAACGCAATGCACCACATTTTCGCTTAACGATAGACTTAAATGTTGAGTCGGTTCAGGTTTTGCGTCAGCAAATTAACAGTACTGTACCGCAAGTCAAACTGTCCATTAACGATATGCTGATTAAAGCTGCTGCTGCTGCACTGATTAAAGTTCCACAAGTTAATGTTCAGTTTGATGAAGAGAATCAGCAGATTTTACAGTTTGAACAGGCTGATATTTCGGTTGCTGTAGCCATCGAAAATGGACTGATCACGCCAATTATTAAAGCAGCGAACCGTAAATCTTTGGCGCAAATTTCCAATGATATGCGTGATCTGGCGACACGTGCCAAAACTGGAAAATTGGCACCTAATGAGTTTCAAGGGGGCAGTTTCAGTATTTCCAATTTGGGCATGCTTGGTATTCCACAGTTTGATGCAATTATTAACCCGCCTCAAGGTGCAATTCTAGCCTTAGGTGCAGCAGAGAAACGTGCTGTCGTTGAAAATGATGAGATTGTTGTTCGTGAAATGGTGACCGCAACATTGTCTTGTGATCATCGTGTCATTGATGGTGCGTTGGGTGCTCAATTCTTATCGGCATTTAAGCAGTTTGTCGAAAATCCTGCATTAATTTTGGTGTAGGAGGAATAGCCATGTCAGATACACAATTTGATCTTGTGGTTATTGGTGCTGGTCCTGGAGGATATGTCGCTGCGATTCGCGCAGCGCAACTGGGATTAAAAACGGCAATCGTTGAAAAACAACACTTAGGCGGAGTGTGTCTTAATTGGGGATGTATTCCAACCAAGGCATTATTGAGCGGGGCTGCGCTTGCGCAGCAGTTCAAACATTCTGGGCAGTTTGGCTTTACGCTTAACGCGATTGATTTTGACATTCAAAAACTGGTCCATCATAGCAGACAGGTTTCTGAGCAACTCGTGCAAGGTATCGGTCAACTATTGAAAAAAAATCAAATCACTGTTTTTAACTCAGCAGCCCAGTTTATTGCCAAAGAGCAATTAGAGCTTACAGATGCGAATGGTCAAAAACAGCAGATTTCTGCACCGCATATTATTGTCGCAACAGGCGCACGTGCGGCCAATTTGCCTCATATTCCTGTAGATGGCCATCAGGTCTGGAGTTATAAAGAGGCTTTAGTTCCAGAACAATTACCAAAATCTTTACTGGTCATTGGTTCGGGTGCTATAGGCAGTGAATTTGCAAGCCTATACCAAGACTTAGGCTGCCAAGTCACCTTGGTTGATATTGCCAAGCAGATTCTCCCTAGCGAAGACATTGAAGTTGCGAAGTATGTACAAAAGCAATTTGAACAGCAGGGTATGCAGGTTTTAACCGAAGCGACTGTAAAAAAAATAGAAACTGATCAGGCTCAAGTACATTGTCATATTGAAACTGCCACAGGTGTGCAAATAATTACTGTTGAAAAGGTGCTTTCAGCTATTGGCGTGAAACCGAATGCTGAAAATCTTGGCCTAGAAGCTTTGGGAATCGAATTTGAGAATGGTTTTATTAAAGTCGACTCATGGTGTAAAACCAATGTAGTGGGCATTTATGCAATTGGTGATGTCGCAGGCGCACCGTGTTTGGCACACAAAGCCAGTCATGAAGCCATTCTTTGTGTGGAGAAAATTGCAGGCCTAAGTCATGTACATGCTTTAGATCGTACACAAATTCCGGGCTGTATCTTTACCCATCCGCAAGTGGCCAGTATTGGTTTGACAGAACAGAAAGCGAAAGCTGCGGGCTTGAATATCAATGTGGGTAAGTTTCCTTTACAAGCGAATGGTAAAGCATTGGCTTTGGGCGATAGCGCAGGATTTGTTAAAACCATTTTTAGTCAGGAAACAGGTGAATTGTTGGGTGCTCACATGGTTGGACATGAAGTCACCGAACACATTCAAGGGTTTGCCATCGCGAAATACCTAGAAGCTACAGATGAAAGCTTAGCGCAGGTCATTTTCCCTCATCCTACTTTGTCTGAGGCGATGCATGAGTCGGTCTTGTCGGCGATGCAACGTGCAATCCATATTTAAGGAGTCGCAACATGCCTAGAGGTTTAAACAATAAAGTTGCATTAATTACGGGTGCGGCACAAGGTATTGGACGCGGTATTGCCTTACGTTTAGCACAAGAAGGTGTTCATATTGGATTGGTCGATCTTCACCAAGAAAAGTTAAATACTGTTCAACAAGAGGTTGAAGCCTTTGGCGTAAAAGCCACCACATTTATTGCGGATATTTCAGATCCAATACAAATCAGTGACGCTATTAATCATGCAGAATCGACACTTAATGGCTTTGATATCATGATTAATAATGCAGGTATTGCACAAGTCAAAGCTTTGGCAGAAGTAACGCCGAGTGAATTTAACCAAATTATGAACATCAATGTCGGTGGTGTACTTTGGGGGATTCAAGCCGCAGCAAATAAATTTAAACAACGCCAACAGGCTGGAAAAATTATTAATGCATGCTCAATAGCAGGTCATGAAGGCTTTGCTTTACTCGGTGTTTATTCGGCAACTAAATTTGCAGTTCGTGCATTGACGCAAGCTGCGGCTAAAGAATATGCCAGTGTTGAAATTACTGTAAATAGTTATTGTCCGGGTGTTGTTGGTACAGACATGTGGGTCGAAATAGATCAGCGGTTCTCTGAAATTACAGGTGCACCAATTGGTCAAACGTATAAAAAATATGTAGATGGTATTGCTTTAGGACGTGCTGAAACACCAGATGACGTGGCTGCATTAGTTGCATTTTTAGCCAGCGAGGATGCAAACTATATTACAGGTCAGTCTATTTTGACAGATGGTGGAATGGTTTACCGTTAATATCAACATAAGGAATACACAATGAAAGCAGCTCGTTTTTATGATCGAGGGGATATTCGAATTGAAGATATCCCTGAACCGAAAGTACTTCCAGGCACAGTTGGAATTCAAGTTGCATGGTGCGGTATTTGCGGTACAGATTTACATGAATTCATGGAAGGCCCTATTTTTATTCCACCTTGTGGTCATCCACATCCAATTTCGGGAGAATCTGCACCTGTAACAATGGGACATGAATTTTCAGGCGTAGTTTATGCAGTTGGTGAGGGTGTAGACGATATCCAAATTGGACAACATGTCGTAGTTGAACCCTATATTATTGCGGATGATGTCCCGACTGGCCCCAATGATAAGTATCATTTATCAAAAAATATGAACTTTATTGGTTTAGGCGGACGTGGCGGCGGTCTTTCTGAAAAAATTGCAGTTCAACGACGTTGGGTACATCCTATTTCAAATGATATTCCCTTAGATCAGGCCGCATTGATAGAACCTTTATCTGTCGGTCATCATGCCTATGTCAGAAGTGGTGCAAAAGCTGGCGATATAGCACTGGTTGGTGGAGCAGGCCCTATAGGCTTACTTTTATCAGCCATTTTAAAGGCTAAAGGTCTCACGGTCATCATTACTGAATTGAGTGCAAAGCGTAAAGAAAAAGCGATAGAAGCGGGTGTTGCAGATTATGTGCTAGATCCATCTAAGGTTGATGTGGTCGCTGAAGTGATGAAAATTACGGAAGACCGTGGTGTTGATGTCGCTTTTGAATGTAGTAGTGTTAATAAAGTCATGGATACACTGGTGGCGGCGATGAAACCAACTGGTGTGGTCGTTATCGTTTCGATTTGGAGCCATCCTGCCACAATTAATGTGCATAGTGTGGTCATGAAAGAGCTCGATATTCGTGGAACGATTGCTTATGTCAATGACCATCAGGAAACCATCCGTTTAGTCGAGCAAGGTAAGATTAATCTAGAACCTTTTATTACCCAACGTATTGCATTAGATGATCTTGTTTCTAAAGGCTTTGAAACGCTGATTCATAATAATGAGTCTGCTGTAAAAATTATTGTTCATCCGTAGTAAAGCCTAATTTGAACGACTAATTTGAATAAGCTAGAAATAAACTCTATGTAGCTATTTCTAATATCTTTATCGATAGAGAATGAGTCTGTACGTACAGATTCATTCTTAAATTTACAGTGTTGAATGCCAGTATGATTATGATCATACAGCCTAGTAAAGATAGAAAATAAGTTGGTGGTGTTTTAAAAAGTATGCTGACATTAAATGAAGCCATTATTGATGTAAAAGAAGGTTAAGTCGAAGGCTTTAAAATGGTTTTCAAGCTTTTTGGAGAAATTGCAACTTCTTCTAAAACCACGCCTTATTCGATGCCTTATTTTGCAATTATTACCTTCAATTCCTACAGTAAAAAACTTACCAATACTTTGCTTGCAGTTTTTAAAAGCAGTGATGAAACTGTCCCAATGATCACTTGCAATTCGGGTGTAGTGAATACCTAATTGTTTAAGCTTTGTCTTCAACCTTTGGACTGTAGCTAAATCTCTCTTACCCCAAACATAAGCAACAATCTCACCTGTTTTTCGATGGTAGGCGTAAATAAGCCATTGTTTATTATTTTTATTTCCAACAAAAGTCCAGAATTCATCTACTTCGAGAGATTCATAATGACTTTGTTTAGGCTGAATTTGATAGGCCGATTCAGTTAAAGTCCGTAAGACTTTACCGATACTAATGCGCTCAACTTCAGCGATATCTCGTATACCGCTGCCTCTGACCATTAACTGTAATATTTTACGAGTAATGCCAGAATTACATCCTAGATAGGCTTTGTTGCACAAAGATTTGAAATGCAAAGCGCCCCTAATTGAGCCAAATTTA
>ENA-OFDP01000070-OFDP01000070.1-metagenomes-genome-assembly--contig:-NODE-70-length-47456-cov-25.182591_pt1 | contig 47456 bp, 40 predicted proteins | sample MGYA00153389_OFDP01 | MGnify analysis MGYA00153389
AACGCGAAAACTACGACGATCTCTTACGATTCGACAGACTACCAGAACGATTGGTGAAGTAGCTAAATATGACACTCGATCGATTTGCATCGGTGGTAGCCAAATCGATCGAGTCAATCTAGCATTAGAAATGAAAAATGTCAAAATCGATCGTCAAAAAGTTAATTACTATCTGGATTTGCAGGGATCAGACGATTTAGTGAGGCTCGTAATTCAGGAATGAATTTATAAAGATCGTTTAAATCCCCAATCGGTTGTTTTGTTTCTTTAGCACTATCATCTAGGAAGCCAATATATTTTTGTTTTGAATTAAACCAAAGGCGGCAAAGAGTCTTTGTTGGCTTGCCATCCAGACATACTCCAAAATATTTTTGAGTGTCTTTATATTGAATTCGATTTGGTTCTACAACTTCTCTCAATAGAGATTTAACAATAAAAAATCCTTCCAATTCTTCCTCTGTTGTTACAATACTATCTTCAGTTTTAACTGAATCTGCAACAGGTGTGTGGATTTTTATTGGATGTTCGCTGCGATCTTCTACTTCACGTTCTATAACGGATCTCAACGTATCTGTAATTCGATCGCTAATTAGTTGATTTATTGAATCTTTAGTAATTTTAGTGAACTTATCAATTACACCTGACATGATTTTCCCTGAGTATACTTGAGATACAAAAAACTTTACGAATTCTGGTGATGGTTCCAAAAGCTGCTCGGACATAATCCGTTTAATTTCTTTGGTGTACATCAAGTTACTAGCAGTACTTTTTAGTTCACTTGAATTAAATACAGATTTAGAAAACCGCTTTAATTCAGCAACATTAGATTCTTGAATATCTTGCATATTAAACTCAAAGAAAGGCTTTGAATCCATCGCATTTGCCTTCTCTAAATCTGTGTAAAAACGATAAACCCTCATTCCGCAGGTAAGAACAGAAAATCCTGTATTTTTAAAGAATGGGAAATTTTGAAGCGTCAAATATCAGAGTACAGGATCTTGACCACAGTGGGATCATTGCCGGAATCTGTGACGAAATGAGACTGGTTGAACAAATTGACAAACGACTGGGTACTCACCCACAAGAAATCATTAGTCCCGGACAAGTAGTCAAAGCGATGATCCTAAATGGATTGGGGTTTGTAAGCGCACCACTGTATCTATTCGAGAAATTCTTTGTCGGGAAAGCAACAGAACATCTATTAGGGGCAGGAATCAGACCAGAACACCTCAATGACGACCGCTTGGGGAGGATCTTAGACAAATTAGCTGAGTCAGGATTAACAGAAACATTTGTGACTGTGGCACTAAGCGCAGCACGTCAATTCGGCGTAAAACTAGATAGTTTACATTTAGATTCAAGCTCATTTCACGTCGATGGAGAATACCTTCAGACCCAGGAGCCAATCGTTGAACCAGGAGCAATTCACATTACCCACGGTTATTCCAGAGACCACCGCCCAGACTTGAAGCAATTTATCGTAGATCTAATGTGCAGTGGGGATGGAGACATTCCCTTGTACTTGAGAGTAGGGGATGGAAATGAAACCGACTCAGCGATGTTTGGTCAACTGGTCAAAGAGTTCAAACAACAATGGGATATTGATGCCTTATTTGTTGCTGATGCCGCACTTTACACCACAGGTAATCTCGCCCAAATGTCCCAGTTACGATGGGTGTCGAGAGTACCTGCGACTTTGACCGCAGCAAAACAATTACTCAAAGAGATTGATTCGAGTGCCTTAGTGGCTGGTTCATTGCCTGGATACAAGATTGCCGCCTGTGGCAACAGTTATGCTGGCATTCAACAGCGATGGCTGGTGGTTGAGAGTCAAGCACGTCTAGAATCTGACCTCAAACAGTTGGACAAACGTGTAGCTCAAAAACTAATCGCTGCTACCTCAGCCCTAAAGCAGTTATCCAGTCAACAGTTTGCTTGTCAACCGGATGCGCTGCAAGCTGCAACAACATTTTCTGACCAACTTCCCTATCATCAGCTCGATCGCTTGCAAGTGGTTGAAATCATTGAGTATCCAAAACGTGGTAGACCACGAAAAGAGGAAGTTGGGCAGAAACATTATCAAATTTCTGCCACACTCATTCCCCAGCCCCATGCTCTGGATGTTGAGATTCAACGCGCTGGTCGATTCATTCTGGCCACTAATGTCCTTGATGAACAAGTTTTGAGCGATGAGGATGTACTGACCCAATACAAGGCACAGCAGTCTACTGAGCGTGGTTTTCGCTTTCTCAAAGATCCGCTGTTTTTTACTTCCAGTATTTTTCTCAATACTCCTCAACGAGTTGCAGCGATGGCAATGGTGATGGGCTTATGTTTACTCGTTTATAGTCTCGGTCAACGTTCACTTCGCCAAGCTTTAGATAACGCCAAACAAACGGTTGAGAATCAAGTTGGTAAGTCTACTACTAAACCTACTCTTCGATGGATGTTTCAATGTTTCATGTCGATTCATTTACTTACTGTTGACGGTGCCCAACACGTCACCAATCTCACTACCGAGCGGTTATGGATTCTCCAGTTCTTTGGTGCTCCTTGTCGCAAATATTATCTCCTTTCCTGATTTACCTGCGGAATGTGGGATAAATAATACCATTAGTTAGAATTCCAAACATGGCATCAGTTGAAGACAGATACCGATACAACTGAGAACCATGTCTTGGATGATCTAATTCATGCCCACACCATTTACATTCAAATAAAATGACAGGTTTACCATCAACCAAAATCGCATAGTCAACTTTTTCACCCTTCAAACCGATCGCATCAGCAGTATACTCAGGGCAAACTTCAGTTGGATCGAAGACATCATAGCCCAATGCACTGAGCAATGGCATGATAAAAGCATTTTTAGTAGCTTCTTCTGTCTGAATTTGTTCGCGTAGCTTCGAGATCTGCTCGCTGATTTGCTTAATTCGATCGATAAAGTCCATTGTATTCACAAGTATAAAATGTATACTTAGAATGCCCTAAAGTGAATGACAACTAACATTTGAATGTAAAGATGTCAACATTCGATCGATCTCGATGCTGTTAGCGATAGTTAGTAAATTGCAAAGCCACAGGTAAATCTTCCTGTTTCATTCGCTGCATTACACCTTGTAGATCATCTTTATCCTTGGCGGTGACGCGGACGACATCGCCTTGAATTGAGGGTTGAACTTTTTTAAATTCGTCCCGAATTAACTTAGAAATTTGCTTGGCAATCTCTTGACTAAGACCTTTTTTGAGAGTGACTTCTTGACGGACTCGATTGCCACTGGCTGATTCGGTCGTGCCGTAGTCGAAGATTTTTAGTGATAGATTGCGTTTGATTGCTTTACTTTGCAGCATATCATGAACGGCATCGAGCGTCATTTCACTGGAAGTATTAATGGTAATCTTATCTTCAGCTAGTTCGACAGTCGTCTGGGTATCTTTTAGATCGTAACGACTGATAATTTCGCGATTGGTTTGATCGAGAGCATTGACTAGTTCCTGCCTGTCGAAATCACTGACAATATCAAAAGAGAATGTAGAAGCCATATAAGGTGCCTAGTTGAGGAGGATATGCGCGGATTGATCGAGGAGTTAGGGATTAGGGTTCAAAGATTAGAGGATGTCTCAAAAGTCTAAGTGCTAGTCGAGGTAAATCCCCTAAATCTAACTTTGAATTGGGGTGAGTCACAGGGAGTTGGAACTCAAGCGAAATTCGTTATTTCCCAAACAGACTCCCGCTCAATTTCTTAATCGCTTTGCCAGCGATGTCAGAATAGCTGAGTTCTCCAGCCAGAACTCTTGCCATCGTCATACTAGCCGAGGGACGCTTTACCGCCGCTTTATAGCTCACCTTGGGGAATTGATAGAAAGCAGTAGCCAGACGTTGCGCCCATTTCATGTCCGCGCCCCATTCGGTCGCCATTGTTTCAGTATACTTCTCTAAAGCATTGCTGGTACCACTGAGTGCCGAATGAATCGCCTCAGCCGCCTTAATCCCCGAAAAAATTGATGGACGAATACCTTCAGCCGTCATCGGATCGACGACACAAGCGGCTTCTCCAGCTAAGACGGCATTTTGGGTATGCAGTTTTTGATCGCCATCCCACAGACAGAGCGGATGTCCGTGTTGTGTGAAGTTATTGATATCTATGCCAAATGCACCTTTGCCATAAACATCGAGAATTTTCTTGAAGTCTTGAGCTTCACCGCCTCGGAAAGTACCAATACCGATCGAATAACCATCGGCTTTAGGGAAGTTCCAAATATAACCGTTTTTAACTAATCCAAACTCAAAGTTAATTGTATTGACCACATTTTCGCTAGTGGCATCTACTTCTAGTGCACCTGCTAAACGACGCTTGCGATCTTTGAAACCCAACCATTTCGCCATATTACCTTTGGCACCATCAGCAGCGATTAAGTATTTAGCTTCAACACTACCATTGGCTGTATTTACCTGCCAGCGATCGACTTTAAATTCGATCCCAGTAACCTGCTCGTTGTCTCGAAGTTCGGCACCCTGTTTTTGGGCTTGTTGGACGAGAAAATGGTCGAAGACATCTCTTTTTACCATCCAAATCGGCTCTTGATTTTCCAGCTTGACATCCACCGGATCTTCTAAATTCAAAGTGTATCGCAATGTGTCTACTCGACAGGAAATTGCGGGACTAAAATCAAAATCAAACCACTGCGCGATCGCTGGCGATACACCGCCACCACAAGGTTTATATCGCGGCAAAGCATCTTTTTCTAAAATTAAGACCGATCTACCTTGCTTGGCTAGATGGTAAGCTGCACTGCCCCCAGCAGGGCCAGCACCGACAATAATACAATCAAACATAAGGTAGCTGTGTAGATACTTTGACCGTGGTTCTGAGTAACCACAATTTCGACCATTGTACAACCAGCAACCGCTCTGACACTATAAACTTCTTGCCGAAGTCAGGGGAGCGGGAATAGTCAATAGTGATATTTTTGACAACAGTACTAAGTATGAAGATTTTTTTGACGACTGTAAGATGTCTGAGCTAGATCTTACACATCTTTTGATGTCAAACAGTTTACGCCCCAATCCCCACCTTATCGACTGCTACCTGTGACTGGAAGCCGTGCGTCTAAACAGAGAGGGAGGTCGCTAGTCTGCGACACTAAATTAACTCTTAATTGATGACTAAGCTGCTTGCTGACTGGGTTCGTCCATTCCCCACTGATGTTTGAGTAAGTTTTTGTAGCTATTTTCCTGCATCATCATTTGTGTGTACAGGTTGACAAGGAATTCTTGCGCCTGTGCCTGATTCATGTCTTTGACTTGGTGCTCGAACGATCGAATGCTAAATTGTTGTTCCAAAGATAATTCAGAAGATTTAGACATAGTTCACTCCTACTATTGGGCTTGAGCAAAAACGTCCACTAGGGGACAGTTGGTTCGATTGAAATTTGATTGCGGTCTGTATGTTAAGAAGCATAACATTTGTTTGACAAAGATGTAGATCTGTCAATTGGTAGATTTGGAGTAGTCCCATCGAGATAAATTAATGTGGATGGGGTTCTGGCACTGCCTAGTTTAATTTTTAGCAAATTGATTCGATCGAAAATGCTCGAAATGAACAAAATCTCAGTTTTGTCAAGATACGTTGACAATTGTTGAGGAGTCACAGATCGGACTTTGGGCATCAGGAAGCAGGAAAAAGCCAAAAACCTCCCCCCTAATTTCCAACTGTGAGCAAAAGATGGGGACAGTGGGCATACTAGTTGTACGGAACCCATCAAAATTACTAGCCCGAACCCCAATCCCGAATGATACCTGCTGACAAGGGAAAAATTAAATGGTTGCTGAATACCTAACGCTAGAGTGCTTGGCTACTCAGTTGAGTGAGATCAAACACCAACACTTCAGTGGACATGTTTTACTAAAAAGTTTATCGGGGCAAGAGTGGTGCCTTTATGTTTACCTCGGTCGCATCCTCTATGCTACTGGTGGAAGCCATCCAATTCGCCGTTGGGTGAGAAATTCAACGATTATGGGTGTAGATGTCAGCTTGGCGGAGGATCTCCAAGTGCGGATTGATGCGCTGACAAATGTTTCGGCATTGACACCAGCAGAGATCCATAGCTGTTGGGAGTATTATTTGCTAGTCAATTGGGCTAAACAAGGTCGAATTAAGCGCGAGGCGTTAATCGAGCACATTCAAACCACGATCGTCGAGGTACTGTTTGATATCGTTCAAGCCGAATCAGTTAGTTACCAACAGGTGGCTCAAGCGCAACTCAGCCCTCAGTTAACGCTGATCGATATCGATCGAGCATTTGGTTTAGCGGTGCAACGACAGCAGCAATGGCAACAGGCTGGACTGACGGAGATTCTCCCCGACAGAGCCATCAAAATCGTTGATGTGATTGAGTTTCGGCGGATAGTTTCGCCATCTGCATATCAAGCTCTCCAATTTGTGCTCAATGGACAACATAGTATCCGCGAAATTGCTACCAAGTCACGTAAATCGCCTGTAACAATCGCTCAATCTTTTCGATCGCATATTCAGTCAGGCACTTTGAGCTTGGTAGATCTGCCTGATTTTGCCAGTCCCGTCGCGCAGAATCGGTATCGACATGGATTCCCAGCACCACTGATCGTGTGCATCGATGATAGTCCGTTTGTGTGCGATCGGTTGGAGCAAATTTTTCAGCAAGAGGGTTATCAGTTTATCAGTGTGATGGATTCGCTTAAAGCAATTCCGATCGTCATTGCCAAAAAGCCGCAGTTAATTTTTCTAGATTTGGTGATGCCGAATGCTAATGGTTATGAAATTTGTAGTCGGCTGCGAAAAATCGGCACGTTTCAAAACACACCGATTGTGATTTTGACAGGTAATGATGGGGTGATCGACAGGGTTCGCGCCAAGGTTGTCGGCGCAACTGATTTTCTGACTAAACCAGTCGAATCAGAAGTAGTCCTAGAAATTGCTCAAAAGTATCTCAATTCTGTACCAGCAAAGTAATTATAAATATCGCTCTATAAATGACTACTAAAATGTCTACAGCATTAATTGTCGATGATGTCCAGACCGATTTGATGATTTTAACTAGTTACTTGGAAACTCTAGGTTGGCGTGTAATAGCGGCAATGAATGGCGAAGAGGCATTGACGTATTTAAGTTCTAATAAACCAGATATTGTTTTTCTGGATGTGGTTTTACCAGGACGTAGTGGTTTTGAAATCTGTCGGGCAATCAAGTCCCAAACCGATACTCAGCAGATTCCAGTCGTGATGTGTTCGACCAAAAATACCGATATGGATCGATTTTGGGGATTGAAACAAGGTGCAGATCTCTATTTGACAAAGCCAGTAAATCGACAGGATTTTACGACGGCGATCCAAAAATTAGTGAGTTAAAGCAGTAATGTCAGCATCAAGGTGGATAAATTGAACTTAACCAATAGTCAAGCAGCTCGTGGTAGTCTCACTCCCAGCGCATCGTTATCACCGATCGAAACTGAGCTACCGACTCAACGGCAGTTTTTGAGATTTCTACTCTCACCACATCTAACGGCATTAATTGAGATCGACGATCGTCCTGTTGGCGATGCTGTCGGGCATGATGGGCAACGACGACATCAACGCGTCACAGAGCTGGTTAATATTCAGATCGATCGAGTAGTGCCAATGCCCCATCTACCACCTGCGGTAATGGGTGTTTACAATTGGCGCGGTGAAATTTTGTGGATTGTGGATTTGGCAATGTTATTGGGTACTGTGGTTGGCACTCGGCGTTACCGCAGTCTCCAGCCGACAATTATTCTGGCTAGTACCACCAGTGATGGTAGCCCAGCCTCGATGGAGCAGGAACAGACTATTGGCTTGGTTGTGGATGAAATCGCCGAGATCGAATGGTATCAGCCAGATCTGATTCGCCCGCATCCAAATCGAGTCACTCCAGCATTATCAACATGGATGCGGGGCGTGTGGGAATCGGCGCAGGGCAATTTTCTAGTAGTGGATGGGCAGGCAATCTTCGATCGTGCCGAATTTGATGCTGATGTCTGATTGAATTGAAATTAATTTTTTCTCCAACAATAAACTGATGAATACGCTCGACCAAAACGATCTAGAAGAAAGTGCTCCTGCCATTGCAACACCCTTGCTAGAGACGACTACAGATTCAGTGCTGTGGGCACCTCAAGCACACCCAAATCTAACTCAACCACCAACTTCATTAAAGATCGTCGCTCCTACAGATGTAAGGCAACGACAGCAAAAATCGTTGCAGCGACAAATTTTTTCGATAATTCTCCCCTTGATTATCTTGCCACTAGCGTCGATCGGGTTGCTCAGTGTCAGTAAGATCGGTAAACCTTCCCCAACGGGACAAATCGCTAACACAGCCCAATCTCAAGATCGTTGGATAACCGATGCGATAATTTTGCTATCATTCGGCTGGCTCAATTTAGGTGCGGCTGTTTGGGTCACACGCCGATTCACCAAATCGATCGCGCAAGTAACTGCCAAACTCAGTGAGGCTGCCAGTGGCAATCTCTCAGTCCAACTCGAATTGGGTAATACTGTTGAATTTCAAGAACTTGCCAATAGCTTCAACCAATTAGTAGGTAACTTCGATCGCACTCTACAACAACAGCAATTAGCAGCACAAGCCAACAAGTTATTTGGTCAAATCGCCCTCACGGCTCAAGAATCAGTAGACAGGCTGCAAGTCTATAACACTGGGGCGAACGGGATTCGGAACATCCTCAAAGTCGATCGAGTATCGCTGCATCGTTGTAATCCAGACGGAACTGCTGTAGTTATCGCTGAATCAGTCGCAGATGGCGACCTCACCACACTCTCCACCCCGATGGGGAAAATGTATTTGACCCAAGTGCCAGGGGAGTTGGCACGATTTCAGCAAGGGGAGTGTATCGTCATCGACGATCTTGGGCAGATGCAGCTCAGTCCCCACCACCAAGATTTCCTGACTAAAATTCACGCAAAATCGACGCTTCAGATCCCACTTTTAGCTGGCAAACAATTGGTGGGGTTATTATCGATCTATCAATCTCAGGTGCGTCAGTGGCAATCTTGGGAAGTATCTTTTGGGAGACAAGCAGCACAGCGACTTGGTTTAGCTGTCGAACAGATCGAGACTTGGACTACCCAAGCTGTCGAATTGCGTCGGACGAATATGTTAGCTCAGGCACTGCAAGTAAATGAGCCAGCAGAGTTAATCCAACTACTCGATCGAGCATTAGAAACTATTCGTCAAGAATTCGATCTCGATCGAGCAATGGTGTTTAGTCTCAACCATCATCACGCCGGACAAATTACCGCCACAGCCCTCAAACCTGGGTTTATGCTGCCGGATCAGGGGGTGATGAGCGAGTATTTATATTATGAAATTGAGCGCGATGGTTGTTCGCTAGAGCAGATTTCTGCTATTTATAACCTCGATGCTGCGGGTGGACTCACCGCCGACGATATTACCTTATTAGAAAATCTCCAAATTCGCGCCCGATTGGTTGCGCCCATCTTGTTTGAGGGTCAGGTGTTAGGCTTGGTAGTCGGACATATGTGTACGGAGGATCGGCAGTGGCAACAATCAGAAATCGCCAAGTTTGCCACTGTTGCCGAGCGGATCGGGTTAGTGCTAAATCGGCAACGGTCGATCGAGCAACGAGCAGCTCAGATTCATTCCAAGAATATCCTCTCAGATATTACCCTAAAGCTCCGGCAGTCAATCGATCGAGATGATATTATCACCACTGCGCTGACGAATATTCGCACAGCTTTTGAACTCGATCGAGCCGTCTTTTTGACCCTAGATGACACTTATCAAAAGACGATCGCCGCAGAATCACTCGCACCTGGAAGTCCGTCGGTTTTGGGTGAAATCATTGAGGATACTTGTCTGCAAACAACTCAAGGTGCAGGCTATGAAAAAGGTCGGATTACAACCATCGATGATATCTATCGATCGGGCTTAACCGATTGTCATATCGAGATGTTAGAACGCTTGCAAGTCCGCGCAAATTTAGTCGTTCCCGTTGTGGTTAACAACAAAATATATGGGCTAATTATCGGGCACATGTGTCATGCTCCACGCATTTGGGAGGCAGCCACCACCGATTCGCTGGCGCAAATTTCCACTCAAATCAGTCTAGTCTTGAATCAGGCGCAACTATTTGCCCAAAGAGAAAATGATGCCCGTAAATCGCAGATTATCTCCAACTTTACTCTGCAATTGCGCCAATCCCTGAAACGTCAAGATATTCTCACCACGGCTGTCGAACTCGTCCGCAATGCCTTGGATCTCGATCGGGTAGTTATCTTTGAGCTAGATTCAGACTTTAACGGCACAATCACCGCCGAATCACTCGCGCCTGGAAAACTCTCGATTATTGACGAACAGATCGCTGATTGTTGTCTCAAGGATGCTGGGTACGAACATGGAAAAATTACTTCTTACCCAGATATCTATCAAGCTGGCTTGACAGAATGTCATATTCAGATGCTAGAAAACCTGAAAGTGCGGGCAAACTTGGTCGTCCCAATTACGATCGATGGTCACTTGTTTGGCTTATTAATGGCTCATGAATGCCAAGAACCTCGGATGTGGCAACCTGAAGAAATCAATTTATTCAATCAGTTAGCTACTCAACTCGCCCTCGCACTCAACCAGGCATCGCTGATCGAGCAACGAGAAGCAGCGGCAAAACGTTCTCAAGTAGTCTCAGAAATTACGTTAAAACTCCGCCAATCGCTCGACGAATCAGAGATTCTCAAGATTGCGCTACCAGAAATGCGGAGAGCCTTGGGACTCGATCGATCGAGTATATTGGTGGTAGATAGTAATGGTCAAGGCGAAGGAAAAATCATTGCTGAATCGGTCGTCGCCGCCGAATTTTCCATCCTCGGTGCCATTATTCCGGCTGAGGATATGTTTGAAGTTCTGGGCAGAGGTTATGAAAAGAGTACATTTATTAAGATCGACGATCTCCAGACATCAGAATTTAGTCCAGGCTTGATTGCCAATTTACAAAAAACTCAAATCAAATCGATCGTTACCGCACCAATTATTGTCAATAATAATTTTTTTGGGCTATTCAGTGGCACCATGTGTCAACAGCCGCGCACTTGGGAACAGGCAGAAATAGATCTCCTGTTCCAACTAGCTGCTCAAGTCGGCATAGCTCTGACCCAAGCGCAGCTAGTCCGGCAATTGGAAATTGCCAATCTCCAACAGTCGGAATATGCTGCGAGTTAAGCAGCAGCCAGAAAAATACTCGAAAAAAATGCCTGGGAACTGCTGCGCCAAGTCGATCGGATCTCTCAAGGCGATCTGACAATTCGCGCTCATGTAACTGAAGATGAAATCGGCACGATCGCTGACTCCTACAATTCTACTGTCACGAGCCTGCGGGGGTTGGTGAGTAAAGTGCGGAATGCCTCCCAGGAAGTAGTCAGCACCACCAATATCAATGAGATCTCCGTTGCCGAACTATCGATCGAAGCTCTCCAACAATCTGAAGAGATCGGGATCGCTCTGCTTCGCCTCCAGGATATGTCTAGCTCGATCGAACTGGTTGTCAACAATGCCCTGATCGCCGAATCCGCCGTGATGGAATCAGCTCAATTAGTCCAAGCTGGGGACGCAGCGATGAATCTAGCTGTCGAGGGGATTCTTACCATTCGGAATACAGTTGCCGAAACAGCAAAAAAAGTCAAACGACTTGGTGAATCTTCCCAAAAAATCTCTAAAGTTGTCAACCTGATTAGTAGCTTCGCCGCCCAAACCAATCTCCTCGCCCTCAATGCCAGTATTGAGGCAGCCCGTGCAGGTGAAGAAGGACGAGGATTTGCAGTAGTCGCCGAAGAAGTTCGCTCCCTAGCACGTCAATCTGCCGCAGCCACAGGTGAAATCGAGAATCTAGTTGCCAGCATTCAAGCGCAGACGAGTGAAGTAGTGATGGCGATGGAAGCTGGTACCGAACAAGTTGTAATTGGGACAAAGCTAGTCGATGAAACTCGATCGAGTCTCAATCGTATCACCGCCATCAGTCTCAAAATTGGCGAACTGGTCGAATCGATCGCCCAAGCGGCTCTACTCCAATCCGAAAACTCTACCCAAGTCACTCAAAGTATCGATCGAGTCGCCGATATTTCCCACAAAACCTCGATGCGCGCGGATAATGTCCAAGCCTCCTTCCAAGATCTGCTCAAACTCGCTCAAGAATTACAGAAGAATGTCGGTCAGTTTAAGATTGAGTAACGGGTAGAAGAAGGTAAAGGGTAGAGGGTAGAGGGTAGGTAGAAGAAGGTAGAGGGTGGGTAGAGGGTGTATTAACAACTTAAAGTCTCAGTATCCCTATTCTGCTGGCGTAACCACCCCGTGTCACCTAGATCGTTGCGTCGAGCCACCATTCACTACCCCCTACTCCTACCCTCTACCCCCTATCCTCTACCCTCTACCCCTATCCTCTACCCTCTACCCCCTATCCTCTACCCTCTACCCCCTCCCCTCTACCCTCTACCCCCTCCCCCTACCCTATCCTCTACCCTCTATCATGTACATCGACCCAGAACTACGAGATCGAGTTTATCAACTGTTCAGCTTGGAAGTACCCAAGATGCTACAGACGATCGAAACAGAACTTGTGACTCTGAGTATCGATCGTAGTGCGACCAAGGTAAATAACCTCCTCCGCGCCGCTCACTCGATTAAAGGTAGCGCGGCAAGTTTGGGTTTAGAGGAAATCGCCGATCTGGCACATCAAATCGAAGATATTTTTCGGGTGCTCAATCACCCAGAATTACCCTTCGATCTGAATTTAGACCAACTCCTATTTAAAATTTACGACTGTCTAGCTCGACTTGTCACAGCCGAGATCGATGGCGAAGTATTACCCCCTGGATTTCATACCAGCACTCAAATTATCCTCGCCGATCTAGACGAAGAGATCGGTCACTTTGTCATCGCTGGACAACAAATACCCGATGGATTTCTCAGTAGTGGTGTCGATTTGACCCAATCAATTTTTGAGGTAGATGTTGCCCAAAGTTTAGTTAGACTCGAACGAGTGCTACTAGCTCCTGAATGTTATCAAATTGCTGTGGGCGAATTTCGCGCTCAATCAGAAGTATTTACAGGGATTGCCTCACTTACAAATATCCCTGGATTTGGGACGCTGGCTCATGCGACGATCGCTGCCTTAGATCGTCATCCCGACCGTGCCCGCGAAATTTGTTGTTTTGCCCTGGTAGATTTTTATACTGCCTTAGAAGCTGTTATGACGGGCGAGCGATCTACATGTGGAGCGATCTCTCCAGGTTTTGCTTTTTTGATGGCAGAACAACCGCACTCAGAGATCGCAGTCACTAGCAATTTATTCGATCTCGAAGAGCTATTCGATCGAGATGATGCGATCGCGCTAATTTGTCACCCAGTTCGGGTCGAGTCGAGTGCAGATGTGCTAAAACTAACTGTGCCAGAATGGTTTGTACCCGCCGATGTTGTTGACACTTCGGCTGACCAGATCGGCGTTCTGGGCGTTACACTGCTAACACACCCGAATGAAGCCGAATTCGATTTCCTCATCGAAGATCTCCTCTGTGAGCCAGAGGAGGTAACTAGTCTCAGTTTTGACTTGGTGGATATTTTCGATTCGAGCCATCAATTGTTCGAGATCGCCGAGCCAGTTAGTCCCAATTTTGACTTAGTAGATATTTTCGATCTCGCCACCACGCTCGAATTTACCCCGCTATTGCCAGCAATTGCCGCCCACACACACGGGGGTCAACCAGCTAGTCTGAGCTTCGACTTAGCAGATATTTTCGATGGCGTAGCCTCTCCCCTGGAGAATCGATCTAGCTCGTTGGCGACTATACCAGAGGTAATCCATTTCCCACATTCAATTGGGACGCTTGTTGCCGATATTACCAATAATTTCGACACTCTAGCACCGATCTCCCCAACTACATTTGCGCCCTCGCCTAAAATTGCCCCAATTAGAGTCAAAAATCGCAAAGTTACTCCGGCTCCCATCCCGCAATTATCCGTCCGAGTCGCGATCGATAGATTAGAACGGATGAATAATCTCATGGGCGAACTAGCCATCGAGCGATACGGATTAGCTCTCCACAACGAACAATTTGCCGACACCTTGGAGCGACTGCGATCGAAATGTGAAAATTTCCAGACAATTGGCGATAGGCTCCGCCAAATTGCCGACACTTTAGCTATCTCCACTCAGTATCCACCATTAGCCAACACTCTAGCATTCTCACTAGCTCACGATTTGAGTCAGCAGTTCGATGTCCTCGAACTCGATCGTTATAGTGAAGTCCATACTATCGCCCAAGCAACCATCGAGCAACTCGCCCAAATCGAGGAACAAATCGAGGATTTGGTACTATTTACAACTCAATCCCATCACCAGATCGATCGGCAAAAACAACTGCTGTCCCATCTCCGCGACGATCTAATGTGGGCGCGAATGCTACCACTAGGTGATATTCTCAATCGGTTTCCCCGCACCCTCCACGATCTGTCCATCGAATTTAACAAGCCAGTAGATCTCAAAATTACTGGAGCTGGAGTCCTCGTAGATCGAGCCGCGATCGATAAACTTTTCGATCCCCTCCTCCACCTCCTCCGCAACGCTTTCGACCACGGCATCGACCTCCCAGCCGCCCGTCAAGCAATGGGCAAGCCACAACGCGGCTCGATCGAAATCACCGCCTACCATCAAGGTAGTCAAACAGTCATCGATATCGCTGACGACGGGCGCGGCATCGACATCAATACGATTAAAGCCAAGGCGATTTCCTTAGGACTATTGACATCGAGCGATGCAGCTACTATTGCTAGAGAGCGAGTCCTCGATTTCCTGTTTGAACCTGGCTTCTCTACTGCCGAGCGAGTCACCAAATTATCTGGACGGGGCATGGGTTTAGATATCGTCAAAGCCCAAATCCGATCGCTCGAAGGGAAGATCTCGATCGACTCTCAAGTAGGCAAAGGCACCACTTTTACACTCCGAATTCCGCTAACTCTCACCATCGCTCAATTAATGGTGTGCCAAGTCGGTAACGCTATCTACGCCTTCCCTGCTGATAGCATTCAAAAAATTGTCGTCCCTACCCCCGCACAATTGTCATACCAAGATGCCCAGCAGGTATTCTATTGGCGCAATCTCACCATCCCCATTTACAATCTTTCCGATCTGCTCACCTACTCTACACCCGTCCCTGAGCGGACTATTTCCCACACCCTCAAAAGTAGTGCCAATAACCCGATTGACTGGCTACCACCACTATTATTGATTCGCCGAGGGGATCGAATCGTCGCACTGGAGATCGATCGACTGATTACCGAACAAGAGCTAACGATCAAACCGTTCGGGAAATCTATTAAACCGCCTAGTTATAGCTATGGCTGCACAATTTTGGGGGATGGCATCATTCTACCCGTACTAGATCCGCATACCCTGATTCAGGTATTAGTCGAACAACCTAGTTGTTCGCTGACGATTCCGCTAGCTCCAGTCACTAATTCATTGGCGGAGCCTTGGAGCATGAATTCCATCCTCGTTGTCGATGACTCGATTACCACCCGTCAGAGCCTATGTCTCTCATTGGAAAAATTCGGCTATCGCACCCTTCAAGCCAAGGATGGGCAAGAAGCACTCCAAATCCTCCGCGAGAAAACTAGCGAGATTAAATTGGTCGTTTGTGATGTCGAGATGCCAAATATGAACGGATTTGAATTCCTGAATGTTTATCGTCAAGATCCAGTCATCTCGCCTATTCCCGTCGTCATGCTCACTTCTCGCAGTAATACCAAACACCGTCAATTTGCCGCTCATCTAGGTGCAGTTGACTACTTTATCAAACCCTATATCGAACAAGATTTCATGGCAGCGATCGATCTATTAGTTAACAGTCGATCGCTAAATTCATATAGCAATCCTATTTGAGTTCCTCGCAGTTGATGTAGGGTGTGTTGGGCTGCTGCCGTAACGCACCAGTATTTGATACTAAGGATCTGATTTAGGATCGCTATATCTGGATTAAGGATTAGCTCATAGTTTTAATTCACTAAAAAATAGATCTTCGACAGATAGAAATTATGCTTTTAAATACTAGCTCGAACAAATGGATTCAAATACCAGAACAAGTTACCCTGAAGATCGAAACGATCGTATTTGATCTTGGTGAAGTTAGCTTTGGGATTCCAATTAATAAGATCGATCGCATCATCAGTAATGTTCATCTTGACAAAAATCCTACCCTCACTCAGAATGTCGAGATTATCGATCTTCACGATCGACTAACCGGAATCCCGATCTCCAATCCGACAGCAATCGCCATTTTTACCAACGATTCTCAACAATTGTGTGGTATCCCGATCGATACAGTTCCGACACTTATATGTGTCCCACTCGATCGAATTCGGACGCTACCTCATAATTTTCGCACCACCAATCCACTCGGGATTGCCAGCCATATCGCGATGGTTTCTACCCCAACAGAGTTAACGATATTTATTTTGGCATAAAGTCAGCAAAAATAAGGGTAGGGACAATTCACCAATTGCCTCTACCCTTATTTTGAAGATTGTTGTAATAATCGCACCAGTTTACTCACCAGTAACAGACAATCCTTCCACCCAAATTCGCGGACAGACACCACCAGTTGTTAGCTCTTCCTTTGGTTCGATAAACACGATCGAGTTTAGTAATTCGCGGAAATCTCCGGCAACTGTAGCCGCCTCAACGCTAGTCTTTACACCCTTGTTAATCACCCAACCATCAAAAGGTAACGAAAACGAACCTTGCAATGATTGTACGCCCGCATGGAGGGCTTGGAGGTCATCAATCAGGATGACATTTTCAGCAGTATCTAGATTATAGTTATCATCTGCTTTCTCACCACCAGATACATGATAAAAATGGGGAGAAACAGTAATTTTCGATCCCATATTCGCATGTCCCGTCGGCTGGGCGTTCATCCGTTTAGCAGTTCCAGCACTATGAATGAATGATGACAACACACCTTTGTCAATTAGATTGACACGTCGAGTCGGAGTTCCTTCACCATCAAAAGCTTCGATCCCGATATTGCTGGGATGAAGTGCATCATCAGCGACAGATAATAATGACGAAGCAATCGTGGTACCTAGAGATTCAGGTGTAGATAAACTTTGATTGTCGAGAATACTTTGGGCATTAAATAGATTGGAGAAAGCACCGAGTAAGCTCAAGAAAGCATCGGGAGAAAATACGATCGTATATTTACCAGAAGCTACCTTCTCATAGTTGAGATGACTGATAGTTTTTTCGGCTGCTTCATCGATACACTTTTGCACATCTAATTTAGCAAAACTGTGGCTCATCTCAAAAGCCCCCGCACTGCGAGGCTTTTTCCCTTCCTGTTCGGTTTTGGTATAGAGATACAGCGAAGTATAAGTTCTAGCTTCACTGCGGAGCGCACCAGCACTATTGAGATAAAATTGTTCGATCGATCGTTGAGCTAAACCATTATACGGGACACTCTCGATCGCTTCATGAGTATCTAATAATTTTCGCTCCGCAGCCACCAAACTTTCAATCAATTGTGGAACCGCTACAGCTTCACCTGATTCTATCTCAAGTTCGGCGATCGGAGCCGTCGCTTCAGGACTAAAATCTGGTGCGTGTTCTTTAATCCCAAAAAAGCTCGCTTCATGAGCAGTTTTCAGCGCGAGTTCCAACCCAATATCGTCCACATCAGTGGTACTAGTAATCCCGACGGTGTTCTCATTATTCCACACCCGTACAGTAATTCCCGATCGGTTAGAAGCTTTAACTTGTTTGGGTTCGCCTTTATCTACCTGTACGCTGGTTTCATCAATTGTCGAACCAGATAAATCGAATTTAGAAATGCCTAATTTGGTAGCAATTTGACGAGCAGAATCTGAAACGGTTTGAATATTCAATGACATAGGTAAGTTAGTTGACAGTTGACAGTTGACAGTTGATAGTTAAATATTCGGCGTTGCTGAATTTGGGTATGATTTTTTGGTAGGGGTGCCCCTGTCTTGTCGTTTTTTGATGCGGGGGGAACCCCCGCATCAAAACGCCGCTTGCTTGCACTGAGCGAAGTCGAAGTGTGGATACCCTTCATCGATGCGGGGTAAGCACGAGGCATTACCCCTACAAAAATTATTGGTGCGTTTCATACATCAATTCAGCAACACCAAACATTCAATCCGATGTAGGGGCGGGTATTAGTTAATGTAGGGTGTGTTAGGCGCAAGCCGTAACGCACCGTTATTACTAGGTTGATGTAGAGTGTGCGAGGCGAAATTTTTCGCAGAACTCCGCCCCGATAATTGGTGTCTTGATTCGATCCTAACGTCCACCAACAGTAATCGAATCAACCTTAATATGTGGTTGTCCGACAGTAACATAAATACTGCCACTTACCGAACCGCAGAAGCCCGCAGCCAGTCCCAAATCTGCCGAACACATCGAAATCTTATTCATGATTTCCTTGGCTTCACCAATTAGCGTCGCCCCCTTGAGCGGCTTGGTAATTTTGCCATTTTCAATCAGATAAGCTTCATCCACCGAGAAATTAAATTGTCCGGTAGCACCAACGCTACCACCACCCATTTTCTTACAGTAGATACCCTTCTCGATCGAGTTAAACAGATCCTCTACCTTGTGCTCTCCAGGTGCGATATAAGTATTTCGCATCCGACTCGCCGCTGCATAAGCATAATTATTCCGGCGTCCACTTCCCGTGCGTGGATGTCCAGTTCGGATCGATCCGGCCCGATCGGCGATAAAATTCTTGAGGATGCCATTTTCGATCAGTAAGGTGCGTTGGGCTGGCATTCCTTCATCATCCATATCGATGGTGCCAAAAGCATTACCCGACAAACCTTCATCCCAAGCTGTCAGACTTTCGTGAGCGATTTTCTGTCCCTTCATATCGACAAACGGGGTAGTATTGCGCTCGATTTGGGTAGTTTCGAGTAAATGTCCGCAAGCTTCATGGAAGATCACCCCACCAAACTTGTTTGCCATGATAATCGGGTAAGTTCCTGATTCTACATAGTCAGCGTAGAGCATCTTCCCCGCAGACTCCGAGACATCCTCAGCAGTAGCAGCATAGTCCCAGGTTTTTAAAAACCCTGGATTGCTAGTATCGCCGACGCGTTGTCCGATCGAAGAACGGTTCGCACCATCGGCACATAATAGGTTATACCCTACCGATTGTGTCAGCCGAATATCTCGCGCAAATGTCCCATCGCTAGATGCAACTAAAACCTCTTGCCAATCGCGGAAATAAGCAGCACGTCGGGATTGAATGTGAGTAGCCGTCTGTTTTAGTTTGCCATTTGCCGCCAGCAACACATCTCCCATTTCCCGCATCGAGCTACATTCACCCAACCAGCTATCTTTTCCCTTTTTCGTTGCATAGTCGCGCAACAGTTCGAGATTGATTTCGGGTACATAAGAATTAGGCGCGGGTAAATGTAACGCCATAATCCCCAACGCCTTCTCTAAGGCAGACTTTAGCCCCTGAAAGGATAGGTCGTTGGTACTGACATAGCAGTCAGCCTTACCCTTAAATACCCGCACTCCTGCCCCTGTGGATAGGCGAGGCGAGATACTCGTGATTTGGTCATCTTCCGCCAGACAGCTAATATAATTTGCCCGCTCTAAGAAAAACTCCACAAAATCAGCACCCGCCGCTCGCCCCAAACCTAGCAGTGTCGATAATGGAGCTTCCCAGGTTTCATCAAACCGATGTGTAGTGGATGAATAACTTAGATTTGGTAATTGTTTAGATAACAGAAAAGTCTTGGGATCGATCGAAACAGTCATGTAAGCTTCTCCTGGGTTGCTTTACTTATTGTAACAAACACAGAAGACCGTGTGGCAAATCATCGAGTGAGGCTTTTACTCCTTCCCCTTATCGAGGGGACTGGGTTGGGATAAATAGCCGACGTGACAACTAAAACAACTTATCAGTACACATTAGCCCATCACCTAGCTCTAAAACACTGTAAACATGTATAACAATTCTTATCGATTAATTGAAGAAAATTCGATCGGCACCCAAAAGATCTATGCTAAAAATATAGTAAATAATTTTGGTAAAAACATATGGATAAGCAAAGATATCGCATGAACTGCACCCTCACCTTTAGTGATATTTATGGGCAGATTGTCATTTGGCTGATGGTAATTTTTATCAGTCTTGCCTCGGCTTTGTCGCTGTGGAGTACTACCCGCCAAATATATGCCCTAGCCACAGTAGGTTTGATCTTAGTTTTATCCCTACCCTTTTTACTCTTCGCCTTTGTCACTACCCTGCTCAATCACATTGAATTCGTCCCACTCGAAGTCAACGAAACTACTAGTAGCAGCACCAATAAGCACAAAGTCCAAAAAGTACAGCCAGCCACAGTCTAGAGTAGATTGGGAGCGTCAGTAGTCAAAACTATTTCGCTCTCATCTGCGGTGATGTAGCCTCTAGTGAAGGAGCGTCACGCGCCCTTGTTACCTTTGGGCAACTAGATCGGATTAGCGATTAATCCGATCTAGTTTTTGTTTTGACAGTAGTTTATCTACTCCCTTTCCAGTGACAAATTAGACATCTAGGGTAGGGGTTAACGGTGGATGGTGGATGGTGGATGGTGAATGCTAAGTATCTATTTCTTGGGTGGGAAGGGAGTAGTTAGAAAGAACAGTTTTGTTCTAAACTGGGTATTCATGTCGAACAAAAGGAATATTAATAATTTCCCCTTCGACATCACCCACCATTACCTTTAAGCCTACCCCACCAGCTTTCGATCGAACATAGCCTAATCCCAATATTTCCCCGTTATCACTACAACTAGTCAAGACACCAACCTTTTCACCATCTACAGTAATAGTCGCACCCACAGCCACAGAGCCAGCTAACTTAATGCCCCAGAGATATTGCTTGACACCCCGATAAGTGTTGAGTCTGGCGATCGTTTCTTGACCGATATAGCAGCCTTTAGCAAACGAAATCGTATCCCACAAACCCACCTCCAAGGGGTTGTAATCCTCTGTTAATTCCGCATCGGGTTTGGGTCTACCTTGAGTGATTCGCAGGCATTCCCAGGCATCCTCGTCCACGATCGCGGCACCCAAATTAGTAATCAATTGATGTAAGATTGCAGATTTATCGCGATCGCAAATCAATCGATATCCAGGTAAACCCAATTCAGTCCCGATCGCGATTCGCACCTCAACACCATCAATAATATATATTTGATGACTATGCTGGGGCAAATCTGTAATTGGACAACCCAATTGCGCTAATATACCCGCACTCTCATCACCCATTAAAGTAAAACTAGCTAGAGTATCAGTGACATCTTTTAACTTGACTCGATCGGCAAAAAAGATATATCGATCGAGCCAATTAAATAGATTTTCACGCCGATTTGGCGATCCGATTAATAACACCTCATCATCTAAAATCAATCCAGTTACTAGATCGATCGTCCGAGCGGTAGAAGTAACAAATACCGTATCACAACCTTCTCCCGCCAAACGTTTTTCAAAGTCCGCCGTGCTTTGATTGTGTAGAAACCTGAGCCGATCTCGATCGCTCACCAGAATTTTCCCCCAATCAGAACTATTATAAATAGCAGCACCCGATCGAGCAGATTGAAGTATTGTTTGGATATTATTCATAGTACTATTTTCCATATATTTGTGCTTATAGACATTAGGATCGCTACATATAGCAATCCTATTTGAGTTCCTATGAGTTGATGTAGGGTGTGTTAAGCGTAAGCCGCATGAGCACCAGTAGATCTTCATACCCGCCCTCTAGGGGTTAAGATTCTCATTGGCATCAAGGTAAATTATCAAAAATCTTAGCAATTACAGCCTTAGCCTTATTATCGAGCAGCATCCAGTCGATCGTACCAGTCTCCAGATCGATCGGACTAGTATCTACCTCCACAATTCGACTCTCAAGTTCGCTGTGACTGCCATCATAATTGAGAAAACATACCTGATAGCATAAATCCCAAATATCAAACTTTAACTGCTTATCCTCAGATTCCAGACACAAATAATTAATCGGGTGAGGATCGCGAATCTCCTCATAACTGACTTTCCATGTCGAAACCTCCGACTGTTGGCGGATTCGATCGATAATCCTGATATAAATCGGCTGCATCAAAAACTCCGCTTGTTGCCAAGCCAATTCACTCACAAATTTAGGCTGCATAATATACTCCCTACCAACAATTTTAATGTAGATGTCTAAACCGATCCTGTGACATTCAGTTATAATGGTTGCTGTCAGCTACGATCGAAATTGTAATGTTTGGTGATTTTTTTGACAATATCAGCCGATACCCCAGCTATTTTGTAACGATTATCCTCGGTATCTTCATTTCAGCGTTTGGTTGGTTAGCACCGTTGTGGAAGCGTCCAGTCACAGCAGTTGCGCTGGTTGGATTTTTGGTGGGAGCAGTCATGGTGATAGTATTGACACTCAAAGCAATGTTAGGATTCACACCCATCAACTGAAATTGTGTTGGTGGTTAAAAAGATTTAAGAAAAATTATGACTAATACTCGTCGCGTGTCGCGCGTCGCTGAACTAATCAAGCGCGAAGTCAGTCAGATGATCCTCTTTGATATCAAAGACGACAGGGTTGGTGCGGGGATGGTAAGTGTCACCGCTGTAGATGTCGCTGGCGATCTTCAGCATACCAAAATCTTTGTCAGTATTTACGGTAGCGATGAAGTTCGGGCTGAGACGATGGAAGGACTCAAATCAGTCACCGGATACGTCCGCAGTGAATTGGGTAAACGCGTCCGACTCAGACGTACTCCCACAGTGATTTTTGTAGAGGATAAATCATTCGATCGAGCCACCAGCGTTCTATCACTCATCAACCAACTCAGTTTAAAGCGTGGTGAGTCAGAAGAGCTAGACCCAGAATCAGAATTAGACAAAGAATCTAACACTCGTACTGAAAATTCGGACGTATAAATCCCAAAATTTAAGGTAGGGGCAATTCATTAATTGCCCCTACCTTAAATTTCAGAATTGGCGTAAAGGCAAGAAATCCTCCAACTCAGATTAATTTGCTAAACCAGATCTAAGACTCTTTTTCATGCGGAATGCCGCAATGCCACCGAGGATGGTACCGATAATAGAAAGCGGTTCTGGCACTGCTTCCGGCACTGGCTGAGGGGTTGTTCCCTGACGCGCAGTCACTCCTATATTTACAGCCAGCAAATCGAGACCCCCACCATTCGGTGCTGTAGTAGCATCGGTATCTGATGTGTTGTAATTATAGCAATTTGCATTACTGATGCTAGACAATTGTGATAATGAACAGGTATTGGTTGAGACAGCAGTGAAAGTGTCATAGCCAAATAGTGAGTAGCCAAAAACTGGGGTATTTGCGGCGACTAAATCAGTCAATAGAATTAGTTCGCCGCCAATGTTTTGAGTGAGGGAGCTAGTTACCGCAAATTGACCACTTTGATTGTTAAGAACTTTAGTGTTTAAGTAGTCACCGTTAGCAGAATTAAGTAGGTCGGTCGAACCCCAATTCCCTCTGGCGTAACCCCGCAAATTACCATAAATAGGATTGTTACCAGCACCAAAGCCAGTTATTGCAGCAATCGCGAACGCATCATGCGCGTTGTTCGTCGCTCCTCTTTCAAATACTGTTACTCCAATATCGCTAGTGGCATTGTAACCTTGTGAGAGCACAAAATCCGCCCGCTCGATATCGGTTTGATTTCTGTCATTATTGCCTGTATTCGTAAATAAGTTGTCCGTACCCAAGTAGATATTGTTTTGAGCTAAAGCGGCTACCGTCGTGGTTGGCACTGTGCCCCGTACAATAGTAGTACTATTATTACTCGGACAATTTGTAGCTGAGGAGCATCGCTCCCAAACTACCTGCTTATTATTATCAGCAGTCGCAGTTGCACTACCACTGCGCTGCAATGTTAGAGTCGTACCTACAGATAAATTGACCGGATTCCAGTTCTTCCCATCACTGGCGAAAGAAGTAATAGAGCGAGAAAAACCTTGATAGGTAACGCCATTAATAGTAGTAGGAGCACTAACAGAGGTTTCTGGACTCAGAGTAATACTAGTAATAGTTGTTGCTTTAACGGTGTTGGGTAGAAAAGTGCCCAAAGATGCAGTCAAACAGATAACCCCAGCCTTCGTTATCGACTGGGATAAATTAGATCTTTGTCTCATTAGATTCTTTTTTGAGGAAATAGACGGGGTTAGGGAAAAATTGCTACGTATTTATGCGGACTTCTCTGCTTGATACCTCTGGATACTATCCTCAAATCGAACTAATGCCAACTGTAAATTTACTGAATTAACCACAAGCTACGATCCTTTTTTGATACTGTCTACGGATAGTATTGACAAGATCCTTGGTAGTTGAGGGCAGGTTTCGCTCGATCTCGATTGCTCATGCAACAAGGCTTTGCCAAAACATGCCCCGATGAATATCGATATACTACTTTTCCAAATTGGTGTTATGGAAATAGCTTTTACTTCATTAGGTGTCATGAATCATCCATAAATCCACCCACAAACAAAAACTCCTGCCGAATCGACAGGAGTTTTTGCTTATGCTGTAATTAGATCGAGATTAGTCGATGTCATTCAAGAACAATGTTGGTTCTGTTTCGCGGTTCAATCCCTTCTCGAAACCAGCAGCAGCAGCGCGTGCGCGTCCTGCGTGCCACAAGTGACCGATAAAGAAGAAGAATCCTAACACGAAGTGAGAACAAGCCAACCACGCACGAGGCGAGACGTAGTTGAATGCGTTGATTTCAGTAATAACCCCACCAACTGAGTTCAAGGAACCCAGAGGAGCGTGAGTCATGTACTCAGCAGCACGACGCGCTTGCCAAGGTTGAATGTCATTCTTGACTTTGCTCAGATCCAAACCGTTAGGTCCACGTAGTGGCTCTAACCAAGGACCTTGGAAATCCCAGAACCGCATGGTTTCACCACCGAAGATGATTTCTCCAGAAGGAGAACGCATCAGGTATTTACCCAGACCAGTAGGACCTTGAGCAGTTGCGATGTTCGCACCTAAACGTTGGTCGCGGATCAGGAAGGTCAATGCTTGTGCTTGAGAAGCTTCAGGGCCTGTCGGACCGAAGAATTCACTAGGATAAACAGTGTTGTTATACCAAACCATGATCGACGCAACAAACGCCATCAAGGATACAGCAGCTAAACTGTAAGATAGGTAAGCTTCACCAGACCAGACAAGTGCCCGACGTGCCCAACCAAAAGGTTTGGTCAGAATGTGCCAGATACCACCACCGATACATAGTAAAGCAACCCAAATGTGTCCGCCGACAACATCTTCTAAGTTATTAACACTAATGATCCAACCTTCGCCACCGAAGGGAGCTTTTAGCAGATAACCAAAGATAATTGCTGGGTTGAGAGTAGGATTGGTGATGATGCGAACATCCCCACCACCTGGTGCCCAGGTATCATACAAACCACCAACGAACATCGCTTTGATGACGAGCAATAATGCGCCACAACCCAGAATTACGAGGTGGAAGCCCAAAATCGAAGTCATTTTGTCCTTGTCTCTCCAGTCGTAACCGAAGAAAGAAGAATACTGCTCTAATGTGTCAGGACCACGTAGTGCATGGTAAAGACCACCAACACCCAATACCGCAGAGGAAATTAGGTGTAAAACACCGACGACAAAGTAAGGAAATGTATCAACGATTTCGCCACCAGGACCAACACCCCAACCTTGGGTAGCCAAGTGAGAAAGTAAAATAATACCTTGTTCGTACATCGGTTTTTCGGGTACGAAGTGAGCCACCTCAAACAGGCACATGGCTCCAGCCCAAAAGACAATCAAACCAGCGTGGGCGACGTGTGCACCCAACAGCTTACCAGACAGATTGATCAGACGCGCATTTCCAGACCACCAGGCGAACCCAGATGATTCTTGATCGCGTCCACCACCCGAAACCATTGTAGTATTAAAGGGCGTTTCCACTCTTGCAGTACCTCGATCGATGAACTATATGTAAAATCCGAAGTGAACTGCCTACACTCATTGCCTAAGCTATAAATGCAGGCTTCCCCATTCACTGGGAATAGCCGCTGGAACTACTAAATAGTCCTGTTGGTCTAACATTCCCTCCAAGGGCAGAAGTCCTGGTTCCCAAGACCCAAATTTTCCTGACGATCTTTACCTATGAGCTTGGTTTTCGCTTGCGGTATCGATCGTCAAGAACTATCGATTAAAAACATCGGAAGATAGATTGATTGTACAATTATCTTCCGATGTTTCAACGCTTTTAGAGTGCGTTACCACGAGGTAATACTTCTTCTGGGAAGATGAATTGTTCGTGTGGTTGGTCTTGTGGAGCCATCCATGCGCGAATACCTTCATTGAGTAGAATATTCTTGGTGTAGAATGTTTCAAACTCAGGGTCTTCTGCCGCTCTCAATTCTTGAGATACGAAGTCATATGCACGTAAGTTTAAAGCTAAACCGACGATACCGATCGAACTCATCCATAGTCCAGTCACAGGGACAAAGAGCATGAAGAAGTGCAACCAACGTTTGTTGGAGAAAGCTACACCGAAGATCTGCGACCAGAAACGGTTTGCAGTTACCATCGAGTAGGTTTCTTCAGCTTGGGTAGGATCGAACGCACGGAATGTGTTCGATGATTCGCCGTCGCCATCTTCAAACAGAGTGTTTTCTACAGTCGCACCATGAATCGCACATAGTAGCGCACCGCCGAGAATCCCTGCAACACCCATCATGTGGAAGGGATTGAGAGTCCAGTTGTGGAAACCTTGCAAGAATAGGATAAAACGGAAGATTGCTGCTACTCCAAAAGAAGGTGCGAAGAACCAACCAGATTGACCCAATGGGTAAATTAGGAAGACGCTGACGAACACTGCGATTGGACCAGAGAAAGCTAATGCGTTGTAAGGACGAATCCCTACTAGGCGAGAGATTTCAAATTGACGTAACATGAAGCCGATCAAACCAAACGCGCCGTGAAGAGCAACAAATGCCCACAGACCGCCTAGTTGACACCAGCGAGTAAAGTCGCCTTGTGCTTCAGGTCCCCATAGCAGCATGAGGGAGTGACCTACGCTGTTAGGAGGAGTGGAAAGAGCTGCGGTTAAGAAGTTACAACCTTCAAGGTAGCTAGAAGCCAAACCGTGACTGTACCAGGATGTAACGAATGTGGTACCAGTCATCCAGCCGCCGAGTGCCATGAACGCACAAGGGAATAGTAAGACACCAGACCAACCTACGAACACGAATCGATCTTTTTTTAGCCAGTCGTCTACGACATCAAAGATGCCTCTATCGACCTGCTGGTTGCCAACTGCAATAGTCATGGTGCAGTAAATCTCCAGATATTATGAGGACATGATAGCGGGGACTGAATTTACGTAGCTTAAATACGTAATCAGCACACCAATTGTTAACTGGTTTATTAAATCAGTTTACGTTTCTTTACTTAGTCTAATAGAATTGTGTCGAAATGGCGAGGATCTTTAGATTTTCTTCGCTAATGTTTAATATTTTGCCGATAAATAACCCTTTTGACTCTCATCACACCGAAGTTTATGAGTATTTATACTTACTATTTGTCCGATCGACTAGAGATATTCAGGATAGCGACACTCGCTCCTCATTGCCGCCGAAGCTCCTATCTCTACTTCTTATCCGAATTCGATCGGTCACTATCCACTAAATTATCGATCGTTTACAATTAGGATGCTTACCACAATCTTCTCCTTATATGTACGTCATCGAAATCCTGCTCAAAAATACGGCAATGCCCATGTCAGTGCAACGCAAGACTGTCGAAGAGGCTAATACCGTCTACCAACAGGTTTTGGAAGCGACAAAATCGGACGATCGCTCTTTGCTAGAATTGTCTTGCGATCGTCAGCCAGAAAAGAAAATTGCCGTGATGACCGATTCGATCGTTGCCGCTCAAATGTATGAAAAATCTGGTGCGGCTGCCTCAGGTAAAACGCCTGGGTTTGTCTCATATGCTGAAATCGCCAGCTAAAAACCTAGCTCGATCTTCTCTATGTCTTTGGTAGAGCGATCGGCAACCTTAAAATACTATGACTGAATCCCTACCACTACCATTACCAGCGATCGAGGTAAAGGATCTTTCCTTCGCCTGGAAATCTGGGCAAACTATCCTCGATGGTTGCTCTCTATCAGTGCCACGCGGCGAATTTTGGATGCTACTGGGCACCAATGGTAGCGGTAAATCGACATTGTTGCGGCTGATAGCTGGATTACTCACTCCTCAAGTCGGCACGATCGATATTCATGGTGGTTTAGGAATTGTGTTCCAAAATCCCGATTACCAATTGGTGATGCCGACTGTCGGTGCTGATGTCGCTTTTGGGTTAGTTGCCGAACGACTTACCCCCAGCCAAGTGCGTCATCGTGTCGCTGAAGCTCTGAATGCTGTAAACCTCATCGATCTGATCCGTCGTCCTATTTACGCACTCAGTGGCGGTCAAAAACAGCGTGTAGCGATCGCTGGAGCGATCGCCAGACAAATCGAAGTCATCTTATTTGATGAGCCTACAGCCCTGCTAGACCCCGATGCTCAACTAGATCTCGTCGCCAGAGTCCGCGAACTCGTCAAAAGTCGTGGCTTGACTGCGCTCTGGGTCACTCATCGGCTCGAAGAATTAGACTATTGTGATGGAGCATTTCTGATCGAACAGGGTAAGTTGGTCGATCGAGGCAATCCAGATCGGATGCGCCAAAGATTAATGAAACAAATAGATAGCTAGGTAAATAGGGACTAAGCCATCAGGTCGATTATTCTCCCATGTTTTATCTCCCTACCCCCTTCCCACTTATCCCACAACTTGCTAATATTAGGAAGGCTAATATAAAATTTTATTAAGAAGGTTGTAATTTGAATCATGCCTCCCTCACGAAAACAAGCTGTGTTACTCGTTGACGGCTACAACGTGATTGGAGCCTGGACAGACATCCACGACCGACACACCAGAAAAAATCCGCTTCAATCAGGATCGAGAGAAGACCTCGAAGCAGCCCGATCGAAATTAGTTGAAGCCCTGATCAACTACAGTGTGTTTGAGGACTACCAGACAAAAATAGTTTTCGATGCTTATAGTAGGGATGTTCCTGCTTATTGTGAGACAATTACGCCAAACCTCTCGATTCATTACAGTGACTTTCTCGAAACTGCCGATACGTATATCGAGAAGTTCTGTGCAGCATTTCGCCACGATCTACAGTACTCAGCGTCTAGACTAATTGTCGCCACATCCGATCGCGCCCAGCAATTGACAGCAATCGGATTTGGAGCTGAATGGATTTCCTCCTTGCAACTAATTTCGGATGTCGATTTCAGTGCCAAGCGTTCCAAGCGCAGACATCGCCCCCAAAAACAATCCTCTGGACGTTTTCTATTCAACTCCCTCGATTCCAAAGTCCAAGCTCGGCTATCAGCACTCCGTCATGGCATTCCCTTCGAGGATACTTGACCATCTCCCGTCAGCATAGACCAATTTTACCATCCCACCACAAGGTAAGTCCTCAGTTTGCCACTGGGATTCCCCCGTTAAGGCAGCTAGAATGCCTAGTATAGAGCCTTTGTGGGCGATCGCTAAAACATTTCCATAGTTGGCTTGCACCAATTCATGTGCTATCATATTAGTACGTATATTTAGTTCCTCAAGAGTTTCAGGATAGCAAGGCAAAACTAGAGATCGATAAACAGCATTAACGTTTGGATAGTCATTTACTAATTCATCGATGGGAGTAGTCTCTGGAAACTCTAAAGTCCAATCTTGACATAGCCACTCACACAAACCCCATTCCAACTGGATCGGTAAGTCAAGTAATCTAGCTAAAGGAGCTGCTGTTTGAATTGTCCGCAGAAAGGGAGACGTAATAATTCGATCGAGCGGGATGTGACTAAACTCCAGAGCTAATGAAATGGCTCGATCCAATCCCTGAGGTGAAAGCGGTGGATCGTAACGGTAGAGAGCAGTGTCAAACCATTCTGGCTGAATAAAGTCCAATCGCTCTGCATGGCGTACTAGCCAAAGTGTCTGTATCAACTTTAAATATCTCCAAGTTGTGCTGTAGATCGCAGGGATGTAAATAAATAGTAACTATGATGAGAGTGAGAACAGACTGGTGAGGGCGGTTATTTGGGATGATTTGGGTGTAAATACCGATCTGCTATCTGCCTGAAATGTTCAAATCCTTATTGTCAGCCAATTGGCTGAGGATTAAAAAAGTTAGTCAGTAAATGTGTAGAAATGTTAAAATTGTTAGAACCAATGTAAAAACCAATTTAATAACCAAGTGCAATTAATGCTCACTACTGCAACAGCGATCGAAATTTAACCGTCGATCTAATGATGTTCTCTGCTGGATCAAACCTCCAGATCGCACATCGCACCTGTTGATTATAGAGCAAACCTTGCAATCGAGATTTTGCATCTACATTCCCCCTACATTTTTTAGCCAGAGTCATGAAAACTGCTCAAGCATCAACCGATACTGTCCGTACCTACCTCCGTGAAATTGGGCGCGTACCTCTACTCACCCACGAACAGGAAATCCTGTATGGCAAGCAGGTACAGCAGTTGGTGATCCTGATGGCGGTCAAAAATACTCTCATCGAAGAACTTGGTGTCGAACCAAGTTTAACTGAATGGGCAACTGCTGCCAACCTCGATCCACTCCAACTGCAAAAGACTGTTTCTGCTGGTGAGAACGCCAAACGCCGCATGGTAGAAGCTAATCTCCGACTCGTAGTGTCCGTCGCCAAAAAATATATCAAGCGAAACATCGATCTTTTGGATTTGATCCAAGAAGGGACAATCGGGATGCAGCGTGGAGTCGAAAAATTCGATCCTAGTAAAGGCTATCGGTTTTCGACATATGCTTACTGGTGGATTCGCCAAGCGATTACCCGTGCCATTGCTGAGAAAGCGCGGGCGATTCGTTTACCCATCCACATCACCGAAAAGCTCAACAAAATCAAAAAAGCCCAACGCGCTCTCGCCCAACAATTTGGACGAGCAGCGACAATCAACGAGCTAGCAGCAGAACTAGAGTTAACGTCCAAACAAGTTCGAGAGTATCTAGAGCGCGCACGTCAACCACTATCACTCGATTTACGGGTAGGTGACAACCAAGACACCGAGCTAGGAGATTTATTAGAAGATCCTGGCATATCTCCAGAGGAGTATGTTACCAACTCATCACTTCAAGTAGACTTGGAGCGGATGATGTCCGAACTCACCCCCCAGCAACAGCAAGTACTCACCCTCCGGTTTGGCTTGAAAGATACTCAACCGCTCACCCTTGCTAAAATCGGTGACTTGCTAAATATCAGCCGCGAACGAGTACGTCAAATCGAGCGTGAAGCAATCGCTAAACTCCGCAAACGCAAAGCAGATATCGGTGAATATCTGGCTTCGTAGAGAATTTTAAGTCCGCAGCAGCGGGCTTTTTTTATGTTGGCATTCGATAGATTTTTTGGGATTGAATTGTGAAGTTAGAGCTACCCCACAAACGAATTGGTGTCGCGGTAATCTGGAATCAATCTGGGCAAATTCTCATCGACAAGCGCAAGCTTGAGGGGACAATGGGAGGATTGTGGGAATTTCCAGGTGGTAAAGTCGAGGCAGGGGAAACGGTAGTTGATTGTATCGTGCGGGAGATCCAGGAGGAATTAGCGATCGAAATCACAGTCGGCGAGCATTTGATATCGATCGAGCATACCTACCCGACATTTCAGATTACACTAATCGTCCATCACTGTCAGCATATCGGTGGAATTCCCCAACCGCTCGAATCTGATGAAATCCGCTGGGTGAATAGCAGCGATTTGGACAAATACCAATTTCCAGCAGCTAACAAGGCAATTATCAATGCAATTGAGTCAGGGGATAAAGGATAAATTAGAAATCATTAGATTCTGGAGTCGATTGAATCGAGCCAATTTTTGCGGCTTTTAGACTCATCAGATCTATCCCGATCTGGTTGACGATCGAATCGGCATTGCCCGATTGAGGTCTGATTCCCTAGTTTTGTACTAGAATTATCTCCACCTCTAGCTATTTCATCTGCCGATTCAATAACGCCATCGAATCTCCCGATCCGTTGTAACGCGATCGAGCACGTAAATCGATCGCGTTACAACGGATCGCAAATCATCCAATCTTGAATATTTGCAGTCTTGAACACTGACTCAGCCCGATCGATTTCATCCTTGGTTGCTGAGATCGATACTAGATAATGTCCTTGTGCCAACAGATCGTGGTAGTGCTCAGATTGTTTATCTAAAGTTTTACCACCAATGCCGCCGCCTAACACTCCGCCCGATATCGCTCCGTAAAATGCTCCAGCCGCCATGCCTACCAATACGACAGCACCACTAAATGCGGGAAATGCTAGAGTTGTCAGTCCAGCAACTACGCCACCGACGACACTTCCCACAGCTCCGGCACCTGTAGCACCGAGTCCAATTTGCTCAGTCGTCAGATCTCGCTCCAACTTATCTTCAGACTGCGCCAGTGGTGCCGTCAATTCCCCCAATTTCGGCTCTTGGGAATCGCTCTGTGGTGCTACAACCGAAACCCGATCCATCGGAAAGCCAGTCTCTTGGAGTTGACTGAGTGCCGACTCAATATTTTGGAGATTGGGGAACGTTCCTACTGCAATTTTATATTCTAACGCCATGCTAAATATCTGATTGTGACTGGTTACTATCGATCGTCAATTGTTATCTTTTTTCTTGCTTACCGCATCTAAAATCAGCCTTTGCAAATCACATTTATTCGAGTTCTATGCCGTTAGTTTCCTTGATAAACAAGCCACTAAAGAAGCTGTGCATAGGTACCGCTAATGTTTGCATATCAGTCCCACCTAGTCCCAAATATTCAAAATTAGCAATCAACTTTACTGCTACTGCGATCGAGCTGCTGTCCAAAGTTGGGGAATTGAGCTATGAGTTAGCTATACTAATATTAGTTAAAGCGAGCGAGTTAACAAATCAATCAATAGACAGATTTTGTGCCGATCTTCTCAAGACAATCTCGATCGAGTAGCACAAATCTCCAGCTATCGAAGCCTGGGTCACAAATGCGGCAGATTCCAAGGTATAGAACCCATTTAAGATCTTTTAGGCGATCGATTTTTCCGCAGCTTTGCCAGTATCGACGATCGATCTGCCGACTTACCCAGCCTTAGCCAAGCCCAAGTTGATGATATTTATCCTATCTAGTGTCACTACAGCGAAAATTCAGCAAAAGATCTCTAAAATAGGATTAAATACCAAATCATACGTTTAGACAAGATGACCGAATCAAAATCTGCACAGGAACTATTTCAGGCTGCTTACGAAAACCGTTATACTTGGGAGCCGAATTTTCCTGGCTACACAGCCGCAGTGAAATTTCAACATGGCGAGCGAGTGCTGACTGGCACAATTGCTGTCAAAGCCAATCTCAGCGCGGAAGTCATGGGGATCGATGATGAAGAAGCGCGCGACTCAATTCTCGGACAACTGCGCGAAGTAGCCATCCACCGCGTCCGCCGGACTTTTGCTGATACTCATAGCAAAAATACCTTTAGCTATGGTGAAACCGACGCTACAGGTGCAGTAGAAATCCTCATGGGTGGTAAATCTACAGGCGATCGCTATAAACTCCGTAATAATGAAGTCTGCCACGTTCATCGCCATATTCATGGGATCATGGTGACGATCGATACCTTTAGCAGTCACGATACTGGTGCTGGCTATCTCTCTCATCGCTATGACTCGATCTACGCCGATCCTGTCACGGGAGAAATCAAAAGCGGTAAAATCGTCTTTGAAGACAATTATCAAAAAGTCGGCGAGTACCAAATTCTCAACCAACGGATTATCCAAGCTGTAGAAGACGGTCAACCCGTTACTACTGAATTTACTTTTACCAATATCGAGTTATTACCCGCTCAGGTAAAAGCTGTAGCTGCAACAGTTTAGGTCGTCTCCTTTAGTGGTAATTAGTTATTTATGGCTATATCTATAAATCTCAGTCAGATGGGCTTTATGGATGTAGCCATAGTTGTTAGTTGCGAGATGATTTATGTTTAATTCCTACCCTCGCCTAACTGAAGTAGCAGTAGTATTTCTCAAACTGGGAACGATCGGATTTGGCGGCCCATCGGCGCATATTGCGATGTTAGAGGCAGAAGTTGTCACTCGTCGTAAGTGGATTAGTCAAGCACAATTTCTCGATCTGATCGGGCTAACAAATCTGATTCCAGGGCCAAATTCTACGGAATTGGCGATTTATATCGGCTACCTGCGGGCTGGTTGGTGGGGTCTAATTATTGCTGGGGTGTGTTTTATTTTGCCAGCGATGGCGATCGTGTGGGGACTGGCGATCGGGTACGATCGAGTGCAAGCGATTCCTGAATCGATCGCGATATGCGCCAGTATCAAGCCAGTCGTAGTGGTATTAACCATTCAAGCGATGTGGAAGTTACGTCGATCGGCAATTAAAAATATCGACACAGGTGTGGCTGGAATCGGCGCGATCGGCTTGTTCGGATATTTAGATCTAAATACATTAATAGTGCTACTGCTGGCAGGATTTGGAGTACTGCTGGGTCAAAATTGGCAGGGTTTAAGAGGTGGATTACCTGTTATTTGGTTGCCCAAGCTTGAATTGCCGATCCTAGCCATTTTTCCAGCAATTACGTCTCATCCTTCATGGGTAGATGTCTTGACGATTTTTCTAAAAATTGGTGCGACAATTTATGGAGGTGGTTATGTTTTGCTGGCATTTCTCCAACCAGAATTGGTCGATCGCACTCATTTATTGACATCTACACAGTTGCTCGATGCGATCGCCATCGGACAAGTTACTCCAGGGCCATTATTTACCACAGCAACATTCATTGGGTACCTGCTAGCTGGGCATCAGGGCGCGATCGCTGCCACAATTGGCATCTTCTTACCAAGCTTTGGTTTTGTCGCTCTACTGACATTTTGGGCACCTAGACTGCGACATTCGCTCTGGTTTAGAAGTTGGTTAGATGGTGTCAATGCTGGAGCTTGGGGGGCGATTGTAGTAGTTGCTTATCGATTGGGGGTAAGTACACTCGTGGACTGGCAATCCTTGGCGATCGCCGTTGTAAGTTCACTGCTAATATGGCGATGGCGGATTGAGGCAATCTGGCTGATATTTGGTAGTGCAACGATTGGTTTAATCGGACAATTGGCTCGTCATCACTAAAATTGCCCCAGTTTAAGTAAATCTCTTTCAAGCTGATGTAGTTTAGATAATATCGATCGATCGTGCTCGATTATTGATGTTTTCCAAATTTATACAATGCCGCTCGCGCCAGACTAGCTATGACGATCGTATGCCTCACTCTACTTCCCAACTATGCCCATAACTAATTATGACCTACCGGACAAGATTGAGATTTTAGATCGATCTCCAATATCATAAAAAATAGAGCTTGAGTGAGGATTTAGATTAATATGCACTTTGATTTACAAACATTAATTAAAACTTTTGGCTATCCCTTAGTATGGGGTATTGTTTTTGCCGAATCAGGATTACTGGTCGGCTTTCTATTACCTGGAGATAGTTTACTTTTTGTGGCTGGCTTCATGTGTTCTTTAGCCAAGACTGGACTAGATATTCGCGTGATGGCATTTGGCTGTTTTGTATTTGCCGTTGTGGGCGATAGTGTCGGGTACTACACGGGTAAAAGATTTGGGCGTAAATTATTTGATAAAGAGGATTCTAAGTTTTTCAAGAAAAAGCATCTGATTGCTGCGGAAGATTTCTTCAGTATCCAAGGTAAGACGGCAATTATTTTAGCGAGATTTATGCCATTTATTCGGACTTTCGCGCCGATTGTGGCGGGGATTGCCGCAATGCGCTATCAGACATTCATGCAATATAATGTCGTCGGTGGATTTGTCTGGGCGATCGGTTTGACTGCTTTGGGTTACTTTTTAGGCAAAACTATTCCACCAGAGCAGATCGACCAATATTTGCTACCAATTGTCTTAGGAATTATGTTTATATCGTTAGCACCATCTATTTTCCACATTCTCAAAGCACATCGCACCAAAAATTAGCTCTACTTCCGCTTGCTCCCCGCGCCTAGACGGCTGCTATTTGCAGCCATTGTTACAGATTGTTGAGTTGTTTCTCATAACAACGGTGTTAAGACCAGAGATTGTTTATGATGAACCTCGAAATCGTTAAATATCAACTAAGGAAAAGCTTACGATGCTTGACTCTTTTTCCAGAGCGGTAGTAACCGCAGATGCTAAGACCGCACCGATCGGTGGTACCGACCTGAATGCACTTAAAGGTTTCATTGCTGAAGGCAACAAACGCTTAGATGCAGTCAATGCGATCGCCAGTAATGCTAGCTGCGCTGTATCCGACGCTGTAGCTGGGATGATTTGCGAAAACCAAGGTTTGATCCAAGCTGGTGGTAACTGCTACCCTAACCGTCGTATGGCGGCATGTTTGCGCGACGCAGAAATCATCTTGCGCTATGTAACTTATGCTCTACTTGCTGGTGATGCTTCCGTACTCGACGATCGTTGTTTGAACGGTTTGAAAGAAACTTATGCAGCATTAGGAGTACCTACAACTTCTACCATCCGTGCAGTTCAAATCATGAAATCTGCGGCATTAGCTCACATTAATGATACCAATACCGAAGCTAACGGTGGCAAAAGATTCGTCCAAATGGGCGCATCCAAAGGTGACTGTTCCGCACTGACTTCCGAAGCTGCTTCCTATTTCGATCGCGTAATCTCTGCACTTAGCTAGTAGACGAGATCGATCGTTATAAGCTGACTGAATTGAAACAAACTATCAAAATATTTTTTCTGGAGTTATTAGAAAATGAAATCTGTTGTTACCACGGTAATCGCTGCTGCTGACGCGGCTGGTCGTTTTCCTACCTCTTCCGATTTAGAATCGGTACAAGGTAGCATCCAACGTGCAGGCGCACGTCTAGAAGCTGCTGAGAAATTAGCAGCTAACTTGGACACCGTAGCTAAAGAAGCTTATGATGCGTGCATCAAAAAGTATGGCTACTTGAACAACTCCGGTGAAGCTAACGAAACCCAAGTTAAAAAAGACAAGTGCTTACGCGACATCAAACACTACATGCGTTTGATCAACTACTGTCTGATCGTTGGTGGTACTGGTCCTTTGGATGAGTGGGGTATTGCTGGTGGACGTGAAGTTTACCGTGCATTAGATTTACCTACTGCTCCTTATGTTGAAGCTCTTCGCTTTGCACGTACTCGCGGTTGTGCTCCTCGTGACATGTCCGCTCAAGCATTGGTTGAATACAATGCTCTCCTCGACTACACCATCAACTCCTTATCTTAGGAAGCTGGTTGACTCAATAATTTCGGTTATCTGAGTGCTAAAGGAGGTTTTCGATCTGTTGCTTTGCCTGATGGTTGAGCGATCGATCGAGAGCCTCTTTTGTTATGTAACGAACTAGATCCCCGACTTCTCGAAGAAGTCAGGGATCTGTTGGGATCTGTTGAAGTCTAAAATCGTTACTTGGTAATAAAATAAATTATGACTAATAAACGTTTTTTTAATATATTTAATCTCACTGAAGCCGAAGCGATCGAGCTATTAGATACACCCTGCGATAAATTAGCCGAAGATGAATCTCGCTATGTCGCGGCTTCTCACCTGATCAATTTTGACACAGAGGCATCGATTAATGCGCTGCTCCGCGCGATCGCCAATGACGATCCCGAACTCGATAATCGGATCGTGCGGCGCAAATCTGTCGAGACACTAGGCAAACTCCAAGCCAAACAAGCATTACCCGCGATCCGTACCTGCTTGGCAGAATCAGACTGTTATACTGTCGAAAATGCAGTGTGGGCGATCGGGGAAATCGGGACTAAAGATCCTGAAATATTGTCAGAAATCGCCCAAATATTGGAGCGCGAAGGACAAAATCATCGCGTCATCATTCATACCTTAGTTAAGCTGGATTACTCACCAGCACTCGATCGCATTCGCGCTTTTACAGAGTCTACCGATGAAGCCACAGCGAGTGCGGCGATTGCGGCGGTGTGTCGATTTACAGGCGATTATACCCAGATGGAGCGGGTGATTGAATTTTTGTTCCACCCCAATCGAAATGCTAGACGCGCTTGTATTCAGGATCTAATTGATACTAATTATTATCCCGCAATTGGGACGATCGCCAGATGTCCAGTCTCGATCGTGTTTCGCTTGCGGGCGATTCGACTACTCGCAGATCGCGGGATCGAACGGGGAGATCTCCAATATGCCGATATTCGATCGAGTTTAGAGCAAACATTACTCGATCGACCTCAAGATCTAGAATTAATTCACGAATACGATTTGCCACCGACGCTAGATTTTTTGATTCGGCAATTGTATGAGACTGACTTCGGACTGTGCTATTTAGCCACTCAGACGATCCTAGATAACTTTGCCGAGCTGGCACCTGCGGCATTATTGGCGACTTATGAAGCAGAGGCTTACAACGACTATGGTGCCCATTATCATGTGATGAAACTGATGGGGTGGCTCAAATATACCCCAGGTTACGATCTCTTAGTCGAAGCCTTGCATAACCGCGAACCGCAGTTCCAAAAGTCCCGCGCCGCCGCCGCTCTCGCCTTGGGCGAACTTGGCGATATCCGCGCAATCCCGTTACTCGTAGCTAGTTTGGATACAAAAATTTGGGATCTCAAATACGCGATCTTGATGGCATTAGCCAAACTCGGCGATAACAGTGGGCGAGAGATCGCGGCTAATGATGATGATTGGCTGATTCGTGCCCGATCTGCGATCGCAGCAAACCAATGAACGGCGTTGCTGAATTTGGGTATGATTTTTTGGTAGGGGTGCCCCTGTCTTGTCGTTTTTTTTATTCGGGGGGAACCCCCGAATAAAAAACGCCGCTTGTGGGTACCCAAATCGATGCAGGGTAAGCACGAGGCATTACCCCTACAAAAATTGTTTGTGCATTTCATACATTAATTCAGCAACGCCCAATAAACTTAGGTGAATCAGTAGGTAGGCGCAATCATTTATTAGATAGATTGTGCCTGAAACCTAGTTGGTGGGCAGCCCATCAAGTCCTCTAGCTGGTGCGTTACGCTTACGCTAACACACCCTACAACTACCCTCTACCCTCTACCCTCTACCCCCTAATGGAAGCATTATTCGATCGACTCAAACATCCCAATCCTAATTTACGCGATCGCGCGATGCTAGAGCTAGTCGAGACTCGCGATGATACGACGATTCCTCGGCTGATAAGCATCCTCGATGAAGATGATACTACCTATCGACGGGCAGCGGTCAAAACACTCGGCGCGATCGGGATGGACACCGTACCATTTTTGATCGAGATCTTGGCGAGGAGCGAGAATGTCACTGTGCGCGGTAGTGCCGTCAAAGCTCTAGCACAAGTGATCGTCAACTATCCCGATGTCCCCTTTCCCGCCGAGGGATTAGAATGCCTCAAAACTTCGATGAGCGATGAGAATCCCGTCGTCAACATTGCCGCAGTAATGGCACTAGGCGAACTGGGGACCCCCGCCTTTGAAATCCTCGTAGAGGCTCTCAAGACGACCGATAACATCGCTCTTCAGGTAATTTTGGTAAATACCTTGGCTAGTATCGGCGACATCCGTGCAGAGCCAATCTTAGCGGCGGCGATCGAGGATACGAGTCTCGATGAGTACGTCCGCGAATCAGCCACTAGTGCCTTATCACGATTGGAGCAGACGATTAAGTATAAAGAGATGAAAGCAGCCCGAACAACTTGAGAGCGTAGGTGATGGTGCCCGAACTTACATCATTCACTCGCATCCTCCATTCCAAATTGCCACATCATAAAGGCAAAAATATCCGCACGTTCTTGAAGCTGCTGGGTTTTAGTCGAACCGATGCCATGTCCAGCTTCATAATCCATCCGCAGTAACACAGGTTTACCACTTGCCGAAGCCGCTTGTACCCGTGCGGCAAACTTGGCTGATTGCCACGGCTCGACACGCGGATCGGTGATACCGTGGGTAATGAGCATGGCTGGATAATTGACACCATCGCGAACGTGCAAAAAAGCATCCATTTCGTAGAGAGCCTGAAAACCTGCCTCAGTGTCACAACTGCCAAACTCAGGCGTATTATTCACACCATTTGGTGTCGTTTCAAATCGAACTTGGTTGAGACAGCCGACGCGAGGAATTGCCACAGCAAACATATCGGGACGTTCGGTAATCGCTCTACCAATTAAAATCCCACCTGCACTTACGCCTTCACCTGCTAATTTTGCTGGTGAAGTGTATTGATGTTCGATGAGATATTCGGCGCAAGCAATGAAATCTTTCCAGGTATTTGGCTTTTTCTGTTGAAATCCAGCGCGATACCACTCTTCCCCATTTTCGCCCCCACCGCGCACATGAGCTATCGCCAGAATCCCTCCTCGCTCGTACCATGCGTATAAAGTGTGTCCATAACTTGGATTTAATAACGCACCGTAAGCACCATAACCCACCAGCAAACATGGATTAGAGCCATCAAGTAGAATGCCTTTCTTATGGATAATTGATAGTGGTACCATCGTGCCATCATGCGATTTTACCATCACCTCAGTGGAAACTAAATCTTCAGGAGCATCATAGTTGCCTTTGGATTGCAACCCCAACTCAGTGAATAGATTTGTTGCTGGATTATATTCATAAATGCAGTAATATTTCGTCCAAGCTGTAACAACTATGGTGAATCCATCTGCATAAGAATCATTTTTTGAGAAGAGAACTGCGCCATCATGTGGTAGCTCTAGTTGCTCAATGTTGCCATCATAAGTAATCCGAATTACCTTGCCGATCCCTTTGTCTGTGACGATCGCATATAGTGCATCATTAGCGGCAAATATATCTTGGACGATCAATTTACTCTCAGCCAAGACAATTTCAGCAGTAAATAAGTCGGGTTTTTCTAATGATGTTTTAATAATCTCAAAGTGAGGTGCATTCTTAGAAGTTAGTAAGTAAAGATCGTTCTCATGAGTAACAAAGTGTCTTATTTCATCATTAGCATCACAGAGTTTTATCCACTCTGGCGTATTTTGGGTGAGTGCAGTTAGCTTGGAAATATGTAGGTCGATATTGCGTTGCGTACCATAGTAGAAAAGTGCGATCGCGTAGCCGGAATCCGAGATGTGATGGATTTGTGGCCATACAGTTCGCGGCATATCTACCAAAGGTGCGGTGCCATGCTTGAGGATAACTTCATCTTGCGCTAGTTCCGTACCCAGCCGATGCAAATAGGCTTGACTGTTTTGATATTTTTCGGTAGCTGCCATCCCCTCTGTTAGCTCTTGCAAACGGTGATAGAAAAAAGACTGGTTATCAGGCAACCAACAAATTCCCGCAGTAAAAGGTACCCGCGAAATTGGTCGATCGACATCTGCAAAGGTTTCTATATCCAGCACATAGAGCGAAGCATCTTCCGAGCCATTGGCAGAAATGAGATAGATAACATATTTACCATCCAATGAGGGTTTGAAGTCATTCATGGCATATTTATGACCATTCTCCAGCCCAAATCTGTCAGGATCGACCAATAAAGTTTCTGCACTATCCAGACTCGATCGCATGTAAAGTTTCGATGTATCACTTTGGATATCGAGCTTCCGGTAGAAGATTTTGCCGTTGGCTAAACGCAAGACTCCAGACACTTTGGCGGGAACCGAATCATCCAATTCCCTCATGCGATCGAACCAAGCATTACGTCCTGGTATTTGTGCTAGAGTCTCGATCGTATAGTCGGCTTGCGCTTTCACCCACTGCTGTACGGCTGAATCGTTAAAGTTTTCCATGTAGCGATAGTTGTCTACTATCTCTGTGCCAAAGTAGTTATCTGTGACAGGTTGAATCGGTGCGATCGGTTGGTTATTGGTATGAGTCATATTAGATTTTTTGAGTCTATCGGTGTAATTAGTCGCTCGTTTGTTGATATCTAATTGACTCTCGATCGATTGTATGAGCTGCTATAAATAACCGTAGGAGATCTCGATCTCCTGACATTTACAGCACTTTCCTTGTTCATGAAGTACAGTTAACCTTTGCTAAGTCAGTCTTCCAACAATGTTTGTGTACTCCATATAGCTGGAGAGTGCTGTATCACTTACTATTTGAAGCCAGGGCACTTGGATAATATCGATCTCGCAGGGTTGGCTGTGCCGAATCGATCGTCCGCTGGATTGTGGCAACCACAGCTTGGGCGATCGCACATGGTGCTGACGGGCAAATTACACATCACCCTTGCTACTCCGGCAAAGAGAGCGCGTCATCGCGACGTACTCGATCGACCAGCCAAGCGATGCCGCGATTGCTGATGACTACCAGACAGCCGGATGCGATCAGCCATTTCACTTCGCCCCTAGATATTTTCACCGAGCCACCTGGTTGGAGCATAGCACTCGACCGATCGAGTTCGCGGAGTGTAGCATAAGCAAACAGCAGCGGTAAGATACAAAAGAGCCTAATCGAAACCGCCCACTTGGGCACACTCAGCAAATATGCCAAAGCCTCGTCCAAGTCGCTCCGTGCCAAATCCATTAATGAACCCAACGCTGCGAGATTTTGGGGGAGTCGATCGGGATCGAGCAATAGTTGATGGCTGCTGCCTTGCGCGTCGAGTTCGTCGGCGGGAACATAGATCGAGTTTTCGTGAACGGCATCCCAAGCAATATCCTTGAGAATATTCACAGTCTGGAGTGCTTGTCCGAAGGCTCCGCAACGTTCTAAGAGCACGGTATAGCGATCTCGATCGATCGCTCCCGAATGCCAATACCACAGATCTGTTAATAAATGTCCGACAGTTCCGGCTACATAATAGCAATATCTTTTGTATTCCTGAAGAGTTTTGATGCGGATGCCTTGGGGATATAACCCAATAAATTCTTTCATGCCTACCACCATTTCCCCCACCCATTGCTGCACCGTCGCTTGACTAGTAGCGGGAAGTGACCTAAACATCGCAAATACAAGGTGGGTGTGAGCGACTAGCCTCACATGTTCTGCTTCTCCCGTGATGCCTGTCGCTGCCGCTGAGAGCGTGTCGGACTGAGCGGGATTTTCAAAGCTATCCATCAATTGATTCAACAGGAAGATCTTTTTGGCAGGCAGAGCTGCGGCATCATCCTCGATCGTATCAGCGATCCGGCACAACAGATAGGCACACAAAACCGATCGACCTAGATTGCCTGGTAGAAAACGAATACTCAGGGCAAAGGTGCGCGAAACTTCCGGTAATATTTCCTGACAAAAAAGCTCTGCTTGTTTGATTAGCTGTGTCGATTCAATCGCTGAAGATACCATCTATTCATCCTCTAAAATCGGTGGATCTGTTGGCTAAAAGTACTACAATCCTAGCATACGCGCTATCTGCAGATCGACAGATTACTGCGCTAACCAAGCGCGATAGCGACCTAGTGCAGTCAGTGGGAAGTGCTGTTGGTATAAGTGGTACTTCATATAGAAATGCCCTGGAAAGCCCGTCCCCGTAAATTCGGCTTCCTGCCAATCACCCTGCGGCTGTTGGGTCGCTAGTAGATAGGTGATACCGCGATCGATCGCCTGACTCCAGGCATCATCTACCCCCACCCCAAGCGGTACTACAGCCAGCAGTCCGATTAGTGCCCAAGCAGTCTGCGAAGCCGTACTGACACCCTGCCCTTTCAAATGCGGATGAGGGTAGCTGTCGCAGGTTTCGCCCCAACCACCATCGGGATTTTGGCAACTTTGCAGCCAGTTAGCACCACGGCGAATCGCCGCTTTCTCTTCAGGTGCGACTTGGCACAACGCCACGAGTACGCCACTAGTACCATAAATATAGTTGACACCCCAGCGTCCGAACCAAGCCCCACTTTCATCCTGTTCGGACTTTAAGTAAGCCAGGGCGCGACGGCATTGATGGGCGTTGACGGGGATCTTGCCCCGCCCGTACATCTCCAACACTCTCGCCGTGACATCTGCCGTATTCGGATCGACCATTGCTTGGAGATCGGCGTAGGGGAGGCGATTGAGAAAGTCGAGATCGTTATCGATGTCGAATGCCGCCCAGCCCCCCGCTCGGCACTGCATCGAGGCGATCCAATTGACAGCCCGATCGATCGCTGCTTGCTGGCGAACTGGATCGGTGAGTTGCAGCCGCTCCAAAGCCATCACCACGACGGCGGTATCGTCTACATCTGGATAAAAGCGATTCTCAAACTCAAATGCCCAGCCACCAGCGACTCCATGCGGGTTCTTGAATGACCAGTCCCCATAGTCGAGAATTTGCTTGGAGAGCAGCCACTCACCCGCCTTGACCAACTCAGGCCGATCGGCAGGTACCCCCGAATCTACCAGCGCACGAATGACCAAGGCAGTGTCCCAGACAGGTGAAACACAGGGCTGGGCGCGCCAGGTGTCTTCAGTCTCGATCGTAAACCGCTCTACAGCTTGCAACCCTCGTACCACCACTGGGTCGCTCACTGGATAATCTAGGACGCGGAGGGCTAACAGCGAATTGACCATCGCTGGCAGAATCCCCCCCCACTCACCCGTTGCCTCCTGTCGCTCCAGTACCCATCGCTCTGCCGCCTCAAGACCCTCCCGCCGAAAAGGCACTAGATCGAGCCGCTCTGCCCATTTAAACCCTTCATCGAGGGTCAAAAATACTGAGTCGAGCCAGTCACGGGCAGCAGGTAAGCGACCAAGACGATCGCTACTCAAGTACAGCTCGTCTAAATTGACTGCGGGAGTAGTGGGAAAGACAGGTTTGCGATCGAGGACAATAAGTAAGGGTACGGTGCTACTTCTAGCCCAACTGGACATTTCATAAATACTGACAGGTGCACCCGCAGGCAACAGCATCACCCAAGGTGGGATTGACGGAATCCCTTCCCAGTCATAGCAACCCACCAACGCCAAATGGATCTTGGTAAAGATCCGCGCACTAGCAATCCCACCCCGCTGGAGGATAAAATTCCGCGCACCGATTAGAGCTGGGTCGCTTGCAGGTATCCCTAGCAGCCGCAATCCCAGATAAGCCTCGATCGAGGTACTCAGCTCGCCACCATCGCCATAAAACAACTCCCAGCCGCAGTGAGCGCGTTGTGTTTGGCGTAAAAAGGTTTCAGCTTTGGCGGGGGGGTAATCTCGATCGATACCCCAGATCTTGTAGAGCAATATCGCCTCAGCAGTCAGGGTAACATTGGCTTCCAACTCTGCCCACCAATACCCTGCATTGTCCTGGAGTCCTAACAGATACTCTTGGCTCTTGTGAATTGCCTGTTCTAGCTGTTCCCGTTCCATACTCTATTCCGATCGCACCACTTGATTACATTTAATTCTCGCTCAGGATGCTGAGAGGAAGATGAGTATTAGATTACAATTCATCTCGCCCCAGTTCCGTCCGCTGAATCCTCATCCTAAAAACCTCACTGTCTGCTTGGTGCAGAATACACCTCAGCTTGAAAAGCATCCGCAACTGTTTAACTGTCAACTGTCAACTGTCAACTGTTTAACTGTCGCGCCACTCGATCGAGCACCCTCAATGCCTGAAGCGAACCTCGCACCAGACGGAATCCAGCTACAGGATCGATCGCCAATGCCTGAGCCAGCGACCACGGTTGCAGTTGACCGCGATCGTCGAAAGCATCGCTCAGATCCGGCAGATCTTGGTGGCTGTCATCACTTACCACGCGAATCGTGCCCACAGCAATCCCCCGCTCCGCGAGGATCGATTGCGCCGTCTGTCCCTCCATATCCACCACCATCGCGCCGAATCGCTGGCGATACTGCTGTTTTGCTGCCGATCGAAATACAACTTGGGGACTAGTCAGCGCGAGTACTGGATCTTTATCTGGAAACACCCCTGCCAATCCTGTCAACAGTTCCCGATCGCATTCCAGGCATTGACCGGAGATCGAGATCGTCGCCCGATACAACACTATATCACCGATACCATATCGATCGTCCAAACTACCGCACAGACCCATTACGAGTACCCGTTGCCAGGAGCCGAGCGGTAACGTCGGCAGATACTCCGCCAACGCCGCGCCAGCAGGAACGGCAAAAACGGGCAGTCTCGATCGACAAGCTCGTTGCACCGTTGCAAATTCGGCACCTTGCGGGACTAAAATCGCATCGATCGCCAAGCTCGATCGAATCCCCTCGCGCACGTTCGCTTCCTCCTGGTTGATGACTGACACATTCGATCGACACAAACCATTACTATCATACATTCCGCTAGTTTCAACATTCTTGGGGGTGCGCTGGCGCGATCGACATTGAAGAGCCAGGGTACGGGATAGTTGACAGTGAAGACCGTTTACAGCTTTGGACGCGATTGAGGGTCGAGCGCTGTAGTGTAAAACCTAGCTACGGTCAGGAATTGAATCTTAATCATGGGGATGGAGATAAAATAAGGTGATGAGCTAGCTACTGTGATAGGTGTAAAGGTATTGAGATGGTGTCAGAATTATTAGTTAAACTGCAAACTGGACATCCCGACTTTATTGAAGATGGTAGATTTCTACTTATTTACCTAAATCATCTCAAGTGGACTGAACCTATCGCCCTCATATTGGCAGAGCTAGAGGATGAAACTCAAGCAATACGCATTGTCAGGTTGGCACTAGAGGTAGACTTTGTGTTGGGGGCACGGTTCGCTGGAGCCGTACAGCCAAAATTTCAGGCACAAACGGTAGCAATGGTGCGCGCGTTAGCGGTGCCGGAGGCATAGCGGAAATTATTTAAATAAGCAAGCTAATAACTTCTCTTTCATTAAGTCAAAATTTTTAAATCCATAGCTTTGACGAATAATTAATTTAATTGTTGTGTTGATTCCCTCTGTAACTCCACTAGTCGTTCTATTATTAAAGTAATTACAAATTCCTTCCAAGTGAGAATCTAGTGTTTTAGCAGCACTTGAGAGCATAATTCTTGCAGATATTAACCAATGCTTGGTGCAATCGCTTTTTCATTTTTCTCATGCCGCCACACGAGGTAATATCACTATTGTAAATCGCAATTAATTCTTCTTTTAATTCATGAGTAATTGTCAAGCTGGGAGAAAAACTCAGTAGTAGCTCTAATTCTTCTTGCTCTTCGTTAGTTAAATTCGTTTTATTATTCATCAACAAGTATCGATTTTTCAAGCCTTTTAGATTGAGTGCAAGTCGAATCTTATTTAAAGCTTTTTTAACTAATTTATGAGCGTAAAATCTGTCAATAACTATCTTGGCGTTGGGAAAAACTTCTCGAATTACTTTCGGAAAACCTCCCCACATGTCAACACATACTTCCT
>ENA-OFDP01000071-OFDP01000071.1-metagenomes-genome-assembly--contig:-NODE-71-length-47134-cov-6.455553_pt1 | contig 47134 bp, 38 predicted proteins | sample MGYA00153389_OFDP01 | MGnify analysis MGYA00153389
CAAGATGCCCGTTCCACAAAGAGTAGATTGTATTGTGGAACGGGCATCTTGCCCGTTGCTAAATAGGTAATTCACATTGATATAATATCTCAGTTGATACTAATTTATTTGACCTTAAAACCAAATAGTACATTTTTAATTGTTAATTGCTTATGCCTTATCGTTACATTTTATTTTACAAACCCTATGATGTTTTAACTCAATTCACTGACAACTCAGGGGAATCTAAACGCAGAACCCTGAAAGATTATATTCCGATTCCTGATGTTTATGCGGTGGGTAGGCTCGATCGCGATAGTGAAGGACTTTTGCTGCTAACTGATGACGGAACAATGCAGCATCGCCTCAGTGACCCGAAATTCGCTCATCCTCGTACTTACTTGGTGCAAGTCGAAGGGATTCCCGATGCAGGTGCGATCGCCAGTTTGCAGACTGGTGTCACAATTCAAGATTATCGGACTCGATCGGCAAAAGTGCAATTATTATCAACAGAACCACTTTTGCCGCCCCGCGAACCGCCGATTCGATTTCGCAAACACATACCGACAGCATGGCTGGAAATGACGCTGACAGAAGGCCGCAACCGCCAAGTCCGCAAAATGACCGCAGCAGTAGGATTTCCGACGTTACGCTTGGTCAGATGTGCGATCGGAAATTTGGGTCTCGAAGGTCTCAAACCCGGTGAGTGGCGGGAATTAACTCAAAACGATTTGAGATTTTAGATTGGGGAATTGCAGTCAACCGTTAACTACTTTCGAGGCGGCAAAATAAAAGTTTCATTTCCATCTTTATCCTTTTGCACCACAGCTCCCAACTTTACCAAAGCTTGTCTCGCCCTCATGCGCACAAATTTGTCATTTGTTTGATAATAAACCGTGCTCCAAGCCGCAAATCTCACCGGGACACTATCGGGATCTCGGCGCAAAAAATCAGCAGTTGCTCGAAACATCGGCGCTAATTTCGGCCCTGACGGGGTTTTTTCCACCCACTCAGCGGCCATGTCGTGCGATTGAGCTGACGCGCTAGTATCACCCAGCAGCAGCAACTCGTCCAGGCCTTTATTTCGCCACACCCTCCACGCTTGCGGGTCAACTTGTGGCGAAAGGACGCTTGTACCGCGCTCCATAAACTGCACGGCGATTTCCGGTTTTGCTTGGTAAAACGAAACAGCAACGGACAGAAACGGGTAAATTTCCACCCACCTCGGGTCATGCCGCGTCACTATGTCAAAATAATCGGCGCTCAGATTGTAGCCCGTCACATTTCGCGCTTCGTCGTCGCCAAAATACTGCAAAAATTTGAGAAATGTCCAATCTGCTATTAAATTATCAAACCCAAAACTAGGGAGAGTTTTGAGCATTTTCAGCCGCAGGGCTTCTTGCTGCGTTTCTTGCTGTGCGACTTGCTTGAAATTGGCAGCAGCAATTGCAGAGAGTGGCTTTTGTACCTCTTGAACAACGGTCGGCATTCCGCCCAACTGCGCGCTTGACTGCATGATAACGACACCCGCCAGCGCTACTAGACCAATAACTGTATTAGCGAGCAGGCTCAACCACTTACGCGAAAATTGTTCGATTTTAGCTTCCACGGCACTTTTAAATCCAAGTTTAAAATTAAGTTTATTGAAATACACTAATCATTGGTTGGCGATCGACTATGAATCTAGTTAAACTGTCCAAAGGGATGGTGGAGTTTCCACAACATAGTTTAAGTAATAATTTGAGATTTTTTTTAGCAATCTCAAATCAAAAATCAAAAATCTACAATCGAATTGAGCAAAATTCAATGAATCAAGCCCGCAGACGCTTTTCTAAGTTACAGTTAGCCCTGTTCACTGGGGCGATGGCAACAACCGCTTCGATATCTTTACTCGTTCCGGGCCTGAGTCAATCAGTTCGCGCCGAGCTTCAAGATAGCCCCAAAGCTGTCCTAGACGAAGCTTGGCAAATTGTGAACCGAGAGTATGTCGATGGCAGCTTTAACAAGACTGACTGGCAAGTCGCCCGCCAAGAGTTGCTGAGCAAAGATTATACCTCTCGCGAAGCTGCCTACACCGCCCTCCGCAAAGCCCTAGAGAAATTACAAGACCCGTACACGCGCTTCATGGACCCGAAGCAGTACGAAGCGCTGACGAGTCAAACCTCCGGGGAACTGACAGGGGTGGGGATGCGGCTGGAACAAGACGAGAAAACCAAAGCGATTACGGTAGTCGAGCCGATGGAAAATTCCCCGGCGCTGAAGGCAGGGATTCAAGCGGGCGATACGATTTTGGTGATTGATGGCAAAGCTACCAAAGGCATGACTGTCTCGGATGCTGCTGGGGTAATTCGGGGCGCTGAAGGTACGAAAGTCACGCTGCGGATTGGTCGTAGTGGCAAAAGCGAGTTTGATATAACTCTGACTAGGGCGAGAATTGAGGTAGCAGCGGTTCGCTACAGCCTCAAGAATGAAGCGGGTAAGAAAGTTGGTTACATCCGTTTGCAAGAGTTTAGCTCCCACGCGGGCGAACAAATGCAGGCGGCGATTAAAAAGCTCTCAGATCAGAAAGCTGATGCTTTTGTGTTGGATTTGCGCGGCAATCCCGGCGGGCTGCTGCGAGTCAGCATTGATATTGCCCGGATGTGGATGGATACTGGGGCGATCGTCCGTACAGTCGATCGGGCCGGCGATTCTCAGGAAATGAAAGCAAATCGGACTGCGCTCACTGACAAGCCTTTGGTGGTGCTTGTGGACGACAATTCTGCGAGTGCTAGCGAGATTTTGGCTGGTGCTCTCAAGGACAACAAGCGCGCTACTGTGATGGGCGGCCAAACTTTTGGCAAGGCTTTGGTACAGTCGGTGCATTCTTTGTCCGACGGTTCGGGATTGGCAGTGACGATCGCCCACTACTATACTCCCAACGGTACTGATATCAGCCACAAGGGCGTTACTCCCGATGTCAAAGTCGTAGTAACGGACGAACAAAAGCTGAAATTAGCCAACAAACCGATGTTAGTTGCTACTAAGGACGATCCTTGCTACGCGCAGGCGATCGCACTTTTGAAAACTAGCGCTGCGTCGGCCCGTCCCGTTTCTGCTAATGAGGCTCTTGTTCCTAAAAAGTAGATGAAACCGTCAGTCATTAACAATCAGCTTTAATTTAAAACCCGCCGATGCGGGTTTTGTTTTTGTAATTTGAATATATTGGGTTTATAGCCCCATTAATTTACGCTTTAGAGCCGTAAATTCTTCATCACTAATAACGCCTTCCTTATGTAGCATTGCAAATTTAGCTAATTCATCAGCAGCGGATGGAGAGGCTGAGCTAGCTGGTTTTTGCTTTACTTCTCTCATTCGTTTTTCTACAATTTCTTTAAAAGCTTTGAATTTTTCATTACATTCTTTGCCTCTGAATGTGATTACATTTTCTTGATTATGCTTTTTTTCATTAGGTTTTGGGAAGTATCCAAGGTAAACAAATTCGAGAGTACCATCAAAAATGCCACTCTCTTTAAAGCTTATAACTGTTATACTTTCCACTGGAATTTTTACAAGATTAGCATCTTGGTCGAAAAAATTCAAGACTTTGAAAACAGTACCGTGGCTAATAACTACATAATCATCAATTAAGGCAACCTCTCCACCAATGGTATTTTTAGCGTGCGGATAATCTTTTACTAATATGGCTAGTTTTTCCTGGGGTATAACTTTCTCTGCATACTTTTTGATAATTTCCCCAAGCTCAGGATCGAAACCGTCTAAGCTCGTCTGTAATTCGTTTAAGCTAGCGCACAAATGAATATTTTTTTGAGCTGTTTTCGTTATAACACCTATCTCCAAATTAACTTTTATTTTTTCAGCATTAGCTTGTTGACTAACGTTTTCAGCAGAATACTGTATCTTAGATATTTCTCTTACTTTGTTAATTAAATCTTTTTCACAAAGTTGATTTAATGTCTCACTTTCCTCGTCAGAGGTAATTATGAGCTTGGCTAAATTTACATAGTTATCAGTAAGTTGTTCTCTGTATGTCTCTATCATGTCAAAGATATTTCCTACAGAGCTTTTTATCTTGCTCCACAATCCTTTTTTTGACTCCTCGTGACGTTTTAATCGTGCCTCTTCCCCCTCGGTCAGTTTTATTTTAGTTGAAACAATATTTTCCAATAATTCTACTATTTTTTGCTCGTTTGATGCCTGATATTTTTCCTCATTAAATGCAACTAACCCCACCTTTTCAAGTTCTAGTGATAGTTGTTTAAATTGCTGTTGAACTTCTGACAATGTTTGACTAGCTGTTGCTAGGACTTCTTGTGCAGTGACCTCTTCTTTTCGGAGAAGTGATACCCGCTCGTTGATTTGCTGCATAGCCTCTAAAAAAGTTAGATTTTCGCCAGCTTGGAAATTTTCTGATAAGGTTTCTTCGGCAGTCATCTCTACAACAATAACTATAGCTCCTGCCCTTTCCAATTCTAGTTCAAACTTTTTTGCTTCCTCTTCTATACTTGTTTTTACAAGAGATACGGGTGCAGATTCTATCAAATCTTTTGATTCTTTCAGCCCTAAACCTGTTAAACTACGAACAGCTTTCAAAATAGAAATTTTTTTATCATTAGGGACTTCAACTAAGGTAACGTTCCAGTTCAAAAACATAAAGAGATTAATTATAATTAGTCCAACACTCGAATATAACATGACGAATCCATAATAAACTGTATATTAGAATACACAAAGCTTAATCATAAAGGGGTTTCAACCGCTACTATACAAACAAAATCCGCCTGCGCGGACTAAGAATAAGAGGGATATTTAAGCCAAATTTGGTATTATTTTCCGAAATTACCAATTTCTAGAAAATGGTTTGTAATAACAGCCAACTATTTAATCCTACTATAATACTAGCCACTAACCAAGCTGCTGCTTTCAGCCAAAATGGATTCACAAACTCCCCCATTAAGCGCCGGTTCGAGGTAAACATGACCAAGGGAATTACTGCAAAAGATAATTGTAAACTAAGAATAACTTGACTGAAAATCAGTAAATTAGTTGTACTACCTTTCCCAAACAAGATAATTACGACCAAAGCCGGTACAATTGCAATCAGTCGAGTCAGCAAGCGCCGCAACCAAGGCCGCATCCGAAAATTTAGAAACTCTTCCATCACAATCTGTCCTGCAAGAGTTGCAGTCAAGGTTGAATTCTGCCCCGAAGCCAATAAAGCCAAGGCAAAAATTGCACTAGCAGAACCCACACCCAGCACCGGAGAAAGCAGTTTGTAGGCATCTTGAATTTCTGCTACTTCTTGATAGCCGGAAAAGTGAAAGGTTGCAGCAGACAAGATCAGAATTGCTGAATTAATAAACAAAGCTATTGACAGCGCTACTGTAGAATCTATTGTGCCAAATTTGATTGCTTCCCATTTTTTATCAGAAGTTTATTCCCAAGCGCGAGTTTGCACGATCGACGAATGCAAGTAAAGATTGTGGGGCATCACAGTTGCCCCCAAAATACCAACCGCAATATAAAGCATTCCCTGATTTTGCAAAATCTCTAGCTTGGGAACATAACCGAGTAAAACTCCTCCAGCATCCGGTTTGGCAAAAATCATTTCGGCAATAAAACAAGCGCCAATAATTGCAATAATCGTAATTACCAAAGCTTCGATATAACGAAAGCTTTTCCCTTGTAAAAATAACACCATTATCACATCTAGTGCAGTGAGACAAACACCCCAAACTAGGGGAATTCCAAATAGTAATTGTAGTCCGATCGCACTTCCCACCAGTTCAGCTAAATCGCAAGCAGAAATCGCAATTTCACAAAGTATCCACAGCACAAAACTGACTCGCGGACTGAAATAATCTCGACAAGCTTGTGCCAAATCTCGTCCAGTTGCCACTCCCAAACGCACGCACAGTGATTGTAGCAAAATTGCCATCAAATTAGATAGCAAAATCACACTTAATAGCGCATAGCCAAACTTTGCTCCCCCGGCTAAGTCAGTCGCCCAGTTTCCGGGATCCATGTAACCCACTGAAACCAAATATCCAGGCCCTGCGTAAGCCAGCATTTTACGCCAGAAACCTTTGCTGTTGGGAATGGGAATGCTGCGGTGAACTTCAGGAAGGCTGGGTTTGTTCTCCGAATGAGTCATTTGTTTTACCGATCGAGGCTTTTCATATTTTTTTCATAATCTCACAAATTCCGCTAAATTTCATCAGTCGTATGGCTCAACATCCGGCGGAGTCCGGTATATATTAAGTTGTGTATCTTTTGTGTAGCGCTCTAGGGAATGTGAATGCGGCAACACAAAGTGTGGTACTGTCTGAACATCAAATCGGTTTTGGTGAGGAGCAGCCACCAAAGGTAACGGGGAAAGTTCGGTGTAAGTCCGGCACTGTCCCGCAACTGTAAAGGAGACAAGTTCTCCAAGTCAGGATGCCCGCCGATCGCAAAATTCACTTAAATTCATCTGCGAGGTACACGATGACTACTCAATCTTCTTCTGCTTCAATTTGGCAACAAACGGCACGGTTGACGCTTTCAACACCTGTGCAAGCCACGCTCTACATCTCTCTATGCGCTTTGACTATTTGGACTGTTTACTTTACAACTTATCCCGCCGTCCATGACAAAGTACACTCTCTGCGCCACCACACTTTGATGGTTAGTTGTCACTAGACAAGATTGTTTTTATTGGAAATATTGCACCATTTTCCAGAACCTGTAGAGGCGGGTTCACTAACAGCTTTAAAAGGTACAGACAGCTTAAATAAACCCGCCCCCACCCCACGTAAGAGTCCTTAAAAGTCCAGAATTAAAATGTCAAAATTAAAATTTTCTTCTCTCATCAGTGCTGTCTGCATGATGAGTATAGTTTTATATGGTTGGGTAGGTTTTTCGCAGTCTCCACAACCAACTGTGCGACTGACTACCGAACCGCCAATCAGCCAGATTTTACCCTTTGAAGCCGAGTCAACTACACCTTTACCTCCAGTGTTGTTAAAGCTGCAAGCCTTCGATGCAGCGGGTATTCCCTTAGAGAATGCTCGAATTAGCTTGACAATTCTAACTCCGCCTAAAAATCCTTGGTTTACCACCGATTTTCCGATTGTGGAGGGAACAAAGTTGCTGGATATAGAGGCTATTGCACCTAAAGGGGAGTTGCAAATCCAGCAAATGATGCCGATTCGGGGAAATTATCAATTATTAGCAAATGTGACTCCGATCGCACAAAATGCTTTTCCTCCAATTCAGCAAACTTTAACACTATCTGTGCCGGAAAACTGGGTGAAGTATCGCAATTTTGGGATTTTAGCTGCGATTTTGTTAGTTGTCGGGCTAGGTGGCGGTTTGGTGATTGGAGGGAAGCAACAAATCCCAGCAGGAGAAATAGCACCACAGAAAGTGCGATTGCTGTTGAGTGGAGGGATCATAATTGCGATCGCTACCTTGTTATATGTTAATGTCAGTGCTGAAATCGCCCAGTCTGAGATGTCGATGCCAATGTCTCACATGATGGAATCTAAACCGACAGAAAAAACTAGCCCGATTGCCCAATCTCAGGGTTTGCAGGTGCGACTTTCTGGAGATGTTAGTGCCACAGTGGGTAAAACTGCTAATTTACAAGTTCAAGTCACCGACACCAAAACAAATCAACCTGTCACAGATGTATTGTTGAATATTAAAGTCACTCCAGCCGAAGATGAGTGGATTGCTTTTGCCTACAAAGGTGCGCCAGATGCAGCCGGAAAACTGCTATGGCAAGAGCAGTTTTTTGATGGCGCACCTCACAAAGTTGAGGTAGAAGTTTCTCCCCAACCAAATGCAGCCCGTCAGTTTCCACCAATCCAGGTTTCACAAACTATTGAAGTTGAGGGAGTTGCGCCTCCTCTTTCGGTGCGGTTGACTGTGTTGGCTTACTTGACAGGCATTGTAGTTGCGGGAATGGCGATCGGATTTGGATTGCAACGCCGTTTATTTGGGCGATCGCGACTAATTTAACCGAGGTGCGTGCGATCGACTATGATTAGATCGATCGCTAAAAATCACTCTTGTCAACGTTCCTGACTTGAGAGATTTTTAAATTCGCGAGATCCCTGATAGCCAGATAAATCAGCTAACTCCTGCAAAGATTTTTGCCCTTCGTAAAACTTACCGTTAATTTCCCAAGCGGGAGTACCCTGAATCTTTGCAGCTTGACAAAGATCGGGCCGAGCATTTTTTCCTAGAGGATTGCACTCGATATAATTGAAAATGCGAGCCGCCTCTTTGCCAAAACTTTCCTTCTGCGCTTGACAGTGAGAGCAAGTATAAGAGCCGTACATTTTAGCTCCCACTCTTTTTAAATGCTGTGCTAAAGCAATTTCTGAGGTGCCAGAAATCGTTGTAGTATTCATGCTAGTCTCCTTGGCAGTACCGAGATTATTGACATCGGCATAAAGAGCTACAGAAGAAATCAGCACTAACATAGATACCAGAATTCCGATAAAAAATAGTTGCCCGATATCATCCCATTCGCGACCGATTAATGCTAAGACAAACAAGCTAGTTGCAAACAAAGCAGAGGCAATGCAGTAAATACAAGTTGCTTTGATATCAACAGTCAGTACATACATCAGATATCCGCTAAAAATCATCATCGCTGTGCCACCAGCAAACAGAAATAGTCCTGTCCAAGACTCTAACTTAGAGCGGAGACTTTTCTGTTCTGCGGGATTGACAAATAGGGGGGCTACCGCAAAAACGATCATGCTCAAATAGCCCAAAAAACCAAAGAGAGAAAGAGGCAAACCAAAGACATAGGCATAGGGACTCGAAAGCACGATATCGCAGCCAGCTATGGGACAAGTTACCGCTCCTTGGGATAACTTGACCACTGTTAGATAGGCAGTTACCGCAGCCCCTATCGAGGCAATTCCTGCCATAATGGGACGAGAATAACGGTGAAGCCAGGGCAGAGAACGTTGACGACGCATAGTATTTTTAACCTCAGAATGTATGTCTCAATTGTGGGGTAAGGTGAGAAATATTCACCCTACGAAAACTCTACTTTAAAACTCTAGTTGCATTGAAAATAGCTGCTAAAGCCACCCCAACATCGGCAAAAACTGCTTCCCACATTGTAGCTAAACCAAAAACACCCAAAGCAATAAATATGCCTTTGACTGACATGGCAAAAATGATATTTTGCCAAACAATATTGTGAGTTTTTCGGGCAATTTGGATGGCTTCAGCCACCTTTGACGGTGTATCTGCCATAATCACAACATCAGCAGTTTCGATCGCCGCATCCGAGCCCAAACCCCCCATCGCTATGCCCACATCAGCTCTAGCAAGCACGGGTGCATCATTAATTCCGTCCCCGACAAAGACAATTTTATCGCCTTTTTTAGATTGGCTAATAAGTTTTTCGATCGCCTCAACTTTTCCTTCGGGTAATAACTCGGCTAAGTAGGAATCTAAACCGAGCTTTTTCGCAACACTATCGGCTACAGCTTGATTATCTCCTGTAAGCATCACGATTCGCTCAACACCGAGTTTTTTGAGGTCGCGAATAGCCTGTACGGCGTCTTCCTTAAGCTCGTCAGCAATCAAAATATAGCCAGCGTAGCGGTTGTCTACTGCTAAATGTACGATCGTACCTTCAGCATTACAGACATCGTGAGCAATGTTTTCTCGGTGCAGCAAACGGTCATTTCCCGCCAGCACAATTTGATTATTTACTTTGGCTCGAATGCCGTGTCCCGCTATTTCTTCGTAATCCTTCACATCCGATGAATCTATCTTGCCGCCGTAAGCTTCCATGATAGATTTCGCGACTGGGTGATTGGATTGAGATTCTACTTTAGCAGCTATTTCCATTAACTCTGTTTGGGAAAAACCATTAGCAGGCACAATTTGTGCTACTTTAAAAACTCCTTTGGTCAAAGTTCCTGTTTTGTCCAAAACAACTGTCTTGACTGCTGTCAGGGTATCGAGAAAAGTCGAGCCTTTAACCAAAATACCGCGCTTGGCTGCACCGCCAATTCCCCCAAAGTATCCCAGAGGAATGCTAATCACCAATCCGCAAGGGCAGGAGATAACTAACAAGACAAGGGCGCGGTAAACCCATAAAAATCTGTCTGCATTAGTTGCTCCTGAAATGAACAAAGGCGGAATTAAAGCCACTGCGAGCGATGCAAATACTACAAACGGCGTGTAGTAACTGGCAAATTTACTGATCATCTTCTCAGTTTCAGCTTTTTTGCTTCTGGCATTTTCTACTAATTCCAGAATTCGGGAGATTGAAGATTCACCGAAGAGTTTGGTAACTTTGACGGTGAGAACTCCTGTCTGGTTAATTGTTCCTGCTAAAACTGTTTCTCCAACTTTCACGGTTCGAGGTACTGATTCTCCAGTTAGTGCAGATGTGTCAATCTGAGAATTGCCGTCGATAATTTCACCGTCTAAGGGGATTTTTTCTCCCGGTTTGACAATGATGATATCGCCGACAACTACGGTTTGTGGTGCAACTTTTTTGATGTCGCCATTTTGCTTGAGGTTGGCGCTGTCTGGGCGAATCTCTAAGAGCGATCGGATCGATTGACGCGATCGCCCGATCGCAAATTCTTGAAAAAGTTCTCCGATTTTGAAGAACAACATCACCCCGACTGCTTCAGGGAGTTTGTGAATGGCTACAGCGCCGAGTGTTGCTATAGTCATTAAGAAGTTTTCATCAAACACTCGACCTCGCAAAATGTTGCGGCCGGCAATAGTTAAAACATTCCATCCACTCAAAAGATAGGCTGGGATGAAAACCAGATATTCACCTATAGAATAGGGCGTGTTGTGCAGTTGTTCTTCAAAAATCAAACCGCCGACAAATAGTACAACAACCAATATCACAGGAATCAATTCTTGCTTGAGGTTAAAATCTCCGTTCCCGTGGTCATGGTTATGGTCATGGTTATGATTTTCATGGCTGTGTTCGTGGTCGTCATGACCGCAGCAGCCGGAATCGCTCGATTTGGCTTTTTGCATGGTTTTTCCTGGGTTGATCCTAACACCTGATTGTATGAATAGACATTCATATTGTATAGTAAAAAATAAAATATACTAGATTTTCAACTCAAAATCTAGCTATTTTGGAGACAAATATTGTTAAGTTGGTAGGGAATGTTACTAGGGATTAAGAGAAACGGCAGAGGACACGGCAGTGCCGTTTCCCTACCTAGACTGTCGTAGGGAAACGGCAGTGCCGTGTCCTATTCTCAGTTTCTTGAGATAGATAATGATTATCCATAGTCGTTAGTCATTAACTAATTAATCCGCCGGATAAACTCTAAGGGCAAACCGTCTGTATCGGCAATAAAAGCTACTTCGTAAACATTTTGCCCGATCGCCTGTTGAGTCGGTTCTAATAAAACGTTCAGCGGTTGAAACTGGTTTGGTTCCTGGTTAGCGGCTTCCTCAAACCTTTCTTTCAGAGACTGCAACCAGCTAGGTAAGTCAGTTGTCGCCTCAGTTATATCAAAAGATAGATGATAGTATCCAACATAATGCTCATCTCCAAAAGCATCAGGTGCAGGTTTCGGTTCGGGGATTTGAATTAGTTCGATGCGTCCGTTGAGACCTTCCATCCAACAGGCTAGAGTGTAACCTGTGGTAAAGCGATCGCTCACAGTAAATCCCAACTGTTCGTAAAAGGCGATCGCCCGGTGAATATTAGCAGTACGAATCGAGGCATGGTGCATTTGATTTTGGCAGTTGGCAGTTGATAGTTGTCAGTTGACACCGAAGGCATTGGTAATTGGCAATTGGTAATTAGTTACTAATGACTAATGACTAATGACTAATGACTAATGACTAATGACTAATGACTAATGACTATTCAAACAACCGAAAATAGGGATATCTAACCGGAACTCCCGGCTCTTTTTCCAAATCAAAATTAATCACATCCCAGCAAGGTTTCTCTTGAGGATCGGGGCTAAAATCGACTGGTAAACCATAAAGCTTTGGCTGTGGCGATTCCGATTGACCCCGCCAAGGCGTGCTCCCTTCCAAATAAGCGCTAATTAAGTCCCGATAGCGCTGGGCAATAATGACACGAGTTGCTCGGTAGCCTTGAGTATAAAGTCGATCGAGCGCTTCGTGAATTTCAAACCGAATTCCATCGGGATGAGTGTGCTGGCGATACCATTCATCCTCCCAGCAGCGCCAGTGTCGCCCAGACTGAAGGTGAACTAAATCCCCCGTTTTTGGATCTGCCTCAAATGCCCCGTGACGCGGACACAAATAGGCATCCGTGAGGGTTAGAGCCGGAATCGTTTGGCGACAGTGGGGACACTGAATTTCCGGGCCAAACATCGGGTATTGCAAGGCTACTTCGATCATGTAGTGCGTCCCAACATATTTTCTCTGCAAAAGTGCCAAATGCTTTTATTATATCTTGTATTCACAATTAGTTAATTTGTTAAAAGTAAATCGATCGACCAACAAATGAGTAATCTCAACGAATCTCTGACTAAACTCCCTTCCTATTGGCCGATTCCAGATGTCTCCCAAGCTGCTTTTGTGGCCCAAAATGCTGTTGTCATCGGTAGGGTAGAAGTGGCTGCGGGGGCGAGTATTTGGTACGGGACGGTGGTGCGGGGGGATGTAGAGCGAATTGCGATCGGCTCTAGCACCAATATCCAAGATGGAGCAATATTACACGGCGATCCGGGGAAACCGACGGTTTTAGAAGATTTCGTGACGATCGGACACCGAGCCGTGATTCACTCAGCTTACATCGAGCGGGGCACTTTGATCGGCATTGGGGCGATCGTCCTTGATGGCGTGAGGGTGGGAACAGGTTGTATCATCGGTGCGGGTGCTGTGGTAACTAAGGATGTGCCGCCTTACACCCTAGTTGCGGGAGTACCTGCGAAGCGATTGCGGGATGTTTCCCAGGAAGAAGCGGCGGAATTAATTGAACACGCTAAGCGTTACGAAAAGTTGGCTTTGGTTCATGCGGGGAAAGGGACTGATTTGGGATTTGAGTAAGGAAGGGCGATCGGGTTTGCCTTAAAACTGTCACATATCATATTGAAATATAGAATTAACGCTGTCCCGAAAAATGGGATAAAGCGCGATCAATTCTTCCGTTATGTGAAAACAATGCTTCTCTAAAGGCAAAACGATAATTTCTTCTTCTACTAAAATCGCCAAAAAATATTGTAATAAGGAAATACTACGAGGAATTTGCCTGCTTGGTGTTAAATTAACTTTTTTTCTGATAGATTTAATAACGTCTTGAACTTTGTCCTCTTTGTTAGCGCTCACAATGACACCATATAAGTTATCGCAAAAACGAGTTATATCTTTTGGTTGAAGTTCTTGGGGAATTTTTTGTTGAGCAAATAGCTCTTGAGTAGCAACAGCTATTTGACACTTTCTTTTGATTTCAGGATAATCATTATCTTGCATAGTAGGAGCTATTTGGTCAAATGCCATAATTACTGTATCTAGTTGTTCAACAGTAGCTTTAATTTGTGCAGCTAAGCGAACTCTTTTCCAATCAACTTTAGAACCTTTATAAACCAAATCATGGGTTGAAACTGCCCAAGCGTGTTCAAAAGCACTTTTTATTTGAATTTCAAATACAATGTCAAATATACTTAACAAATTATCTAAATCTGTATCTTCTGCTCTTCTTAACTGAGCATAGATTCTGGTTGAATCAAATATAAAAGTATCTGGAGATTTTTTGTTCTGTCCTCTTTTTACTATCTTCTTGCGATTAAAAGTATTTTGACAAAATTCAATCACTTCTTGTTCTTGTGATAGACTTGGTATAATGACTGTACAAGCAAATAAATCATTTAATTCAGACCATTTCTTGAATCTACCTGTCTCAATTTTCTCCGCTAGAGATTCAATAGTTTTAATTCTAGAAGTCAGTGCATATCCTTTATGATCGCAAAAATTCAGCATCGTTGATTTGACTCGCTTTGCAACTTCTTCAACCAGGGGATGATATTGTTGATACTGGCGGTCTAAGATAGGAGGATAAATCATAAGTTTGATAATTTACCAGTTAATTATAGATTAATAGTTCCTGAAAGCACTGATTTTAAAATATTAATTCTGGTTTTATTTTTCTCAATTCCTGCTGAACCTAATGAGGTTGAAATGGCATCATAATAATCTTGAACTGCTGAAATAGTTATCCTTGTTTCAGGAGAATCTAATGATTTCAAAAAAACATCTATTCTATTACAAACCTCGGAAGTAATTTGTAATTGTGAGTCAGCATTTAATTCTGATACTGCACCAAACAACGAATAAAAATCTGCTTGATTTTTTAGTCGCGTTTTACATAGATTTATATTGGAAGGACATTGATTTAAAAGCTCTTTTGTTAATTCAATGACTTTTTTAAATTGAGCTTCTATTTCATCTCGTTCTTCCCAGACTAAATCTCTTTCATTGAAAGCTTTATCCAAATCGTCCTGACGATATGATTTGACTCCTTCCTCTAAAAAAAGTAAAAGTAGAGTTACAAATTCTACATCTTTCATTTGTTGTCTTGCTTTGAGAGGAATTGAAGGAAAATTTTGTGGTAGAACGGAAATCATCCAGTCGGTTAAATCTTCTGCCGTAGTAATAAATACTCCACTAAACTTGGCGTGACGAAGTTCTTGAGGTGTTAATTTACTAACATTACGATTAATACGATCAAATATATTATTGATAATTACTTCATCGTCGGATTGGACATATTCAACAGCAAATTGATATTTCCAAAATTTTTGCTTAAACTCATTCTCTAAATCTGTAAAATATTTTCCTCTGATTCGTGTGATAGTTGCTGTTTCACTTACTGGAAACTTTTTTTCAGCAAAGCTAAATAAAGTGGATAACCTTTGCTTTCCATCGACTACACCATACTTAGAGACGCCTTCGGGAGTTATTTCTTGATACAAAAAAATTGCGGGAGCAGGATACTCATTAAGTACAGTATCAATAAAAAAGTCTTTGTATTCTTGATTCCAAACACTCCGTCTTTGATAAGGTGGCTCAAGATCGAGCAGATGTCTTGTGTAAAGATCCCAAAACCAAGAAACTGTCTGAAAATTAATGGTTCTACTCATCTAATTTTTTTGTAATAGGCTGAACTGATAATTTGTATTATATACTATATTCATTGGGCATAAGAGCAAATTTGGCTAAAAAGCTAAATTTATTGACAATAAAAATTGTTAAGCCCGATCGCGCTAAAATTAATCACATGAATAACGATCGCACATCCAATCCAAACATCCCTCCACACACCTGGAAACGCGCCATTGGTCTCGGTTGGGATCACCCCTACACAGTCCGCTACGCAAGCAATCTCGACGACGGCCCTTGGCACGGAATGCCCTTGGGTGGCTTTGGGGCTGGGTGTATTGGTCGATCGCCCCGAGGGGATTTCAACCTGTGGCACATCGACGGTGGAGAACACATTTATCGCAATTTACCTGCTTGTCAATTCAGTGTTTATGAAGAATCTGGCGGCAAGAAACAAGCTTATTCACTATGTACTGAACCACCTACAGATGGCAGTTTATCTAGTTGGAAATGGTATCCATCAGAAGGAAGTTCGGCAGCGGATTCTGTAACGGATATAACGGATGGAATGAAGGAGACAAATTTGAATTCTTCGGGGAGTTATCACGCTTTGTATCCTCGGAGTTGGTTTGTTTATGAAAATGTATTTCAGACTCAATTAAGCTGCGAGCAATTTTCGCCAATTTTGCCTCATAATTACCAAGAAAGCAGTTATCCAGTAGCTATGTTTGAGTGGGTGGCACATAATCCTACAGATGCGCCGATAACTCTCAGCATTATGTTAACTTGGGAGAATATTGTTGGCTGGTTTACTAATGCTAACAAGTCGCCAGAAATCAAGGTTCGAGATGATGGTAGTCCGGCTTATGACTATCAGCCACGGTGGGGAGAAAGTGGCGGAAATATGAATTTGTTGGTGGAAGATTTTCATCGGATTGGATGCGTGATGACGCGCTTAAATGCTGATGACGATCCAAAAGAAGGCGATGGTCAATGGGCGATCGCCACTATCACCAATCCAGCCGTAGAAGTATTCTATCAGACCCGCTGGAATCCTGCCGGGAAGGGCGATGATATCTGGCAGAACTTTTCTGGTGATGGTTGTTTGTTGGATGACAAAGACGAGACAGCCTGCGATCCGGGAGAGCGATCGGCCTGTGCGATCGCAGTTCGGTTTACAATTAGACCAGGAAAAACTCGCAAAATTCCCTTTATCTTATCATGGGATTTGCCCGTTACCGAGTTTGCACCGGGAGTTGAATATTACCGCCGCTATACGGATTTCTTTGGGCGCAATGGCAAAAATGCTTGGCCGATGATCCGCACTGCAATGAAGCATTCTGATACTTGGCGCGAAAGTATTGAAGCTTGGCAAAAACCGATTTTGGCACGGGAAGATTTGACTGATAGTTTCAAAATGGCTTTGTTTAATGAATTGTATATCCTAACTGATGGCGGTACACTTTGGAGTGCGGCTAATGAACGCGATCCGAATGGTCAATTTGGAGTTTTGGAGTGTATTGATTACCGCTGGTATGAAAGTTTAGACGTGCGTCTTTACGGTTCTTTTGCTTTGTTGATGCTGTGGCCAGAATTAGAAAAATCGGTAGTTATCGCTTTTGCGCGGGCAATTTCTGCTGGTGACGATACGCCGAGAATTGTGGGCTGGAATCAAGCATCGGCGATTCGGAAAGCAGTCGGCGCGACTCCCCACGATTTGGGTGCACCGAACGAGCATCCTTGGGAAAAGACGAATTATACTAGCTATCAAGATTGCAATTTGTGGAAGGATTTACCTTGCGATTTTGTGTTGCAGGTTTATCGGGATTTCTTGTTGACTGGTAGCACGGATTATGAGTTTTTGCAAGATTGTTGGCCGGCAATTGTTGAGGCTTTGGCTTATCTGAAAACCTTTGATGAGGATGGTGATGGCATCCCGGAAAATTCTGGCGCGCCGGATCAGACGTTTGATGATTGGCAAATGCGGGGGATTAGTGCCTATTGCGGTGGTTTGTGGTTGGCTGCGTTGGAGAGTGCGATCGCGATCGGCGAAATCTTAGAAGACACAGCCCCAGAAATAATTCCCAACCCTCAAGCAAAGATTGCATTATATCATAGTTGGCTGGAACAAGCCAGACCAACTTATCAAGAAAAACTTTGGAATGGTCAATATTACCGTTTGGATAGCGAGAGTAATTCCGAAGTGGTGATGGCGGATCAATTATGCGGTCAATTTTATGCAAAACTTTTAGGATTGCCGGATATTGTACCGCCAGAATGCGCTGTTAGTGCCTTAGAAACGGTGTACGAATCTTGTTTCTTGAAGTTTAACGATGGCGAGTTTGGGGCGGCGAATGGGGTGATGTTGAATGGTGCACCGGAAAATCCGAATGCAACTCATCCTTTGGAAGTTTGGACGGGGATTAATTTTGGGTTGGCGGCTTTTTTGGTGCAGATGGGGATGGAGGATAAGGGGTTTAAGTTGACGGATGCGGTGGTGAAACAGATTTATGAGAATGGGTTGCAGTTTCGGACGCCGGAAGCGATTACGGCGGTAGGGACTTTTCGGGCTAGTCACTATTTGCGGCCGATGGCTATTTGGGCGATTTATTATGTGATGACAAAACCGCATTAAACGAAACATCCGATATCCGTTAGATCCCCGACTTATTTAAGAAGTAGAGGATCGGGACGTTCAGTTTTCTAAGTGGACTTACTTACTTAAAAACACGGAACATCCGATATCTATTAGATCCCCGACTTCTTAAAGAAGTTGGGGATCTGGATGTGCTGAATAAACGATCTGTCATTTTTCCGGATCGAAGTTATTGAGGATGAAAGTTAAGTATCTAGATTAAATAAGTGCAAGCAATTACAACATTCAATCAGGGGCAATAAAACCTTGAAATGCTTATTGGGCAAGCATTTTGGCAGCAAAAGCATTTTTACTTGATTTATTTGCACCTATTTATGACGAAATTTTTCTAGCAGTGACCGATCGCCCTGAAAGAAAGCCCAACCTTTGGTTTTCAGTTACTTCTAATCCTTAATCACTCATCATCACGAGAGAAACTATGGCTACTCCCTTCAATGGTTCTTTGGGTCAAAGCACTAATTTTAGTACCATCAATGACCTAATTGCAAAATGGGCTACCGCCGCCCAAAATAAAGGCATCAAACTGTCTGGGTTAGCTTTTGATGGCGCGGAAACTGACTATCTTAATCCTACTGCGATCGGCAATCTCACTTTGGCAACGAACGAAAACCCTAAAAGCTGGTTGAGTTACGGCAATGCCCGTGGTATTGGTGTCCCATCTTCTTATGATGGTTGGTTCACCGATGTGAATAAGATTCGGGCAGAAATCAACTATGACCCCAACACCAATCAATCTCAGGCGCTGAAGGTGAAATGGGCAGATAACCAAGACGTGACTAGCGCGACGATCAATCTAAGTTCGTTGAGTTCCAAAAAAACTCCAGGAGTGGGCGATCAAGGTAATGAAGTTGGTCTGTTGCAAGTCTTTAATAATGGAGTGTTGGTACCGACTAACAATTTTACTTTCACTCGTGTCAATGCTGCGGTCATACCAAAACCTCTGTCTGTATCTGCGGATGGAGTGACTTTTACAGGCGATCGTAATGATGGCAGTTTCCAATTCAAGGTAGAAGCAAAGCCTAACACAGGCGCTGCTTTTGACGAACTACGGTTCTCCGCCAAAGCCTATGATAGCCCAACTGCTGCTTACCTCGCCACCCCTTTCAAAGACGATAGTTCCGACTACCTAGTACGCAGCATTCAATATCAAGGTATGGATGTGACGCCAACTCCGACGCCGACGCCAACTCCAACACCAACTCCAACACCTGCAAGTGTCTTCCAATTCGAGCAAGGAAGTTACACGGTGAATGAAGGCGGCGTGGCTACGATTAACGTTACTCGCACCGGTGGTACGGCGGCTGCATCGATTAACTACGCTACTGTTAACGGTTCCGCCAGGGCTGGTGGGACAGCACCCGATTACACTGTGGCGGCGGGGGCGTTGAATTTTGCTGCGGGCCAAACTAGCGCTAGTTTCACAGTGACTTCTTTGAACGATTTGCTTTTTGAATCGCCGGAAACTGTGAATTTGGTGCTTAGCGGTGGCAATATCGGCAGTAATCCGTCTATTTTGACGATTAATAATGTGGTGCCAACTCCGACACCGCCTACACCGACTCCGACACCCGGTCAAAACACGTTTTCCTTCAGTGCGGCTGCTTACAGCGTCAACGAGGGTAGCACTGCGCCGATTACGATTAATCGTGGTGGGGATCTTTCGATACCGGCTACAATTTCGTTCACCACTGGTAATGGTACTGCTTTGGGTGGGGGCACTGCACCAGATTACACCCCTGTGAATCAAGCGGTCACTTTTGCACCTGGACAAGCTAGCGCACAAGTTCCGGTTCAAACTTTATTTGACAGCCGCATAGAGCCTACTGAAACTGTGAATTTGTTCATAAGTGGTGGTAGTTTGGCTAGTCCATCAACGGCGGTTTTGAGTATTCTTGATTCTACTGTTGCGCCTCCGACTTTCTTCTCTTACGGCTCGTCTCCTGGTGCTATTGCTGATGGTGCTGCTGGAACTTTTACGATTAATCGGACTGGTGATACTTCGGGTTCGGCTTCGATCGACTTTTTGATTGCTGCCCCTGGTGGCAGTCAACCTGTGAACAACAGGGACTACAATATTATCAATCCATCTGGTGGTGTGACTCCTTCTGGTGGAACGGTGAACTTTAATCCTGGTCAAACTAGCGTTACTCTGACGATGAACAATTCTCCTCTTTTGACTCGTGGGGTGGTGAATTTAGGCTTTGGTGCAGGTCCGATCGGTGCTCCGGCATCGACTGCAATTACTCTGCTTTAAGGCTGATTGATTCCTGTTGCATCGTGATATAGAGGAGACGGCAGTGCCGTTTCCCTACATCAGATTAATGGTAGGGACACGGCATGATATAGAGGACACGGCACTGCCGTGTCCCTATTCTATTCCCTCAATTATGCTAAAGTCTTGTGGTCCGATCGCACTTGCTGACACTCCACTCAAAGCAGCCAAAATCTGACCTGTATTGGTAATCTTGATTAAGGTGCGACTGTTTTCTTGGATGATGCTGAGGCGATCGAACTTCAAGCCATTTGTTAAAACGAGCACATCTTCGCCCTTGGTAAAATCAGTAATTACATCACTACCTTGTCCCAAGGTTAATATAAAGTAATCGCGTCCGATTCCACCTTGCAGCGTATCGTTTCCTAAATCTCCAATCAACCAATCATCGCCAATTCCCCCAATCAAAGTATCGTCACCTTTGCCGCCATAAAGAGTATCATTGCCTTTTCCACCGCAAAGTTTATCCGTATCTTCATTACCAAAAATTAAATCATTGCCATTACCGCCGCAAAGGTAATCTTTTTGACTGCTAGTATCTGCTACAATCTTATCGATATCTCCAAAAATTGTATCATCGCCGTCGCCAGCGCAGATGGTGTCATTTCCCAAATCTCCAAACAGCAAATCGTTGCCGGAATCGCCGAAAATTAGATCATTATCTTTGCCACCATGTAGGATATCATTATCTTCGCCGCCAGAAAGAGTGTCTTCCCCTTCTTGTCCATGCAAAATGTCGTTTGCCCGATCGCCAAAAAGCAAATCTCGTCCAGTTAAATCACCATTAGACGAGTCTGAAGTGCCGCCAAATATGGTATCATTACCGTCGTCACCAAGTAAGGTATCATTGCCTTTATCGCCCCAAACTAAGTCGTTGTCTTTACCTGCGGTCGCCAAATCATGATCTTTACCAGCATAAATGATATCATTGCCAGCATGGCCGACGATATAGTCGTTGTTTTCGTTGCCAAATATGGTGTCGCTGTCTATATCAGCGCCGACAGAAATGCTGCTGGCTAAGCCACCATAAATATTGTCGCTACCTTCGAGTCCAATTAGCAAGTCACTGCCGTTGAAACCGTTGATACTGTCGTTAAGATTGTTGCCGGTTAAGGTATCTTTACCGTTAGTACCGTTGAGAGTATATTGAGTAATATTGGGTATTGGAATGGAAGTGCGATCGGGTATGATTGTGCGATCGCAAATACAGTCTTCCACAAAAGTATCCGCATTCCCCGCATCAAAATCAGTTGGAGTTACTGTCGGAGTTTCCGCAGGAATTGGTGTCGGAGTTGGTGTCGGAGTTGGAAAGGAGTCACCCACCAGCCAAGAAACCGGGTTTTTTACCGAATCTGTCGGCTGCGACGAAGTATTGTTGTCAAAAAACCCGGTTTCTGAATTCCCATGCGTAAGTTTTGTGGGAGTTTCCGCAGAAATTGGCGTGGGAATTGGAGTTGGAAACGACTTACCCACTCCCACCAAAGAAACCGGGTTTTTTACCGAATCTGTCGGCTGCGACGAAGTATTTTCGTAAAGAAACCGGGTTTCTGGGCTCCGATTCGGAATTGGCGTTGGAGTGGAAATTGGAATCGGTGTCGGAATCGGAGTTGGAGTCGGAATTTCCGCAGGAATCTGAGTTGGAGTCGGAATTGGTGTTGGTGTTGGAATTGGCGTCGGAGTCGGAGTTTCCGCAGGAATCGGAATTGGTGTCGGAATCGAAATCGGAGTTGGAATCGGAGTCGGAGTCGGAATTTCCGCAGGAGTCGGAATCGAAATCAGAATTGGTGTTGGTTTCGGAATCGGAGTCGGAGTTTCCGCAGGCGTAGGAATCGGAGTCGGTGTTGGGGTTTCCGCAGGAATCGGAATCGGAATCGGAGTTGGAATTGGTGTCGGAGTTGGAGTTGGAATTGGAGTTGGAATTGGTGTCGGAATTGGAGTCGGAGTTGGAATTGGTGTCGGAATCGGTGTCGGAATTGGAGTTGGAATTGGAGTTGGAATTGGTGTCGGAATTGGTGTCGGAATTGGAGTTGGAGTTGGAGTTGGAGTTGGAATTGGAGTTGGTGTCGGAATTGGAGTGGTATCTAAAATAGTCAAAACAGCCGTAGAAATCGTTCCCAAATCAGCCCCATTAGTAGGAGAAATTAATCTCAGATTGACAGTTTCATTGCCTTCTACTAAACTGTCATCAATAATGGGAATACTGAAAGTTTTACTGGTTTCGCCGATCGCAAAATTCAACGTCCCCGATGTCGCAGTATAATCGCTACCAGCATTAGCACTTCCATTACTTGTGCTGTAGCTGACATCCGCAGCGACATTCGCAGCATCTGTACGAGTCACAGTAATTGTGGCAGAAGTACCGTTTTCATTAACGCTGTAATTGGCGGTACTAAAGTTAAATGTACTGGGATTTTTTACGTTAATCACAAATGTCTGGTTTGCCGAAGTATCGACGCCGTTAGCTGTACCGCCGTTATCTTTGAGGTTTAAACTAATAGTAGCACTGCCAGTTGCACCTATTGCAGGCGTGAAAGTCAATTGTCCCAAAGAGTCGATCGCAGGTAATACACTAAACAAACCAGTATTGTCATTCCCCACCACTTGAAAATTTACGGTTTGTGCCGACTCGTTGGCGGGCCCCGGAAAAATGGCTGTAGCCCATCCAGGAACTGTTTGCGGGCCTGCGTTGCGATTGAGAGTGCGATCGGGCCCTTTGATAAATAACGGTGCATCGTTGACGGGGATAACTGCGATCGACGATGCGATCGAATTAGTGCTAAACGGAGTTGTTCCCCCGGTGACAGAAGCATTGACACCCCTTGTACCGCTAGTAATTCCGTTACTTCCATCCCATGCCCGAAACGTAATTGTCGGATCGCTTCCAGGGGTGCTGTAATAGTCTGGATTGGGTACAAAGCGGACTTTCGCAGGCGTTTGCAGGGAAACCCGCGTTAGGTTGATGTTAGCTTGGGCTGAGGTAGTATCGTCGCCTAGGAATAGGAAATTAGGAGTTTCGTAAGGATCGATCGCACCGCTAAATGCAGCATAATCTCGCAGTGGGCCGGTTAGTATGATACTACTACCGTCTGAAAGAAAGTAATTGTCGCCTTGAACTCTGAGTGTGTAATTAGTAGCAATATTGGTGTTGTAAGCAACATTTTCGGCTGCCAAAAATAAGCCGTTGGGTTGTCCGCCCTGGTTGGGAGTAATGCCGTCTCCTTGTGCAAAGATATTGCCGGAAGTTGGAGATAGCTGTTGAAAACCGATTTCAATTGCTTTGCGATCGCTAGTAACGGCAACAATACTAAAACCTGCTCGATTGGGATTAGTGCGCGATTCTGAGATTATTTGGAGATTAAAAGATAGGCTAAAGCCAGAATTGCGATCGAGTGCCGGAAATGAGGGATTTAAAGGATTGTTGGTATAGCCGGCATAAATACTGTTGGCAGCAGTGCTGTTTAAATTAGCTCCATTACCGCTAAATATTTCTGAACCAGTAATCGTAGGAGAAACAAGATTTAAGTTGGTTAAAGAGAGCCAATTTTGAGAATTCGGAGTGTTGCCAAGCAAGCCGTTGTAAAGATGTGTCTGCCCGAACACAGTTGCTGAACTGTCAGAAACAGTGCCGAAATTTGTCCAAGTATTGCCACTGTTAGTGGAGAATTGCCAATTACCGTTAGTATTGTCAACTCCGGTAACTGCCACACCCAAAGAATCACCATTCGCGTCACCGCCCAACTCTGTAAGATAGCCAGTAAGATTAAATCCTGTGTTAGTTGCGTTGGTTATATCTTCGTTAATTTGATTCGACGGATTAATATTAGTATTTGCCAAAGTCGGAGAACTGTTTGGCTGCGGGTTGCGGAGACTGTTAATATAAATAGTGTTAATTCCGCCGTTGGGCAAACCGATGGAACCCGGACTGTTGACAGCATAATTAGCAGTTTTGTTGACACCGCCAAGTGCGCTGGAAAACTCCACAATCCCACTGTTACCGTTATTCGGTGCTAGAATTTGCACTTTAGCTGTACTACCAAATGCTCCGTGGGTTCCGGTTCCTGGGCTCCTCCAGGCGATCGAATCTACTGTATTGGTGGTAGTTAGAGGAGTTGTATTGTCAACATATACAACATCAGAAACGGCAAAAGAGCTATCAAAGTTTCCGATTGGTAACAATTTGGTTAAAAATCCAGATGTGGGACTCAATCTAATGTTCCAATCATTATTTGTGCCGCTGGGTATCGGGTTGTAAGCAATTTCTTGATTGGTAGGTGAACCGCCGATCGCAATTATTGTTCCTGCTTTAAACACAGGAGCAATACTTGCCATATTAGTAAATCTGTAAGCTGAATATTTCACTAATGTGGGTTCAGTTGAATCCCCCACAAAATAGCTCTGAAGCTGAGTTGCAGTTAAATCTTCTGTCAGCAGCAACTCTACATACTCGTTACCTGTAATGTCTCCAGTAGCGCGCCCGAATTCGTTGATGATTATCTGTCCCATATAGATGCACCTAAATTTCAGATCAGAATGACGTTTGCTCTACCAAGCACTGTCGCCCTGTCACAAGCGACCTAAATTCATCTTTTTCTCAATTGTTTACGTGATTATACTGAAACGTTTGTTAGTAGATTAGTGTTAAATACTGTATCAAATCTTAGCAGTACGGATTTGCAGTGTCAAGCACAATCTTAAATAACCGAGTGGGATAGATCGCACCAAAGAGTACCATTGTCAATATAAACTACCAAACTTAAGATTGACTACCTAAAAGTTCTTCAGCAACCAATCCTTTCTGAATAGCGAGGACTGCTGCTTGAGTGCGATCGCGCACTTCCAACTTTTGCAAAATCGCATGAACATGAACTCGCACAGTCCCTGGCGCAATGTATAATACTTGAGCAATTTCCTGATTGCTTTTTCCCCCCGCAACTAAAGCCAATATTTCCTGTTCTCGCTTCGTCAGCGGATTGTCTAAAATTTCTGATTTCAACCCAACTTTTACAGGTTCAGGACTAGCAAAAACCGCCCGGATTTCCGCAGTCACCGCCTTATCCCACCAAGAAGCACCCGACGCTACCGATCGAATTGCCAACACCAAAGTTTCCGCCGCAATTCCCTTCAGACAATATCCCTGAGCTCCCGCTGCAATCAACCTTTCAATTAACGATTTTTGGGCGTGAGATGTTAAAATTAAAATTGGAATTTCTGGGTGCCTCTCTTTAATTTGGCGGCACGCTTCAATACCCCCAATTCCCGGCAAACCTACATCAAGAACCACCACATCTGGCAAATGTTCCTGAGTCAATTCTACTGCTGTCTCGCCATCTTCAGCTTCTGCAATTATTTGCAAGCAACTTTCTTGCTGCAACCGCGTTTGCAGTCCCAACCGAAATAATTCGTCGTCTTCAACTAGGAGAATTCGCAATGGATAGGCTGGTTTCATTTCTCTGGAATCGCAGGAAGTCGGAATCCAAACAAAGCGCCATGTGGCAATTTGTTTTCTGCCCAAATTATACCGCCGTGTGCGTCAATAATTTGGCGAGATAAGTATAATCCTAATCCCGATCCTGTAGCTTGCCGATCGCCATTTCCTTGATAAAAACGCTCGAACAAGTGGGGCAGTTCCTCTGCTGTAATCCCCAATCCGCTATCGAGCACCTTAACCACTTGATAACTCGAATAAGATTCCATCATTATTTCTACTTTTCCGCCCCGATGAGAATGGTTTATCCCGTTTGTTAGTAAATTAACAAAAACGCGCTGGAGTTGCACTGCATCGCCATTTACCCACAAAGAGCGTCGGAAATCTGACTCTCCGTAACTCATATTAATGTAAACCCGGCGCGCCGCTGATAAATGGATCAGTGTTGCCATTACTTCTTCGGCCAAAGCTACTAAATTTACGGGCGCAAGTTGCAGTTTTAAGCCTTCGGCATCGTTGCGATAAACATCTAGTAGCGTTTCTACTAACTGTAATGACATTTTGTGCGATCGCGCCATTGTTTCGAGAACTTTTTGCTGAGTGGAAGTCACATCCCCAAATTTTGCCTGTTTAAAAGCTTTAATAGTTTCGATCGCGCCCAGCATTGGCGTTTTCAAATCGTGACTCAAAGTAGACACAAAATCTTCTCGGATGCTAGCTAACTGCTGCTGCGACTGCAATTGAGCTTTTGTGAGGGCGATCGCCTCTTGATACTGCTGATTGCGATCGCTCAAATATCCCGTTACACCCAAAGCCATCACCGCGATCGATCTATTTGCAACTGTCGCTAGGGCTATCTTTTCTCCATCAGGAACAAACAAATCTAACAGCGTCAATGCTACTGCTACTAGCGTAATTTGTAACTTTCCCAAACGACTCAGGCGCGAATTTGCTAGTAAAATCGGCCCTGTATATAAGTATCCAAATAGATATGCTGACGGCGTGGTAAATTCTAGTGCTACAACGATCGCGAATAAAATGGCGATCGACCACCTTCCTCGCAAATACTTCTCTTGAATTGCTAGGTTTTTTTTGATTACCGATAAACTTTTAAACATTCTTAATCAATCCATTTTATATTTTATATTCAGAGTTACTAGGAATTGCTAGTTTCTGAAGCACACCGAATGTCCCGACAAGCACTTCCACCTTCTACTTTGTACATTGAAAAGATTTCACCTACCATCGCGCAAAAGTATGGCGTTTAGATATCATCTATATCTCGAAGTATAGATATTGAAATAAAGCTAAACATTCATCTATTATCAGAAATATAGAGCAGCTAAGCATAAGTTGTAAACAGCAACTTATACCTTAAGGCTAATTATCAAAATTTTTAAGACTCTATATAGTAATCAGTAAAAGTAGATAGCCTTCGTGGCTCCTAGGAGTGACACATGAACCTTGTATAACCAACACGATTTCAGTCCCATCCAAATTAACAATACTTATTGTACTATGACATTTAATGTTATAGAATTGCTCGATAGCTGTCAAAGCACGGGATTAGCAAAAGCTAGCAGTGAGGAATTGTCCCTTGCGAAAACCCGCCGATCGCCGTAATCCTGGTACTTGCGGAAATTGCATCTTAGCAGCAGCATTGCAGGGGGCGATCGCCCCGGAAACCGAAAGCCAAAATGAGGAGACTGCACGTGCCGTGTCCCTACAATGTTATTTTGGGTAGGGACACTGCACTGCCTTGGACTCTATACATTCCGGTGTTACCGGAATTGATATCACCCATTTCTTGATCGACAAAACCCATTTATCCAACGATAAAAAATTGGCTCAGTTATGCAGCAAGGATTACTTCAAATCGCATTAACCCTAATCATTTTAATAGCGATCTCCCCAGTTTTCGGCAACTACATGGCACGGGTGTATATGGGACAACCAACCATTCTCGACACCGCGATTAAACCTGTAGAACAACTCATCTATAAAGCCAGCAATATCCGGTCTGTAGATTCCATGACAGGTTGGCAATATGCGCGATCGCTACTTTACAGTAATGTAGCAATGGGCGTATTTGTATTTCTAATTTTGATGTTTCAAGGACTGTTGCCTTTAAATCCCACCAGCTTAAGCACACCAACCTGGGATACTGCGCTACACACAACTATTTCATTCCTCACAAATACCGATCAACAGCATTATTCTGGCGAGACAACATTCAGTTATCTATCCCAGTTAACTCTCGGTTTTTTAATGTTTACGTCAGCGGCCACCGGTTTAGCAGTAGGGATTGCCTTTATTCGAGGATTGACTGGCCGCCCGCTAGGCAATTTTTACATCGATTTAATTCAATCAATTACCCGCATCCTGCTGCCCCTTGCTTTGATAATTGGCTTATTTTTGCTGATTTCAGGAGTGCCGGAAACCCTGGCAGGGCCGGCAGTTGCCCGTACCTTAGAAGGCGGCACGCAAGTAATTGCTCGCGGCCCAGTAGCTCACTTTGAAAGTATCAAACAACTAGGAGAAAACGGCGGCGGATTTTTTGCCATTAACTCGGCTCACCCTTTTGAAAATCCCAACCCTTTTACTAATCTGCTGGAAACACTAGCAATGGTTTCGATTCCAGCGGCACTCATTCATACCTACGGCAGATTTGCCAACAACAAAAAACAAGGTTGGCTGATTTTCTGGATGGTATTTACTATCTATGTAGTTTTGATTGGAATTGCAGCATTTGGTGAGTATGGTGGCAACCCTCAAATCAATACTTTGCTGGGTTCAGTACAGCCAAACTTAGAAGGAAAAGAAATTAGATTCGGCTGGGCAGAAACCGCACTGTGGGCGGTGACTACGACTGGCACAATGTGCGGTGCTGTCAACGGAATGCACGATTCTTTAATGCCTCCAGGCGGTTTTGCTACTCTGTTTAACTTGTTTTTGCAAATCGTTTGGGGTGGACAAGGAACGGGAACCGCTTACTTATTTATTTACTCAATTCTGAGCGTATTTCTCACCGGATTGATGGTAGGAAGAACGCCGGAATTTTTAGGACGCAAAATTGAGAAACGGGAAATTGTTTTAGCTAGCGTTGTTTTGTTGATTCACCCGATCGCAGTTTTAATCCCTGGTGCAATCACCCTCGCTCTTACCGACAGCTTGAGCGGCATCAGCAACCCCGGATTTCACGGCATTTCCCAGGTGATGTACGAATATGCTTCTGCCGCTTCTAACAATGGTTCAGGTTTTGAAGGATTGGCCGACTCTCAGCCCGCAACCACAGGACTTTGGTGGAATTTAAGCACTTGTTTTAGCTTGCTGATGGGGCGTTATGTTCCAATTGTCGCCCTACTGCTTTTAGCTGATAGCATGACGAACAAACAATTAGTTCCTGAAACGACGGGTACTCTCAGAACAGATTCAGTTTTGTTCACTAGCGTGACAGCAGGAGTAATCATTATTCTGGGTGCGCTAACATTTTTCCCAGTTCTAGCTTTAGGGCCAATTGCAGAAGGATTTGAAATTAGCAGCGCTAAGTTGCAACAAGCACCCGTAACTGCGCCGTCACCTCTGGGAACCCCGTCACCTCTGGGAACGCCGTCACCGTCCGCTGTAACCCCGTCACCGTCACCTACGGGAACGCCATCGCCTACTGTAACGCCGTCACCTACTGTAACGCCGTCACCTACGGGAACGCCGTCACCTACTGTAACGCCATCGCCTACTGTAACGCCGTCGCCTACTGTAACGCCATCGCCTACTGTAACGCCCTCACCTACGGAAACGCCCTCACCGTCGGCTGTAACCCCGTCACCTACGGGAACGCCCTCCCCTACGGGAACGCCCTCACCAAGTAGCGGACAGTAAAGCATCAATAAGTGCGCTAACAGAGAGAGAAAAAACTTTTTCAATCCGACAAAACTCCCAATTCACGCATCCCAAATCCCAAATCGATATGGCTTCTTCCAATACCCCCGATTCTGAAAAAACTCCGCGTTCCAGAGGCTCTCGCGAGTCTCGAAAACACACACCCAAAGCAAATACTAAAGGCCTTTATCAAAGAGCTTTCAAAGAAGCTTTTATCAAACTAGATCCACGGGTGATGCTGAAAAATCCGGTGATGTTTGTGGTGTGGGTTGGCACAATTGTGACTGCATTATTAACGATCGACCCGACGCTGTTCGGCCCGGTTCCCGGCGAAAATCAGGTAGTTTTTAACGGCCTTGTAACCTTCATTTTGTTCTTCACTTTGGTATTTGCTAATTTTGCCGAAGCGGTAGCGGAAGGGCGCGGCAAAGCTCAAGCAGACGCACTGCGATCGACCAAGGCCGACACCACAGCCCGCAAACTCTTACCAGACGGTTCAATTGAAGAAGTTAGTTCGACATCCCTAAGACGCGGCGACCAAATTAAAGTGATCGCAGGCGATGTCATTCCTTCCGACGGCGAAGTGATTGGAGGTGTCGCATCTGTAGATGAATCTGCGATCACTGGAGAATCCGCACCAGTGCTCAAGGAACCGGGTTCGGACATCGCCAGTTCCGTGACTGGCGGGACGCGCATCCTCTCCGACGAACTGATCCTGCGGGTGATGTCCGACCCTGGTAAGGGGTTTTTGGACAGGATGATTGCGCTGGTAGAGGGCGCTGAACGCTCAAAAACGCCGAACGAGATCGCGCTGACTGTGCTGCTGGCGGTGCTAACGCTGGTGTTTTTGATTGTGGTTTCGACGATTCCGCCCGTGGGAAATTATGTGAAAACCCCTGTGGGCGTGGTGACGCTGATTTCGCTGCTGGTGGCGCTGATTCCGACGACGATCGGCGGTTTGTTGAGTGCGATCGGCATTGCGGGAATGGATCGCGTTGCTCAATTTAACGTTATAGCGACCTCTGGGCGCGCCGTTGAGGCTTGCGGTGACGTGAATACGCTGATTTTGGACAAAACGGGAACGATTACGCTGGGCAATCGTTTAGCCGAGGAGTTCATCGCGGTGAACGGTCACTCGTTGGAGGATATGGCGCACATAGCCCTGGCTGGGAGCCTTTTTGACGATACGCCGGAGGGAAAGTCGATCGTCCGTTTGGCCGAAAAATTGGGCGCAACGGTGAGTTTCGATCGCGCTAACGCCACCGGGCTGGATTTTTCGGCAAAAACACGGATGTCTGGCACGGATTTGCCCGATGGTACGGAGGTTCGCAAGGGCGCGGTGGATGCAGTTAAGGGGTTTGTGCGATCGCGCGGAGGCAATTTCGGCCCCGATCTCGATGAAGCCTACGAACGAGTTTCCCGGCTTGGAGGCACACCGTTGGGAGTTTGTCAAGGCAACGACACCTACGGCATTATCTATCTGAAAGATATTATTAAACCGGGGATTCGCGATCGATTTGACCAACTCCGAAAAATGGGCATTCGCACCATCATGCTCACCGGAGACAACCGGATTACAGCATCAGTAATTGCCGACGAAGCCGGAGTTGACGACTTCATTGCCGAAGCAACTCCAGAGGACAAAATTGAAGTAATTCGCAAGCAACAAGCCGAAGGCAAATTAGTAGCAATGACCGGGGATGGAACCAACGACGCCCCCGCATTAGCCCAGGCAAACGTAGGACTTGCGATGAATTCGGGAACCCAAGCAGCGAAGGAAGCTGCGAACATGGTGGACTTAGATTCTGACCCCACAAAACTGATTGACTTAGTGACAATTGGCAAACAATTGCTGATTACTCGCGGTGCGCTAACTACGTTTTCCTTGGCGAACGACATTGCCAAATATTTTGCAATTATTCCGGCAATGTTTGCTCCTGTTGGCGCATTGAACATCATGGGTTTAGCTAGCGGACAGTCAGCGGTTCTGTCAGCATTAATTTACAATGCTTTGATTATTCCCGCTTTAATTCCCCTAGCATTAACCGGGGTAAAATTTCGACCTTTAAGCGCCAATCAACTGTTGCAGCGTAACATTTTAATCTACGGATTGGGAGGAGCAGTTGCACCATTTATTGCTATCAAAGTTATCGATGTTTTCATTGCCGCCGTTGGGTTAGCATAGGAGAAGTTCGGCAACGGATTCTGTAACGAATAAGTCTTGTTCCCAGGCTCTGCCTGGGAACGCATATCTAGAGGCTCTGCCTCGTCGATTTCCCGAAAAAAGCCACCAAATACAACAGATATTTAGGTTTCCCAAAACAAGGAGAATTTATGAAACGGAATGATTTGTTAAATGATGTTTTGCCCAGAGACTTTCAAGAAATCATTGAGTTAGCACAAATGCTTTGGCAGCGCCACCCAATCCCGGTGCAACTATTTCTAGTCATGTGCTTCAACTTGATAATTGCACCCGCTGTTTATGCGGCTGCCGATGAAGGTTTGACAAAAAAAGCGGCGTGGGGTTTAAGTCTCTTGGGTTTAGTAATCGTCGGACTCGCAGTTTATTTGTTTGTCGTCATTTTTCAGCCAGAAAGATTCTAAGCAAATATCGGAAACAAACAATTAGCTTTCTTCGCGACACCGAAGTTACGAATACACGAAAAGCTGTTTCTGCCCTCTTCCTTCTTCCTTCTTCCTTCTTCCTTCTTTAATTGAGGTAATTTATGAGAGAATTAATCAGAGCGATTCGCGTTACTTTAGTGCTGTGGGGAATCACGGCAATTATTTATCCCTTGATTCTGCTCGTAATTGGTCAAGTTGCTTTCAATTCCCAGGCAAACGGCAGCTTAATTACTAACCAAGGAGTTGTAATCGGTTCCTCGTTAATCGGTCAGTCTTTCGCCTCGGAGAAATATTTTTGGAGCCGTCCCAGCACGACTAATTACAGCAGTTTTGACACAAAAGATTATGACCCGACAAAGGCAGATAATTTAAGTCAGAGAACAGGTGTTTCAGGAGCTAGCAACCTTGCTCCTAGCAACTCGGATTTGCTGAAGCGAGGTAATGAAAAAGATGGTTTTCAGGGTGTGCAAGTTGAATTAGGACGCCTCAACCAAGCGGGTATTAAACCAACTGCCGATTTGGTGTATACTTCTGGATCTAGCCTCGATCCGCACATTAGCGAAGAGGCCGCTAGAGCGCAAGTTGAACGGATCGCAAAAGTGCGATCGGTCAATCCTAATCAAGTAGAAATGCTAGTATCTAAGAATACAGACGGTAGATTTCTCGGAATTTTTGGCGAACCGGGAGTTAACGTCCTCAAACTAAACTTTGCTCTTGATGGCTTAAAATAGTTAGTAGTTAGTAGTCAGTAGTCAGTAGTCATTGGTTATTGGTTATTGATTATTGGTTATTGGTTATTTGTAGCAAACGCCAACTGCCAACTATCCACTAACAACTGACAACTGACAACTGACAACTGACAACTACCAACTAACTATTAGCTATGATTCATTCTAGCGAACTCAGCAACAATCCAGACGCGGTTTACATCCAACCAAATCACGATTACGATCGCGTCCGCCGCCGAGGAAAGCATAAAATATTTATCGGTATGGCTCCCGGTGTCGGCAAAACTTTCCGAATGCTGGAAGAAGGGCACAGGCTCAAATCTGAAGGCATTGATGTCGCCGTCGGACTATTAGAAACTCACGGGCGGAAAGAGACAATCGCTAAAGGTGAGGGACTGGAAATAGTGCCGCGCAAAACAATGCAGCGAGGCGTAAAAACTTTAACAGAAATGGATACAGAAGCTGTCATAGCACGACGCCCTCAGCTAGCATTAGTAGACGAACTAGCTCATACAAACGTTCCTGGTTGTGAGCGAGAAAAGCGATATCAAGATGTGGAACTAATTCTCAATGCTGGAATTGATGTTTTCTCGACTCTGAACATTCAACATATAGAAAGTCTCAATGACTTAGTAGCACGAATTACCGGAGTTATAGTCCGAGAACGAGTGCCCGATCGCGTCCTCGAAGAAGCAGACGAAATAATCGTTGTTGATGTTACACCGGAAACCTTAGAAGAGCGGTTGCTAGAAGGCAAAATCTACGCTCCCGAAAAAATTCAACAATCATTAGAAAACTTTTTTCAGCGCCGTCATTTAATTGCTTTGCGAGAACTAGCGCTGCGGGAGGTAGCAGATAGTGTTGAAGATGACGGAGCAATTTTAAAAGGTCAATCTTGCAACATTCACGAACGAGTTTTAGTATGCGTTTCAACTTATCCAAATTCTTTGCAACTGCTGCGACGGGGTGGGAGAATTTCTAACTACATGAATGCTCCCTTTTATGCTTTGTTTATCGAGAATCCCGATCGCTTTTTAACAAAAGACGAAAGCTTGCACGTTGAAACTTGCCAGAAACTGTGCCAAGAATTTAATGGGCAATTTCTGCGAGTGCAAAATTCAAACATCGCCAAAGCAATTTCCGATGTAGCTCAAGAGTATCGTATTACTCAAATTGTCATCGGCGAAAGCCAGAAATCCCGCTGGCAATTGCTGTTTCGGGGTTCATTGACTCAACAGTTAGTGCGATCGCTCAAAAACGTAGATTTGCATATCATCGCGACCGAAAAAAATCAGTAGTTATTAGTCATTAGTTAGTTGCTACAAATGATAAATAACAGATAGATATAACTTTCGGAGGATAGGCGAATCTAGCATTTGACAGATGCACCATTCATTTTTACCTGTCAAAATCGCACTTGTTAAACCCGATTCAAAGTGCGATCGCTATGGTAGATAGTTACATTCTCAACTTGCTAGTTATTGGCATCCTTTTGCTGACCGTTACCTTGGGTTCGGGATGGATTTCCCGATTGCCTATATCTTATGCCTTAATTTATCTAGTTGTCGGTATCGGATTGGGGCCCTACGGCGTCAAGCTGATTGAATTGCGTCCAGAAGCTCAATTTTTAGAAAGAATCACAGAATTTGTAGTTATTGTTTCTCTGTTCAGTTGCGGCTTAAAAATGAATCGCCCGCTGCAACTTTGGGCCTGGAATTCCACCGCGCGGCTGATCGGTTTTTTAATGCCGATTTCGATTTTTGCTGTTGCTGCGATCGGTCATTGGTTTGTGAAATTAGATTGGGGCCCGGCGATTTTATTGGGAGCAATTCTCGCCCCCACAGATCCAGTTTTAGCCTCAGAAGTTCAGTTAGCGGATATAGACGATCGCGATGAATTGCGTTTTGGTTTAACATCCGAAGGCGGTTTGAACGATGCTTTAGCTTTTCCCTTTGTTTACTTCGGCCTTTATGCGCTAAAAGATCCCAACTTGCCCAACTGGTTTTCGCAGTGGGTAGTAGTTGACTTGATTTGGGCGATCGCCGCAGGTATAGTTATGGGCATTTTAGTAGCTAAAGCCGTCACCTGGATCGATCTAAGACTCCAACGCTACCGACCCGCCGACGAACTAATGGAAGATTTCATTGCTCTGAGCACAATTCTGCTCACATATTCGCTCACAGAAGTAGTCAACGGCTACGGATTTCTCGCAGTTTTTGTAGCAGGAATTGTGGTGCAGCGGAGTTACCGAGACCCCGAAAAACCGCTTTCGCAATTGCACTTTACCGAGCGCATTGAAAAGTTAATGGAAGTAGCAACTATCTTATTATTAGGTTCCCTGTTGCGAATAAAACCTATGCTCGCCTTTGGAGGCTACTCACTCTTAATAGCTGGATTATTGATTTTTTTCATCCGGCCTGTGGGAGCTTGGATCAGTACGATCGGCAGTCCTTTACATCCGGCCAGCCGCTGGCTGTGCGGTTGGTTCGGCATTCGTGGCGTCGGTTCTATCTATTATCTTACCTATGCCTTCGGTCACGAGTTGAAAGGCGAAACCGCCGAGAAAATTGCCTGGATTACCTTTACAACGATCGTAATTTCTGTGATCGTGCACGGCATCAGCGCCACCCCGTTAATGAACTGGTACGATCGCCGAATTAAACCTAAAGTACCGGATTTAATTTAATTTGTAGGGAAACGGCACTGCCGTGTCCTTATTTGTAGGGAAACGGCACTGCCGTGTCCTCACGCGGATCTGCGAATTTCACGAAATACTCTAAACTGGTTTCACCCCAACTAATAAAGCAAGTTCCCGCCACTTCCAATAACAGTCTACATCTGCAAAACCAATTTCTCTAAACCAGCGCAATTGCGTTTCCACATCCAGCAATTTATTAGAAGGATCGTCGGGCGAATCGCTAATACCCAGCGCCTCTCGAAATTTCTCGTGCAAAGCCTCTGTTGCGGACGCTACGTGTTCCAAATTACAAAAAATGCCTCCGGGCTCCAAAAGCTCGAAAATCTCGGTATAAAGAGAACGTTTGCGATCGTCCTCTACATGATGGATCGCAAAACTAGAAACAACCGCATCAAACTTGCCCAAATCTGGCAGCGAATCGTCAAAATTGTGTGCGATTACCGTGACATTCTTGTCGTCAGCAAAGCGAATTCTGACTTTTTCCAGCATTGTCGGCGAAAAGTCGATCGCCACACATTCCACATTCGGTCGATCGCACTTTAGCAAACTCAACAAACGTCCGTCTCCCGTACCCACATCCAGAATCCGCTTCACAGTTTTCGGCACTTCTTGCAAAAGTACAGATTCACCTTCTGTACGGTGAGGAATGCGATCGGCTTTAGCCAGATAGCCTAAAGCGTGTTCCGCCGAAGTCCAAAGATTCACTTGACTCATATTTTTTCAACTCTCATAAAGCTCGCCGTTTTTGTGCGTAAAAATCCAACCTTTCTCGCTGGCTTTCGCGATTAAATCATCGTCTGGGTAATTGACTGAATCACCCGAAGTGCGATCGCCAATTTCCAGATAAACAACATCTGCATTCGATCGGTTGACTAAATAATGACCATCGGCATCCCCAGCCGGAAAACCCCCCGTCATACCCGATTTTAGCACTTGCTCTCCCGAATTTGCAACTAAATTAACTTCCCCTTCCAGAACATAGATAAACTCATCTTGACGAGTATGCCAGTGTCGGAGAGCAGAACAACTTCCCGGCGCAAGCCTCACCAAATTTACCCCAAAATTCTGCAATCCGGCGGCATTCCCCAAGCGTTTTTTAACTCTTCCAGCCACAGCATATTTGAATTGTTGAGGATAATTGGAGCCTGTACTTTCCGGCACATTTTTAGGATCGACAATCATATATTTTAATCCTCAAACCTATTATGACAAACTGCTCAAGTCACATATTACTTTCTCGGAGATTCCAATAGCTATTAATGCAATACCGGATAATCCTGGTACTGCATCATCATAATCTACTTTTCGGCGATAGCTTCGCAAATACCTCAAATTTTCTGCTATTTTCTTGCGAGTGCGATCGGGACTGAAAGCAAATTGTTGCTGAACATATCGGTGAGCTTCTCCTGTCTTTGGAATAGAAAGCCCTTCGCTATCCCGTAAATAGTTTCGCGCTTTAATGAAGGCTGCATAGTACGCTCTACTGATAGCTGCACGCAATTTCGTTTCTTGATTTGCGGGAGTAGTTGCTTTACCTGCAAGTTCTCTAGCTAAATTAAGATATTCCGACCATTCAAAAGTCATGGGGATATTCCAAGATAGGACAAAGTGGTTGTCGTATTTTATCTGACAAATTCAACCACCAATCATCTTGAAATTTATTAAGTTTGTCAACTGCTTCATCTGGATCTAAGTTCATGCAAATGGCTAATTCTAACATATCATCATCGATACCTTCTGGATCGGTCACACATTCAAGAAATAACTGAGCTTCGGGGAAGTAATGGCAAATTTTGTCTGGCGCTTCCAACAATATGGGAATTAAAAATTGATAGTTTTCCAGAAACTCCAATACTTCTATTTTTTCCCGCCAAGTGTACAATTTTTCCAGATATTCTATATCGGCAGCAGAAACAGGCTTTAGCTCGGTTAAACTATCGTGCAACAGCATCTCGGCTAGACTGTTGGTATCAATTCTGCGGCGTTTTGCCTCTGCCAAAAGTCGATCGCTATCTTCGGTAGAAAGTTGGATAGTCAGGGTTTGAAAATTAGTTATGGTTTACATATGAATTATATAACCTCAGAATTTTTTCCTGTTTTAATTTTACCTTATTCTAAAGGTTTCAAAGTAGCGGGATTTTCTCGAATCGGCTTGATAAAACGGCTATTTGCCCGCACAAAACAATTACCTTTTTCCGTTGAAACAGGCAGCCAAGGTTTGCCTTGAGTATCAGAGATCATAATTTGATTAGCATTATTTCCCGTTACTGCTTGCAAGCGCTTTCCCCGCCGAAAAGTCGTCACCACAGCCCACTGAGAAACATTATGTTTATTTCTGGCAAATAACTCATCCGGCGCATCAATGCCGTCAACAGAAATCGATTAAAATCGTTGAGCCATACGACAATTCAAACCTTGAGCATCCGAGTCAACAACTACCCAATTCACCTGTCTATTACCTCGTACCCTCGCCAGCAGCCCCGTATAATCTCCTTGCTGGTTAGCGATAGGTAAAGCTAAGGCTAAATTAGCCCATCCTGCTAAAATCCCAGCAACTGCCAAAGAAACAATTCTAATTTCTGTTTTCATTGTTACCAAAAATCCATGAAATTGACCTAATCACAATCTTAGCAACCTCTGCGGGCAGTCAGGAAATTCCTAAGTGCTGAAACCCTTAATTCCCTCTTCCCTCTTGCTTCTGACAACTGTCAACTGCGTCGCCCTGAGCGAAGTCGAAGGGTCAACTGTCAACTGTCAACTGACTTCCGACTGTCACCCAACTGATTAAGAATGTGTTATAAATATTGAGATTCATTAAGAAATATTGCTCAAATGATCCTTTCCCCCTCTGGCGCCAGCAAACTCAAAGAATCTTTAAAAGAAAAAGTATTCTTCGGGAATGAGCCAACCCCGGAACTCATAGCTATCTTACTGATTTACTTCGTCCAAGGCATTCTTGGACTAGCTCGCTTAGCTGTCAGCTTCTTTCTCAAAGACGAATTGGGAATGACTCCCGCCGAAGTCTCAGCCATGCTAGGTGTCGTCGCCATACCTTGGATTATCAAACCATTGTTCGGTTTCATGTCCGACGGGTTGCCAATATTTGGCTACCGCAGACGGCCTTACATCGTCCTCTCGGGGCTGTTGGGGACGGCAGCATGGGTGGGGATGGCTACAGTTGTACACACGCCCTTAGCAGCTACAGGGGCGATCGCCCTGAGTTCCGTTTCCCTAGCAGTCAGTGACGTAATCGCCGACTCCCTGGTAGTCGAAAGGGCCAGAAAAGAATCCGTTACCGACGCCGGTTCCCTGCAATCCTTGTCTTGGGGCGCTTCAGCCCTCGGCGGACTAATTACCGCCTACCTCAGCGGTTCCCTGCTGCAACACTTCAGCACCCAGACTATCTTTTTAATCACCGCATCTTTTCCGCTCATTGTATCAGCAACAGCTTGGTTAATTGCCGAAGAAAAAACCGATAAAAAAACCGACTTTGAAACTGTCAAAGACCAACTAAAACAACTTCGGCAAGCTGTTAGCCAAAAAACAATTTGGCTGCCCACCGCCTTTCTCTTCCTGTGGCAATCTACCCCAAGTTCTGACTCCGCCTTCTTCTTTTTCACCACCAACGAATTAGGCTTTCAACCAGAATTTCTCGGCCGAGTACGTCTCGTTACCAGCATTGCCGCCCTTGCCGGAATCTGGCTGTTTCAGCGCTTCCTAAAAGCAGTTCCATTTCGAGTAATTTTTGGCTGGTCAACAGTGCTTGCTACTGCTTTGGGCATGACTACTTTATTATTAGTAACTCATGCTAACCGCAGTTTAGGAATTGACGATCAGTGGTTCAGTATTGGAGATAGCCTGATCCTGACAGTAATCGGACAAATTGCTTATATGCCGGTGCTGGTACTCTCGGCGCGATTGTGTCCCCGAGGCGTCGAAGCAACTTTATTCGCGGTGTTGATGTCAGTCACCAACTTAGCAGGAATTATTTCCTATGAAGGTGGTGCAATTCTGACTCACTGGCTGGGAATTACCGATCGCAATTTCGACAGTCTCTGGCTGCTAGTTGTCATCACAAACCTGTCCACACTTCTGCCCCTACCATTTTTAAATTGGCTACCCGCCGATAGCACAGAAAGCGGCGAACCAGACTATCAACATTCTCTACCAGTATTAGAACCAGAAATGGGCTGTTCCAAACCAGGCGGACAGCATTTCATGCCCGAATACTTTCCCGACTTAGTACCGACAGTAATCTCGGAAAACCGCACCGCAGATAGCAAATGAAGGAAGAAGGAAGAAGGAAGAAGGAAGAAGGACTATTTTTCTAATTCTCCCACTCGAATACTCTCCCCCTCTGCGCCCTCTGCGCTCTCTGTGGTTAAACAAATAAAAGCTTATTCTACCAATGCAAAACTTAGAAACTTCCCAATCTCAAACAGCAGCCAAAACCTTATCATACGATCGCACAGACTGGCAGCGCGGCTACGAATCCCAACCCAACGAATCCGACTACTGGATTGACGACATAGAAGGCGAAATCCCCAGCGGCTTACAAGGCACATTCTTTCGCAACGGGCCCGGATTGTTGGATGTCAACGGCGAGCGCATCCACCATCCATTTGATGGTGATGGAATGGTTTGTGCGATCGTACTTACCGAAGGCCGCGCCCATTTCCGCAACCGATTCGTCCGCACAGAAGGCTATCTTGCCGAACAAAAAGCCGGAAAAATCCTGCACCGAGGCGTTTTCGGCACACAGAAAGCGGGCGGCTGGTTAGCCAACATCTTTGATGTCAAAATCAAAAACATTGCCAACACCAACATCATTTATTGGGGCGACAAACTGCTAGCACTGTGGGAAGCAGCACAGCCCTACAGACTCGACCCCCGCACCTTAGAAACCCTCGGCTTAGACACCCTAGATGGCATCTTGGAACCGGGCGAAGCCTTCGCCGCCCACCCCAGAATTGAAAAAGGCAAAAATGGAGCCGGAGACAGATTAATCAACTTTTCCGTCAAGCCCGGTTTGTCGAGTACAATTACCATCTACGAATTCGACGAAAGCGGCAAACTATTGCAGAAACACGCCCATGCAATCCCGGGTTTTGCCTTCTTGCACGACATGGTAATCACCCCGAATTACTGCATATTTTTCCAAAATCCCGTCAGCTTCAATCCGCTGCTATTTTTGTTAGGATTTCGGAGTGCAGCCCAGTGCATTCAATTTTCGCCAAACAAGCCGACGCAAGCAATTTTAATTCCCCGCAACGGCACTGACGAAGTGAAGATATTAGAAACGGAACCTTGTTTTGTTTTCCACCACTGCAACGCGTGGGAAGAAGCAGGAACAGTCTTTGTTGACTCAGTTTGCTACGAATCATTTACAACTGTAGAGCATGATGGGGATTTCTTGGAGATTGATTTTAACACCATTCCCGCCGGAGAATTGTGGCGGTTCAAGTTGAACTTACAAGACAAAACTGTGCAACATCAAGTTGTTGAAACTAGGTGCTGCGAGTTTCCGACTTTGCATCCCGATAATGTGGGACAGCCTTACCGATATCTTTATATCGGCGCCGCCGATTCTCCGACTGGGAATGCTCCTTTGCAAGCTATTATCAAAATAGATTTCCTAACTGGTGAAAGGCAAGTTTGGAGTGTGGCGCCGCGCGGTTTTGCTGGGGAACCAGTGTTTGTCCCCCGTCCCGATGCTGTTGCTGAGGATGACGGCTGGCTGCTGGTTTTGATGTATGATGCAGCTAATCATCGATCGACCTTAGCGATTCTAGATGCTCGCGATATCACGAAAGAACCCGTAGCCCGCCTGCATTTAAAACAGCACATTCCCTACGGTTTGCACGGAAGTTTCACACCAAATGTATTGCTTCCCTAATCGTTTATCTGTTCTGAAATAGGCTCTCCGGCCTGTTTCAGATAGCAGATTATGTAAAGTCATACAAAATATCTCATTCTTATAATAGATGCAAACTGTCAACAAATCTAATCTTAAAAAAATACTTATTGTAATTTCCAGCGTCGTCATAAGTTTGGCAATTATCTTATCTATTTACTCTCACAATGCCAATGCCCAAGAGCCTTACAAACCATCTCCCGATCCCGCTGTAGCCCCCAAAGGCTTAGTTGAGGTCAAAATGACGGTAATTGGAATCGATCCCATTAAAAACGAATTAGAAACCCGCTTACAGTTTGAACTTAAGGGCATTTACAAAAAGGGGCCAACTTACCCAGCTCAAGATTTGTTAATGACAGTTAACGGCGCAAATGTAGAGGATTCTGAAATTACCTTTAAAGAAGGCAAACCGATGATTGTGCCTGCATTAAAATTTAACTTAGTCAAGGGCAAAATTAACAATTATCCGTTTGACAAGCACATTGCTAAAGTAGCTATTTCGATCGATCCGCTGGCTTCGATTGGCAAAAAATTTGCTCCATTTCAACTCAATCCTGTGCCGCTGGAATTTAAGTTTCATGCCGATGTTCCCGGTTTCGACATCAGTTACGAACCGATGGAAGAGAATTCATCTATCTTTATCTATATTGATGTTGCTGCAACTCGCTCAATTCCAGTGAGATTCTTTGCCTTAGTGATTATTGTGATCATGTGGGTGCTGTCAACTATGGCGCTTTTGCTAGCATTAAAAGTGATGAAATCTGGCAAGCTGCCAGAAGTGGGAATGCTGAGTTGGACTGGTGTGATGCTGTTTGCTTTTCCGGCAATTCGCAACGCCCAGCCGGGAGTTCCTCCGGTGGGAACTGCAAGCGACTTCCTTTCGTTTTTTTGGACGGAAATTATTGTTGTGGTGGCGTTGGTAATTATCGGTAGCTGTTGGTTGAAACGTTATCATCCGCCAATTGAATGATTTGAGATTTGAGATTTCCCCAGATATAAATCAGGGGGCTTGTACCCTCGATGCTTTCAATTAACAGTCAACAGTCAACAGCCAACAGTTAACTAAATTCAAAGATTCAATTTTTGACTTCCAAATTCTCAATATCCTTGGCGGGTACTCCCAAACCTCGCAAAATAGTAAAAGCCATAATGCGATATCCCGACGGATTGGGGTGAACTCCATCTGCGGCCAACAAATTCAGAGTTTTACCTGCGTGTCTTTGATACGTGCCAATAACTTCGCGGAAAGGCGCATTCAAATCAATAAATAAGCACTTATTTTGCAAGGCAATTTCTCGCATAGCGGCAACGTATTCTTGCAATCTGCGATTTTCTGGGCCGTCGAGAATCTCGCGGATTGGAGTAGGAGAAAGCAGCACAACTCGAATTCCTGCGGCTTTGGCAGATAGCACCATTTGAGTTAATTTTTCTCGGTACTCTGCCAATGGTACTCCCGTCGGCAAGTTGCCTTGCGGATGAAATTGACTGTTTTGGAAATCGAAGAAAGCGTGCCAAACGTCGTTAACTCCGACATTAATCATCACTAAATCTGGCTTTTGGTCGATCGCATCTTTCTGAAACCGCGCTTGCATATCACTCGCCTTGTTACCGGAAATGCCGGCGTTGACGATCTCGATTTTGCGATCGGGATAAAGCGCATTCATATAGCGTTGTAGCAGCCAAACGTAACCTCCGGGGTATTTCCCGGCTTCGGTGATGCTGTCGCCCATAGTCACAATTTTGCGCTTACCGGCGAGCACGTTTTGGATTTCTGGCGGCGGGCTAGCTTGGGATACAGGTTCTGTAAACACGGGAAATAAGGAGTGAGGAATGTTGAAGGTAATGATAGCAGCAAATACGGCGAAGGCAATTCTGATTGACAGTTGCCAATTCGGGGTTTTGGGACGGGGCGATCGCACTTTTGGAGACATTACGCAGTTTGTATTAAGTTGATGCTTGAGAAAATTGTATGATGAAACTACAACAGTTATTACAGTCCAAGCGCGAGGATATTCTCGCCGTGGCGCTGCGACATGGAGCGTTTAATGTGCGGGTGTTTAGTTCGGTGGCGCGGGGTGTTGTCGATGAGAGTAGCGATATTGATCTGTTGGTAGATGATGATTTACAGAAAATTTCGCCTTGGTTGGCCGGCGATGCTCTTGATGGATTTGCAAGATATGCTAGGTTGTAAGGTAGATATTATGACGGAACAGGGTTAAGTCGTTTAATTAAGGATCGGGTTTTGGCAGAGGTGAAATCTTTCGTTGATTTTAGTTTAGAGGAGGCTGTATGATGACCTTACAAGAAATTATTGATCAAGTCGAAAGTTTATCAAGAGAAGAGCAGGATCAGTTGTTTGAGTTAATCCGCAAGCGACAAATTGAAAATCGGCGGGCTGAAATTTCGGCGAATGCTCAGGAAGTTTTTAGGGCTATAGAGATGGGAACAGCCATTAGAGGATCTTTTGAGGAGTTGAAGTCATATTTATTGGAGGATGAAGAGACGAACTCTGATGGGTTCTGGGATATGGCATTGAAGTTTAGACAAGTAATGAAACAGGAAGGGATTACTTTTGAGGATGCCGATTTTGCGGATTTGCGCGATCGTTCAGTGGGCAGGGAAGTTGCTCTATGAGTTTAAAGTATTTATGGGATATGAGCTATGATAGAAACAGGACTTACGCATTTCAAAGTAATTCTTTTTTGCCCATGAGTTCCGATTTAGTTCCTCTCCTTCCCAAAGTATCGATCGGTCGTCGCGCCGCTGCTTTCTGCATCGACGGCTTTGCCGTTTGGCTGCCCAGTTTGCTTCTCGGTACAAATCCGATCGCCCAAACCATCTTTTTTGTCCTACTCTGGCTGATCATGCGCGTAGCCATCGTCAGGAAAAATAAAGGTCAAAGCCTTGGGCGCTGGGCTTTGGACATGAAAATTGTCGATCCCAGGCTCGATCGCACTCCCGGCCTGCAAGAACTGTCCAAACGCGAGGCTTTGCTTGGCGTCTGCGCGGCCTTAGCCTTCCTAGCCTTGGGGGGACTCACATCCACTAATGCAGGCGTTGTGCTGCTTGTGTTGCCCCTGGCGATCGACTGTAGCGTTGCCTTCACGGACACCTCCCGCTTTCCGCAAGCTTTCCACGATCGACTCGGCGGGACGATCGTCATCGGCACCAGGCGCGGCTACTCCCTCGACATCAAAGTTAGAAGATTGCTTGACCAAGTGCAGACTAATGTGAGAAGATAACAAATTGTGTTTAAATTAGTCGAAATTTATTTAGAATTATGGCTAAAGGCGTCCGCATCGTAATTACCCTAGAGTGTACTGAGTGCCGAACAAACGCGAGCAAACGCTCGAAAGGCGTGTCTCGGTACACCACCTCCAAGAACCGTCGCAACACGACGGCGCGGTTAGAACTCAAAAAGTTCTGCCCCCATTGCAACAAGCACACGAATCACAAAGAGATCAAGTAGTCATTAGTCAGTAGTCATTAGTCATTTGTTATTTGTGATGATCTAACAGTAACCAATGCCCAATGCCTAATGCCCAATGCCCAATGCCCAATTACCAATTCTCCAAAAAATGACTTACTTTCGCCGGCGTGTATCGCCAATCAAACCAGGAGACCCGATCGACTACAAAGATGTCGATTTGCTCAAAAAATACGTCACAGAACGCGGTAAAATCCTGCCCCGTCGGATTACAGGCTTGACAGCAAAACAGCAACGAGACCTGACCAGAAGCATCAAAAGAGCCAGAATTGTAGCTTTGATGCCCTTCGTAAACCAAGAAGGCTAATCGGATTTTGGATTTTAGATTTTAGATTTTGGACTGGAATAGAAGCTAGGCGAAAGTAACGTGTATACGTCATTTAACCAGAAAAAATACAAGTCTCCAAAATCTAAAATCCCCAAGTCGAAACCCGATTAGTCGCAAATGTAAAAGTCTAAAATATAAAATATAAAACCGGCAAGTGGACAAGGGAACCTTAGTAGAATTTAGACTGCACGGCGACCGCCGTCTAGCTGTTGCCGATCGCCCCGACGGCAAAAAAAATTGGGTGTTGGTAGACGAAAACAGTCAATCGCACAGCATACCGCCTAAACAAATCACCTATGAAATTGCCGGAGAAACCTACAAACCCTCCGACATTCCAAAATTTCTCAAAGAAGTAGAAGTTTACTCAGATCCATCCAGTCTGGAAGTAGCTTGGGAATTGCTAGTGGATAGTGGAGAAACCGCCGATCCCGAATCCTTAGCAGTGCTCCTATTTTCCGATCGCACTGCGGCCCAATGTTACGCAGCCTATTGTTTGCTGTCAACAGACAAATTGTATTTCAAACAAAAGGGCGATCGTTACGAACCTCGATCGGCCGCCCAAGTAGCCGAAATCAAACACCAGCAAGAAGTAGAACAGCAGCGACACCAAGAATCCCAAGGATTTTGGGATCGAGTCAAGCAGCGACTGGCCGGGGAAAATGTAGACTGGGCAAGTAGCGATCGAACTCGCCTCGATGCCCTCGAACGATTTGCTACTCTGGGAGAAGAAGCTACACACCGCACCCCAGCCCTAGAAACCTTAGCCAGCTTAGAACGTTCCGAAAATCCCGAAGCAGCCTTTCAACTATTAGTCGATTTAGGCCTGTGGAGTCACCACGAAAACCTGTTTTTGCGACGTAGCCAAATTCCCCTACAGTTACCTGCCAAGGTATTAGAAGGAGCTCAACGCTGCTTAGAAAATCTGCCAAGCGAGTCCGATACAAATCGCCTCGATTTAACTCATCTCAAGGTTTACACGATCGACGATGAAAGCACTACCGAAATAGACGACGGGCTCAGTTTAGAATTTCTCGAAAACGGCCAGCAACGCCTGTGGATACACATAGCAGATCCAACTCGTTTACTCTCCCCTGGAGACGAACTCGACATGGAAGCCCGAAAGCGCACCACCACGGTTTACCTCCCCACAGGGATGATACCGATGTTTCCGCCAGAGTTGGCAACTGGGCCGATGAGCTTGATTCAAGGTAAAGAGTGCAGCGCTCTCAGCTTTAGCATTATTTTAGATGAAACTGGTGCAGTCGAAGATTACAGCATTCACATCAGCACAGTGAAACCTACCTACCGCTTAACCTACGATGACGTAGACGAGATGTTGGAGTTGGGAATTGAAGCAGAACCGGAAATAAGTGCGATCGCCTCTTTAGCCAAACTCCGGCAAAAATGGCGGGAAACCCAAGGTGCAATCAGCATTTTCATGCCCGAATCTGTGATCAAAGTCAATGGCGATGAAATCAAAATCCATGTCATCGACGACTCCACAGCCCGATTGTTAGTAGCTGAAATGATGATTCTCGCTGGGGAAGTCGCAGCCCGCTATGGTCAAACTCACAGCCTAGCCATACCCTACCGCCATCAGCCCCAGCCGGAACTCCCACCAGAGGAAGAACTGCTGGCCGTCCCCGCAGGCCCGGCCCGCGCTTGCGCTGTGCGTCGCTGTATGCCCCGCAGTGAGATGAATTTGACTCCGGGAAGGCATTCTAGTTTGGGTTTGGAAGCGTACACTCAAGTGACTTCTCCGATTCGGCGTTATACCGATTTGCTGACTCATTTTCAAATCAAAGCTCATTTGCGCGATGAACCGCAGCCTTTTTCTCCTGAAGAAATGCAGGACATTGTGATGTGTCTGGGTACAGCAGTCAGAGAGGCTTCTAGTGTGGAACGTCAAACCAATCGCTATTGGGGATTGGAATATTTGCGGCGAAATCCTGAAGAAGTCTGGGAGGCTTTAATGTTGCGCTGGCTGAGGGAAGATAGCAATCTCGGATTGATTTTATTGGAAGAGTTGGGTTTAGAATTAGCGATGCGGTTTGGTCGATCGATC
>ENA-OFDP01000074-OFDP01000074.1-metagenomes-genome-assembly--contig:-NODE-74-length-46768-cov-6.408002_pt1 | contig 46768 bp, 49 predicted proteins | sample MGYA00153389_OFDP01 | MGnify analysis MGYA00153389
TCCTTCGTCCTTCTTCCTTCTTCCTTCGTCCTTCTTCCTTCGTCCTTCGTCCTTCTTCCTTCTTCCTTCGTCCTTCTTCCTTCGTCCTTCGTCCTTCTTCCTTCTTCCTTCGTCCTTCTTCCTTCGTCCTTCGTCCTTCGTCCTTCTTCCTTCGTCCTTCGTCTATAAAATCTAAAATTGATTGACTTTAATCATGTCAAATGCTAACAACAAGGTTCGTTTTCTAACGCCCAAACCGGCGAAAGCCGATCGCCCTTTATTTGTATTTCTGCCTGGTATGGACGGTAGCGGTTTACTACTACGGCCGCAAATTTCTAAATTAGCTGATGATTTCGACATTCGCTGTTTAACTTTACCTGCGGACGACATGGCTAGTTGGGAGGTACTTGTGAGCGAAACAATTGCCTTAATTGAAGCAGAAAAGGCAGTCGGAAATCAGCAGCGCCAGATTTATCTGTGCGGCGAGTCATTTGGGGGCTGTTTAGCGATGAAAATTGTTTTAGAAGCTCCCCAATTATGCGATCGATTAATTTTAGTAAATCCAGCTTCTTCATTCCGACAGCAGCCTTGGGTGCAGTGGGGTTCTCATCTGACTCAGTGGCTGCCGCCCAACCTTTATCCGCTGTCGGTCATCGGTCTTTTGCCGATATTAGCATCGTTAGGAAAGATTGCGCGCGACGATCGCCGTGCTTTGCTAGAAGCGATGCAAGCGGTGCCACAACATACGTCTGTGTGGAGATTGGCGTTAGTGCGATCGTTTAATGTGGACGAAAATCAGTTGCGGGCGATCGAACAGCCGACGTTGGTAATTGCTAGCTGTGCCGATCGGCTGCTGCCTTCAATAGCAGAAGCGAAGCTTTTAGTCAAGGTAATTCCCAATGCTGAAATGGTGAGGCTGGCGAATAGCGGTCACGCTTGTTTGTTAGAAACAGATGTTGACCTTCATGGGATTATGCAGGGTCGCAATTTCTTGACAAATAGGTCATTAGTCAGTAGTCATTAGTTATTGGGAATTGGGGATAGGTAATGGGTAATTGGGGATGGGGCATTGGGAATGGGTAATGGGCAATTGGTAATTGGCAATGGGTAATAGGTGAAAACTAAGAGCTAATAGGAAAAAAAACACCAATGGAATTCTTCAGCCCAATGCCCAATTCCCAATGCCCAATTCCCAATTAACTAATTAAGATTTAGCCATTTTTGAGCGTTAAGTCGCTGGACTACGCCAAACACCATTAAATCTAAGGTGATCTTGCGCTCATCAATCAAAAAAGGCTCCAAAGTGCTGGTTTTGGTATTATTTTCAGCGCAGGAAAAGGCTCTTTGACTTTGAATATTTTCTTGAGGAAAATACAAGTTAAATTGGCGCTGACCTTCTTGAAATTTACCAATTACTTGCCAACAATCTCCGGCGGAACTCATACCAGCAACGGGGAGTTTTTGCTTTACCAAACTTACCTCTAAATCCTTGACGCCCTGCTTAGTTAAGGCAGTTTGCAAGGCGGGCAAATAATCTTGTTGAATAAATTCTGCAAACGGCTTGTCTTCAACCGCAGGTGCTTTTTCCTTTTTAGCTTTAGCTGGGGGCTTGTCGCCGTCAGCTTTAGCTGGGGGCTTTTTAGCAGCGGCGGTCGGTTCGTCAGTGCTGGGAAGATCCGTTGTCTGCGGTTCGTCGGAACTCGGGGCGTTCTCGATCGTCGCAGCAGTGGGAGTTTCCGATTCGCCAGCGGTAGGATTTTTCGGTTCTTCTGACATTAACGCTTCCTGTTAAAAGTGCTCGGTAAGGAGTTGTGATTTGAACTCCGGGCGATCGACTCGATCGATCGCACACACATATTTTATCGAAAACCAACGTGAAAGAATTGCGAGTCAAAGAAATTTGAACTCAAAACACTGTCAGGACGATCGCCCGCTTACCATCACAACTCCGATTATGATTCTAAATCTCAGCGACAGCTCGTTCAATCAAACGGCGGGCGAGAGTTTGAACACCGGTGTGTTCGTAGTAATTGGTGCTCATATCGAGGAATGCGCCCACATAGTCCACCTTATCGGCGGAAATTTCCACGAAACTCTGTAAGTGGCTGAGTACGTTTTCGGGTGTCAAACCTCGATCGCTCACAAAGGAGCCCATCCAGCCAGAAACCGAGTTAAAGCTTTCGCCGATAAAGCCGAGTTGGCCGGCGGGAGAGCCCCCAGGAATCATGCCGCCGATCGACTTGAAGGCCTGATTATCTTGCAAATCGCTAGGAGATAGCTTTTGAATCCAAGACTGAGTGGCGAGGATAAAGTCTGGGCCCAGGGGAATCAAACCATCAAAGCAAACCAAAGCAGCCATCCGCATCAGGGATTCGCCGCCGTAGTCGCCCAAAGCCGCAGCAAAATCGCCGATGCTGTCACCTGGGATGCCATTAATTTGGCAAAAAGCTAGCAACTCGGTGACTAACTTCAAAGAAAGGTCGATCGTTTGAGCTTTTTCGGGCTTGGGGGTGAGATTGCCAAGCATGGACAAAAACGGCACATTTTGGGCAATTTTGTTAGCCATTGCTGCTGCACCCAAAGCACTACCTGCACTATCGATCGTTTGGTAGAGCCACAGAGCGCGCTGGTAGCCTTCCGATTTATCGTTGTAGAGGGTGATAGCCCGATCGCCAATTTGCTGGATCAGTTCTTCGTCAGTTTCGCCAGTTACGGTGCGAATGGTATTTTCAAAGCCAACTAAATTGTTCCACTCGCCGGGAACCACAAAGTCAAGCGCTCGCAGGGCTTTGACAGTCATGTTGTCTTTAGGCAGTTTATCGACTAATTCAAAGACTGTTTTGCTCACAAAAAACTCCTTATGCTGGAAGGGGAATCAAAGGTATTACTTTTGGCAGATGGCAAAAACTTCACAGTCTCATTATTGCAGACGCGAGTTGTGATAGCGCCAGACTGGAGTCGGACGCGGAGTTTGACAAGAGACATTGCTACTTGACGCGGGCGAGACCGCCGAGGTTAAATTTTGACAGCCAAGCTTCGCGCTCGCTCGCGGTAAAAGAGGGATCGCGGGATTGAACTTTCACCTGATAGCGATTGGCGACGAGAACCGCAGTGATATTAGCACCTTGGGTGACAGCGGGATAGCCGCCGATTTGATTGGTACTTTGCTTAAATTTGGCGCCCGCTGAGGGGTTGCCGGCGATGTCGTTAATTGAGAGCATCGCGACATTTTTACCGCCTTTGTTGAGCTTAGCTTCAGCAAAACCGGATTTTTCTTGAGCAAAGACGCGATCGAATCCACCGCCCGAAGCCGGAAAATATTTATTTAATTTGCTACCTGCAACGGCTTTCTTAGGCAGGTTTGGATTTTGAGCAGTTGATTTATCAGCAGTTGTCTGCTTGGATTTACCCGGTTTTTGGGTACTTTCCTGCTGAGCTTTGTCCCAGCGGGATGGGGCTTGGGTTTGACCGCAGGCGGTCACTAACAGCAGTACCGACATCAGGAATGGAGCTAAGATTTTGCGCGCAGAGGGTAATTTCATCGCTGTCTCCTCATGAGATAGTTTCCATAACAATTGTGGCTCAGGACTTCGCAATTTGTCTTCCTCGATCAGGTGATTTGTGGCTGCGGGAAAAAAATATGAGTAAAAAAATCCTCTGCCCGCACAGCAGAGGATTTTTGGCAATGGCGAATTCAGATGGAAGAAGACAGAAGGATTGCTCCACACAGTCAAGTCTGAGGGTTGGGGTAAAGAAACCAAATTTCCTTTCTTTCCAGCAATCTCAAAACAATTTTTTGTAATTTTCCCTAGATTTACGAGAGAGGTTTCAGAGCATTTGTCTCTCTGTCTTCCAATCATTGTCTTGCCAAAACGCGTAGAGATCAGGCGTCGCTTTCAATGTAGATAAACAACAAACCCATGACCACAACTGGCATCAGCCAGGTAATTAGCGGAATCAAAATCCAAGGCAAGAAAGAAGCAGCGTAGGAACCTGTCATATCAAATTCTCCAAACTAAAGTTAGTGTGTTTCAACAGGGATATTTGGGAGTGGAGTCTAATTATTGACTAAACCCCGGAAAATGGCATCAAGGCCCTTAAAGTTTTCGAGTAAGAAATAGGCAGCAAAGACGCCACTCATTCCGCCAACAAAGAAACCAGCGGTGAGTTGGCTCCAGCCGTCAGCATTTCTGAGGGAATCAGGAGTCATGGGATTAGCGCTGGGGTAGCTGGTGTTGTCTTGCTTGAAAGACACCCAACCGTAGGCAGACATACCTAGTGTGCCCAGTAGAACTAAGACCATTGCTGTAACCAATCCACCGAGATTAGCTGCTTCTGGATAGTCCCGCAGTGGTCCTAAGACGATTTCTGGGCCGACAAGGAAATAACCGTGTGCTAAGCCAATTTCTAGACCTCGAACTATGGGCGAGAGTCCTTTGCGGTAGATGGGCAAGTTGCCAATAAATGCTTTTGTAAAATTAGAAGCACTGATCGGGGTTGCTAGATGACCCGTGAATGGGTCGCCGTTAAAGGGTTGAATAAGTTCTGCATTTCTTGGATCGGCCATATCTAGTTCTCCTCGGTATCAAAGAAAGTTGAGGCGTTCAAGTCATATTTTACGCAGGGACGTGTAGCCTATTTACATAATTGACAGTTAGCTTTAGAAAAGTTTACTTTTCTTTAGTTTTTAGAAGAATTTATCTTTTTTCCTCTATACCATTCCCCAAGTCGATCGGGCGATACTCCCAAAAAATAAGCAATAATTACTATTTGATTGATGATAGTGGTTTTGAGTACCCCAACCTGCTGCCAGCGGCGGGCGGAGGTCAGCACAGGCTGGGGTACTATTTCGATGCGGCCTTGTTTTTTCAACCGACGCACAAATTCAAAGTCTTCCATCAGGGGTAAGTCGGGAAAACCGCCGATTTTGTCAAAGGTAGCTGAAAGGAGGAAAATGGCTTGATCCCCATAGGGCATTTGGAAAAAGTGCGATCGCCAGTTTACCCCTATTTCTACCAGCCGCAGACAGAGCCTGCGGGCGTCAATCTTCAGTTCAAATGCTCCCCCTACGGAGGACGGTTTAGCAAGTGCCTGACGCACCCCAAAGTCGTACCCGCGAGGCAAATGAGTGTCTGCGTGAAGGAACAGCAGGATATCTCCAGTAGCAGCGATCGCACCTGCATTCATTTGGGTGGCGCGGCGGGCGGCGGTGGAGAGCACTCGTACGCCCAAAGATTGCGCTATTTCAACAGTACCGTCGCTACTGCCGCCGTCGGCGACAATTATTTCGACATTTTCAGCATTGCGGGCGGTGGAGATGACTGGGGCGATCGTATTCGCTTCGTTTAAGACGGGAATAATAATCGAAATTTTGAGATTGGGAGTTTTTGGCATACAAAATCAAGAACACCGTTAGAGTGGGTTTTGTACAAAGCTTAAGCTGTTATTGTCAATTGCTTCAACTTCACCCGTCCCTAAATTTCCCCTAAATTTAACCCTACATCTAAACAGAAATATATCTGGTATTACTTGTTTTTTCTCGCGCCTGAGAGAATTCTCTCAAGCGCTGTCTAACCACTACTGAGATTCAGTATTTGGTTAGACAAATACATTTACTATAGTATGACCTTGCGGTTACACAATCAAGTAATTTTAATAAATTATTCATGACAATCACTGATGAATTACCGTAAATTATAAAGATTTAATTATTGTAAAATATTGATATCTAAACCCAAGAGATCCTCGGGTCGATCGATATCTGCCAAAATAGGAAGAACAGCAATATTTAGACCTAAATTTTGGGCGATTGCCCGCGTAGAAGCAAATACTTCACTGGTTCCCCAGTTAATGCCGTCGAACAATTCCGGTATCGATCGCCGCAGCCCGATTAGATAATAACCGCCGTCTTTTGCCGGGCCCAAAACTAAATCGCGATCGCTCAGTTCGTCAAAAGCCTGTGCCAAAATTTCTGCTTTCAAATCGGGACAATCAGTGCCGATAATTGCCACTTTGTCAACCCCAGAATCAAAGGAGTTTTGGAACGCTGCTGCCATTCTTGCGCCCAAATCGCCGTCTATTTGATTTTGATAAATCAGATCAGTTCCCAACCAGTCTTCCATCTGTTGTTGGCTGCCGCCTGTGTGGTGAATTTCTACCGATAATCGGCGGGATTTTTGGAGAGAGAGCGCGCGGGCGATCGTCCGTTGGGCCATCAAGCGGTGCAGGTTGGCAGCGCCTGCTTTTCCCAGCACCGGAATTAGTCGAGTTTTGGTTATTCCCGGCTCGGGATAGCGGGTGAAAACAATCAGTTTTTCTGAAATCATCGATCGTCCATAATTTTTACATTGCTGTTAACGGTTAACTGTTAAGCTGTTCTGCATTTAAATTGTATGTTAAGAAACAATCAAACTCTTGTGGGGTGTCCCGCCCGCCCAAAATATACGATTTAAATGCGCGACAGCTTAACTCATTTCTAACATTCGCTGGATTGGCTTTAAAGCTGCTATTTGCAGGTCTTGGGGCATGGTAATTTCGGGAGTTTGATTTTTCATAGCTAGATACAATTTTTCCAAGGTATTTAATCTCATGTACGGGCATTCGTTGCAAGCACAACTATTATTGTTACCAGGAGCGGGAATAAAGTGTTTGTGAGGTGATTGCTTTTGCATTTGGTGAATGATTCCCGGTTCAGTCGCCACAATAAAAGCTTGGCTAGAACTGGATTGAGAATATTTGAGCAAAGCAGTGGTGGAGCCGATATAATTGGCGTGGCGAAGTACGGGAGGTTCGCATTCTGGGTGGGCAATTATTTCGGCTTCGGGATTTTCGATTTTGAGTTGAACTATCTTTTTTTCTGAGAAGTTTTCGTGGACAATGCAGGCTCCTTGCCAAATTTCCATGTGTCTACCGCTTTGTTCCATGACGTAGCGGCCGAGATTGCGATCGGGCGCAAAAATTATCGGCTGATGTTTAGGAATTTGATTGACAATTTTGACGGCGTTAGAGCTCGTACAAATTATGTCGCTCATTGCCTTAATTTCAGCGGTACAATTAATGTAGGAAATGACTATGTGTTCTGGTCGATCGGCTTTGAAAGCTGCAAAGGCTTCGGGAGGGCAACTGTCGGCGAGGGAACACCCAGCATTCAAGTCTGGTAACAATACTAATTTGTCAGGATTGAGGATTTTGGCGGTTTCCGCCATGAAATGAACTCCGGCAAAAACTATGACATCGGCGTTGGTGTTGGCGGCTTTGCGGGCAAGTTCTAGGGAGTCGCCAATGAAGTCTGCGATATCTTGGATGTCGGAGTCTTGGTAATAGTGAGCGAGAATGACGGCGTTTAACTCTTGTTTGAGGGCGTTAATAGCGGCAAACAAGTCGTCGGGCAGTCTGGTTTGGAGCAGGTTTGGAGCAGGTGCGGTGGTAAACACAGTTAGAATATTCCGGGGGGAAGGTGGCGGCTGGACTAAAGTGTATTTTGAATTATAGTTGAATTCACCAAAAAGTGCTGGCTGTTCAGTGGAGCCAATCTAAAATCTCAAGTCTCAAATCTAAAATTGCCTGGGGGAGAGTGCAAAAATTGGTCGCTGTTTCTTATGCTGATAGGAAGGGGCTAGGGATCGATCGCACATAACAAATTAAATGAACAAAGCTAAATCTATCAAAATTGCGGTGGTGGGGGACGTTCACGATCAGTGGGAACCTGAAGACGGCGAGGCGCTGAAGCATCTGGGCGTTGACTTGGTGCTGTTTGTGGGGGATTTTGGGAATGAGTCGGTGGAGGTGGTACGCGCGATCGCCTCTTTGGACATTCCCAAAGCAGCGGTGTTTGGCAACCACGATGCTTGGTATACGGCGACGGAGTGGGGGCGCAGTCGATGCCCTTACGATCGCACTCAAGAAAATTGGGTAAAACAGCAAATAGACTTAATGGGAGAAGCTCACGTCGGTTATGGGAAACGAGATTTTCCCGAATTGGGCGTAACAGTCGTCGGAGGCCGCCCGTTTACTTGGGGAGGCTCGGATTGGAGGTACAACGATTTTTACTCGGAGTGGTTTGGGGTAGAGAGTTTTGCAGAGTCGGCCAGGCGCATTGCAGAAGCTGCGGCGGCGGCGGACTGCGAAAATGTGATTTTTTTGGGTCACACGGGCCCAACGGGCTTGGGAGAGGCTCCTGAAGACCTCTGCGGGCGAGATTGGAAACCGCTGGGAGGGGATTGGGGCGACCCGGATTTTGCTCTTGCGATCGATCGAACTCGGAGTTCTGGTAAGCACATACCTCTGGTAACTTTTGGTCATATGCACCACAAATTGCGGCACACAAAGCAGGACTTGCGGAAATCGCTAAGCGTGAGTGCGGAGGGTACGGTTTATTTGAATGCCGCCAGCGTACCGCGCATTATCGAGAGAGAGTGCTCAAAACTGCGGAATTTCTCGATCGTGCTACTGGAATCTGGAGTAGTCTCGGAAGCGTCTCTGATTTGGGTGGGGGAAAATTTCGCGGTAGAAAGAGAACAAATTCTTTATCGGCGCGCTGAATCTGCGACTATTTGTAGTTAGAGACAATTGCTGGTATGATAAAACTTGTGCGCCCGGAGAGGTGGCAGAGTGGTCGAATGCGCTCGACTTGAAATCGAGTGTGGCAGTGATGTCACCGTGGGTTCAAATCCCACCCTCTCCGTTTTTGATAACTAGCAAAAGAACTGGTAAAAAAAACACCCCCGCAGGGGTGCTGTTGCTTACCAGATAATTTGTCTAGCCAACTGACTCAACTCAAACCGCTTCCTCATCCGCCGGGTCGCCGTAGGGGTCTTCGCTGGCTGGACTGACGTTACCAAACTGTCCGGCATCCGCTACGTACGAGTCAGCCGGATCGCCGTAGGGGTCTTCGCTGGCTGGGGTCACATTGCCGAACTGTCCGGCATCTGCGTAGTCAGCCGGGTCGCCGTAGGGGTCTTCGCTGGCCGGGGTCACATTGCCGAACTGTCCGGCATCTGCGTAGTCAGCCGGATCTCCGTCGGGGTCTTCGCTGGCCGGGCGCGCGTTGCCGAATTGTCCGGGATTTGAGGGATCTTCGTAATTGGCGTCAGGATCGACTTGCTCGCTGTCTGGCCCGACGATCGCATCTTTTATTTTTCGCAAAAAACTGTCTACCATGATTGAGCTCCTCTTGTTTTATTTGCTGAAAAAACTGCTGTTTTAGATGGGGAATGCCCGATTTAATTGAAAATGTTCAATCGTCCATCTAAAATCTCAAATAATTTGGTTACTGTGCCGGAACAGCAGTTTTAGCTTCCGGCAAGCTAGTGAGGTCTTTACCTGTAGTTTGGTTGTTGTACCCCTGGAAGTCGCGGTAAGCCGCTGCTTCGGACTCCGGCACTTTAATTCCTTCTGGTGGCGGCGTTACCCAGTGAACCCGTTTATCGGCATCGCGGTAGTAAACGCGACCGTTTTTGGAAAGGTAATGTTTTCCCTGCGGCCCCTGTTCTTGTTTATTTTTGTGCTGATTGTAGATGTAGTAAAGGGCGGCTGCTCCTGCTAAAGTAATCCCTACTTTTTGAGCATTGCTCAGTCCTTTTTTCGCTTGTGGGGAAGGAGTGGAGCCACGATTAGTTTGCACTCCTCCAGCGCGAGTCTCGTCAACCGGAGGCAGGGGAGCGGAACTTTCCTTGCTAGAGCCGCAAGCACTCAAAAACGGAAAGGTCAGCAGCGTTGTCAGCAGCAGAGCCATGAAGCGCGATCTTTTGGGTTCGGGTTTGATTGTGTTCATTGCCGCTCCGAATTGTCGGGATTATAGGTAGGGTGTGTTCTGGCGAGGTTGAGAAACCTGAGCTGCTGCCAACTGTTTTGTAAGTAAATTAATTTCTCACAGCAATTTTGACAAAAGTAGTTGCTGAAAACTTACAACAGCACAAGTAAGATATTGCCTTTCTACTTAATCATCCTCAAATATCTCTAAGATTGACTCATTCCAGGGATATAAATAAAATTTCTGTTATTTCAGTCCGCAGGTATATATAAATGCGCGCCCTCGGGTAAAATAAATTCCGTTTGTGGACGGCCTCAGCAGCGAAGTGAAGCAGAGGGAGGTGAGTCCGAAACCCTTTCGCAGCTTTTGAGCGAGAGCAAGAAGGCGGGATTTAATTGCGCCTCCCTGCTTGTCTAAAATGTCAGCAATTTTTTTGTGGAAATTCTGGAGAAGTCGATCGCACTCCTGTATGAATAATTAACCGCGAGAGAAAGCCGCCGAAGCTTTTCGGATATTTATGAAATTTAAAAATTTAGTTACTCTTGGATTGTCGATCGCCGTTGTATTCGCTGCGACCAAATATATACCTGATTCTATTCAACAAAACCAAGTCAAGCAACTGCTGGAAACCAAACAGTGTCCAGAATGTAATCTGAGCAATGTCAACTTAAAGGGAATGGACTTGCAAGGATTTAACTTACAGGGAGCCAACCTAAAAAATGCTGACTTATCAGGAGCAAAATTGGCGAATGCCAACCTAAAAAATGCTAACTTAAACAAAGCTAATCTGACTGGAGCTGATTTGGGATGTAGCGGCATCAGTTTCAACCTTGATGCCAATCAAGAAGCAGCAAATATGGATTTTAAAGTTAGTGCCATTCCCGAAAAGAATAACCCAGAAAATGCAGTAGTTGGTTTCAACATGAAAGCAACAGACCGAGGAGCCACAATGCGTTTCAATTTACCGGGATGCGCCGACTTCGAGAATGCTAAATTGCAGGAAACTAAAATGCCCGATGGCAACATTCATCCTTAATTCCTGCAAATATAGCAACCTGCTGTATCATAATTTGTCAACTTTTTTTAATTCTTTCTGCTCTCTCTTTGCTCTTTCTCTGTGGCCTCTGTGGTTCATTAAAAAACCGTCGTCTGAATAACAGACAGCGGTTTTTTAAGCAACTAACAGCCCCTAAAATTAGTGAGCAGAACCGTTACCGTGATACTTGTCGCTGTCGTAGAATCCGTTTTTTGTACCGAAGAACAGACAGCACACAGTGAAAACTGCTGTCAAGACTGCTAAAACTAACTTAACGTCCATAATTTACCTTCTCTTGTTCAGTGAGTGGAAATACTCAGATTGTAGAGTCTTTTTGGCTGGCGCGGCCATCTACTAGCGTAGCGTCAGATTTGCTTGGTTGCTGGCTGGTGCGACAGTTTCCCAACGGGGAGACGATTCGGGGAACGATCGTCGAAACCGAAGCCTATGGCCCGGGAGACCCCGCTTGTCACGCTTACACGCGCCGCACTCCTCGCAATCATGCGATGTTTGGGCCTGCGGGGATGAGTTACGTTTACTTAATTTACGGGATGTATCACTGCTTTAATGTGGTGACGGATGCAGACGGAGTTGCTAGCGGTGTGTTAATTAGAGCTTTACAGCTAGATACTGTTCCTAAACAGTTTTTGGATGTCCCTGAAAAAAAGCGATCGCGCCTCGCCTCTGGGCCTGGGAAACTGTGTAAGGTACTTGAGATCGATCGAACTTTAAACGCTTTACCTTTGGCTGTCGGGGAACCGCTGAGGTTGGAACACCGGAGTTCGGAATTTCAGGAGGCGATCGACTCAGGTACGATTAATATCGTGCAAACTACGCGGATCGGGATTTCTCAAGGGATTGATTTACCTTGGCGTTGGTATATTGGGAACTCTAAGGCTGTGTCACAAATCTAGTAATGTCAAAGGTATCAGTGTAAATTTTGTCGCTTATCTTCCTGAAATTATGGCTTATTCTTCCGAAAACCCGATCGTACAACTGAAAAAATGCTTGATGCTGGCTCAGGATGTTGGTAGCCACGCCGAAGCTACCCGAGCTTTCGAGCAATTGTGCGGGATTATCGATGCTGAAAATCCGATGGCGGCGCAACTTTTGGAGATGCTATGGGAAGAGGCTATCATGGCTAGGCGATCGGCTTTATTTTGGCAGCAAATGAGCGATGTCGAGAAAGATATGGCTAATAGAATGATGGAAAATATGACGCAGATGCGGCAAAATTATTTGCGGTTGATGCAGGAAATGTAAGATTTGGTAATGGGGAATTGGGCATGGGGCATGGGGAAATAGAGACTCAACTCTGACGGAGTGACAATCCCCTCAGATTGAGCACCTTTTCCCCTGTTTTTACTGGCTGAGCGAGGAATCAAGGGGTAAAAATAGGTTATCTTCGATGTGCGATCGGACTTCTACGGAGACATTGCTAATAGCTAGACATTCCCAAAGTAGTTTATTAGCTTCATAATACTGCTTGAGTAGTTTTATTTGCTCCTTGTTAAACTGCCAATCATGACCAATATTACGATACTTTATCATCATATTTCTTAATTGCTTAATCCAAATGAAGCGGTGAGATTTCCATCTTTGCTGGCGGCGCTCAAAATCAGCTTCTGGCTCAAGAATACAGTCTTTAAGTTCTTGCAATTTACACCGTAATTCTGGGTTTATGGTACTAAAAATAAGATAGTTGAGGTGATTAACTAAGTCAAGGTCTAAAGGTATATTGAAGAAGGAGTAAGCACCAGAAGAAGCAGAGTTATAGAAGTTCTCAAAGCGTAAAGCGTCGTAGAAGTTTAAGTCAAGGTTGTCATTAATATGGGGGTCAAGATTGTCGTTAATAGCGGGGTCGATAGCGTAAGCTAGTGTATTCTCATCTGTATAAACGGAATTGGGACCGTCGAGTTCTAAAGCCAGGTCAAAGTAAAGAGATCGAATACTTGCTAGTTTATACCGAAGATTTTCAACTTCTTTAACCTGAGTAGATTTGTCATCTAACCATTGAAGAAAATCCTGAAATATCTGATTTTCTAGTAACCTATCAATCGATTCTTTGATCGACCATAACAGATCGTCGGCGTTGGCAGGCATCAACATCTCAGCCACTAGCAAAAACACTTCTCGCCAGCGTGGTTCAGTAATATGAATGATAAGTTGGCTTAAAAGCTGTTTAGAATTTACTAATTCCTCGGCAGTCAAATACTCTTGAAAAGTTTGATGAGAAAAAGCATATTGTCTCCATCCCTTTTTTACAATAAGACCAGATAAAACTTCAGTATTGGATAAAGTTTGAGGAAAATTCGCAATAATTGGCGAAATTTCCGCTTCTTCAAAAGAAGACTTGCCAGTCTCAAAGGTTATAGCTGCTATACGTCTTAAGACAGTTTTTAATTCAACTACATCTATGTGTAAACGTTCATTAAATTGATTCCATTTTTCAAGTAATAAATCTATTGATTCTCTGTAAAGCTCAACTCTTTTAGACGGCAAATCTCCTCTTTCTTGGAAAATCAGACAAATTAGATGCAGTAACAGAGGGGTATCGGCCAGTTCTCGGATTCGCTTATTTTCTGGTCGATCCAGCTTTTCAATTAAGTCATTTGCTTTGACCGATCGTTTTGGTTGTGGAATCACTGCAACTTCATCAAACCATTTTTCAATAAAATAGTCTCTCTGAATGCGGTCAAAATCGGCTATTTTAACAAAAATAAACCGAGCAAATTTTTTAGATTGATATGCTTGAAACTCCTTTCGACAACTTATTATAAAGCGATTGTTGCTAGCGATTAATTTATGGATTTGGGTATTAACAATACTAATTTTTTCTTCTGTAACTTCATCTAAACCATCAAGCAAAAATAACAGTCTGCCGTGATTCAATAAACTTTCAAGTTCTTGTTCTGAAACATTACTACAGCAGTATTTGTTTTGAATGTATCCTAATATATCAATTTCATCGGAACGCTTGGCATTTTCAGCCAAACTTTCCAGACTGATAAAAATAGGGACTAACTTGGGTTGAAACTCAATTTCATCACAATTAAGTGCAATGTACTGTAGTAATGTAGTTTTACCTGCACCAGGTTTACCTAACACCATCAGCTTCGGATATCTCAGCACCACCTCATTCCATAATTGCCGTTCCTGACTAAACTCTCCCGATCCAAAGCCTTGAGCTTCATTTAGTTTAGTCTGAACATACATCCTACTAAGATTTCCCAGCATATGAGTATAGAACAGGTTAAATGTGCATAAATTTGCATACTCGTATTGGATCGTTTCGTTGAAATGCGATCGCACCTTCTGCACCAGCGCCTCTATATCCTCTGAAGGATAGGATATACCAGACTTTATGATATCAACTGCAACAGGTGGTTCTTGCTGCTGCGAGATTTCAAGAGTTTTTACAGACAGTAACTCATGATTGTATTTGGTAAATATACTAATTAATGGAATACGTCTCGAAGGCCTGTTTTTTAAAGTTCCTCTGGGAATATTAAACAGATCACAGATTTCCTCAATATGTTTTCTGACCGTATGACCAGATATGTACAGGGAGGCAGCGATTTCTTTATTTGTCTCACCTGCCAAAACTTTATTTAACACTTCTCTGCGCCTATCACTTAGCCGATCAAATACTTTATCAAACTCTTCTTTGTTCATACCTTTACCATTTAGCGAAGCACAGTACACAATTGTGTACTCTGACTCGTCTGTAAAACTCACATTATGAGACTATGCCATTTACGGTACTAATGCGACTATGAATTGACTGCCATAGACAACAGATTAAAACTGATGCCAACAATGAACAATTCCTATTCTCAACTAACTTTTTTTGACCTAGAATCCTACTCAGTCAACCCTCAACCGGAATCTCATAACGCCACCACCAAACGGACTGCATCAATCACAGTTTATCTGACTCCAGTGGAGAAGGCACAACTAGAAAAATATGCCACCCACACAGGTAAAAGCCTGAGCGACACGATGCGCGAAGTCATTAAGCATTTGATACAGGGGGGTAACTAACTCTCAATCTCGATCGCGATCGCCTTTGTATTTTATGGACGAGTAATGACGGGATTTTTACCGCGTCATTACTCGCTCACAAGCGAGAGATACAAGAGTTTTCGGCTTAAGTTGACACGACGAAAGGTAATGCCCGATCGCAATTACCAACTTTTCCTACTTCATTAAAGCAGCACCTCGGTTGTAAAGTTCCCGCGCGTAATCAGTCCAAGTTCCCTGTCCCCAATAGCGGAAACAGCTTGTTTGCACTAACAAGTTGTAAAGCAAAGCTTGTTGGTATTCAAACTGCTTGGTAACTGTGGGATCTTGCTGCACCAGCCGATCGTACTTTTGGTGAAATGCAGCGCTGAGTTGATTCATCGGTTCCAAGACGTTTTCGTAGCCTTTCACCCAACTCAAATCGTTTGTCCAAGAAGCACCATCCATGTGAAAATTATGGTCGGTTTGCTTGAGTTGCGCGATCGCACTTTCGACTTTTTCCGGTGTCGCACTATCAGCATCGACTAACTGCCAGATTTTGTGCTGGTTAACCCCTTGACAAATCGGATAATCATCAGGATTAACACCCGCAGCTTCGATGAGCTCCAGATATTCAGTACCGTTTAAACCGACAACACCGGATTTTCCGCCACCTTGTTCCCGGTTTTCGTGCCAAGCTTTGACAAAGGCGCTGGGGAATTCATTCATCATCACGCCGCCATTTTCGCCGTCGGCAATCTGAGTCACTAAAGAAGGAACTGTGACATTCCCAATTTGCTGTTTGTTGCGTCCTTTTGCTTCGTAATATGGCTGCATTTGACCGACCAATTTTGTATCGGAACCTTGGGTTTTAATCAAAGCTGTGATGCTGATGCTTTCGCCGCGAGAATTGCGCGCCATCAAACGGTTGGGAATATATTTTTGGTCTTGCGACAATCCCGAACCGTCGATATTTTCCACAGAATGTTCCTGCACCATCAGCCAGCGGTAGCCGCATTCTTTCAAAGCTTTGATGTATTCGTAAAGTGTGTCTGGATGATTGGGAAAGTGCATTTCTGGGGGCGAAAAACCTTTGACGCGCTTCAGGGCATCTATGCCAAAAATGGCGGCAAAATGATGTTGCCATGCTTGAATTTGCAGTTTGATGTCGGGAATTGGAGTTGAAGGAATGACGGCGTGACTCCACATTGTCCCCAGCCATTCTACGTGAGGTTGATATTGCGGATCGCAGGTAATTCGCTTGAGATTGTCGAAGATGTCGTCGCGTCCCATTTGGCGCAATCCCCACAGCAAGTTGCCGGAATAATCGAGCATGATTCGCGGGTTGCAACCTTCAGCAATTAGTTGGGGAATGAATTCTCCCATGCGGGAATAGCACCAAGCAAAGACTCCAGCGTTGTGATTGTCTCCTTGGTTGGGATTTTCAAACATATTCTGGAGATTGCAGATTAGTTCGCCGTTTGCACCGGCTGGAATTGTGGGTTGGTGCATATGGAGGGCGCAGGCGAATCCGGCTTGAATATTTTCGAGGCGGAGGTTTGTGGTAGGTAAAAAGACTGGTTCGTTGCTGTTGGTTGCGGCGCTAATTTCTGCTTCTGAGCCGCAAATATTGGGCAATCCTGAGTTGATTTCGTTTAAAATGGATGGATTGGGAGATTGTGCGATCGCAGGCATAAGACTTTCCTCAGTAATTGTGGAGCGGTACTGTCTGCTATTGCTAAAATAGCTGTAACATTTAAGAGTATCAGAATATGCCGGCAAAAGATAAGTTTATTAATTATTGATACGCAATCTTCGGCGTAAGTGTCTGAAAGAGTTTTATACTTAGAAGTGCCGTTAAATAGTTACAGGGACTTTTTTCTCAGATAGTTGATTCGATGAGAGTTATGTAAGAGCAGGAGGCAGAAACATCGCACACAAATTTGCAGGCATGAAAGTGTCTGAGATTCTTAAAGGTAAAAAAGGTAGTATCAAACAAGCACAACTTCCGGCAAGTTCGCCAAGTTGGGAAGAATTTAGCGAAATGAGCTGGGAGCAAATAGAAAGGGGTGCCCAAGAAAATATCTTAGGCTTTAGGATAGTTCGCAAATTGTTGAGCGATAGGAGATTCGATCGATGAAAGCTAATGGATTTGACCGACTAATTTTATTTTTGCAAAATCTGGAAAAACAGGCTATCGATTACAGTTTAGCGCATCATCGCGATGAAGCTGTGATGGTAATTGTGGCTGTACCTGGGGAAAGGTGGGAAATTGAATTTTTGAGTGATGGTTCGGTGGAGGTAGAGAAGTTTGTCAGTAATGGAGAGATTGCTGGAGAAGAAGCTTTGAGTGAGTTATTTGATCGATATTCGGAACAAGACGAGACAACTGGCGATTTGATTCAAACAATTGAGTTGACAAATGCGATAACATGAGTTATTTTTTTTTTCATAATTTGCGATCGAGCAGCAGCAATGCCGAAACACTCTCACCGCCGACAACCGCCCCAAATTCGGCTAGCTGTGCGTATTTCCCTGTATTCCCAATGGCCGACTCGCTTATCTACCGAGAAATCATATACTTTGTCAAGTTAAGAAAATAATTTTTAGATTCATCCAGGAGCTAGCAAAAAAAATGTACATCGTACAAATTGCCTCGGAGTGCGCCCCCGTCATCAAAGCAGGGGGTTTGGGCGACGTAGTTTATGGTTTGAGTCGCCAGTTGCAGAATTCAGGCCACACTGTGGAGATTATTCTACCCAAGTACGACTGCATGAGGTACGACCACATTTGGGGACTTCACTATGCTTATCAGGATCTGGCGGTGCCCTGGTACGGTGGCGAAATATTATGTGATGTCTACTGCGGCTGGGTTCACGGGCTGTTGTGTTTTTTCATCGAACCTCGCTCTCAAGATAACTTTTTTAACCGTGGCTGTTATTACGGTTGCAATGATGACAATATGCGGTTTGCATTTTTTAGCAAAGCTGCTTTGGAATTTTTGCTCAGAAGCAATAAGCGTCCCGATGTGATTCACTGTCACGATTGGCAAACTGGTTTGGTTCCAGTCATGCTGTTTGAAGTTTACAAATATAATTGGATGGAAAATCAGCGAGTTTGCTATACCATTCACAATTTCAAACATCAAGGTATGGGCGGTAGCGATGTTTTGAAAGCAACGGGTTTGAATCGAGATGATTATTATTTTGAGTACGATCGCCTGCAAGATAATTTTAACCCTTTTGCGATCAACTTTATGAAAGGTGGCATTGTTTACTCGAACTTTGTGACCACGGTTTCGCCGCACCACGCTTGGGAAGCTCATGTGGGCGAGTTTGGCTATGGTTTGGGCCACACTTTGCATTTGTATCAAGACAAGTTTCGCGGGGTGCTTAACGGCATCGATTATGACGTGTGGAATCCCGAGAGCGATCCCTATATTCCGCACCACTACACTCAGGAGGATTTGGCAGGAAAAGCCGAAACTAAACAAGCTTTGCGCGATCGGCTTTTCCTGCGGGATGCTGAAAAGCCAATTGTGGCGTTTATCGGTCGTTTAGATGACCAAAAAGGCGTTCACCTCCTCCACCATGCGATTTATTATGCTCTTAGCAAAGGCGCACAATTTGTGCTTTTGGGTTCGGCAACTGAAGCGGGAATTAATGCTCACTTCCAGCATGAAAAACTGTTTTTAAATGACAATCCCGACTGCCATTTGGAACTTGGTTTTAATGAAGAACTGTCGCACTTAATTTATGCAGGCTCGGATTTAATGTTGGTTCCGAGCAATTACGAACCCTGCGGACTGACTCAGATGATCGGGTTGAGGTACGGGACAGTGCCTGTGGTGCGGGGAGTTGGCGGTTTGGTGAATACTGTGTTCGATCGCGATTATGACACCGACCACCTCCCCCAAGAGCGCAACGGTTACGTATTTTACCAAAGCGACTACGGCGCTTTAGAGTCGGCGCTCGATCGGGCGATCGGATTGTGGTATGACTACCATGATGAATTTGAAAAGTTCATGGTTCAAGGCATGAATTGCGATAATTCGTGGAAATATCCAGCTAAAGATTACGTGGAAATTTACGAGCTAATTCGACACAAATAATCAGTAGGGGCGGGTTTTCCCAGAGATATTTTATCTACCTTTAGACATAGATAAACCCGCCCCGATCTAACCAGACAAAGATATGGTTTTGAGTAAAAATGTGGGGTGGAAAGTACGAATGCAGATTGTAGGGTTTCCTTGCCTGTCGTTATGAATGGCGATCGTACAAGATCAAAGTATAGAAATTAAACGGCTGGTTTTCGCCCGCCCTACAAAAAATGAACTCACAACAACTAGAACAACAAGTAACGATTTTACAAGACGAAACAGCAGCTACCGATTCAGCAAACGCAACAGTTGAAACTCCTTTATTCGCCTCTGAATTTGCCACCGAGGAAAAAGTTAGAGTCGAAGAATTTAAGATTAGCGCTGACAGTTTAATTGGGAAAGTCAAAGAACTAATTCAGCAAGGAAAACTCCGCCGTCTCGTCATCAAAAACTCCCAGGGGCGGATTTTGGCAGACATTCCACTGATGGCGGGATTGGTAGGCGGCGTTGCAGGATCGGTAGTATTTCCAATTGCTGCTGTACTGGCTACAGTGGGGGCTGTTGCGGCTCATTTGACTGTGGCTGTTGAGCGGAAAGAATAGTCATTCGTTATTTGTTAGCTGTTATTGGTTATTTGTTGGTTGTTGGTTGTTAATTCTTCTATCTAATAACCAATAACCAATAACCTGTCCTGCATTTAAACTACACAGTCAAAACTTGATCAAGTTCTTGTGGGGTGGGCGTCTCGCCCGCACAGAAAATACAATTTAGATGTAGAACAGCTTATCAACGCAAATTCTCGGGTGTTTTCGCTGTAGGTTGGTCTAAATAATTGTAGACAATCCGCGAAATCCGACGGACAAAATCTCTGACAATCGGGTCATTGTAAGGACGTTTAACAAAAATTGCGGCTAAATACCGCTTGCTATTCGGCATATCAATAATTCCCGCATCGCCAACTACATCATACAGTTAACTCTTGCCAGCAGCCGTAAATTTTATTATTTTATTTGAAAATATTCGGTTTCCGGGACTCATATCAAATCCGGTTTTGTTACCCCTTTTTCTTACCGAAAGAAGGGCGGACGAAAGTTTGTAAAGTTGTGAAATATATGCGCTTTAGAGCACAAATTCCAGTTGTGCGATCGCCCGATTTCTCGCATCTTCGATCGAGTCGATCGCGGCTTTGACAAAAACTTGTTCTTTATGTACAAATCGGCGATCGCTCAAAGGATCGTAAGCTTCCCAATTACCGCTAACCTCGCAGTCGTGCCACATAAACCAGCCGCGATAGATTTCCCCGCTATCAATATCATCGCACAGAATCAGCCAATCATCGCCCGTGAGAGCGCTGTCATCTAACGCTACCAATTCAATCCACGCAAGTGCAGTGCAAGCATCGATCGCATCAGCATCAAGCAAGTCAGATTTTATAGCGGTAGTTGAGGGCGAACAAAGTGTAGACTTCATAATTTCTCCTTAATTCAATGAATGAATTTGCCTATTTTTGGAACTGACTTGGTAGGGGAATTGAGAAAACTTTGTTTTGATGAATTTCTGGTTGGTCGAATTTACCAGCGGCTGATGCTTCTGTTAAATTATTAAGTGTATTAATTGTGAAAATGGCCGCGGTTCCTAAAGCTGCCATTGCCAGTCTGTGTAAGATTTTGCTCATTTTGATGCTCCTTTTTGGCCTGATGTATCTACTCTAAAAAATTAAGTCGTTATTGGTGGCGGAGATTGGGGAGTTAAGAAAACTTTTTTCTCCTCAAATATATTCAAAGGTTGAAGCCGTTATCAGGAAGGAGTTTGAGGAGTCGATCGCCCAAAAAACCTCTTTCCGTAAAATTCCTTAAGTTCCGGCTGGCTGACAATCTTGCTTAAAATGGCTTAAAATAGGCAGTTAAGGCGTTAAAATTCTTATATTCGTTCCCCTTTCAGTGCAAGCGAAGTGCTCAAGTCAAAACGCGATCGCGGTCGCATTCTCACCGCCTCCGGCTTAAAAAAACTTAACGAGGCGCTCCAAGAATGGTCTGACCGATATAACATTAGAGGTACTCTGACGGAAATCGAGGCCGAGTCTGGCGTCGGTATCGATACAGTCAGCAAAATTAAGCAGGGTAGAGAAGGTGCGGATTTGAGTAAAATTCGGCAGTTATTCGCGGCTTTTGAGCTGAATCTGGCGAATGGCGACCATCGATCGGCTAAACTAGATGATGCTGAAGATAGCGGTGAGTCGAACAATTTGCCGACTGTGGCAGAAACCGCCAGCAGCCGAAGTGTGAAAGTATTTGTCAGCTATCGCAACGCAGAACCCGATCGCGAATTGGGAAAACAGTTGGAAATTGCTTTAAGTGCGATCGGGCATACAGTCTTTACCACAGAAAACAGCATTAAATTAGGAGATAATTGGTTCGATCGCATTAACTTCTTTCTCAAAGAATGCGATTATTTATTGTTGCTTTTACCGCCAACAGTTAGCCAAAGCGAACTGCTAACATATCAAGTCCAGCAAGCAAAAGAACTGCAAGATTCTCGCCCAGATAAGAAACCAATAATTCTCCCCATCCGCGTCGGTTTTTCCCTGAACTCGCCTTTAAATCACGACTTGCGAGGCTATCTGTACCGAATCGAACAAAGAGAATGGTGTTCTCCCGCCGATACTCCGATTTTAATCGAAGAAGTGCTGAAATTGCTAGCAGAAACTCCCGCACCAGTCAAAGAAGAACCGGAAGATTTAACGCCAAACCAGGTATTAGAAATTAGCAGCGATAATATTCCGTTACCAGCCGCCGAACCGGAATTGCCGGGAGGACAAGTTGATGTCGCTTCTCAATTTTATATAGAACGCCAGCCCATCGAAGAACGCTGCTATCAAACGATTTTGCAGCCCAGCGCGTTAATTAGAATCAAAGCACCGAGACAAATGGGAAAAACGTCCTTGATGGCAAGAATTTTGCATCACGGAGCCCGTCAAGGTTATTGCACAGTGCCCCTAACTTTTCAGTTAGTAGATAAAGGCGTATTCGCGAACTTAGATAAATTCTTAAAGTGGTTTTGCGCTTATGTCGGGCGCGAGTTGCACTTGCCAAATCAATTAGATGATTATTGGGACGAGATTTTCGGCAGCAAAGTCAACTGCAAAGATTACTTTGAAAAATACATTTTACCGCAAATCGACAGTCCTTTAATTTTAGGATTAGACGAGATCGATCGCGTTTTTCAATATCCCGATATTGCCGAAGACTTTTTAGGGTTGCTGCGGGCGTGGCACGAAGAATCGAAGCGGCGCGATATCTGGAAAAAACTGCGATTAATTGTGGTTCACTCCACGGAAGTTTATATTCCGATGAATATCAATCAATCGCCTTTCAACGTCGGACTTCCCGTAGATTTGCCGGAATTCAACGCTGGGCAAATCCAAGATTTAGCAGCGCGCCACAATTTAAATTGGTCGGATGCCGAAGTTGAGAAATTGATGGCAATTGTGGGCGGACATCCTTATTTGGTGCGAGTTGCACTATATCACATTTCGCAGTCAGAGTTGACACTTGATGAATTAACAGAAAGTGCGATCGCCGATGCGGGAATTTACAGCGATCACTTGCGTCGCCAATTGTGGAATTTAGAAGAATATCCAGAGTTGGCTGCGGGGATGAGAGAGATTGCGGCGGCGGATTCTCCGGTGCAATTAAAGGCGATGCAGGCGTTTAAATTGGACAGTTTGGGGTTGGTGAAGTTGCAGGGGAACGAGTGCGTGCCGAGGTGTGATTTGTATCGGCAATATTTTCGATCGCATTTGAGCGCGATCGGGTAAAATGTAGTATCGATGATATGGATTAATCGGCGGTTGAAACCGCTACTACACAAACAAAATCCGCCTTCGCGGATTAAAAGATAATCAAACAGCCCATGAACGATATTTTTTTGATAAACTCCGATAATTGGCTAGATTGGATTACCGTGTTTGGTTATCTAGGCTTTACTACTTTCATTATCTGGCGCATTTTGGCTGCAAATTAGATATATTATGAAATAATATCAATTCCGGTTCGTTTTAACCTGTAGACTTGTAGGGTGCGTCAGACAAAGTTTTAGGGCGATGATTCAAAGTTTAGGTTCTGACGCACCCTACTAATTGACTTGTAGGGTGCGTCAGACAAAGTTTTAGGGCGATGATTCAAAGTTTAGGATAGTAGAACACTTAACTAATTACTATATGAAATTACTTTATTCTTCTTTCTTTCATTCTTCGCGTCCTTCGCACCTTCGCGATTCGTTTAACTTTCGCAAAATCGGAATTTTTTCCAACTGTTCCGCCCGTATACTATCCCAGTTTAACCCTGTGGGACGCGGATAAATTGTATTAGTTTCAATTACCTCCTCAGCAGTAATAATCCAATTCAGCGCCCAATCGTGAACCTGCATTGGCAAACGCGAATCTTCAACTACTTGCAAAGAATGCACTGTTGTCACAATTGGAGTATCGATTTCTACTAACCCGAATTCTGTCAACATTGCCAATTCTAAGTCCGCAAATCCTGCACCTTTACCGGTTCTTCCCCCGCTGCGCCCCGCCGCTACACAACCGATTATTACTAAATCGATCGGCTCCATTTCTTCAAAGCTTACTAATTTGCCGCAAGTCAGGGCTTTACGGGCGATCGCACTTTCGGCAATAGATACACTTTGTCTCTGCAAATCCTCGGCCGTCAACTCAACAAAACAGCGATCGTCCGTTAATCGCGGTACTGCCATATACAGCCGTTTTCCGTCTTGCAAAGCTCGCATCCGCACCGGAATTTGTGGCGAATCAGGATTGCACTTAATCGTTTTTGCTTGTTGCCATATTGGTAAAGCTGCCAACTTTTCGGCCGCCATCTGTGCACCGACAAAATTGGGAATATGACCAAACGAATCGCCAACAGATGCAGCTTGCTGTTTCAGCAAAGACCAAATTTCCGTTCTTAACTTGTCTTTGTCGTGATGATATCCAATCCAATCAGTTTTCATGTTATATTATGGTACAATATATCATACAAATTTTACTTAAATTCTTTAGTCCGCGAAGGTGGACTTCATTTTTGTAGGGGCAATCCCCCCGTGGTTGCCCTGGTTTCAACCGCCGAATAACTTATATGAATTCTACCGCAAAACCCAGTTATTATCAAGTCGGCGGCAGTCTCACAAATAACGCTGCCAATTACGTCAAACGGCAAGCAGACGACGACTTTTATAATGGATTGAAAGCCGGGGAATTTTGTTATGTTTTAAATTCGCGGCAAATGGGCAAATCTAGCTTGCAGGTGCGGACAATTCAACGGCTGAGAAGTGAGGGAATTGCTTGTGCGGCGATCGACATTTCGGAAATTGGCAACCGTGGCGTGACTCCCGAACAGTGGTATGCTGGTCTTCTCCGCATTCTCGAAAATAACTTTAATCTGTCTGATGTTGTCAACGTGCGGACTTGGTGGCGCGATCGCAATTTTTTAACTCCGGTTCAAAGATTGAGTGAATTCATCGAAACCGTACTCTTAGCCAACATTTCCAGCAATATTGTCATTTTTATTGACGAAATCGACAGCATTCTCGCCCTGGATTTTCCCGCCGATGATTTTTTAGCGCTAATTCGATCGTGCTACAACAAGCGCGCCAATAACTCAGAGTTCGATCGGCTAACGTGGGCACTCTTAGGTGTAGCATCGCCGACGGATTTGTGCCGCGAGCAAAATGCCAGCAGCAATACGCCTTTTAATATTGGTAAGGCGATCGAGCTAACTGGTTTTGACAAAACAGAAGCGCAACCGCTAGCAGCCGGGTTGGCAGAGATTACAGACAGTTCTCAGGAAGTTTTGAGAGAGGTTTTGTATTGGACTGGTGGGCAACCGTTCCTGACTCAAAAGCTGTGTAAACTGCTGTTTGAAAATGTAGATTTAATCCCGGATTTATCCCAGGGCGGGCACGGGGGGACGGGCGGGCACGGGGGCACCGCCCCTACATTCGGGGGGAAAAAGGTAATTCACACTTCTAAAGAGTGGGTTGAGAAGGTAGTGCGCTTGAAAATCGTGGAGAATTGGGAATCTCAGGATGTGCCAGAACATTTGTCCACAATTCGCGATCGGCTTTTCAGAGAAAACCAGCGAATTGTCAGAAGACTCGGATTGTATCAGCAAATTTTAGAGCAAGTTGAAATTGTCCCCGATGGTAGTGCGGAACAAATGGAATTGCGATTAAGCGGATTAATCGTCAAACGCCTGGAAACTTTAACAATTTCTAATCCTATTTATGAAGCTGTATTTAATAAAAAATTAATCGAACAAAAACTAGAAAAACTCTCGCCTTACTCGGAAGCGATCAAAGTCTGGCTGAATTCTAACTGTGAAGATAATTCGCAACTGTTGCGAGGAGATGATTTGCAATTAGCATTAGTTTGGGCGGCAGATAAAAGCTTGAGAAATGAAGATTTTCATTTTTTGACAGCTAGCCAAAAGCTGATTTTGAGCAGCCAAAATCAATTGCTGCATTCAGCTCAAATCGAAACTCGAACAGCTCAGGTAGAGGCTGACTCTGCCAAACAAAAAGCCAAACAGTGGATCGGCATCGGTTCTGCGGTACTGGCAGGATCGTTACTTGGTGCGATCGGCTTTTCTACTCTCGCTTACCAGCGGTTTAAATTAGCACAAGCAAGTATTGAAATCGAACAAAATGGCAGCGATGCTTTGCTGTTGGCGGTATCTCAAAAAACAGAGAACAGCCAAGCTTTGTCAGAGGCTTTACTGAGGGCGATCGCCTCCGGCAAAAGATTAAAAACCTTGGTTAAAAACAAGCCGCACCTAGAACAATATCCGGCAACTAGACCGCTGTTAGCCTTACAAGTAATTCTCGACAAAATTAGCAAAAAACAACATATTAAAACATCATTACTTCCGCAAACAAAGATGAATTGGCAAGCTCATGCGGGTGCAGTTACCAGCGTCAGCTTTAGCCCGGACAAACAAATTTTGGCAACCGCCGGAATAGATGATAGAGTTCGGATTTGGAACTTTTCCGGGCAGAAACTTGCTGAATGGAAAGCTTTGCAGCAGTCAGTTAATATGCTAAGCTTTAGCCCGGACGGCAATTTTTTAGCGACCGCAGGAAGGGACAGCACAGTTAAGTTTTGGAATTTATCAGGTAAAAAGATTTCTCAAGTGAAAGCAATTGAAGGCTCTGTCACCAGCCTCAGTTTTAGTCCTGAAGGAAAGTTGTTGGCGGCGGCCGGAATAGACAGCAATGCTGCAATTTTTAAATTGCCAAAACAGGAAAAAAATATATTATCTATTGTCAAACTTTCCGGTCACAACGGCTTAGTCAGAAGCGTCAATTTTAGCCCGCAAGGTAATTTCTTAACAACTTTAGATGGCAAATCTACAGTGCGAATTTGGAATTTGTCGGGGAAGCTGGAAAAAACATTAGCAGTGCAGGCAATTGGGATTAGTTTCAGTCCAGACAAACAACAGTATCGTTTTGCTACAGTAACCTTGAATGGTAAAGTCGGGCTGTGGAATCTGTCACAAAAAGAATTAGTTAATGAATTTGAAACTTTGCATTTAGATGCAAAATCAATTAGCTTTAGTCCTGACGGAGAGCGACTTGCTACAGTGGGAATTGACAAAACGGTACGACTGTGGAATTTAGCGGGGCGACAGGTTGCTCAATTTGAGTTTGAGGAGAATGTTGTTAGTGTTGGTTGGAGTGGAGACGGAAAGCAAATTGCTGTAGCTGGAAGCAATGGCACTGTTTGGCTGAGACAGGTTGAAGGGTTGGAAGAATTGCTGAAACAAAGCTGCAATTTTCTCAGCAGTCAACCTGAGTATTTGAGAAGGGTTTCAACTATTTGTACTGGTTTGTAGTGAGGACTTTAGTCCTCTAATTTTGAAAAGGACTAAAGTCCTCACTACAAACCTTGATTTCGGATCAGCTAATTAATCACTAATGATATCAATTCCGGTTGCATCGGAATTAATATTACCTGGAACCAGGATACGGCAGTGCCGTGTCCCTACGATCGATCGCGGTAGGGACACGGCACTGCCGTGTCCTCTATATTATTCTGGCGCAGCCGGAGTTGATATGATTAATGACTGATAACGATCAATTTACCTTGACGGGGGAAACACTTACATTAGGATTTTTGACTCTTTTTAAAAGTTCTTGTCGGGCTTGTTCGGGATTTTGCCCTCCTGGGATTTGATATAATAATCTACAGGAACCGTCTTGAGGATTGGCTGCACAGATAATTACTTGCCCGGTGCCAGATGCACCTGCTGTGACAATCTTGTCCCAGTTTCCTTGGGATTGTGAGTTGTTGAGAATTCCTGAGACTCGGGTACATCGAGTAATCGCGTCTTCTCCCGATTCATTAAAATAGTTATCAGCTATCCACAGAATAACGGGAATATTTTTGCCTTGTTGGACAGCAATTGTAGCAGGGTGTCCGCTAGCAGCGCCGCAGAAGAATGAAGTTGTTTGAGCGAAGGCTGGAGTGTTTCCTGAAATCTGAGCTGTAATGGCGATAATTGACGCGCTAAAAACTGACTTTAAGAGCCGAGATTTCATGGGCTGTAATAGGCTTTTTTATTTAGGGTTGCTAATACTCTAAAAAGTTAGACTGGTTTTTGCCGGGAAGATTAGGCATTTAGGGAAAAAATAAAATTTATTGTGTAGAGTTTTGCCGATCGTACATAATGGACTTCTTGCAAAAATTCTTTTCATCAATTCATGGGATGGGCCGGAGAGCCCGTCCTAATTATTTTTGCAAGAGGTCTAATGACCCGATATCTGCCAAAACTCATGGAAAAAGACTCGCGTGTAGTGCCTAGACAGCAGAAAATAGCTACAGCCACAGGGGATCGGGCCCAAAGGTATAGGATGAAGCTACGGTTTTTTAGTATTTTTGACGATCGCCTTGCCCTTCCTGAGCTCGCCCCCCTAAATTGGAACCTGTGTTAACATCGGGAAAAATATTCTCTTTAATAATCAACAATGGGCAATGTTCTGGTGCTGAATGCCTCCTACGAACCCCTTAATATCACCAATTGGCGAAGGGCGGTAGTTTTGTTGCTGAAAGGAAAAGCAGAGCAGGTAGAACATAACGGGAAATTTATTGCGCCAAATTTCCCCCTACCAACTGTGATCCGACTGCGGCATTACGTCCGAGTTCCCTATAAGGATATTCCGCTTACCCGCCGGAACATCTTGCACCGGGATGCGCACTCTTGTCAATACTGCGGTTATACCGGGGATGATTTGACGCTGGATCATGTGATTCCTCGATCGCGCGGAGGAGGCGAAAGTTGGGAAAACCTCGCTACTGCTTGTATGCGCTGCAATGTCAATAAAGGCAGCCGCACGCCAAAAGAAGCGGGAATGCCGCTCCGCCATCCGCCGAGGAAGCCTCACAGCGGTCTTTATTTTGAAGTGACTAAACACGTTAAGAGTGGTATGCACAAAGAATGGCAAAAATATGTAATTGGCCTTTAACACCCCTGTCAGCGAAAGCGCGGGGGTTTTTTGCGGAAGTTCGGAGTTTTGAGTTATATCAATTCCGCTTGCACCGTCAGGTGAGGTTGACAGTTGACTGTTGACGGTTGACGGTTAACGGTTAACAGTTAACTTGAATTTACTATTCCGATGAATAGAGGATTTGATATTAAAGATAGAATTGACGCATGGGGTTCATAAACCGGCTTTTTTACAGAAAGACGCCCTACAACAGGCAGATTCGGCAAAAAACCCGGTTTATGAAAGTCGCAGTCCGTCTGCCCTATTTTGAATTCAAAACTATCAAGCCAAATGAAAGACCGGCCCTCTATCAATTTAGACGAAACATCTGGCAACCGCGAAGGTGAGGTTGACCCCAGCAGCGACGTTGTATCGACGGCGCCAAATGCCTCTAGGAAACGGCGCAGCAAATCCGAAGTTGCTTCCGAAGAGAATCGTGCCAGTCTGCGTGAAGAATTGCACGATCGCAAAGTCGAGCAATTGCGCCAAATGTTCGATCGGCACAAAGGCAATCGTCAGTTAATATTGTTGCAAGATTTTCCAGATCCCGACGCACTTTCAAGCGCTTGGGCTTACAAATTAATCGCCGAACAATACGATATCAACTGCGAGATGATCTACGCCGGCGCCCTCAGCCACCAAGAAAATATTGCCTTAGTTAGATTGACAGGGTTGCCGTTGCAGCGGTGGACGTTGGAAACGGCAAAAACTAAGGATTTGTCAGCGTATCAGGGCTGCGTTTTCATCGACAATCAAGGCACTACTTGTAACTTAACCGAGTTTATTTTAGGGGCGGGTGTTCCGATCGCCGCCGTGATCGATCACCACAGTTTGCAGGGGGAAATGAACGCAGATTTTACGGATTTGCGCCCGGAAATCCGCGCTACAGCCACGATTTTTACGGAGTATTTACAGGCGGGAATGCTAACTCTCGATGGCAATGTCAGCCAGCACGTCAAGTGTGCTACGGCTTTGATGCACGGTTTGCGATCGGATACCAACGCCCTCAGACAAGCCCAGGAGGAAGACTTTTTAGCTGCGGCTTATTTGAGCCGTTTTTATGACCCGCAGTTGCTGAATGCAGTGTTACAGTCTTCTCGTTCTAAGTGGGTGATGGATGCGATCGAGCGATCGCTCAAACACCGCACCGTCCAGAACAATTTTTCGATCGCCGGCATCGGCTACCTCCGCTATGACGATCGAGATTCTATACCTCAAGCGGCGGACTTTTTAGTCACAGAAGAGAACGTACATACCGCAGTTGTCTACGCAATTGTTCACGACAAAAACGAAGAAATTGAAGTAGTAATTGGCTCGCTGCGAACGAACAAACTTACTCTCGATCCCGACGAATTTATTAAAGAAGCCTTCGGGCAAGATGCTCAAGGACGCTTTTTTGGCGGTGGCAGAAGTCAAGCTGGAGGTTTTGAAATTCCGGTGGGATTTCTGTCTGGCGGGAATGAGAATAGCGATTATGCAAGGCACAAATGGGAAGTATTTGATGCTCAAATCAAGCAAAAATTGCTGAATTTAATTAGTCCGAAAGATAATCCTGTTTACGATCATTAAGTGGGGAGTTTGTAGGTGAGTTTTTTCGGCGTTGCAAGAGCAGGGAAATGTCGATCGCCGGCAGCGCTGAGAAGGGCAAACTTTCTCTTCAGCGCTCTTGGGTCAATGCAGTTGTAGAATAGGCGAAAAATGTCGATCGCGCCAAACCTCACCCATAAGTTCGTAGGCGTAAGCCGGGGCGTAGCCATCGCACAGTCATCAGAAGGACATCGACAGTGCATCTATATCTAATTCGTCACGGTATCGCAGCCGAGCCCGAAGAATACGCGACAGACTCAGAACGCCCGCTGACTAAAGAGGGCGCGAGTAAAACCCGGAAAATCGCCCAGCGGGTGTACGAACTCGAAATCCAGTTTGACCTGATTCTCACCAGTTCCCTGCTGCGCGCCCAACAAACCGCCCAAATCCTGCAAACAGTCGGTTTGAGTTCCAAAATAGAAGAATCCGCAGCCCTCGCACCATCGGGAGACTTCGGGCACTGGCTGAAGTGGTACAAACAGTGGCAAGAAACAGGCAGCCGCAGCTTGGCCCTGGTGGGCCACCAACCTGATTTGGGCAACTGGGCAGAAACTTTGCTTTGGGGGCGATCGCAAGACGCCCTCATCGTCAAAAAAGCAGGTATCATAGGCTTACTCCTTCCTGAAACAGGCTCGCCAGTAGGCCGGAGCCAAATGTTCTGGCTGACTGGGCCCAAGTTTTTCCTGCAATAGAAACAGCAAACTGCGAAATTAATCGAAGGCGCCAGCCCTCTTAAACGCCCATTCAAAAAAGGCAGAAACCGGGTTTGAGGGGCGAAAATACTCAGGGGCGCGATCGGGCGATCCGTTGAAAAACCCGGTTTCTGAGCCTCAAGAGCACACCAGTCGCGATCGAAGGATTATTTGTCAAGACGGTGACACTCTCTTGGTTTCTGGTAATGTACTTTGAGTAGATTCAACACACACAAAACGGTATCGCAATGGTCGTCGGCGAATTCAAACCAGGTTTAGAAGGTGTTCCCGCTACCTTGTCCAGCATTAGCTACGTCGATGGACAAAAAGGGTTGCTGGAATATCGCGGGATTAACATCGAGGAACTAGCACTCAAAAGTTCCTTTCTCGAAACTTCATATTTATTAATCTGGGGTGTACTTCCGACAAAGGAAGAACTAGAAGCTTTCGAGCATGAAATTCGCTATCACCGCCGGATCAAATACCGCATCCGGGACATGATGAAATGCTTTCCCGAAAGAGGACATCCAATGGACGCCCTGCAAGCTTCAGCGGCCGCCCTGGGCTTGTTCTACTCCCGCAGAGCTCTAGCTAACCCAGCATACATTCGAGAAGCTGTAGTGCGGCTGCTAGCCAAAATTCCGACAATGGTGGCGGCCTTCGAGCAGATGCGGCGCGGAAATGACCCAGTGCGGCCAAGGGATGACTTGAACTACTCGGCGAACTTTCTGTATATGCTCAACGAGCGAGAACCCGATCCGCTGTTAGCTCAGATTTTTGACATTTGTTTGACTCTCCACGCCGAACATACAATCAATGCCTCTACATTTTCGGCAATGGTAACAGCTTCGACGCTAACAGATCCTTACGGGGTGATTGCTTCAGCAGTTGGCACTTTGGCGGGGCCGCTGCACGGGGGGGCCAATGAAGAAGTGATTGAGATGTTGGAGCAAATTGGTTCGGTAGAAAACGTGCGGGCTTTTGTTGAGAAGTCAGTTGAAAACAAGGACAAAATCATGGGCTTCGGTCACCGAGTTTACAAGGTGAAAGATCCGAGAGCAACTATTCTCCAAGGGTTAGCAGAACGGTTATTTGACAACTTCGGCCGCGACGATTATTACGACATTGCTGTCAAGTTGGAAGAAGTGGTTGAGGAGAAATTGGGTCACAAAGGAATTTATGCCAATGTAGATTTCTATTCTGGTCTGGTTTACCGAAAAATGGGAATTCCGATCGACTTGTTTACGCCGGTTTTTGCGATCGCCCGCGTGGCCGGCTGGCTGGCTCACTGGAAGGAACAGCTAGAGGCAAACCGCATTTACCGCCCTACTCAAATATATACAGGAGTTCACGGTGCTCCTTATATTCCGATCGAGGAAAGGTCTTAAACATTTGACAGTTGACAGTTGACAGTCACCTGACGGTGTAACCGGAATGGATATAAAAAGTCAAAACAGTCTACTCTGTCTGCCAACAACTGCCGTGCTGGGTTTTGCCCCTCTTGTACTTTGTCCTGTTTGTTGGCGACAATATTCTTAAGTGACGATTTTCAGGAACTCCGGTCCTCAGACTTGCGGGTCTGAGGCTTTTTATTGCCCTAAAGTAGGAAAAGTGAAGTAGGGTGCGTCAGCTAGGATTTTCGATGCAAATTAACAATCTCAACACTGACGCACCTCGCCAAACGGTGCATCAAAACTATGTTTTTCCTGCTAATTGCAAGTCTCAAAGCTGACGCACCCTACAGTAGGCTGACGTGAAGTAGGGTGCGTCAGAACTATGCTTTCCGTACAACTTGAAAATCTCAAATCTGACGCACCCTACGCGCTAAATCTAAACAGATTGAGTTACATGATGTCGGCTGGTCAATTTATCCAATTGATTTACCAACAAACTCAGGAACAATCCCACATCGGTGACAACACCAGTAGATTCGATCGAACCTCGATCGCTCAATTTCGTCACCACCGCCGGATTAATGTCCACACACACCATCTTCACACCAGCAGGCGTCATATTTCCCACACCAATTGAGTGCAGCATAGACGACAGCATCAACACCATATCCGCACCGCGCAAAAGCTCAGTATATTCTTCTTGAGCCTTAACTAAATCCATTTGCGTGTCGGGAAGCGGCCCGTCATCGCGAATCGAACCTGCCAGAGAAAACGGTATATTGTTCTTCACGCACTCGTACATCACACCGTTAGTAACCAGCCCAGCTTCAACAGCTTTTACAATACTCCCGTAACGCCGCACAGTGTTAATTATTTTCAAGTGATGTCGGTGTCCACCGCGCACAGCAACACCGCGTTTCATGTCAACCCCTAAAGAGGTTCCCATATTCGATTGTTCCATGTCATGAACGGCGATCGCATTTCCGCCCAACAACGCTTGCACATAACCTTCGCGAATCAAATGCGCTAAATGTTCGCCACCACCAGTATGGATCACCACCGGCCCTGCGGTAACAACAACTTTACCACCCCGATCGCGAATTTGGCGCAATTCCCACGCCACTTGTTCCACTACCAATTCGACACGGCGCTCACTAGAAACGCTCCCAGACATAAAGCTAAATTCTTGAGAATTGCGCTGTTCCCGCGATTCTGTTTTGCGGATGGTGCGGATGCCGACCACATCAACAACGACTTTTTCTCCTACTTTTAAATCGCGCAGTAATTTACATTTAGCCACTAGGCCGTCAGCAGTTTCTGTAATCGCTACTGCGCTATCCATCCGCTGATTTTGCACCTTCACCCACTGATTATCTACCCGCACTTCCGTCGGATAAATCGTACTAACATAAAAGTCGTCTGGGCCAACGCCATCTTGCACAACAGGCTCCAAACTAGCATCACAAATTTCTTGCGGCGGGGCTACTGCACCAAGGTCAATCAGCATTCCCATCATTTCTTCCATCACATCATGGGAAGGAGCCGAAACTTTAACATCAGCACTGGATGTGCTTTGACGCTGCTCTCCCAGATTGAAATTGAGCACTTGGAAACTGCCACCGAGATCGACAATTAAGTCTAAAGCACGACTAATTAAACCAGCATCAAGCAAGTGGCCTTCCATGCGAATTGTGCGGCTTTCTACCATCACGTTTGCCGATCGATCTTCTTGCACCGGTTCGATCACCCGCAGTGTGAGACACTTACAAGCACCGCCAGCTTTCAAAAATTCACTCATCGGCGTTTCAATCACTTTAAACCCAGCCTTGGTGATGCGATTTTTTAAGCCTTCGCTCACCTTATTCATTACCACAATATCGTTAATATTGACAGCATTGCAGGCAAAATTAGCGGCATCTGCTTCTTCAATAGCAATCCGTTTTTCGGGCGCAACTCGCATTTCAATTAAGCGGTTGGAGTAGGAATCAAATGCGGTTGGATAGTAAAGCAAATAGCCGCCGCTCAAGGGACAAAAACAGGTGTCTAGGTGATAGAAACGTTCGTCTACTAAACGCAGCGATAAAACTTCAATGTTGAGCCATTTTGCGAGTAACGGGTGCGAGTCGAGTTCGGAACGGAAGCCGTATCCTGCCCACAACCAGCGTCCTTCGCGATCGAGCAAAGCATCGCCCGCACCCTCAAATGGCAAGTCTTTCGGCAGTTCGTGAACCGTGAAACCTTTGTCCTCAAACCATTCTTTGAAATAGGGCTCTTCGCCTTGGCGTTCTTTGTGATAGAAACGGCTGAGGACAAAAGTATTGCCTAAAAGTAGACCCGCGTTGGCGGTGAAAACCATATCAGGCCAGCCTTTTTGCGGTGTTACGAGGTCTACAATGGCATTTTCTTTGAGCACGTGGTAAAGTTTTTCCCACTGTTCCACGGCGCGATCGCGCGATGATTTGTGGACATTTCCTTCCATCCACGGATTAATTACATAGTCCACGTCGTAGTGGTCGGGAGCGCACATCAGGAAGCGAATTGAGTCAGTCATAATTCAGTTAAAATGTGGTAGATGCTACAGACTTAAGTTGACAGAGTTTGCTAGATAAAAACTGCAATATTCGCTCGTCACAGCAAGAGTGCAACATCAGGTCAGGAAAAAACGAACTTTTAATTATATCACACTAAGGTCTATTTGGAGTCAAAAGGAGCTGCCCGTGGGAAGTGATCAAATCTTGACAAGGCGATCGCTCGGGCCGCTCAAACAATCAGGTATATAATTAAACTAATACAAACGATATTGTTACCATTAATTTCATCAACCAACAAATAGCCATGACAATCACAGCCACTGAATATAAATATGTGCAACTAGACGATCGCAATATCCCGATTATTGAAGGGACATTGATGAAAATCGTAGAGTTACTTACCTCTGTAAAAGCTTACGGTTGGACTCCCGAAGAATTGCTGCAAAGTTACCCTCACCTTACCCTGAGCAAAATTTACTCAGCATTAGCTTACTACTTGGACAATCAACAAGAAATAGACGCAGATATCGAGCGGCGCGAGGAGTATGTAAGACAGTTAGAACAAGAAGCTGGCAAATCTGCTTTTGCTGCTAGAATGCGCGCTCAAGGGTTGTTGAAATGAGCCTATTTTCCTTCTTCCTTCTTCCATTACATCCGTTACATCCGCTACAAAATCCGTTGCCGAACTTCCTTCTTCCATTACATCCGTTACATCCGCTACAAAATCCGTTGCCGAACTTTTGTTTGCGAAATCGGCAGTTCGATCGCAAATTCTGCTCCCCGCCCAACTTCTGAAAGGCATCCCAGCCTACCGCCGTGGGCGTCTTTCACAATTTGGTAGCTAATCGACAATCCCAAACCAGTGCCACTGCCGATCGGTTTCGTCGTGAAAAATGGGTCAAACATCCTTGACTGAACCTCCGGAAGGATACCGGGCCCGCTATCCGCAATGCGGATCACAACTTGATTGTCCCTATTTATTTCAGTGCTAATCTGAATCTGAGGATTGCGATCAAACATTTGCTCAGAATCATTAGTAACTGGTGGAATATTGTTTATTAATGAGTCTTCCACAGCATCGATCGCATTCGACAGCAAATTCATAAATACCTGGTTTAATTGAGCCGGATAACACTCGACTTTTGGCAGTTTGCCATAATTTTTAATAACTTGAATTTCCCGACGTTTTGGCTGTGACTGCAATCGGTGTTGCAAAATCACCAAAGTGCTTTCTATCCCTTCATGAATGTCGATTACTTTGCGATCTTTTTCGTCGAGTCTCGAAAAGTTTCGCAAAGACAGCACGATCTGCTTAATTCGGTTAGCACCTACTTGCATTGAAGCCAGGATTCTCGGGAAATCCTCAGCGATAAAATCTACTTCAACTTCTGCTAATTCTTCGGCAATTTCGGGAACTGGTTCGGGATATTGTTGCTGGTATAACTGGATCAATTTTACCAAATTGCGAGCGTATTGTGCGGCGGGAATAATATTGCCGTAGATGAAGCTGATGGGGTTATTTATTTCGTGGGCAACTCCGGCTACCATTTGCCCGATACTTGACATTTTTGCGGATTGGATGAGCTGGGATTGAGCATTCTTTAAATCTTCCAAAGTTTGTTCTAACTGTTGCGCTTTTTCTCGTTCTCGCTGTTCGCTAAATTGCAAATCTACTTGTGCTTGTTTGCGATCAATATCGATATGCGTGCCCGTCATCCGCAAAGGGTTTCCAGCATTATCGCGTTCCATCACTTTAGCTTGAGCCAAAATCCACTTCCACTCGCCGGATTTTGTCAGCATCCGAAATTCCGCTTCGTATGTCTGAGTTTTGCCTTCCAGGTGAGCATTTAGCGCTGCTATGGCCCCAGGAAAATCCTCTGGATGTACCAGTTTCTCCCAGGCGGCGAAACTATTTTCTACCTCATCTACTTCATATCCCAGCATCGTCTTCCACCGCGAATTAAAATAGAATTCTCCCGTGGTCAAATTCCAATCCCACAATCCCGTAGCACTACCTTCAAACGCCAGATAAAAACGTTCTTCGCTAAGAAGCAAAGCTGCTTCGGCTTCTTTGCGATCGGTGATATCCATTACTGTTCCCAATAGTTGAATAACTTGCCCGGTTTCGTTGAAAACAGATTCTCCCCTTGCTTCCACGTATCGGATTTGACCACCCGTATGCAAAATTCGGAACTCTTTTTTGTAGTAAGTTCCTCGTGAGATACCAAGAGTGATAGTTTGTTGAAATAACTCTCTGTCGTCGGGATGATACATCTCGGTGATTTCGGCATATGTCGGCTCAAGTGCGGTTGAGTCAAGACCAAAAATGCGGAATACTTCTTCTGACCAAGTAATTTTATTTGTGAGGACATCATATTCCCAACTGCCAATATGAGCGATTTTCTGGGCTGCTGCTAGACTAGCTTCGCTTTGTTGAAGTTTAAGTCGCTGCTGTTTATCTTGTTCGAGAAGATTGGCTTGAGCGATCGCAATTCCCATTTGTGCTGCCACAGTTTTCAATAATCTGATCTCATCTTCAGTCCAGTAGCGGCGATCGTACTGGTACAAGCCGATCATTCCGTTTGCTTTTCCCTGGTAGGAAGTGCGGACGGCAATCATCGACTTCTAACCTATTTGATTGCACAAATCTCTGACATTTTCTAGCAGCGGTTCGGCAAAAATATCATCACAAACTACAACTTTATCTTAGGACAATACAAACTGAGCGTGAGGATTGCCCAGGATGGGAATTTCCACATCTAAGAAAGATTCTGATTCTGATTTTATGTACTTACCCACACAAGAAATACGGGGAATTGGGTGTTCTGTGTAGGTGTGAATCAAGCAGCTATCGGCATTAAAAACTCGACCGATTTGGGCCGCTGCTGTCTGAAAAACTTGCTCCTGATTTAAGCTATAGCGAATTTCCAGAGTAATTGTTTCTAACAGAAATCTTTGCTTGATTTGCCGTTCCAAAGCAGCTAAAGCTGTTTGCCGTTCGAGTTCTGCTTGTTTGCGATCGCTAATTTCAGTAGCAGTTCCCAGAATTTTCCAAGGTTTGCCCTCCGCTGTTCTGGCAAACACGGTATCCCGGCTCGAAAACCAGCGATATTCACCGTTTTTGTGCTGAATTCGGTACTCAAACTCAAAGCTTTCACCGTCTTTTGCTGTCTCAATTCTGCTGATATGTTCTGAGAATGCTGACAAATCGTCAGCGTGTATTAAATTAGGAAGAAATGCTGCTGACATTTGCTGTATCTCTGCAAGCGAGTAGCCAATATCAGTATAGACTTCACGATTGAGATACAGAGTTCGCTGTTCGAGCAAATCGTAAACGTACAAAACATTAGGATTCATTTTAATTACTGCCGACAGCCAGCGCTCACTTTCTCGCAGTTGTGCTTCGATCTGCTTGCGTTCTTCTATTTCTGCTTCCAGCCGGGCATTTTGTCCCACAATTTGCTGAGAAAGTCGGCCCAGATGCAATTAATTTTCGACGCGGGCTACCACTTCTTCTACCTGAAACGGTTTGGTAATATAGTCTACCGCCCCCAGTGAAAAAGCTTTTACTTTATCAAATAGTTCATTTAAAGCACTGATAAAAATCACAGAAATATCTTTGGTTTGCGGACAAGCTTTTAGTTGTTCGCAGACTTGATAGCCATCCATACCGGGCATCATAATGTCGAGCAGAATCAAATCTGGTGGATTCGATCGAGCAAAGTTGAGAGCAAATTTACCATTTCGTGTCGGCCGCACTTTATATCCCCGCTTAGACAAAAGCTGAGATAAAAGGCGCAAGCTTTCTGGGTGATCGTCCACTATTAAAATGTTTTGTTTTGAGCCATTATTTTCAGATGCTAGTCTTTGTATTATTGCGTATTCTTTATCAGATTCATTCACAAAAAAAACCTCAAATTATTATTTTTTACTAATTTTAAAATCTCTTGAAATCATAGCTATTTGTACATAAAAATATTAGCTTACAGTAACAAGAGTATTTAGTAGATGTTGATTTATGTCGCGGATGTGAGTAATACAAGTTTGAATCAGTCTGTATTTTGTTTTTGGAGCGCTGGCGGTTAATGAGCGACTCCCTGCGATGCTTTTATTAGATATGGCAGCATAAATCAGACCGTCAGCCTTCCTTTCACAGTAGGTTGGTGGAACTGTCCGATCGCGAAGGTAGCGCACTTTATATGTATCAACTATATCAGAAGTGTCTTAATTTGTTTTTAATTTTTAGGAGTGAATTATTTCAGGCGATCGACTTTCACAGCCAATATTCCTCAAATAACCCGGAAATTCGGCAATCTTAATTAAACCTAAAACTTTTACAGTGTTTAAAACCCAGTTTTCCCTGCATTTACTTAGTAGCTTAATTTTATATTTATTCAGTATATATACTTAGTTTGAACGCCAGATCGATCGGACTTAACCGCAAGTAGACAAGGTACAAGGCTCCAGACTCATCTATGATATCAATTCCGGTTGCACTCATAAATGATGTTGACGGTTAACGGTTAACGGTTAACAGTTAACGGTTAACAGTTAACTATTAACTCTAATTTACTATTTCGATACTAACGGACTCGATCTGAGGTTGCTTTCAATTCACCATAAGCGGCATACACGGCTTTCACATTATACCAATTTAGAAAAACCCGAGCAATTTCTAAAGCTAACTGCGGCTTGCCTTGGTCAATCAACCACTGCAAAAAAGGAGTCATTGTCCGCTCGTTCAGCATCCCGCCCAAAGATAAAACTCCCCAGAGTATTTGGTGCAGCCAAGTCATTTGAATCATCAGTCGCACGTTCCAACTCGGGTGCTTTTGATAGAACAAAACTCCCATTCTTCCCCGCTGAATTTCTCGGTCAATCATGCCAGGAATTTGCTCTAAATTAAAAGGTGGATGCCAGTGATAGCCGACAGCAGCCGGACATTTAATCAGTTTTAAACCTAATTTTTTCAACCTGACACCCAATTCTAAATCTTCCCATCCGTAAAGTTGAAAGCGATTGTCAAACAGTCCAGCTTCCATCAACCAGTGGCGGGCGATGGCCACATTTCCCGTAGCGAAATAAGCCGCCGAAAAATCCGTTATTTTGTAAGGTTCGGAGGTAGGATTGTCAAAGTTACAAGTATTGATGACGCTGCCGTAAGTAAAAACCGCATCAGTATCTTCGTATGCTTGTAGCAAAGCATCTGCGTGTGCCTGCAAAAAATGCTCTGTTACCACCAAATCGCTGTCAATAAAAATAATCGTATCGCCCTTAGCATCTTCAACGCCCAAATTCCGGGCGGCGGCGGGGCCTTGGTGAGATTGACAGATCGATCGCACATGAGACAAATCCTCCCTATTTGCGGCCAACCACTCGATCGTCCCGTCCGTGGAGCCGTCATCGACTACAATCACCTCATAATCTGCGACACTGTTACCAAACTGCTGATTTTCCAGAGCCAGTAGACATTTTGCCAAAATCGGTTTACGATCGTACGTCGGAATTACAACACTAAAAAACACGGCTTTTCCTCATCGCCACAGTTACCGTATCCCACGGTAGCAGATTTTTCGCAGCAACTCCCCCGGGCAATGGTCAAGCTCAGCAAAAAAAGAATATCTAAATCTGTACTATTTCTGACAAGAATCGATCTCAATTAAGTGCATAATACAAAGTTGGTTAAATTCAGGATGTAAATACAAATGAGTCGCGCTAAAAAAGTTGTACTAGCATATTCCGGCGGAGTCGATACCTCTGTCTGTATTCCTTACCTCAAAAAAGAATGGGGTGTTGAAGAAGTAATTACTCTAGCTGCGGATTTGGGACAGGGAGACGAATTAGAACCGATCCGCAAAAAAGCTTTAGCATCCGGCGCTTCGGAATCGCTGGTAATCGATGCTACCGAAGAATTTGTCAAAGACTATGCGTTTCCGGCCATTCAAGCCAACGCACTTTACGAAAACCGTTATCCCCTTTCTACGGCGCTGGCTCGTCCGCTGATTGCTAAGCTGTTAGTAGAAGCTGCGGAAAAATACGGTGCTGATGCGATCGCCCACGGCTGTACGGGTAAAGGAAACGATCAGGTGCGGTTCGATGTGTCGATCGGCGCGCTGAATCCCAAGATTAAAATCTTAGCACCCGCGCGGGAATGGAAAATGAGCCGCGAAGAAACGATCGCATACGGCGAGAGATGCGGCATTCCGTCGCCCGTGAAGAAGTCTTCGCCTTACAGTATCGATCGCAATTTGTTGGGAATGGCGATCGAAGCCGGAATCCTCGAAGATCCGTGGGTAGAACCGCCGGAAGAGGTGTTTTTGATGACAAAGGCGATCGAGCAAACTCCCGACACACCCGAATATATTGAAATCGGTTTTGATGGCGGCAATCCTGTCAGTTTGAACGGCAAAGATTTAGCACCAGTCGCCTTAATTTCCCAACTCAACGAAATAGTTGGAAACCACGGAATCGGCCGGATTGACATGATTGAAAACCGCCTAGTCGGAATTAAATCGCGGGAAATTTACGAAACCCCAGCGATTTTAGTTTTGATGCACGCGCACCGAGACTTAGAAAGTTTGACTCTGACAGCAGATGTCACACGATACAAGCGCGGCATTGAAGAAACGTACAGCCAAATGATTTACAACGGTCTTTGGTACAATCCTTTAAAAACAGCTTTAGACGCATTTATTCAGGACACGCAAAAGCGAGTAACTGGAACCGTGCGCCTCAAATTGTTCAAAGGAAATGCCACAATTGTCGGCCGCAAATCCGAAAATTCGCTGTACAGTTTCGACTTAGCAACCTACGGCGCAGAGGATGAATTTGATCACAAGGCGGCCGAAGGATTTGTCTACGTTTGGGGACTGCCCACTCGCATTTGGTCGGAGAAGAATCGGGGTTAGAATGTGTTAACAGGACTTGTGTAAAGAAACCGGGTTTCTCTCAAAAATCTTTGCTTTCTCAACCAGAGATAGGAAGAAACCCGGTTTCTGACCTCGACGTGTATCCAGCAGGACTGACAAACAAAGTCCGCCTTCGCGGACTAAGAGTAAGGTGGGCAATGCCCACCTTATTTGTTAAAGTATGGATAAAATAATTTAAAAATCCTAGTGAGTTTGGTATAATAGAAGTGGTCAGAATCTACAATCATAAAAAACTCCATAGAAAGCCAATGATTGCAAATCAAAGCCAAAATTACATCTCGCCGGAAGAGTATCTGAAATTGGAAGAACTCAGCCAGGTTAAACATGAGTATATTCAGGGCGAAACCTACGCAATGGCAGGTGCAAGTGATGCTCATGTGACAGTCGCTGGCAACTTATTTGCACTTTTGAGAAATCATGTTCGGGGTAGTGGCTGTCGTGTTTATATGTCAGACATGAAAGCTAGGATTGAGTCTAGGAATATTTATTACTATCCCGACGTGATGGTAACGTGCGATGAACGGGACAAAGCATTTCAATCTTTTAAAAGACATCCTTGTTTAATTATCGAGGTTTTGTCAACAGGAACTGAAGGATTCGATCGGGGTGATAAGTTTGCTGATTACCAGAATTTAGAAACGCTTCAAGAGTATGTGTTAATTAGTCAAAAGCGGCAGCGGGTGGAGTGTTTCCGCCGCAATACTGAGGGGTTGTGGGTTTTACATTCTTACACGCAAGGAAACGAAATTCACTTGGCTAGTGTGGACTTTCGTACTAGCATGGATGCCATCTATGAGGATGTAATCTTTACCAACGAAGATATTGTGCTGGATTAACTATGCTATAATAAGGATAAAACTTCACCTCTGCAAATATGCCAAAATATTTGACAATTACAGAAGCGCAACAACAACTGCCAAAGTGACCCGATGACTTAGCAGCAGAGCCAGCTATCATTACTAAGGATGGGAAACCCGCAATCATTGCGCTCAGTTTTAAACAATTTGAATCTCTGTTAGAAACTATAGAAATTCTCTCGGATAGCGAATTTATGGCTGATTTGCGATCGGGGATTCAACAATCCCAGAGGGGAGAAACAATAGACTTACAACAGTTAAAAGCAGATTTAAAACTTTCCTACGCCTGACTCAATATTTCCAAAAACTCCTGTACAACTAGATCCGGTTGTTCGCTGCATCGGGTAGCATCGTAATACTTGACGAGACTGATGCCAGAATCTATCGAAAGCCAGCACATTTCATCTTCTGTTGCATTTTGATGGGATGATTCGCTGTCAATTTTCAGCATTCCTAACTTGTTTTGGTGGAAGATCAGAAAGTCAGCTTGTAGATTCTGTCTACCTTCGGGTGTTGCGAGTTGGGGATGAAGAGAGTGGAAGTGCGATCGAGCATTTCGGCAATTTTCACTTGTGCGTCGGAGTGAAAGCAAAAACCGTTCCAGTCAATTTCGTTATCAGAGTCAGATAATTCAGTTTTATTATCAGGATTTATCGTTTTATCTAAATCAGTTTGAACATAATCAGCTTCATTTAAATTTGCGAATAATCTAGCTCCACTTAAGTTCGCGCCACTGAGATTTGCACCGCTGAGATTAACTTCGATGGTCAGATTTCGCTGTAGATTTACTTTACCTCGTCCTAAGTATCGTTTCAATACAGACTTGAGATTATCTTTTTTGACTTTTTCTTCTAGTGCTTTTGATAGTAGTTTCCATAGTTTAGCACCAGCATCTTTGATATAATCATATTCATAGCCTGCGCTTTTAGCAATTTCTATATAAGACCGCCCTTCCCAGGATTGACGAAACACTATCTCTTGAACTTTGTTGAGGCGATCGTAGTTAAGGGCTATTTCTGCGATCGTGATGGCTTCGTCAACAGTCATGTGTTAAAGTCCTTTCATAGCTAAATTTTCTACCTCATACCATATTGTAGCGCAACAGTCCTACCACTTGGTCTTTAGACTTGGTTATTACTTTTATACTACTTTTAAGATACTTTTATATTACTTTTTTCATTCTTAAGACTGATGTGGATTTGGTAATATGGAATGTAATCAGCAGAAACAGTGTTGATTGAGTATCATAAAGACCCCAGCCTTGATAAAAAATTGCCGCTCATTAATTGAGTAACAGGAAGCTTCATGTTAAGTAAAAATTTGCTAACATTCAGCTTAATTACCTTATCTTATATTGGTAGTGTAGGAGTATTGTCTACTTTAACTACTGGCTGTGACTTGATAAAACAAGATAAATCCCTGTCCGCAAGTAAAGCAGAAAAAATGGTTAATAAGTGGAAAGCTTCCAGAAGTGGAACAATTGAGATAGCAGGAGTCCGCGAAAATCCAGATAATACTGCTGTAGCTACACTAAAGGCATCAAATTTAATCGTCAAAACAGACATTCTTGGTACAATAACGGACAAAAACTTTTCGGGGCCTGGGGAAGCTACATTCTCGCGCTATACGGATGGAAGTTGGGCATTAACAGGATTGGTTTTTGGCAATAATCTATTCGATAGCTTCTTCGTTAAGGATCTCAATATAAAAGATGATTAGGTGGAACTAGGCAAAAAATAACGCTACTAGCTTGATGTCGTTCTCAATAACATCAGGCTAATGATTAGAAATAGGACTTACGCAGGGGATGTCAGAAACCGGGTTTTTTACGAAAATCCTTCGTTCTAGCCCGCAGATTAGGTAAAAAACCCGGTTTCTTTGGTCTCCATGCGTCCAGGACTGAGAAAGAAATCTAACTGAAAAACAATTATTAGCATAGGAGGAAATATTAATGTCATCAGGTGGTAGCGGTGGTAGCGGTGGAACTGGTAGCGGTGGTAGTCAAACTGGTAGCGGTAGCAGTGGAACTGGTAGCAGTAGTGGCGGTAGTGGAGGCCCTAGCGGATCTACAAGAATAAGGATTGCTATAGTTTTGGGAGGTATTGCAGGCGGTTTAGTTGCGGCCGCAAATGTAGCGAATATAGGAACTTGGCTGTTTGGAGATAGTGTTCTATGTAAATTTGGTATTTTGAAATGTTCAAATTCACCAGAACCTACATCTGTCGCTTCAACTCCACCAACCACAGTTAGCTCTTCCCCTTCACCTGAGCCTATTAAACAAGATCCTATTCCTATTTCATCACCGACATCCACTCCTTCTCCTGTGTCGGTGACTCCAGCGCCAGTTTCGCCATCGCCAACAAAAACACCTGATATTGAGCAAAAACCTGTCGTAGAACCCAAAAAATCCAGCGATGCCAATATTGGTATTTTAAAAGAAAGTCGCATTTTTAGCGATCGGCTCACATCCAAAGACCAGGAAAGAACTTACTTTTTCACCATAAAAGATAAGCCAAGCAATGTCAGTCTTTACTTGGATAACGTGAGTAACCAAGTTGGAATGTGGCTCTATGTTGACACAAATGGTAATAAAATTATAGATTATGGAGAACAGATAGGTGATGCTTTGGCTTCTAGCAATTCAACCGGAACAATTAGTAGAACTTTAGGGCCGGATAGCTATATTGCTAATGTTAAATTTAAAGGTGGCAATAGTGACTATAACATTCAAATTGTTAACAATACAAATGATGCAATTAATGTGAAATCTTTGCAAGACAGTAAGACTTTTAGTGACACTGGTTCTTTAAATCGCCAAAATCGCCAAAAATATTACTCATTTAATTTGGAGAGTACCAGTAATGTCAACATAATCTTAGATCAAGTAACTAACCAAGTTGGAATGTGGCTCTATGTTGATACAAATGGTAATGGAGTTATAGATTATGGAGAACAGATAGATGATTCTTCGGCTTCTAGCAATTCTGCCGGAACAATTAAAAGAAACTTAGGTGCTGATAACTATATTCTTCAGGTTCAAGAAAAAGGAGGGAACACAAACTATACTGTGACTATGACTTCTCAATAGTAGGATTTACGTATGGGTGTTCAGAAACCGGGTTTTTTTACACCATACTTTGTTACAGTGGGCAGATTTGGTAAAAACCCGGTTTCTTTGGTCTAAGCGCGTAAGTTCTGAATCGGGAATCAATAAGTAGCTTCCTAACTGTAAATACTCCACTCAAAAAAATCATTATGACTCCCCCTCAAAACAACAACTCCAAGTTTGCACCTTGGAAATATGTTTTAATTGGTTCTGGCTCGACATTAGTGTTAGCCTTAGCTGGCTTTGGATTATATAATTTACTCAATCCTAAAACTTCTTCAATTTCAACAACGTCAGCTTCAACTTCTATAACTACTGCAACTCCTGATAATTATTCGGTTGCTAAACAATTGATAGGTCAATGGCAAGAGAAAATTTCAGGTGAATATTCTTTAAAATTAATTTTTACGCCGGAAGGCAAGTTATTTATATTGAGTTCACCTACTTTAGCTTCAGAAATGGAGTACCAGACTAATGTAAATCCTCAACCGAAACATCTGGATTTATTAGCGGGAGGACAAATTTTTGCAAAGACAATTTTTGATTTAACGGCTGATGGTCAATTGCGCTTACAATTAGATAATCTAGATTCCCAGCCCCGACCCACTTCTTTTAGTGACAATGCAAAGCTTTTTCAGAAAATCTCTGAGCAAACGACATTGCCTGCTAATGTTAGAGTCTTTAATATGCAAGATCAACAAAAATTGGCTAGACAGTCAGAAGCGAAACAGTATGTTAGTTCAATGAACAGAGCCCAACAAGCTTTTTACGCTGAGTATGCCAGTTTCGCATCTACCATACAAAAATTGGGAATAGGTATCAAGTCAGAAACAGAAAATTATTCGTATAGCATTGTCTTGAGTAATGATAATCGTTGGGTGCAAGCAATCGGTTTAGCCAAGAGAGATGGATTAAAAAACTATACAGGTATAGTTTCTTTAATTAAAAGCCCTAATGACGAATCTACATCTACACAATCTAGACTTTGCGAAAGCAATCAACCATCAAAAGAGCTTCCAGGAACACCAACACCTACCAATTCTCCTGACATACAATGTCCTTCTGGTTATTCAGACGTGCTGAAGTAAAAATTTCCTCAATATCAATAGCATATCCGTAATCGACTTAGTGTCAACAAACTTACCCCCTTTGTTTGTATAGACGCGATTTCCAATCGCCGCTAAATTAGTAGTTTTAATATCACCCTCACTCCCAGGGTAAACGCATCTAGTTACCAGAGAATATTTGAAACCCCTAGTTCT
>ENA-OFDP01000075-OFDP01000075.1-metagenomes-genome-assembly--contig:-NODE-75-length-46722-cov-7.683781_pt1 | contig 46722 bp, 37 predicted proteins | sample MGYA00153389_OFDP01 | MGnify analysis MGYA00153389
TTATGGCTACCTTTATAGGGTTAATTATGAACAGTAAATGTCAACAGACCCTAGTGTTTGGTAAAAAATCATAACAGAAAATTCATGTTTTTCTGGTAGTATTTCTACCGATTGATTCATGTTCATAACAGAAATAAATAAGGCGTTAAAATGCTACAACTCTCTGATCTGAAAATAGCAGTGATTGGTTTAGGCTATGTTGGTTTGCCATTGGCAGTCGAATTTGGTAAAAAAGTACCAGTTGTTGGGTTTGATATCCACACAACACGGATTGAAGAATTAAAAAGTGGTCAAGACCATACTTTGGAAGTTTCACCAGAAGAACTAAGTCAAGCAACAAACTTAACTTATAGCGCAAATTTAGAAGACTTAAAAAGTTGTAACTTTTTTATTGTGACTGTCCCGACCCCTGTTGATGAGGTAAATCGCCCAGATCTGACGCCTTTAAAGAAAGCGAGCGAAACATTAGGCAAGGTGATAAAAAAAGGCGATATTGTTGTCTATGAGTCAACCGTTTATCCTGGCGCTACAGAAGAAGTATGTATTCCTGTGCTTGAGGAAATCTCAGGCCTAAAATTCAATCAGGATTTCTTTGCGGGTTATAGTCCTGAACGTATTAACCCTGGTGATAAAGTAAATACCTTAACCAAAATTAAGAAAATTACCAGCGGCAGCACGCCTGAAGTCGCAGATAAAGTAGATGCAGTCTATGCCAGTATCATTACTGCGGGTACACATAAAGCTTCAAGTATCAAGGTTGCAGAAGCAGCTAAAGTAATTGAAAACACCCAGCGCGATTTAAATATTGCCTTAGTGAATGAACTCTCGGTGATTTTTGATCGTTTAGGTATTGATACCATTGACGTACTTGAGGCCGCTGGCAGTAAGTGGAATTTCCTACCATTCCGCCCTGGTTTGGTTGGTGGCCATTGTATTGGTGTCGATCCTTACTATCTAACCCATAAGGCAGAAGAGGTCGGTTATCACCCACAAGTGATTTTGGCGGGCCGTCGTATTAATGACAATATGGCACGTTATGTGGCACGTAATACCATCAAGCGTATGTTACAAAATGGTATTGATGTCCCTCGTGCAAAAGTAGGTGTACTTGGCGTTACCTTTAAAGAAAACTGTCCAGATATCCGTAATAGTAAAGTCGCGGACTTAATTAAAGAGTTTGAAGCTTGGGGTGCTCAAGTGGTCGTTGCAGATCCGTGGGCAGATGCTGAAGAAGTGAAGCATGAATATGGGATCGAATTAGGTCAGGTTAATGCAGAACATCCGGTCGATGCATTGGTGATTGCTGTTGGGCATAATGAATTCCGTAGCTTGTCTGCAGCCGAGTTAAAAAGTTATGTGCGTAGTAATAAGCCAGTTCTTGCAGATGTCAAAGGTTTATTCGACCGTACAACTCTAGCTGAACAAGGTTTTACAGTATTCCGTCTCTAATTTAAAAATTGAAAAGAAGTGAAACGATGAAAAAATTTGCCCTGATTGGTGCAGCAGGTTATATCGCACCACGTCATTTAAAAGCAATTAAAGAAACAGGCAACACTTTGGCTGTCGCAATGGATGTTAACGACTCTGTTGGTATTATGGACAGCCACTTTCCTGACGCTGAGTTTTTTACTGAATTTGAAGAATTTGAAGCTTATGTAGAAGACCAAAAACTCAAAGGTGAAAAGCTGGATTATGTCGCCATTTGCTCACCAAACTATCTACATGCGCCCCATATGAAATACGCATTGAAAAATGGTATTGATGTCATTTGTGAGAAACCTCTGGTTCTGAGTTCCGAGGATTTAAATTTATTGTCAGAATATGAAAAACAATATGGTGCAAAAGTAAATTCGATTCTGCAGCTACGTTTACACCCTTCTATTATCGCGTTGCGTGATAAAATTCAGGCTGCACCTGCAGGTAAAATTTTTGATGTAGATTTAACTTATTTAACCTCACGTGGTAAGTGGTATTTAAAATCATGGAAAGGGGTAGATAATAAATCGGGTGGTGTCGCAACCAATATAGGTGTGCACTTTTATGACATGCTGCACTTTATTTTTGGCAAAATTGTGAAGAATGAAGTGCATTATCGTGATGAAAAAACAGCTTCAGGATATCTGGAGTATGAACGTGCCCGTGTACGCTGGTTCTTGTCTATTGATGCGAATAACCTGCCTTCAAATGCCGTAAAAGGCGAGAAACTCACTTATCGCAGTATTACGATTGAAAATGAAGAGCTTGAATTCTCAGGTGGCTTTACCGATCTGCATACTCAAAGCTACCAACGTATTCTGGAGGGTAAAGGCTATGGGGTTGAAGAAAATCGCGCAGCAATTGAAACAGTTGAAGTAATTCGCATTGCCCCGTTAGTTGAAAATCCAGCAAATTCGCATCCTCTACTGTCTAAAGTTAAATAATAAGGAAGAGCATGATGAGTTTTTATCAACATGAAAGTGCAATTGTGGATGAGGGTGCTCAAATTGGTGAGAACTCGCGTGTTTGGCATTTCGTCCATGTGTGTGGTGGGGCCAGAATTGGGCAGGGTGTATCTTTAGGTCAAAATGTTTTTGTAGGCAACAAAGTCGTTATTGGTGACCATTGTAAGGTACAAAATAACGTTTCGGTTTATGACAATGTCACCCTTGAAGAAGGTGTGTTTTGTGGGCCAAGCATGGTCTTTACCAATGTCTATAATCCACGCTCTTTAATCGAGCGCAAAGATGAATACCGGAATACCTTAGTAAAAAAAGGTGCAACTTTAGGTGCTAACTGCACCATTGTCTGTGGTGTCACCATTGGTAAATATTCATTTGTGGGTGCTGGTGCAGTAGTCAATAAAGATGTACCTGCCTATGCGCTTATGGTGGGTGTTCCTGCAAAACAAATTGGCTGGATGAGTGAATTTGGCGAACAGTTGGATTTACCTCTGGAAGGAAAAGCACAAGTCGCGTGTGAACACACGGGTGCAATTTATCGTTTAAACGGTAAGGTTGTAACGAAAGAGCAGGTTGCAGCATGATTGAATTTATTGATTTAAAAGCACAGCAGTCACGTATCAAGGCTGAAATTGACGCTGGTATTCAGCGTGTATTAGCACATGGCCAGTATATTTTGGGGCCGGAAGTTGCTGAACTCGAAGAGAAACTGGCAGCTTATGTAGGTGCAAAATACTGTATTACTTGTGCCAATGGCACGGATGCTTTGCAAATTGTGCAAATGGCCTTTGGGATTGGCTCGGGTGATGAGGTGATTACTCCCGGATTTACCTATATTGCGACTGCTGAAACAGTGGCTGTATTGGGTGCAACGCCTGTATATGTAGATGTAAACCCTAAAACATATAATTTGGATGTAGAAAAGCTTGAAGCTGCTATTACACCCCGTACTAAAGCGATTATTCCTGTCAGTTTATATGGGCAGTGTGCTGACTTTGATGCTATTAACGCTATTGCAGCTAAATATAATCTTCCCGTGATTGAAGATGCTGCACAAAGTTTTGGTGCAACATACAAAGGTCGAAAAAGTTGTAACCTGACTACAGTTGCTTGTACCAGCTTCTTCCCAAGCAAGCCTTTAGGCTGTTATGGTGATGGAGGAGCAATTTTTATCAATGATGAAGAATTGGCAAAAGTGATTCGTCAGATTGCACGTCATGGGCAAGATCGTCGTTATCACCATATTCGTGTCGGGGTGAACAGTCGATTAGATACAATACAGGCTGCGATTCTTTTACCAAAGCTAGAAATTTTGGATGATGAGATGCAAGCGCGTCAGCGTGTGGCAGATACTTATACAAAATTGTTGAATGAAGCAGGTATTGCTACGACACCATTTATCGAAGAGCATAATCAGAGTGCTTGGGCGCAATATACCATTCAGGTAGAAAACCGCAGCGAAGTTCAGGAAAAGTTAAAAGCTCAAGGTATTCCAACTGCGGTGCATTACCCAATTCCACTCAATAAACAGCCTGCGGTAGCGGATGTGAATGCAGTCTTACCTGTGGGTGATATTGTTGCGGAGCGAGTAATAAGTTTGCCGATGCATTCTTATTTAACATTGGAAGCTCAAGAAAAAATTGTTAATTCATTGAAATAATATTTTGTTTAAAGATGTGGATACCACGATGAAAGAACCAAAGCATATTCTAATTATTCCATCATGGTATCCACAATTTAGTGGAGATATTGGTGGAAGTTTTTTCCGAGAGCAGGCAATTGCTCTCAAAAAAGTTGGATATTCTGTCGGTGTGATTTATCCACAAGTTCGTAGTTTAAAAGATATAAAAAATATTCTTAAAAAACCGTATGGTTTAACGAGGGAGAATGATGAGGGTGTTTCTACTCTCAGATGGTATACAGCGAACTACTTTCCTAAAGTAAAAAGTTATAATAAAAACCATTGGATTAGGATCGCTTTAAAACTTTTTGAAACGTATGTGGAACTGTATGGTAAACCAGATATTATTCATGTCCATTCGATGTGGTATGCAGGCTTTGCTGCACAATTAATTTATGAAAAATATGGCATTCCTTATGTGATTACAGAGCATAGTAGTGCATTTGCTCGTAATTTAATACCACGTGATATAATAGACTCACTTAGGTCTGTAGTCGAGCAAGCCAAAGCATGTATTGCTGTCAGCCAAAAATTTTCAAATTATTTAGAAACACAATTTCCTTCAAGTAATTGGTTATATATCCCAAATATTGTAAATGACGATTTTTTTACATCACCAAAAGTCGTAGGAAGTACAAGTTTAAGTTCAAAAATTAGAATTATTAGTATCTGCCATTTGAATAAAAATAAAAATACCGAATTACTCATAAGAGCATTTGCACTTGTTTTAGAGCAAGTTGTTGGTCTTAAACTTGAATTAGTGATTGGCGGTGATGGTGAAGAGCGTGAAACGCTTCAAAATCTAGTTAACACTTTAGAGCTGAACAATTATGTTCAATTTTTGGGTTCGTTAACACGCAGTCAAGTAAAGCAAGAAATTAATCAATCTTCAATGTTTGTAGTTTCGAGCAAATACGAAACTTTTGGCGTTGTTGTAGTCGAAGCATTAGCATTAGGCAAACCTGTTGTTTCTACACAGTGTGGTGGACCAGAGTCAATTATCAATAAGGATGTAGGTGTATTGGTAGAAAATGACTCTGTAAGCGAATTAGCTAAAGGAATATTGCATGTCTCTACACATTTGAATGATTATGATGCAGATACATTGAGAAAATACTGTTTAGAAAATTTTAGTGAAAAAGCTGTTACCAATAAGTTGACTAATATCTACCATGAATATGGTAATTTAAATGAATAAAAAGAAATTATTAGGATATGCGCTAGGTCCTGTAGGTTCAGGATTACTGGGATTTATAAGCTTGCCTATTATTACGTGGTTTTATTCTGTAGAAGATGTAGGGCGTATTTCAATGCTCCAAGTTTTTACTAGTTTTTCAATTTTATTTTTTTGTTTAGGTTTGGATCAAGCATACGTTCGTGAATACCATGATACAAATAATAAGCCTTTATTATTGAAAACAGTAGTTTTTCCTAGCTTAGCCCTATGCCTTTTAATTTTAGTTTCATTATTTATTATTGATCCATATTTTATTTCTTATTGGTTATATGATATTGAGAGTGTTTATTTAAGTTTAATAACAATAGCATGTTTCTTGGTAGCATTACTTTCAAGATTTTTATCTTTAATTTTACGTATGCAAGAAAGAGCTTTTGCTTTTTCTATGAGTCAGTTATTGCCTAAAATATTATTGTTGTTTTGTATATTATTTACAGTTTGGTGGGGATATTCTAGAGATTCATATAATTTGCTGACGGCTAATGCATTAACTTTATACTTTGCCTTTATTATCTATGCTTGGAACACAAAAAAAGATTGGTTGCCAGCAATTAATATGAAAATTGATAGACAGCAGTTTAAGGCATATTTGGTATTTTCATTACCATTGTTGGTTGGTGGGCTTGCTTCTTGGGGATTAAATACTGTAGATAAACTTTTTCTGCGTGGAATGACTACTTATAGTGAGTTGGGAATATATTCTGTTGCAATGAGTTTAGCTGGTGTAGCTACAATGATTGCGGGAATTTTTAATACCATTTGGGCTCCTATGGTATATAAATGGGTGAGCACGGGGAATATCGATTATCAAAAAATTGACCAAATTTCAGAATATGTTCTTGCCGCAATTTATTTTATAGTAGTTGGATCGGGATTATTTTCTTGGGTTGTTCCGTACTTTTTACCCCAAGAGTATGAGAAGGTACAAACACTGATAACTATATGTTTAATTGGTCCTTTACTTTATACACTTTCCGAAACAACAGCAGTTGGTATAGCGATTACACGAAAGACTAAATTTTCTATGTATGCATCTATTATTGCGATGATAGTTGGTGTTATAGGGAGTTATTTACTTGTACCAATTTTAGGTGCATCAGGTGCAGCAATTTCCTTAGCAGTATCTTTTTGGGTTTTTTATATATTTAGAACTGAATTTTCTAAAATTGTTTGGAGAGAAATTCCTTTTATTAAATCATATTGGATAAGCTCTACTATACTATTTTTAGCTATAGTCAATATATTTATTCCTATCGGTAATATGTATCGATATCTGCTATGGAGTAGTGCTTTTATAATTGGGATGTGTATATTTAGAAATTTAGGTTTATTAACTTTGGGAAAATTTAAGAAATAAATTGGTTGAATTAAAGTCATTATTTTTATTTGATTTATGAATTCATATAGATTGAAGAGTGAATTAAGAGGTATAATATTGTGGGAATTTTCAGTAATCATGTATTAGAGTATAGTGCTTTTACATTATTTAAATATTAATAGGTATTTTATGTACTGCTTTGTTTGTTTATTTCGAGCTGATAAATCAGCTAGTGGTCTAGCATTTAGAATACCTTTGTTATGGAAAGAAATTTCATCTAATAATGAGGATATTTTTCTTATAATTAATAAGAGTTTATATGCTAAAGTTTTATCTGATCTAGATGATAAACTGAAAAAAAAAGTTTTTATCATACCGGAATTTATGGATTTTAAATTAAGTTCACTGATATTTACTCCTTTTTTATTAATGTATTTAATTTTTTTTAAAAAAAATTATAAATTTCACCTTAGTGTGGGTGGGGTTTATTTTATCGATTTTATAAGGTTTGTTTCTAAAATTATTAATAAAAATATAGTATTGCATACATCTATTGGATCTAAGAATTTAAACATGATTACTAATGGTGATAAAAAACACCGTTATTATAAATTACATGAAAACTTATTAAATAAGGTTGATAAAGTAGATGGTTTATATGATCCTAATGGTTTTCCTGAATATAAAGATAAATTTGTTCAATCACCTGGAAGTTTTAGTTGGAAATTTAATACAGATAAAATTAATTCTATAAGATTTCCTGAACTTAAAAATAAAGATATAGTATTTTGTGGAAGTTTAATTGACCAAAAAAATTATCGATTAGCCATAGATGGTTATAAAAATTTTTGTGCAAAATTAAAATTAGATATTTGCCCAAATCTGTATATTGTTGCCCCATCAGTACCTTCTGCCATTATTAAAGAATGTGAAGAATTTAATCAAATTAGTATAGGAAATATATTATTTGAGAATTATAAAAATTTAAATGATTTACTAAGAAGATCATATATCTTTTTAAGTTTACAGGATTTTGATAATTACCCTTCTCAATCTTTGATTGAAGCTATGGTTAATGGTTGCACAGTTATAGCTACCGATTTTGGAGAGACTAGAAAACTAGTACAGACCAGCAATGGAAATATATTGATTGATAAAGATATAACTCAACTTTCAGAGGCAATCGAAAGCTTACTTACAAAAGAATCTCTTGTTAATTATGGTAATTTTCAATTTATTTTAGATAATCATACGCTTGAAAAATATTCTGAATATTTTTATGATAATTTTGTTAGAGAAAAATAATGAATGGAATGCTTTCACCTATTATAATTACTCTGGTTAATCTAAGCTTAGCTTGTTTGCCTGGAACTGCTTCTATATTGTCGTATATATTTTTATTAATTTTATTAATATATAGATATAAGCTGGCTCCTTTAGTTTTTTTAAATTTATGTTTTTTAGTGTTGGGAAATGAAGCATTATTTACAGGTTTGATTGATTTTGGGTCTTTAAAATATATTGTTATTTTTACATTTTTTATTCAGTCTATACTATATTTTCCTCGTAGTTTTGTAAATAATATTTACTTTGTTTTATTGAGTTCTGCATTTGTTATTATTGTTATACATAGTCTATTTTTTAGTTTTTATCCAACTTATTCTATTATTAAAATCTCTTTTTGGTATTCTTTAGTAATCTGTTTTTCTGCATATTTTTATAAGCTTGGCTTCGAAGAAAAGAAAAATATTTTAATGTCATGTTATTGTATTTTAATGCTTGTTATAATAATTTCATTATTACTTCACTTTGTTCCTGCTATAGGTTATTTTGTTAATGGAGAAGGTTTGCAAGGTATAACTAATCAGCCTCAAGTATTTGGTTCTATTGCTGGTTTATTTTCCTTAATTTCGATAATATTTTTTTTAAATTCTAAAAACTATTTATTTTCTTTTGGTTTTATCTTTGGTTTAATTGGAGTTTATTTAAGTCAAGCAAGAACTGCTGCTCTAGCTTTTTTTATTTCATTTGCTTTTTTACTAATACAGATTATTTGGGATAGATACTCCTTGAATAATATGAATATTTACTCTAGATTCTCATCACGCTTATCATTTTTCTTTATAATTTTTACGCCATTATTGATTTTATTTAATTATAATTATTTTGCTGATTTTATTAATAAGCGGGGTGAAAGTGGTTTTACAAGTATTGATGAATCATCGAGAGCTATATTTATTGAACACATGTTGAATAATATAGATATTTATGGGTTATCTGGTATAGGCTTGGGGATACCATCTAACTTAAATTTTTCTGAGATGTCTTATTTGCCTTTTCTTTATTTGCCTATTAGTTTGCCGGTTGAAAAAGGAGTATTTTATATAGCCAATATTGAAGAACTAGGTTTTTTATTTGGTGGAATTATTTTTTTGATTTTATTTTTTATATTCAAGAATGGTTTTATAAGAAATTATTATGCTCCAATAATTATTTTTATTTTTGCAACTAATATAGCAGAGAATACTTTCTTTTCTGTTGGTGGCCTAGGCATGCTTTTTTGGATTTTTGCATGTATGTCTATAGTTTTTATTAGTAAAAGAGATTAAATCAAATGATTCTCCTAGATGCAGTTTATATTAACAATGGTGGTGGCTTAGTCTTGCTAAAATATTTAGTTGACTATTTAGAGTCTGAATTCCAAGATGTTTTCTATTTGTTTGATAAACGAACTGAAGTTTATTTTAAATATATTCCAGTTTCACGTAAGGAATATATTTCCAATTCTTTAATAGAACGACATTTTTTTTATCAAATGAATAAAATAAAATTTGATCAAGTTCTCTGCTTTGGAAATTTACCGCCTACTATTAGATTAGACTCTAAAGTTTTAGTTTATTTTCATCAGCTACTTTTTTTGAATTTACCTACAGATTTTTCTTTGAAAAATAAATTTATATATAAATTTAAACAATCTATTCTTAATTTTACCAAAAACAATGCTGATATTTGGCTAGTACAAAGTGAAAATATTAAGTCTGAATTTTCAAGAAAATATTTAGATGGGGGCGTTGGGAGAGTTATAAAATTACCGTTTTATCCTGAGTTAGATTTCTCTGGTTACAATGTGAATAGAGTAAGGCATAGTTTTTTGTATGTCAGTAATAGTTCCCCTCATAAAAACCATTATAAACTAATTGAATCTTTTTGTTTGGCTTATGATGAAGTATATAAAGGTGGACTGATAGTTACTGTGCCAGCTACAGATAAAAATTTATGTGAGTTTATCCAGAAAAAAATTGATTTAGGTTATCCGATTAAAAATGTTGGTTTTATAGACCGAGAAAAATTAACTGAACTTTATTTAAGTCATGAATATCTTATATTTCCTTCTTTGGCTGAAAGTTTTGGATTGGGCCTTGCTGAAGCTATAGATGGAGGCTGTAAAATAATTGCATCAGATTTGAAATATACTTATGAGGTCTGTAAGCCTTCTCTTGTTTTTGATCCTTTTGATATAGAATCTATTAAGGATGCGATCGTAACTGCTATACAGAATGAATTACCATACACCAAAAAATTGATTAATAATGATATTTCAAAGATTATGCAACTTTTAGTGGATTAAATGATGACTTTTACAAACAAAACCCTTCTTATTACTGGTGGTACAGGTTCATTCGGTAATGCTGTTCTAAACCGTTTTTTAGAAACAGATATTAAAGAAATTCGTATTTTTAGCCGTGATGAAAAAAAGCAAGATGATATGCGTAAAAAATACCATTCATCTAAACTGAAATTTTATATCGGTGATGTACGTGACTATAATAGTGTTTTAAATGCCACGCGTGGCGTAGATTATATTTATCATGCGGCTGCACTTAAACAAGTACCTTCATGTGAATTCCACCCAATGGAAGCAGTTAAAACTAATGTGCTGGGCACCGAAAATGTTTTAGAGGCGGCTATTCAGAACCGTGTAAAACGTGTGGTATGTTTAAGTACTGACAAAGCAGTTTATCCAATCAATGCTATGGGTATTTCTAAAGCCATGATGGAAAAAGTCATGGTGGCGAAGTCACGTAACTTAGAAGAATTGGAAACGGTAATTTGTGGTACACGTTATGGTAACGTGATGGCTTCACGGGGTTCTGTGATTCCATTATTTGTAGATCAGATGCGTCAAGGTAAACCGCTTACCATTACTGACCCAAACATGACCCGTTTCATGATGACATTAGAAGATGCGGTTGATCTGGTATTGTATGCTTTTGAACATGGCGAAAATGGCGATATCTTTGTTCAAAAAGCTCCAGCAGCAACGATTGAAGTGTTAGCTCAAGCATTAAAAGAATTGCTCAATGTAGAAGATCATCCTGTTTCAATTATGGGCACGCGTCATGGTGAAAAAGCATATGAAGCCTTACTCAGCCGTGAAGAAATGGTGGTAGCTATTGACCAAGGATATTACTTCCGAGTACCGGCAGATCAACGCGACCTGAACTATGAAAAATATGTAGAAGATGGTGATTTAAAAATTACTCAATACGAAGATTATAATTCACATAATACCGAGCGTTTAGATGTTGAAGGTATGAAAAAGTTATTATTAAAACTTGAATTTGTGCGTGCTTTAACTCAAGGTCAATATATAGATCCAGAGGCTTAAACATGAAAATTTTAGTCACAGGTTCCAACGGTTTTATTGCAAAAAACTTAATTCAATTCCTGTCTGAAGAATCAGAAATCGAAGTTTTAAAATTTAACCGAGATTCTAGTTCAGAAGAGTTAGAGCAATCTGTACTTGCTGCGGACTGGATTGTACATTTAGCGGGAATAAACCGCCCTTTAAGTGAGCAAGAGTTTATTGAGGGAAATATTACGCTGACGCAAAAAATTGCAGATATTCTTAAGCGAGCAAAAAAGCAGACTCCTATTATTCTTTCTTCGTCTATTCAGGCGGAGCGTGACAATGTTTATGGGAAGAGTAAATTGGGTGGTGAACAAGCCCTATTGGACCTTCATCAACAGCAAGGCAATCTTGTATATATTTGCCGTTTAGCGAATGTATTTGGTAAGTGGTCACGACCAAACTACAATTCGGCAGTTGCTACATTTTGTTTTAACACTGCGCATGACTTACCGATTCAGATTCATGATGAAAATGCGCTTATTCGTCTAGTCTATGTGGATGACGTTGTAGAGTCATTCTGGAGTATTATTCAAGGTGTACAGAAAGTTGAGCAAATTTTTGCCATCCAGCCTGAATATCAGATTAGTGTGGGTGATTTGGCAAAAACCTTGGCAGGGTTTAAACAGTCCCGTGAGAGCTTAATTACAGATCGAGTTGGTACAGGTTTAACTCGTGCACTTTATTCAACTTACTTAAGCTTTTTAAAGCCTGAACAGTTTGACTATAGCGTACCTAAATATGGCGACCAGCGTGGAGTATTTGTTGAAATGCTGAAAACGCCCGATGCAGGGCAGTTCTCCTACTTTACTGCACATCCGGGGATTACGCGTGGTGGACATTATCATCACACCAAAACAGAAAAATTCTTAGTAATTAAAGGTAAGGCACTATTTAAGTTTAAGCATATCGTGACAGGTGAATTTTATGAGCTTGAAACGCAAGGTGATGAACCAAGAATTGTAGAAACAGTTCCTGGTTGGACACATGATATTACTAACATCGGTAATGATGAGATGATAGTGATGCTATGGGCAAATGAAATTTTTGATCGTAATAAGCCCGATACTTATGCGATGCCAATAACAAATTAAGAGTATAGATTTGTGAAAAAGTTAAAATTAATGACAGTGGTGGGCACACGTCCAGAAATTATCCGTTTGTCTCGCGTAATGGCTGCGTGTGATGAATATTTTGACAATATTATTGTTCATACTGGTCAAAACTATGACTATGAGTTAAATGAAATTTTCTTTACCGATTTGGGTATCCGTAAACCTGACCATTTCTTAAATGCAGCTGGCGCTACTGGTGCAGAAACGATTGGTAATGTCATTATTGCAGTTGATAAAATTTTAGATGAGGTAAAGCCTGAAGCTTTACTTGTTTTAGGTGATACTAACAGCTGTATGGCTGTATTACCTGCAAAACGTCGCAAGATTCCAACTTTCCACATGGAAGCTGGAAACCGTTGTTTTGATATGCGAGTTCCTGAAGAAATTAACCGTCGAATTGTTGATCATACTGCTGATATTAATTTAACTTACAGTACGATTGCTCGCGATTATTTATTAGCGGAAGGCTTGCCAGCTGATTTAGTAATCAAATCGGGTAGTCCAATGTTTGAGGTACTTCATTATTACAAAGCAAAAATTGAAGCTTCTGATGTACTTGAACGCTTAAATTTAAAAGAGCATGAATATTTTATTGTTAGTGCTCACCGTGAAGAGAATATTAACTCAGATCAGAACTTCTTAGATTTGGTAGAGATGTTAAATGCAGTTGCAGAGAAGTATAAGTATCCTGTAATTGTATCTACGCATCCTCGTACGCGTAAACGTATTGAAGAGTTAAAGGTTGAGTTTCATCCTTTAATTCAATTATTAAAGCCACTTGGCTTTAGTGACTACAATAAGTTGCAGCTTTCTGCAAAAGCTGCATTGTCTGATAGTGGGACAATTAATGAAGAATCATCAATCTTAAACTTCCCTGCACTGAATTTACGTCAAGCACATGAACGTCCAGAAGGAATGGAAGAAGCTGCGGTTATGATGGTAGGTCTAAAAGCGGAACGTATTTTACAAGGTTTGGCAATTTTAGAAGGACAATCTAGAGGTGAGCAACGCCTTTTACGTCTAGTTGAAGACTACAGTATGCCGAACGTAAGTGAAAAAGTGGTTCGTATTATTATGAGCTACACAGATTATGTAAATCGAGTAATCTGGAAACAATTTTAAGGTCATAAACTGTGAAAAAAGTGTTGGTTGTTTCAGAGTTTATTGATCCTGATCAAAATTCTACAGGATACTTTTGGTATAAGATTATTCAGAAACTTGCTCAATCCGATGGGGTTGAGCAGTTATCTGTTATAGCGCCTTATTCAGGAGATCGTGAGGAAATACAGAAAAAGTTCTGTAGTAATATAGGCTTCTTATTATTTTTACATGCTTCTTATGATAAAAATAATTTATTAAAGCGATTGCTAGGTCAAGTACAGCAAACTTTTGGTTTTTTAAAGATTTTGTTAAAAAACTTAGCTAAGGATAAGGTTGTTGTTTCTGGAACAAATCCACTTTTTCTACTTGTATTATTAGCCTTTTTAAAAATATTTATTCCATTTAAATGGTATCTCTTAGTCCACGATGTCTTTCCTGAAAATTTAGTTCCTGCAGGAATTTTAAAGAAAAATTCTGTTTTATTTAAAATAATGAATTTTATTTTTAATCGTATCTATTCTAGAGCTGATCATCTGATTGTGATTGGTCGTGATATGAAAAACTTAATGAGACAAAAAACGGGCAGCGATAATATTACAGTAATTCCGAACTGGGTGGATTTCACTGAAATAGAGGTTAAACAGAAACAACAGTCTTCAATTATTAGCTCACTTGATTGGAACGAAAATATAGTTTTTCAATTTTTTGGAAACATGGGGCGTGTTCAAGGAATTTCTAATCTATTAGCCGCAATAAATTTAAGTAAACATCCATCTGCTAAATTCTTATTTATTGGTGGTGGAAATGATGCTCGGTTGGTAAAAGAATTTGCTGAAGACGAGAACAATAAAAATAAAGTTGCTTATATCGGAGAGTTAGCTGCCCAAGAGCGGAGCTTAGGTTTGAGCTCATGTGATATTGCGATTGTTACTTTAGCTGAGGGTATGCTTGGCTTGGGTGTTCCTAGTAAAGCCTATTTTACCATGGCTGCTGATAGACCAATTTTAGCTGTCATGGAAGAAGATGCAGAAGTGGCTAATATGGTTAAAGAACATAATATTGGTTGGGTGTGCCAGCCAAATGATCCCATTAGCTTGGCATCTTTAATTGATGAAATTTGCGAAAATAAGCTAAATATATTGTCTAAATCACCACGTCAAATTTTACAAGATCATTATCATCAAGATAAGTTACTGCAAAATTTTGCTGACATTGTGGAATCGTAATATGAAAAATATTTTAGTTACAGGTTCATCTGGCTTTGTCGGTAAATCTTTGATCCGCGCACTCATTCAGAGTAATAAATATCAAAACATATATGCTTTAAACAGACGACATTTGCATACATTACCTGACATGGTTGAGCAGTTAGTAGCGATTTCTGAAGAAAATGTTTTTTCGACGCCTATTCCTACTGACATTGATGTGATCATACATTTAGCAGGAAGAGCACATATACTCAATGATAATATACAAAACCCTTTAGAGCAGTTTAGAGCGGTAAATGTTGAGGGTACATTACAACTTGCTCGACAAGCATTAGAAAATAATGTTCAGCGGTTTATTTTTATTAGTTCAATTGGTGTAAATGGTGCTGTTACGCAAAAAGCCCCTTTTACCGAAGATTGTCTCCCTCAACCGCATGCAGATTATGCAGTATCTAAATGGGAAGCGGAGCAGGCTTTACAAGAGTTATTCACTGGTTCAGATACCGAGTTGGTGATTATTCGCCCACCCTTAGTTTATGCTGCTCATGCACCAGGTAACTTTGCTCGACTACTTAAATTGGTTGCAACCACTTTACCTTTACCATTTGCAGGCACAAAAAATAAACGTAGCTTTGTTGCACTTGAAAATTTAGTAGATTTTATTCGAACCTGTATTGAACACCCGAATGCTACCAATCAAACGTTTTTAGTGGCAGATCAAATAAGTATTTCTACACGCGAGTTGGTGCAGTACTTAAAGCAGGGCATGGGAAAACCTGCACGCTTTATTTATATTCCGCAGCCTTTAATGAAATTAGGTGCAGCATGTATAGGTAAATCCAAACTCTATGAACAGTTGTTTGAATCACTAGAAGTCGATACGACCAAAGCTCAAAATCTACTGGGTTGGACAGCACCATTGAGTACCCAGCATGCGATGCTGCAAGCGGGTCTAAACTATTTAAAAATGAAAGAGTAATTTACGCATGTCAATTTTTGCACTGAGCATCGTATTTTTTATACTGACATTGCTATTTACAGGCTATATGCGGCATTACGCCCTCAAAAAAAATATCATAGATAACCCCAATGAACGTAGTTCCCATAGTGTGCCCACACCACGCGGTGGCGGTGTGGCGGTGGTGTGTAGCTACTTATTGGCACTGGCAGTGTTGATCTATAGCCAACAATTGATTCTACATATCGGTTTAACCCTGATGGCAGCAGGCTTTGTCATTGCCTTGTTGGGTTTTTTAGATGACCATGGTCATATTAATGCGATGATACGCTTGGCAATTCACTTTTTAGTTGCTATAGGCGTGGTCTTTAGCTTAGGTGGCTTTAGTGAAATTATCATTTTTAATGGACTGCAACTCGGTTTTATTGCCAATATCATAGCTGTGCTCTTTTTAGTGTGGTTACTGAATCTATATAACTTTATGGATGGGATTAACGGCATAGCCAGTGTCGAAGCAATCACCACTGTAGTCAGTATGACAATTTTGTATTATGTGCTAAATAACACCTTAAACTCAGACATTCTATGGTTATTGTCAGCCTGTGTATTTGGCTTTTTGCTGTGGAACTTTCCCAAAGCCAAAATTTTTATGGGCGACGCCTGTAGCGGATTCCTCGGGCTCATTTTGGGTATTTTGGCGCTCATCGCTCTAAAAGAAAATTTAGCCCTATTTTGCGCATGGATTATTTGCTTAGGTGTATTTGTGGTCGATGCGACTTATACCCTCATAAAACGTATGTTAAGTGGTTATAAAATGTATGACGCACATCGAAGCCATAGCTATCAAATATTATCGCGCAAATGGGGAAGTCATACCCCTGTGACTTTAGCAGTTGCCGCCATAAACCTATTGTGGTTGTTGCCTATCGCTTATCTTACGGCTTCCCAATCCTTTGCTTATCCAGAGCTAGCGGTATCGATTGCATATTTACCCTTGATTTGGTTTGCAGTTCAACTCAAAGCAGGAAATGCTGATGCCTAAAAAAGATTTATTGATTTTAGGTGCAGGTGGGTTTGGGCAATCTATTGCTGAACTTGCCATGCTTTTAAACCAGTGGGGCACGATCTCATTTGTTGATGACCGCTGGCCAAATCAAACACAAGTGGGTCATCACTCCATTATTGCAAATATTCAAAATCTAAGTTCATTCGATCTGCAAAATTATGAGGCAATTATTGCCATTGGAAATAATCAAATACGACAAAAATGGCATCAACTATTACTTGATTTTGATGTATCTTTGACATCTATTATACATCCTCAGGCTATAATTGCTCCTTCTGCCAAAATTGGTAGTAATGTTATCATTATGGCAGGCTGCATAGTTGGAACCAATTCTGTTATTCAAGATGGAGTCATTTTGAATATAGGTGTGTTGCTAGATCACGATGTTATAATTGAGTCGTTTTCGCATTTGAGTGTTGGTGTGAAAGTTGCGGGCGGTAATATTGTTAGTTCGCATTCTTTCTTTGAAGTAGGCCGTTTTATAGCGCATAAATCTTAATAATAATAGTTTTAGAATTAAGATGTGATTTGTTGAATATTATGAAATCCATTGTTATCCCTTTAGTACAGTCTTCACGTACCTCCAAATTAGCTTTTCTAGTTATTTTAGACTTTTGTATTTTTCCCATATTGATTTGGCTATGTTATGCACTTCGACAGTTTGATTTAGGTGCAGACGTTGTTCCAAACATCCCCTTTGGCTCACTTTGGGTGAGTGCAATAGCTGTTATTTCGTTGCTCATTTGTGGTGTCTATCGCTTCATCGTTCGCACATTTGATGAGGCGTTTTTTACCCGCGTAGCCATTGCAACAGGGTTAACCGTTCTTGGACTTTTTGGGCTGGCATATTGCACAGAGGCTTTTATTCCGACATCGATTCCTTTGATGTTTGGTTTCTTCATGTTTTCCTGGGTTTGGTTTAGCCGTGGTGCTATTCGATTTATTGTGCGGGCATGTTTGCAAACTGATATTCCAAAAAGAAAAATCGTGATTTATGGGGCCGGATATGCAGGCCAACAAATTGCGGCAATGTTGAATCGTTCAGATGGACATTTTCCTTTATTTTTTATTGATGATGAACAGTCGTTATCAGGGCAAATTATTGGTGGTTTAAAAGTTTATAATGCTGAACATGCGCTTAAACGTCTGGAAAGAGAAACAGTTGATGAAATTCTCATTGCTTTACCATCTGTAGGGCGTACGCGCAAAAGTGAAATAGTTCAATTTCTTGAACCTGCACATATTAAAATTACAGAAATCCCCGGGCTTACAAAGCTTGTAGATGGCGACATTAAAGTCTCAGACATCCGAGAAGTAGACATTATTGATTTACTTGGGCGTGATCCTGTTCCGCCGATTCCTGAATTATTGGCCAAAAATATTCAACATAAAGTAGTGATGGTCACAGGGGCAGGTGGTTCTATTGGTTCAGAACTTTGTCGACAAATTATTAAGAACAATCCGCAGAAATTGGTTATTTATGAGCTTAGTGAATTTGCACTGTATAGTATTGATAAAGAATTACGTCTTAATTCACAAGTAGAAATTATTCCGATTTTAGGAACAGTCCTCGACGAAGCTAAACTTGAGCGTGTAATTGAGCAGTATAGTGTACAGACTGTATACCATGCAGCGGCTTATAAGCATGTTCCATTGGTCGAGTGTAATCCAATTGCAGGACTAAAAAATAACTCTATTGGTACAGCCTTTAGTGTGAATGCTGCGATTAAAAAAGGTGTAGAGACTTTTGTACTGATTTCAACAGACAAGGCTGTTCGTCCGACCAATGTAATGGGAGCGTCTAAGCGAATGGCTGAGCTTTACTGTCAAGCGATGGCAGAAGCGCAGCAGCAAACTCAAATTAGTATTGTCCGTTTTGGGAATGTATTAGGTTCTTCAGGCTCCGTTGTTCCTCTGTTCAAGCAGCAGATAGCAAAAGGTGGCCCAATTACAGTGACTCACCCTGACGTGACGCGTTATTTTATGACGATTCCTGAAGCATCACAGTTAGTCATTCAGGCTGGTGCTTTGGGTACGGGGGGGGATGTTTTCTTGTTGGATATGGGTGAGCCTGTTCGTATTCAAGATTTGGCCCGTCAGATGATTGCACTCAGTGGTTTGAAAGTTCGTGAAGAAGGCGCAGATATTGGTGATATTGCGATTGAGTATGCTGGACTCCGTCCAGGCGAAAAGTTGTATGAAGAGTTGCTAATTGATCATGAAGATACACAGTTAACTGAACATAGTCGGATTTTACGTTCTTTTGAAAAGCATTTTTCTTTAGATGAATTATTGCCGATTTTCGAACGCATTTATGGCTTAACTGCAATTGATCAAGATATTGACTGGGCATTATCTCAGTTAGAACATTATGTTGATGGCTATCACCGAAGTCGAGAAGTTAAGGTAAACTAAGCTTTAATGATTTAATTAACGCAAATGTCTGGATCTGTGATGACAATTAAAAAAGCCATTCTTCCTGTTGCGGGTCTTGGCACCCGTTTTTTACCTGCAAGTAAGTCCATTCCGAAAGAGATGGTGACAGTCGTTGACCGCCCAGCGATTGAGTACGTTGTGAAAGAAGCTGTCGCGGCGGGTATTGAGCAGATCATTTTAGTCACGCATTCATCTAAAGCATCAATTGAGAATTATTTTGATCGTAACTTTGAATTAGAGACGACACTTGAGCAAAAGCAAAAATTTGATTTACTCAAAGAGATTAAGAATATTTTACCTGAATATGTCAGCGTAGTAAGTGTGCGTCAGCCACAACCCTTAGGACTTGGACACGCAGTTTTATGTGCAAAGTCGATTGTGGGGAACGATGATTTTGCTGTGCTATTACCTGATGTTCTAGTTAAAGATGCTGATCTAACTAATGATTTGAGCTTAATGATTCAGCGTTTCAATGAAACACATGCTTCACAAATTATGGTTGAAGCGGTGCCTGACCATTTGGTTGATCAGTATGGTATTGTTGATGTAGCTTCTGTACCCAATGAAGGTCAAAGTATAGTGATGCAAGGTATTGTTGAAAAACCAGCAGTGGGTTCAGCACCGTCTAATTTATCCGTGGTCGGACGCTATATTTTGCCCGCTGAGATTATGCAACTTTTGGAACAAACACCGAAAGGTGCAGGTAACGAAATTCAATTAACCGATGCAATTGCCATGCTACAACAGACCAATACGGTTGAAGCCTATCGTATGAAAGGTCAAACTTTTGATTGTGGTAGTAAACTGGGTTATTTAAAAGCCGTTCTACATTATGGGGTTGATCACCCGACTTTGGGTGAGGCATTTAAAGCGCTTATCCAAGAGCTTTAATGATCAGCGGGAAACTCTTATGAAAGTTGCAGTATTTGGACAAACCCTGTATTCAGGTGTTATGGCGGCATTGCTAGCTGAATGTGGACATCAGGTCTTTTGGTGCGATATCTTAAAAAGGTCGGCTTCAGAGCAAGCCTATACCCAAGATGATGCTGTGATCAATCTACTCCATAAGCAAGAAAAAAGTGGATTTCTGCAATACTGCAATTTTAATGCGATTCCTCTCGATATCGATGCTTACTTTTTTAGTCTGAGTCCGACAGAAGAATCACAAGGCATTGAAATTTTAAAAGAACTCAAACAGCGGCCTATTATTCATCCTAAATTGATGATCAATGCCTCGACTTTAGGGTTACATGGCACTGAAAAATTTGAAAAAATATTATCGGACGATGATTGGGTATATTTGCCTGACGTAATCCAAGAAGGTAATGCTTTACAAAGCCTAGTGCAGGCAAAACAACTGACAGTGGGCTGTTCAAGTGAAACGAGTCAAATTAAAATTCGAGAGTTACTTCGCCCATTATTTCCAAGAGAACAACAATATTTGTTTATGCCCGTTTTAGATGCCGAGTTTACTAAACTTAGTGTTTCAGGCATGTTGGCAACCCGCATCAGTTATATTAACGATTTAGCTGTGGTGGCTGAAAAGCTAGGTATCGATATTGAGTATGTACGTCAAGGCTTGGCGGCGGATAGTCGAATTGGTGCTTCCTATCTCTATCCGGGAGCTGGCTTTGGCGGTGAAAACTTCTCTCATGATGTCTTAACATTGGCAAATACTGTTTCAGGTACTGGAGCGAAGAGCCAGTTATTGGCACAAGTTTGGGATATCAATGAGCAGCAAAAAGAAATTCTATTTCGTAAATTATGGAATTATTATCATGGGGACTTAGCGGGTAAGGTTGTTGCGATTTGGGGTGCATCATTTAAAGAAAACACGTCTCGCATTCAGCAATCTCCAATTCATGCCATGTTAAAAGCGCTTTGGGCACAAAATATGGTGGTCAAATTGCATGATCCTCAGGCATTGGCCGAAATTGAAAAACATTATGGGCATCGAGAAGATTTGATTTACTGTACCGATCAATATGAGGCCGTTGAGGGAGCACATGCTTTGTGCTTATTAACCGCTTGGAAGCAGTACTGGAGTCCTAATTACCCAGAATTACTCAAAAAAATGCAGCACCCACTGATTCTAGATGGTCGAAATATTTATGATCCATGCTATGTCAAAGCCCAAGGCTTTGCCTATCAGGGAGTAGGGCGATGAAGAATCAAAATAAACCGTATCCCGTCGAAGATATTAATACAGCCATTGCCCGACTGCAGGGCTTGAAAGCTCATTTTGAACAGCATCATCTGAATGATCTTTTTGCAGATGATTCGACGCGTTTTGAGCAGCTCTCTGTCGTATTAGAGCCGATTATTTTTGATTTTAGTAAACATCGTATTGACCGAAGTGTAGTTGATTCTTTAGTACAGTGGGCGCAAACACGAGATTTAACCAACTGGATTAAAAACTTATTCTCAAGTACAGCAATTAACTATACTGAACAGCGCTCAGCCATGCATTGGGCTTTACGTTTACCAAAATGTGATCAACAGCATCAGGCTATTGCTGATCAGGTTCATGAACAATTGCAAAAAATGTATGGATTGGTCAACAAAATTCACGAGGGCCAATACCGTGGCGCGACTGGTGAAGTGATTCAAGATGTAGTCAATATTGGTGTGGGGGGGTCTGACTTAGGGCCGCTGATGGTCAGCCATGCTTTATCTGATTTTAAAAAATCGACACAAAAGCCTTTAAATCTGCATTTTGTTTCAACAATAGATGGAAGTCAGCTTTCAGAACTCCTGCATAAGCTTCGTCCAGAAACCACATTATTTATTATCTCGTCAAAGTCATTTGGTACGATTGATACACTCTCCAATGCTCAAACGGTACGTCAGTGGCTTGAAAAAGCATTGGGTCAAGAGGCCCAAACCTTAAAGCATCATTTTATTGGCGTATCGACCAAGCCTGAAAAAATGACTGCTTGGGGGATCGCGCCAGAGAATCAATTTTTATTGTGGGATTGGGTGGGTGGTCGTTATTCTTTATGGTCGTGTATTGGACTTCCAATTGCTTTAACTATTGGAGTGAATGGATTCAAGCAGTTTTTAGCGGGTGCTTATGCCATTGACCAGCATTTTCAAAATGCCCCTTTTGAGCAGAATATTCCTGTCTTGATGGGGCTTTTAGGGGCTTGGAATAATAATTTCTTAGACATTCAAACCCATGCTGTTTTACCGTATGACGGTCGCCTCAAGTACTTTGCATCCTATCTACAGCAACTTGAGATGGAATCGAATGGTAAGTCGATCCAACGCAATGGTGAAAAAGTTGAATGGGATACTTGTCCGATTGTATGGGGCGAGGTGGGACCGAATGCACAGCATGCATTTTATCAACTGTTGCATCAAGGGACACATTCGGTGAGTTGTGACTTCATTGCACCAATACAACGTTATAACGCAAATCAGTTTACCTATGTGGATAATGCTGAGGCATTAATTGAACAACATCATTTGGCACTTTCAAATTGTTTAGCACAGTCACGTTTATTGGCATTTGGAAATCAAGCGCTAGATCAGAGCGAATTAGCCTCTTTGCCTGAATATAAAAAATATGAGGGTAACCAGCCAAGTACAACAATTTTAATGCAAGAGCTTAATCCTTATAGCTTAGGTATGCTCATCGCGATGTATGAACATAAAGTATTTGTACAATCCGTACTTTGGAATATTAACCCTTTCGATCAATGGGGTGTTGAAAAAGGCAAGGAAATTGCCAACCAGTTGCTGCCTATTTTAAATGGTCATCAACAAGATTTATCTGCATTAGATGTTTCGACTCAGGGTTTATTAAAAATCTTATTAGGAAAAATAGATGGCTAATATTTTAGTGACTGGTGGGGCGGGTTATATCGGTTCACATACCTGTGTTGAACTCCTTGAAGCTGGACATGATGTGATTGTGCTCGATAACCTTTCTAATAGCTCGGAAGAGCCGTTAGAACGCGTTCAAGAGTTAACTGGAAAAACGCTTAAGTTTATTCCGGGCGATATTCGTAATCAAAGTGATTTAGATCAAGCTTTTTCTTCCAATCACATTGATGCAGTGATTCATTTTGCAGGGTTAAAAGCAGTAGGTGAAAGCCAGCAAATACCACTAACTTATTTTGATCATAATATTTCAGGATCAATACAATTAGTGCAAGCAATGGAGCGTGCACACGTTTTTAACTTGGTGTTTAGTTCATCTGCAACTGTTTATGGAGAAGAAAACTCACCGCCATATCAAGAAAATATGGTTTTGGGGATGCCAAACAACAATTACGGCTATACCAAATTGATTGTAGAACAGTTATTAGAAAAACTGTCGAAGGCAAATGATGATTGGTCAATTGCCTTGTTGCGCTATTTTAATCCTGTGGGTGCACATAAAAGCGCTCAAATTGGTGAAGATCCTCAAGGAATTCCAAACAATTTAATGCCTTATTTGACACAGGTTGCAGTGGGGTGCAGAGAAAAACTGTCTATTTTTGGACAAGATTACCCAACTGATGATGGAACCTGTGAAAGAGACTTTATTCATGTGGTTGATTTGGCAAAGGCGCATGTTTTAGCTGTTGAGAATAGACTGAAGCATAAAGGTTGTCGTGCGTGGAATATTGGGACAGGCATTCCAATTTCAGTATTAAAAATTAAAGAGACTTTTGAAAAAGTGAATGGCGTTATCGTTAATTCCGAGTTTGTTGAGCGAAGAGCTGGTGATTTAGCATGCTTCTATGCAGATGCTTCAAGAGCCAATCGAGAATTAAACTGGACACCCGAATTGACATTAGAAGATATGTTAGCAGACAGTTGGAATTGGCAAAAGCAGAATCCCACAGGCTACAAAGCATAATTTTCTATAAGATTTTTCCGCACAATAAAATAGGCACTTAAGGTGCCTATTTTTATATTTAAAACCGAGCAATTAATTTTGAATCAACCGAGTCAATTCATCAATATAGTCTTGCATCGGCTTTGGATGTTGGTCTAAACGAGTTTCAATATTTAAACGTAATAGGGGCTCTGTGTTTGAAGCACGTACGTTAAAGCGCCAAGCACCAAAATCTAAACTTACGCCATCTGTGTGGTCAATACTTGGATTTTGATTTGCGAAATGGTCAAAAAGCTTTTGAATCATGGCTTGAGTATCTGCGACTTTAAAATTGATTTCCCCAGAGCAAGGGAATTTAGTGATCATCTCTTCAACCAATGAGGACAATGATTGTCCAGTTTCAGACAGTACGGAAACAACCAACAACCATGGAATCATTCCACTATCGCAATAAGAAAAATCGCGGAAATAATGGTGTGCAGACATTTCGCCGCCATAAACGGCGTTGTGCTCACGCATGGTGTCTTTAATAAAGGAATGCCCTGATTTCGACTGAACAGGGATGCCTTGATATTTCTCTACAACATCAAAAGTATTCCAAATCAGACGTGGGTCATGGACAATTTTTTCGCCTGATTGTTTCAGTAAGAAGGCTTGTGCTAAAAGCCCGACAATATAATAACCTTCAATGAATTGGCCTTTTTCATCAAACAGGAAACAGCGGTCGAAGTCACCATCCCATGCAATACCCATATCTGCGTGATGTTCAAGTACAGCATCGCGTGTGCTATCACGATTTTCAACTAAAATTGGGTTGGGAATGCCATTGGGGAAATGACCATCGGCTTCATGGTGAATTTTAATAAATTCAACAGGGATATTTAGGGCTTTAAATTTTTCTTCGATCGCATCAATGACATGACCTGCGGCACCATTTCCTGCATTTACGACCAATTTTAATGGGCGGATTTTTGCAGGATTAATATACCCCATAAGGTGTTCAATAAACTCAGGCAGAATATTATAAGGTGTGGTTGAGCCTTTTTGTGTGACTTCTGTAAATGCCTCCGATTCTGCTAAGGCTTGGATTTCTGCCAGACCACTATCTGCACCAATAGGGCGTGCTTGTTCTCGAACCAATTTCATCCCATTGTAATCCATGGGGTTATGGCTCGCCGTAATCTCAATACCGCCTTGAACATCGAGATGAAATGCGCCAAAGTAAACCTCTTCTGTACCTGTCATACCAAGATCAAGGACATCCACCCCAGCATCATTTAAGCCCTGAATAGTGGCTTGTTTGAGACTTTCACTGGTCAGACGGATATCGCAACCGATAACCACAGTTTTGGGTTGATAAATTTGCCCATATGCACGGCCAATTTTATAAGCAATTTCTTCATTTAGCTCTGTCCCGAGCTTGCCACGAATATCATAGGCTTTAAAGCAGGTAAGTTGCGACATATGCAATTCTCTATTTAGATAAAGAATAAAGGCTGGATACCCAGCCTTTATTTAAATAATTATTCTACAGTGACCGATTTAGCGAGGTTTCGAGGTTGGTCGACATCCGTGCCACGAAGGACTGCAACATGATAAGACAGCAGTTGTACAGGTACGCTATAAACAATGGGAGCCAATATTGGGCTAATGCTTGGTACATAAACCACATGCTGACGGTCTTTGGCTTTAATGCCACTATTTTCATCGGCAAAGACAAAGAGCTCACCACCACGAGCTTGAACCTCTTCCATATTCGATTTGAGTTTATCGAGCATATCATCTTTCGGTGCGAGAATGACCACAGGCATGTCATTGTCGACTAAAGCGAGCGGACCATGTTTAAGTTCACCTGCGGCATAGCCTTCAGCATGGATATATGAAATCTCTTTGAGTTTCAATGCCCCTTCAAGTGCGATCGGGAAATTCGTGCCACGACCTAAGAATAAGCAGTGCTGCTTCTCTACGAAAAGTTCAGATAAACGTAAAATTTCAGGGTCATTACGTAAGGTATCTAAAATTACTTTAGGGGTATGCCAAAGTTCAGCCGTAATCTCAGCCACATGCTGTACAGAAATGCTCTTCTTAACTGTACCGATTTTTAGGACTAATAACATCAGTGCTGCAAGCTGCGTGGTAAACGCCTTGGTTGATGCTACACCAATTTCAGGACCCGCCAGTGTAAGCAAACTATGATTGGTCTCACGTACCATAGACGATGTTGCGACATTACAAATAGTCATGGTGGTGATGTCAGTACCTTTTGCTGCAGCACGCTTTTGGGTATCACGCAGTGCGGCTAAAGTATCAGCGGTTTCACCAGATTGTGAAATGCAGACATAAAGTGTGTGATTGACAATGACAGGGCTGCGATAGCGGAATTCGCTCGCAATTTCTACTTGGCACGGTAAATCAATCAGTTGTTCAAACCAATATTTGGCAATCATCCCTGCATGGTAGCTTGTCCCGCAGGCAATGATTTGGATTTGCTGAATTTTTTGGAAATCAGCAACTGCATTGGCAAGAAAGTCTTCACGCAGTGCATTGCCATCTAGGGCTTGAGAAATGGTTTGTTGAATTGCTTCAGGTTGCTCATAAATTTCTTTGAGCATGTAGTGCTTATATTCACCTTTAGATGCATTGCTGACCGCAGCATCTAATTCTTTAATTGGGCGCTCGACCCGTTGACCAGCGACAAAAACTTCAATGCTATTGCGGGTTAAACGAGCAATATCACCTTCTTCAAGGTAAATAAAACGATTGGTAATAGGCAGTAAAGCCAATTGATCTGAACTAATAAAGTTTTCACCAATGCCGACCCCAATCACCAAAGGTGAACCTTCACGCACGGTAATCAGTTCATCGGGATGGTCGGTATGTACGATACCTAGTGCATAAGCCCCTTTAAGTTGAGGCACGACTTGTTGCACAGCTTCCAGTAAGCTTGGAGTTGAATTTAAGGCATCCTTCACCAAGTGAGCGACCACTTCGGTATCGGTCTGTGAGGTAAATACATAGCCTAAAGCTTCAAGATCATCTTTAAGTTCTTGATAGTTTTCAATAATACCGTTATGAACTACAGCAACATCGCCAGAAATGTGCGGATGGGCATTATCTTCAGTGGGTTTGCCATGGGTTGCCCAACGTGTATGCGCAATACCCAGAGAACCTAGAATACCTGATTGATTAACAGCTTCTTCTAGATTGGATACTTTACCGACACGTCTTTCGCGTAAAACTTGACCTTGATTGACCAGCGCTAAACCCGCAGAGTCATAGCCGCGATATTCAAGGCGCTTTAAACCTTCAATTAAAATATTGGTAATACTACGTTCTGCAACGCCACCGACAATACCGCACATAATCTAATCCTCTTATTTCTTCATCTTTTGTGGACGTTGATAGTTTTCTTTTTCAACTTGCTTAGAGCGTTCTACCGCTAAACTATTCTCTGCAACATCACGGGTAATGGTTGAACCTGCGCCGACGGTTGCGCCGTTGCCAATCGTGACAGGTGCAACCAATGAGCTGTTGGAACCAATAAATGCAGCATCACCAATGATGGTTTTAAATTTATTTGCACCATCATAATTACAGGTAATAGTCCCAGCACCAATGTTCGAGCCTGCACCAATTTCAGCATCACCTAAATAGGTAAAGTGGTTGGCTTTTGAACCGAAGCCAACGCTGGTGTTTTTAACTTCAACGAAGTTACCAATATGCACTTCAGCAGCCAGTTTTGCACCTGGACGTAAACGAGCAAAAGGACCAATCTGCGCATCTTCACCGACCATAGCATTATCAAAGAGGCTATACGGCTGAACTTTTGTACCTGCCGCGATCTTGGTATTTTTAATGATACAACCTGCACCAATTTCTACATGGTCGCCGAATTCACATTCGCCTTCAATAATCACATTGATATCGATGCGCACATCTTGTCCAACGACTAAGTTACCACGAAGGTCAAAGCGACTAGGATCAATTAAATGCACACCTTGCTGCATGAGCTTTTTGGCTTGATCTATTTGGAATTGACGCTCTAATGCGGCGAGCTGAACACGATCATTCACTCCTTCAACTTCGAAGGCTTGTTCAGGCTCAACTGATGCGACTTGCATCCCATCGGCTAAGGCCATTGCTACAATATCAGTCAGGTAATATTCACCTTGCGCATTATTATTGCTGAGTTTAGGTAACCACTCATGCAATTTGGCATTGCTGACACAGTAAATACCTGTATTAATTTCTTTAATCTGGTGCTGCTCTGTGGTCGCATCCTTATGTTCAACAATCGCCTGAATCTGACCATTCTCACGCACAATACGCCCATAACCTGTTGCATCGGCTAAAGTTAAAGTCACTAGACCAATGCCTGTCTCGGCAGTTGCATTGAGTAATTTTTGTAGCGTGTTTTGAGAGATGCAAGGTACATCACCTGATAAAATCAGTGAGCTGCCTTCCTGCGGAAGGACTGGGAGTGTCATTTGCACTGCATGACCTGTTCCGAGTTGCTCAGCTTGTTCCACCCATTCAATCTTTTCATGAGTAAACGTTTCTTGAACTCGTGCACCGCCGTGCCCATAAATGGTAATAATATTGGCTGCATTTAATTTTTTTGCAGTGTCGATGACATGACCAAGTAAAGGACGTCCTGCAAGTGGTTGTAGTACTTTGGGTAAAGAAGAACGCATACGTGTTCCTTTACCTGCAGCAAGAATAATAACAGTCGTTGACATGTTCTAATCCTAAAAATGGCCTAAGCCACAGTGAAATAAAAATAAATCCAAATACAAAGTGCAGCCCATAGTCCTGCAATTAGGTCGTCGAGCATAATGCCAAAACCACCTTCGACTTTTTGGTCAATGACACGAATTGGCCACGGTTTCCACACATCAAAAAGACGAAATAAAATAAAACCCAGCAACAGCCACAGCCAATTCATTTGCCCTAAATACAGGACAGGCAAAAAGGTGATGGACTGGCCAGCAAACTCATCCCATACGATACGTCCATCATCATGTACGCCCATCATTTTGGCAGTATGCCCACAGATATAAATGCCAATCAGAGACATGAGGATGATGGCAATAATGGTGTTCGATAAGCCAATTGCAAGCCAAATCGGAACGAACAGCAGCGCGAAGGCAGAACCAAACGTTCCTGGTGCTTTGGGTGCTAGCCCTGAGCCAAACCCTACACCACAGAATACGATGAAACGGTCATACCAAGACATCTGACGAAAGAGGATAGGGGGCTTATGCAAAGTGTTGATATCCATTAAATTGCAAGGAATGGTCTAAGCCATTTTGTTGAAAACGCAGACCACTTTCGGCATCAATTTTTCCAATGACACTGATGCTGCTATGGTTTTGTTGTTGCAAAAGTTTTTCATAATTCTGCGGACTTATTGTAAAGCATAATTCATAGTCATCGCCACCCGCCAAAGCATATTGCCATTGTTGTTCTCGTGTTAAATCTTGTAGCGTGGTATTGATTGGCAGTTGATCAAGTTGTAGGGTCGCGCCCACATGGGATGCTTTTAAGATATGACCGAGATCTTGTGCTAAGCCATCCGACACATCAATCATACTGTGCGCTAAGCCTTTAAGTGCTTGCCCCAGTTCACAGCGTGGTGTGGGGTAGTCCAAACGTTGTTGGAGAGAGTGGCCTAAGTGTTGCAGTGCGAAGGCGGCATCACCAACCGTACCACTGACACAAATCAAATCACCCACTTGAGCGGCAGAGCGAGTAACGGCTTGACCGATATCGACCCAGCCCAGTGCAGTCACGGAAATGGTGAGATGTGGGCTTTGGGTGGTGTCTCCACCAATTAAACTCACACCAAATTGATCACAGCAATCATATAAACCCTGACTAAAACCTTTGAGCCAGTCATGATCAATTTGGGGTAAGCTCAAGGCCAATAAAATACTCTGAGGTTTCGCACCCATTGCGGCGATATCAGATAAATTGACCGCGACAGATTTCCAGCCAATCGCATGTGGGCTGGTATCAAGTGGGAAGTGACGTCCGGCAACCAAGGTATCGGCACAAATGACCAATTGTTGCTGCGGTGGTGGGGTGAGCAAGGCTGAGTCGTCACCGACGCCTAAATCGACAGAATGAGGGCTCTTACGATTAAAATAGGTATCAATGATCGAAAACTCAGCCATACAACAAATCTACTACTGTGAGTTCGCTTGTTGCTTTTCTGCTGCACGTAAAGTTGTTGCTAAACGATCTAATACACCATTGATGTATTTATGGCTGTCTGCACCGCCAAAATGTTTAGCAAGCTCGATCGCTTCGTCTAAAACCACACGATATGGAATTTCAAGGTGTTCCTTGAGTTCATATGCGCCTAAACGAAGGGTCGCAAGTTCAACGCCATCAAGCGCAGAAACTTCGCGATCAAGCACAGGGATTAAGAGCGCATCCAATGCTTCATGATTGGCAACCACTTGGGTTAACAATTCATGATAATAGCTCAGATCCACTTTGTGCATGGCATTTTCCACACGCGTACGTGCTTCAATCTCATGGACTGGATTGTGGCTCATTTGCCATTCGTAAATTCCTTGTACAGCAAAGCGACGTGCTTTACGTTTTGCTGCATAAGTTGCTTGCAATGTTTGCGACATAGCGTTAAATAGCCTTTAACAAGTTAACCATTTCAATTGCAGTAAGAGCAGCTTCGCCGCCTTTATTACCTGCTTTTGTACCCGAGCGTTCAATCGCTTGTTCAATACTATCCGTAGTCAATACACCATTAATCACTGGAAGACCAGATTCTAGGCCAACCACGCCTAAACCTTTGGCACATTCACCTGCAACAAAGTCGAAGTGCGGTGTGCTACCACGAATCACAGCACCCAGTGCAATGATGGCATCGAAGCGTTCAGACGCCACTAATTTTTTAGCCACGACAGGAAGTTCCCACGCGCCTGGTGCATGAACAACAGTGATATTATCCTCTGATACACCATGACGTTTCAATGTATCAATTGCACCTTCTAATAGATGTTCGACAACAAAACTATTAAAACGACCCACTAAAATCGCATAACGGCCTTCGCTAGCGAGATGTAACATACCTTCAATACGGCGAATTGCCATAGCAACCTCGATGATTTTTTAAGTTGTTTGATGTGCGGTGATATATTCCACCACTTCTAAATTAAACCCAGAGAGTGCATTAAAGCGTAAAGGTGAGCTCAAAAGCTTCATCTTTTCTACGCCTAAATCACGTAAAATTTGTGCGCCTACCCCAATGGTTTGGTACTGCTGAGATAAAGCAGCATTGGATTTGGTTGGTTTTGGTGTTGTAAGGCTGTCTAGCGCTGGACCTAAGTCTTGTAAATGACGCTGACCAATCCAGACTAAAACACCACGATCGCTGCCTGCGATCTCTTGCAGGGCCTTGTCGAGATTCCATGCTGGCTCACCGTCTTTTTTGTTGAGCTTGAGCAGGTCACGAACAGGGTTGAAACCATGGACACGAACGGTGGTTACCCCTTCTTTCGGTTCACCTTTCACCAAAGCCAAGTGTATATCTGGATTACCTAATTCGCGGTAACGATATAAGTCAAACGTCCCATATTCGGTATCAATGCTTTGCTGATCAATACGTTCAACGGTTTGTTCATTGGTCATACGGTAGTGAATCAGATCCGCGATGGTGCCAATTTTTAAACCATGCTTTTCAGCAAAAATTTCAAGATCGGAACGGCGCGCCATCGTGCCATCTTCATTGATGATTTCACAGATGACCGATGCAGGCTCTAGACCCGCTAGGCGAGATAAATCACAACCTGCTTCGGTATGACCTGCGCGGTGTAGAACGCCGCCAGGCTGTGCCATCAATGGGAAAATATGTCCTGGTTGAACGATATCTGATGGTTTTGCATGTGCCGCTACTGCCGTTTGAATGGTATGCGCACGTTCTGCAGGTGAAATCCCTGTAGAAATACCTTCTGCCGCTTCAATTGAAAGCGTGAAGTTGGTGCCATGTTGTGCGCCATTGGCATCGACCATCAATGGTAGATTCAGTTGTTTACAGCGATCACGGCTGAGCGTTAAGCACACCAAACCACGTGCGTGGGTGATCATAAAGTTGATGTCTTCTGCGCGAACATGGGTCGCTGCGATAACTAAATCACCTTCATTTTCACGATCTTCGTCATCCATCAGGATGACCATTTTACCTGCACGGATATCTGCAACTAGCTCTTCAACGGTATTGAGCGGCATCAACCTTCACCTTCATCGTTGTCGCCATGGACGACATATCATTTGTTTTCATTGGCACATAGTTTAAGCTTTTTTCAGGCTTTTGCCTATGTGCGAATCATTTCCTTGAGTCGTCCATTGTTATACACAGTCAGTCCCAGCTTGAAAAGATGCCTTTATTTTAAAAAGCTGAAATGTGCTTAGTCTTTAAGCGATTGAAAAGCATAAAAAAGAACAATCTTATCGAAAATAAGTCAATCGGCGTAGTAAATAAGAGGTCTAGACAAATGTTGTGCTATGGGCGGCGTGTGGTTGAGCGTTAGAGTACCTTCTTTTTTGAATTTGACCATCAGGTTCAGTTTTAGCAGGGTACTGCAACTAATGAATCAGACCGGGGTGGATATTTGCGTTCACTCATCGGGTGGAGGATGAGTCAAAAAATATTGAATATGCTGTGGTGAATAATCAGACGATTCGTCATCTATTTTTGATTTGTACTATAATTCTTCTTTTTTAATCCTCTGGATTATTTCTCCTGTGATGTCCTTACTTGCTCAATATTTTGCACAGCAACAATTTTGCGTATTGATTGAATACTTAAGCTCGCACCAAGCCCAGTGGCCTGTGAAAACTCAATTTGCAGGTTTTCCTGCGGCTATGACTCTGGCTGATCGGGTGCATGCGGATGATGATGAAGCGCCTTTGCAAGTCGCCAAACAGTATCCACAAGAGATTGAAAAAGTCATTCACTTTTCGGGGAAGGCACGGGATATACAAGACTTTGAGCAGTTTTTGCAAGATGCAAAGACACAGGGTCAAAAGAACCTGTTGCTCTTAACTGGCGATAAATTAAAACAGCACCACCATAGCCACGACCTAGCGCCACGGACACGTTATTTGGAGTCCGTGAATGCTGTCATGGAAGCCAAGCGACAAGGCGGTTTTCATATTGGTGTGGCGTTTAATCCATTTAAATATGCGGAAGCGGAAAAAGAGGCACAATATTTAAAACTGCATAAAAAAATGAAAGCAGGGGCCGATTATGTGATTACCCAATTGGGCTATGACATGACTGCTTTACAAGATGCACATGCATTTTTAGCGCAGCATCAGTATGCTCAGAAAATTTTAGCCTGCGTCATGCCACTGACCTTGGCACGGGCCAAGTTTATGCTGAAACATAAAGTGGCCGGCATTGTGATCACCCCGCATATGTTGCAGGTATTGCAACAGGAAAAAGAACAGAGTTTAAGTGATCACGTTTATATGCGCTGCGCATTACAGATTCTCATGTGTCGACATTTGGGTTTTGCGGGGGTGCATTTATCGGCTTGCCATCAGCCTGAAGAACAAAGCTTACTGGAGCGTTATATTGAAGAATATCGGCACTTGAGTTTTGCTGAGTGTGAACGACTTTGGAATACGCTTTGGCAGGTGCAAACCGGTACAGAGTTTCATCCGAAGCTGACTTATTATTCACGGCCTGCGACCTCAAGTCAGATTATTAAGTACCAACATCTGCATCTGATGCATGATGCTTTATTTGAATCTAAACTGGCCAAAGGCGTGGGGCGGTTTATTTTTAATTTCAATGTTTGGGATCGCTCGAGTGCCAAACAAGCATTACTGAAAACAGAACATTTGAGTAAACATGCGGTGGTGGGCTGTGAGAGTTGTGGTCAATGCCGTTTAGGCGAGACCCTGTATATTTGCCCTGAAACTTGCCCCAAAGGCTTGGCCAATGGGCCCTGTGGTGGAACCAGCTTAGACCGCTGTGAATTTGGTGACCGTGAATGCATTCACTCAGTCAAAGTACGCTTAGCCAAAGCCGTTGGACAAACCAATATATTAAAAGAAAAGCTGATTCCGACCGTGTCGATTGCGGTGCGTGGAACCAGCTCTTGGAAAAATTGGTATGTGGAGGCTGCTGGCTGAAATCAGCTGTCCTGATCCATGGCATTGGAATAGAACTTTTGTCCGAGTTTGATCCGTTCACGGCCTTGGCTCATGCGCCAACGGTTGCTATCCCGCAGTGAATACACGCAGCCACAGTACTCTTGTTGATAAAATTCTTCACGTTTGCTGATGTCCAGCATGCGTACCGCACCGCCATGCTTGCGCCAGTTATAGCCCCAGTAGTGAATGCCTGCATAATGTGAAGCAGAACGGTGGCCGCACTCATTGATCTGTTGCATATTCTTCCAACGGGAAATACCGAGAGAGCTGCTGATTAGGCTAAAGCCATGTTCTGCTGCATATAATGCTGTACGTTCAAAACGCATATCAAAACACATGGTGCAACGAATGCCTTTCTCTGGTTCATTTTCCATACCTTTGGCACGTGCAAACCAGTTGTCTGTGTCGTAATCACAGTCAATAAATGGAATATGATGTTTTTCTGCAAAGCGAATATTTTCTTCTTTACGAATCAGATATTCCTTTACAGGGTGAATGTTGGGGTTATAGAAAAAGATGGAAAAATCGATACCTGATTCAATCAGGGTTTCCATGACTTCACCTGAGCAAGGTGCACAGCAGGAATGCAAGAGCAGTTTGTCATGACCTGTGGGGAGGCTAAGTTTCTGACGTTCGAGCTTCGACATATTGAATGATTTTTATCTATTTAAACCTGACAGTTTAAAACGTCTAACGAGCGGATTAGCGGCGATTGGATGAAGAATTCTCAGGATGAGCTGATGAATTTTCATGATTAAAATCGACTTTGGCCGATGATTAAGACCTGTATTGAGCGCTGTAGATGAGTAGAGAGAGAACATTTGATAGGCCCAAACTTGCATAATGGAGCGAGATTCGTCATCATTTACCCAAAGGGTGTTTAACAGTTGTGTTAGATAGGTATTCGTTGAAGGCGGGCCACTTCAACAGCATGAAAGAGAGTATCTAGCTGTGCTTCATTTTTTTACTACGCCTTCTAATAAGGAATTGGAGTGTCGTCATAACTTTCAGTATGAGACCGATATGCGTTTGATCCAACGCTGTAAATTCCTTGAAGATCAAGATGAGAAAAAAGCCATTCAACATCTTTTAAAAGAACGGGGTTATACCAAAGCTGAGATTTTAAAGCTCACTATTGATGGTTAAATCTAAGATTTAAAAAAGCTTCCTATTTTGGAAGCTTTTTTGTTTTTTACATGTTCTGTTTGGCATCGCACCAGTTTGAGAGACAAGCGACTTTTATTCGATGCTTACATAATGCTTCACGTGGAACATAAAAAAGCCTGGAGGCTAGGGCTATACGAAGTTTTACTCGCCAGAGCTTTATGTTTTTTCAGCGCTTTAGCCAGCTCAATTTGAATAGAAGATCAGAATCATCAGTTCTCAATATTTGAACTGAATTTAACTCAGGTACAAGAGCATACTGCTTGCTGTCACATGATTTTACTATATCAACGTAGATATATCACAAGAGTTCAATGCATGGTCACGATTAAGTAGTACGGTTGGTGGGCTGGATTCGGTCGTTGTACCTCTCAAAAACTGAAGGAATTATGCTTCAATCTACGCATGACCAAGAGATAGCTTTGAAGGCACCTATAGTTATAAAACAAAGCCTTACTTCGATTAGCGTTCATGCATGGATCATGAAGATTATGAATTTGAATGCTTAAATTTTTTCATTCTCTGTAAATGGGGCGAATATTTTCGTTGTAGATCATAAATATTAAAGTGAAATAAACTAATTAAGTATAAAATAAGGTGAGAAAAAATAATCAAATGTCACTTTTATAGGTTAAGCTATACCGTATTCATCAAGATTAAAAAATTGGGCCGCGCCAGATGTTAGAACTCCGCCATTTAAAAACCTTAACCGCTTTAAGAGAGCATGGCTCATTGGTGGCTGCTGCGGGAGACCTATGCTTAACGCCTTCAGCTTTGTCGCACCAGTTGCGTGAGTTAGACCAGTGGTTTGGGGTGGAGGTGGTGAACCGTCGTAGCCGTCCCGTTAGCTTTTCTAATGTGGGACAGCGTTTGTTAAAACTGGCTGATGAAGTATTGCCGCAGGTACAAATTGCACAAAGCGACATCACCCGTATTGTGCATGGTCAAACTGGACGTATTACTTTTTCCTCAGAGTGTCATAGCTGTTTCGATTGGTTAATGCCGTTGTTAAATCAATATCGCCAACAGTATCCCGATGTTGATCTGGACTTCGCTTCAGGTTTTGAGGCCAATCCGCATGAGTTATTGCAGACGGGTGAATTTGATTTATTGATTACGGCCGACCCGATTGCGTTAAAAGGGGTGGAGTATTTCCCGATTTTTGAGTATGAATCGCGTTTGGTTCTATCCAATACCCACCCTTTGGTTCGTGCCAAAGACATTACCGTGCAAGAACTTGCAGAAGAAACCTTGGTGACCTATCCAGTGGATAAGCACCGTTTAGACATTATGTCGCGTCTGTTTATTCCAGCCAATATTCTGCCGAAACAGATCCGTACCACTGACCTGACCCAAATGCTGATCCAGTTAGTGGCCAGTGGTCGTGGTATTGGTGCGTTGCCAGACTGGGTAGTGAATGAATATGAACAAAAAGGCTGGGTGACCTCACGTCGTTTGGACTGTGTAGCACCTGAAGGTTTGCGTCGTACTCTCTACGCTGGATATCGTACTGAAGAAAAAGAAAAAGACTATTTTGAAGGCTTTTTAAAGCAGCTCGATAAATTTGCCAAAAAAAGAGCGCAATACTATATCTAGTTGAAAAATAAAAAGAGGAGGAGCATATTTCCTTCTCTTTTTTTAACTATTCTTAACTATTTATAATTTATGAAAATTTTTCTTAATAAAACATTAAACCTTTATTCACGATAATAATCATTTAAATGATTGACTAAAATATACAGATTTTCGGGTAAATCCTGAGTAGAATTCGACTTTTATTTTTTCTCCAGTAAAAAAGGCATGGCTTCTCACTATGCTGTTTTGCAAGGACGTTTTATGCTCGCGCTAGATATACAACATGTTCGAATGAAACAACACGCCACTGATAAGGCACAAGCGTTGCAATGTCTAGTCGATATCTTGGTCGAGGACCAATTGGTTACACCTGATTATATTCATGGCTTGACCGCGCGCGAACAACAAAGTGCAACGTATTTAGGGCAAGGAATTGCCATTCCTCATGGGACGCCTCAGTCGCGCCAATCTATTTTAAAAACTGGTATTCGTTTGGCACACTTTCCTGAAGGAGTTGTTTGGGACGGTGAAAATAAAATTTATTTAGCGGTGGTGATTGCTGCGAAATCAGATGAGCATTTGCAAGTCTTACAAATTTTGACGCGGGCTTTAATTAATGATGTCGCTGATCAAGTGAAACAGGCTCAATCCGCAGAGCAAATTATTGCATTATTACAAGCCCAACCTGCATCTTTGGCATTGCATGAAAATTTAATCGCCACTCAAGTTCCTGCACTAGATGTAGAGGATTTAATTTGGCACGCAACACAGTTGCTGAAACAGCAAAAAATGGTGGAGTGTGGTTTTCTGTCGGGTTTAAATCTAAACAGCATGATTCATTTAGGGGAGGGGGTCTGGTCGATCACTTCTAACCAGCATGTTTTGAGCCCAGCTGTAAGTTTGGTAAAAGCGGAACAGGTTTTAAGCCATCAGCAGGAAATGCTCAAGACTTTGGTGTGTATTGCCAGTAATGAGCAACTGGATATGCAACGGTTTCAACGGTTAATGGATATTTTGTTTGATACTGAACAAGTTCATACCCTCAACCAAGAGCAAGATAGTCACCAATTGGCGCAGTTAATTGGTGCTGAACTAATTCCTGATTGGCCATCTCGTCGTATTGTCTTAGCTAATGCTCATGGTCTACATGCGCGTCCCGCGACACACTTGGTCAATATGACCAAGAAATTTGCAGGGGATATTCTCGTTGCTGTAGATGAGGGGGCTTACGTTTCGGCAAAAAGTTTAACCAAATTATTAGCTATGGGATGCCGTCGTGGTCAAACTCTGACTTTTATTGCACAACCTGATACCGATGCTGTAGCAAGCTTAGAACAGATTATTGATGCAGTTCAGCAGGGCTTAGGAGAAGAGGTTGAAGCTGTTGACCTTGCATCTCATCAGCATAGCAGTAGTGACCCAGTCGTAAATACTTTGGAATTAATGCCTTTTGAATCACATGGCGATACGGGTAGCTGCGGTATTGCGGCATCAACTGGCCTTGCTTTTGGTCCTGCTCATGTGGTGAAGCCACGCGAATTTAGTTATGAACGTCGCGGACAGAGTTTTAAAGCTGAGAATGAAAAGCTCGAAATTGCGCTTCATCAGGTGAAAAATAGCTTACGTCAATTCATTGCACATACTGAATCTACTGCCATTAAGCAGATCTTCATGGCACATTTGGAAATGCTGGATGATCCAGACCTGCTCCAAAGTGTACAACGCGGTTTAAAACAGGGGTTGTCTGCTGCTGCAGCTTGGCATGATCATATTGAAGTGGCTGCTACCGCACAGGCTGCACTTAGCGATCGTTTACTGGCAGAGCGTGCGGCTGATTTAAGGGATATTGGTGAGCGTGTTTTGGCTGCTTTGTGCGGTGTGGCCGATGTCACAGAACCCGAGCAACCTTATATCTTAATTATGCATGATGTTGGTCCAAGTGATGTCGCGCGTCTGAATAAAGATCGTGTTGCAGGCATTTTGACCGCGGTTGGTGGAGCGAGTGCCCATAGTGCTATTGTGGCACGTGCTCTGGCTATTCCAGCAGTCGTAGGTGCGGGTGTAGCTGTTTTAAATATTGAGAGCCATGCCACAGTACTAATTAATGGGGATACTGGTGAGTATGTGGTCTCACCCGAGCAAAGTCAGATTGATCATGCCATTGCAGAGCGCCAACGCCAGCGTGAGTTGCGAGAACAAGCGGAACAGCATTGTTTAGAACCTGCCATCACACTGGATCAACATCAAGTTGAAATCGCAGCCAATATTGGCAAAGTGGGCGCTACCATACAGGCTGTGGCCGATGGGGCAGAAGCAATTGGTTTGCTACGCACAGAATTGGTCTTTATGTCACACAGCAGTGCGCCTGATGAGGCTACACAGGAAGCCGATTATCGGGTGGTGTTAGATGCTTTGGCAGGTCGTCCATTGCTGGTACGTACACTTGATGTGGGCGGAGACAAACCTTTGCCGTATTTGCCTATTGAAAAGGAAGAAAATCCATTCTTGGGCTTACGTGGTATTCGTCTGACTTTACGTAAGCCAGAGTTGTTACGTCAGCAATTGGTTGCTTTACTTAAAGCAGCGGATAATCGCCCATTAAGAATTATGTTTCCGATGATTGGGCGGGTTGAAGAATGGCGAGCAGCAAAAGCAATATTAGATGAGGTTCGCATACAGCATCCAAGTGAAAACTTACAAGTCGGTATTATGATTGAGGTTCCTGCGGCAGCATTGTTGGCTCCAATTCTTGCTCAAGAAGTTGATTTTTTTAGTATTGGAACCAATGACTTGACTCAATATACTCTGGCGATTGACCGTGGTCATCCACTGTTGTCTGCTGAAGCTGATGGCTTACATCCGAGTATTTTGCTATTGATTGATCAAACTGTTCGGGCAGCACATCAGCATGGTAAATGGGTGGGCATTTGTGGTGAATTGGCTGCTGATCCAAAAGCTGTGCCTGTATTGATAGGCTTGGGCGTGGATGAGTTGAGTATGTCGAGTACCAGTATTCCATTGGTGAAGGCGCAAATTCGTGGTTTGAACTATATAAATTGCCAACAGGTCGCACAGCAAGCCTTAAGTTGTGACAGTGCGTCTGCCGTACGTGCATTGGTGGAGTAATTACGAATGGCTAAGATATTAAGCATTACTCTGAATCCTGCAATTGACCTCACCGTGCAATTGGATCAACTAAAAGTTGGCGAGGTCAATCGTCAGTTAACGGCCCAAAGCCATGCAGCAGGTAAAGGCTTAAACGTGGCACAGGTCCTTAAGGATTTGGGACATGAACTGATTGTGAGTGGCTTTTTGGGGCAAGAAAACCGTCAAATTTTTGACCATCATATCCAGCAAGAGCAATTTGATAACCAATTTATTTATGTTGCAGGTGAAACACGACAAAACATTAAAGTTGCAGAAGCTTCTGGTCAGATGACTGACATCAATGGCAAGGGCTTTTTTGTAGATACCTCAGCAAAACAACAACTACGTGAACGCCTATCTCAACTGATTTTAGAGGTTGATGTGATTGTGATTGCAGGTAGTTTGCCACAAGGTTTTTCTGCAGAAGAGCTTTCAACACTGATTCTATGGTTACAGTCTGCGGGTAAAAAAGTCGCAGTAGATACCAGTGGTGTTGCGTTGAAAGCAGCAATTGCTGCCCATCCTTGGTTGATTAAGCCTAATACAGATGAGTTGACGGAAACTTACCATTTGCCAGCAGAAACGTTTGCAGAACAGCAGCATCTTTTTGCCAGTTTAAATAATCAGATCGAACATATTGTGGTCTCGATGGGTGAAAACGGGGTGAACTGGCTTCACCGCACGCAACCCCTGCATGCTACTGCACCGAAGGTCACCGTCCAAAGTACGGTGGGTGCGGGAGATTCCTTGCTGGCAGGTATGATTCATGGCTTGTTGAGTTCAACTTCCCCAGAAGAAACATTGAAAACAGCAACCGCAATTGCGAGCAATGCTGTGACCCAAATTGGGTTTGCCCTTCCAGACTTTGCTGTTATTGAAGATTTGAAATCGCAAATCTCAGTCCAATCATTGAGTTAATACGATGCAAGAGATAAAACATATTTTATTTGTGCCACATAGTCCCGAGCAGCCGATTAATGCAGTGATTTTGGCCAAAAAACTGTCCAAAGCAGCAACAGCACTTGGTATTTCCAATGATGTGGCGACATCAGTTGAGCATCTCGATTTATCAAATGTGATTGATACTGTTGTTTTTGTTGGACAGAAGCCGGCAGAAGCGGATCAACTGCGTGACAAGGTTGTGAAAGTCATTGGTTTGAATAACGCACAACACGATGCAATCATGCTTTTGCAACAAGTTCTTGAGCATTCAGATGCTTTAGATGAAACTATTGCAGCCAATATAGGGGTTACACGGTTTGTCGCCATTACAGCATGTCCAACTGGTGTTGCGCATACGTTTATGGCGGCCGAAGCCTTACAACAAGGTGCAGTAAAGCACGGTTATCAGATTGATGTTGAAACCCAAGGTTCGGTTGGGGCTAAAAATATTTTATCGGCAGAAAGTATTGCCAAAGCAGATGTGGTGATCTTAGCAACGGATATTGAGGTCAATACCGATCGCTTTGTAGGCAAACGTGTATATCGCTGCAGTACAGGATTTGCTCTTAAGCAAACGGATAAGACTTTTGCAAATGCAATTGCTGAAGCCAAAGTGCTTGAAACGGGTAAGCAAACAGCCACTAAGACAGAAAATGAAAACAAAGAAAAAACTGGAATTTATAAACACCTTTTAACAGGGGTGTCTTTCATGCTGCCGATGGTGGTGGCGGGCGGTTTGATTATTGCTATCTCGTTTATGTTTGGCCTCAATCCTGTTGAAGGAAGCTTTGCCGCATCCTTAAAGCAAATAGGTGCTGCAGCATTTACTCTTATGGTACCTATGCTGGCAGGTTACATTGCTTATTCTATTGCGGATCGTCCGGGTTTAACTCCAGGTTTGATTGGCGGTTTACTTGCCACACAATTAGAGGCAGGCTTTCTCGGTGGATTAGTTGCAGGTTTTATTGCAGGTTATATTGCGTTATTTTTATCGAAACAGCTTAAACTCCCGAGTAGCCTAGAAGCATTAAAACCAATATTGATTATTCCACTATTGGCCAGTTTAGCTGTTGGTTTAATCATGATTTATGTGGTTGGACAGCCTGTTGCACAATTGTTTGAATTACTCACACACTTCCTTGCCCATATGGGGACGACCAATGCCATGATCATGGGGGTTATCCTTGGGAGTATGATGTGTATTGATGTTGGGGGCCCAATAAACAAAGCGGCTTATGCCTTTACGGTGGGCTTACTTACGTCACAAACATACGGACCGATGGCGATTACCATGGCTGCGGGTATGGTACCGCCATTGGGTATGGCAATTGCGACTTTTCTAGCAAAGCATAAATTTGCCAAACCTGAGCAAGATGCAGGGAAGGCTGCTGTAGTTCTGGGCCTATGTTTCATTTCGGAAGGGGCTATTCCGTTTGCTGCCAAAGACCCGATTCGAGTGCTTCCATGCGCGATCGCAGGTGGTGCTGTAACTGGGGCTTTGGTTGCAGTATTTAAATGTGAACTAGTCACTCCGCATGGCGGTGTAATGGTACTGATCATTCCGAATGCGATGAATTATCCATTAAAATATTTATTGGCGATTGCGATTGGAAGTGTGGTGACTGGTGTAGCTTATGCCGTGATAAAACAACGGTTAGAATAAGCCCTTCATAGAAGCTTTGTGAAAGCTATTTAGTGCAATAAATGAATATTATGCTCAATCCTATTTTGGATCAGTTGGAGAGTCTCTGCTTGAATTTGTCCAGGTAATAGGTCATGAGCGATATTGCTGAATCGGATTGCAACCTTATAAATCGAGCCAATATTCACCCCATCTATTGTAGTAAACATTAAGTTTTTTTGAGCATGGATTTATTTCCTTCTGATACGTTAGCGAGCCCTACTGTTCTGAAATGACAGCTTTGTCCGTTATTATTGTATAAACATTTTTAGTTTCTGGTAATTATGTCCTCATTGATCAATTTTCTATCTCGCTTTAGTACTGCAACTCTTCAGCGCAGTCTGAGCTATGCTAAACACATTGATAGGGAAACGATTGAGTTCTTTGAGGAAAAAGACGGGGTTACGATGTATGCCCAAATTGAAGGAACAGATTATTACGATACCGCGATTACCTATAATCTTAAAAAAGACCGTTTAATCGATGACGACTGCACTTGTCCGGTTGGATATAACTGTAAACATGCTGCTGCTTTAGCGCGGTTATTCTTTCAGGAATATCGCCAGGAATTTCAGCCGCGTTATGCGGAATCTCAATCCCCACAGGGAATCGCAAAACGCCAACGGGGGGATGATCAGGCGCAGCGCTGGTTGAATGATTTTAAACGGTATTTACAACAGACTGAACCAGAGCCATCTGTCAAAACAAACAATTATTTAATTTACCTGCTAGATCAGTCTGTCAGCTTAAAGAAATTGACAGTTGATGTTCAGAAAGCCAGACGCAATAAAAACGGCTCAATTGCGGGGGAAAGTTATTATACCCAATATGAAAATATCACCAGAAAGCATCTGACTTTACCTGAACAAAAACGACAATTATTTAACCAGATTTATTATTATGCCAAAATAAACAGTGACGAACGCTTTTATCAAAGCAATCTTGATATCTCAAGCATTTTATTGGAGCATTTCAAATCTTTTATTCAAAGTGGCGATGTGTACTGGCAAAAAAAGAGCCATACTGCACTTCAATGGTCAGAACAAGGCTATCACATCGAACTGATCTGGCAACAAGGTATAAACAAACAGACAGAGCATTTAAACATTGAATTGGTCAATGGTGATATTCGACTCGATTTAAAATCAAATCCACATATTCAGATTCTCGCGAGCCAGCCACCGTGTTATGTGGATATTCAACAGAACACGGTGGGCCAGTTATATGGTGAATATACGGCAAATCTTCTGTACCATTTTTTACAGATGCCTGATCTTCCATCTATGCTCTTGCCAGAGTTTGAGAAACTGACTCATCAATATTCAGACGTGAAAAATCTGCCTCAGCCCGAGTCTATTCAGCATATTGATGTCCTTGAGGGTAGTCCCCAGCCAATTTTACGCTTCGGTGTTTTAGATAAATTTGATTGGAAATGGGAAGAGTCTGTTTGTGCTGAAATTGAATTCTCCTATGCAGGCGGAAGAATAAAAGCAGGTACATCAGGCGACAGTTTTATTGGTGAGCAGCATGACAAAATGGTACGACAGCTTCGGGACTTAGTTCAGGAACAACAGTCAATCCAACGTTTACAGCTATTGGTCGAATCACTGAAGTGGGTGAAAGATCTTAGTTATGACCATCAATTAAAACTGGATAAACAACGTCTTGATTCTATGGTTTTTGCTTTCTATGGAGATTGGATTAAACAGCTGATGCCCATCAATCAAATTGAGTTGATGGGCTGGCAGATAGAGCATCTGAAAAACAGCCCCTTTAATCTGCAATATGTTGAAAATTTAAATATTTCTATCACTGAATCTGAAGGTCAGCAGGACTGGTTCAATATCGGGGCGACGGTTCAAGACAGTGCAGGCAATTCTTATAATTTGCTTGATGCGCTCGTAGCTTTGGTGCGAGTAAATCCTGATTTACTTGATCCGCGGACTTTTATTCATCTGCATGACAGTCAAATTTTCACCGTGAAAACTGCAGTTGATCAACCTAATTTGGCTCTATCTGCTAGGGATATTAAGCCGATATTGTTGCATCTGCAGAGCATTTTACAGCAAGAAGAGCGCAGTATTGATCGCTATGATGCGAGTCAATTATTAGAATTGCAGCATAATCTTGGGATGACATGGCAGGTCAGTGATCGCCTGCAGCAATTTGTACAGAAATTCAAACAAGGCTACCAGCAACAACTGCCGACACCACAAGGTTTTCAGGGGGAGTTGCGTCCATACCAGCAGCAGGGCTTAGGCTGGTTACAGTTTTTAAGGGAAACCCAGCATGGCGGGATTCTGGCGGATGATATGGGTTTGGGTAAAACAGCACAAACTTTAGCCCACTTACTCATGGAAAAGCAGGCTGGTCATTTGCAGGACAGACCCGCCTTAATTGTTGCACCCACATCGCTGATGCATAACTGGTTCAAAGAAGCGGAAAAATTTACCCCTGAGCTCAAGGTACTGCTGCTACAAGGCCCCGACCGCCATCAGTATTTTGAGCAGATTTCACACTATGACATTGTGTTAACCACCTACCCGCTCTTGGCGAGAGATGAAGAGCAACTGAAGCAATATGAATATCATCAACTCATTCTGGATGAAGCGCAGAATATTAAAAATCCGCGTGCCAAAGCTGCACAGATAGTACGGCAATTAAAAGCACGACATCGTTTGTGTCTAACAGGTACCCCGATGGAAAATCATTTGGGTGAACTGTGGGCACTATTTTATTTCCTGATGCCAGGATTTTTATATTCACAAGAAATTTTTAATAAAAAGTACCGTCATCCGATTGAAAAACGCGGTGATCAGCAGTTAAGGCAAAAGCTGGTTAACCGGATTAAGCCCTTCATTTTACGTCGCTTGAAAACTGACGTAGCCAAAGAGTTGCCAGAAAAAACCACGATTGAAGTCAATATTGATATGAATGACCAGCAATCCAAGTTATATGAGGCTGTTCGTGCCACGATGCAGGAAAATATTCAGAAAATTGTGGCAGAAAAAGGCTTTAAACGTAGTCAAATTCAAATTTTAGATGCCTTACTGAAGCTACGTCAGGTGTGCTGCCATCCTAGCTTACTAAAGCTGGATTCAGTGAAAACCGGACAGGCAAACTCTGCCAAACTTGAACAGTTGATGGATATGGTCGTTCCAATGGTGGAGGAGGGGCGAAAAATTCTTATCTTCTCTCAGTTTACTTCAATGTTGGAACTGATTGAACAACAGCTCCATCACGCAGAAATTGGCTATGTGAAGCTGACTGGGCAGACCAAAAAGCGAGATGAAGTCATTACAGCATTTCAGTCTGGACAAGTGCCGGTATTTTTAATCAGTCTGAAAGCAGGAGGGGTCGGTCTGAATCTAACTGCCGCAGATACGGTCATTCACTATGATCCATGGTGGAACCCTGCTGCTGAAGATCAAGCTTCAGATCGTGCATGGCGGATTGGACAGGACAAGCCAGTATTTGTGTATAAGCTGATTACCAATAAAAGCATAGAAGAAAAAATTCTTGCCTTACAGCAAAATAAAGCAGAACTGGCACACTCTATTCTAAGTACCGATCATGAGGGCGAAGCGAAACTGACGGAAAATGACGTGATGAACTTGTTTGAGAAATTTTAATTTGGTTTCAGATTACCCTCATCATCTATAAGTATTTGAAAGTTAGATGCAATTTTTTTCCAATGTGCTCTCAATTTTTATTTATGAGCAGGAATCATAGCTAAGTCTAGTAATAGCACTGGCCATACTAACTGTGCTTTGTCCGGCAATACCCCCACCATTTTTAATTGAATCGAATAGCGAAAGAAGAAGAGCTTTCAAAAAATATAGTAAAATCAATAACAAAAAAAGCCCCAATCTTTTGATCAGGGCTTTTTGAATCTGGAGCGGGAAACGAGACTCGAACTCGCGACCCCAACCTTGGCAAGGTTGTGCTC
>ENA-OFDP01000076-OFDP01000076.1-metagenomes-genome-assembly--contig:-NODE-76-length-46510-cov-15.296394_pt1 | contig 46510 bp, 61 predicted proteins | sample MGYA00153389_OFDP01 | MGnify analysis MGYA00153389
GCTGCGATCGCTATTGATACCGCGATTACTCTATAATTTAAGACTATCGGCGATCTTGAAAGGCTTGTTGCACATTGAATCTACTTAGAAGATGGGCCGATCGATCGAGCTAGGGGTGGCCATGGATTCACAGGATTAGGCCGGGGGTAGCATCATGCTAGGAGCAATTGAGCCAATTTTTGAACTGAGATTTGTTGAGCAAGTCGGGACGAAAAGAGTCTCCACCACGATCGACAAGTTCCCGGCCACAGTGGGGCATAAGGGCACAGTTCGCCCATTGATTCTTAATGGGCAGATATCAAACTTTCACTGTGAGATAAACTGGAATTTCTTCAGGCAAGAGTATCAAGTCAAAGACGGAATTGATGGAAGGCCGTCAACAAATCACATTTATTACTCCGATGGGGGTGAGCTGGAGAGACGCGATCAAGCAATCCTTAAGACGCTAACCGATCGCGTATACCTGATGCGAACTAACGAGGGAAAAGAGGGCTACCTAGAGCTATTCGATCCAAAAAAGCAAGAGGGAGGAGACAATCGATCGACGCTCAGCCTAGACCCTGAGTTAGTCGAGCTTAAAGTGTTAGTAAATAAAGCTGATGAACGGGCAATCAAGGGGCTAGGAGTGGCGATTGAGACTAAGGCAATCGCGCAAAAGAACAGCGCTGCCATTGAAGTCTTAGACGCAAATATAGAGGCACGAATAAAGAGCGGGCTTACATTGCTTAAGATTGCAGGGGCAGACGCTCGGCTAGTGGTTTTAGGAACTATTGTGATTTCGTTCGCGGCTTTTTCTGCGATTTCTCTGAGTTTTCTGCATACAAACATGGACAAAATGTACGAAGATTCAAGGTCAAGAAGTCAGCACAATGAACGCATAAAAGCCCCCGATCGGACGATTCCCAGGAGTGACTAAAATGATAGAATGGTTTCACAAGTTAAGGAACCAAAAGGAAAAAAACTATGATACGCCACGAAGAATTTACTATTTTGAGCGTGGACGAACTGGACTGGGGGATTCCGCTAGAACGCCCTATCTATCCATCGATGAGTTCAGGATGGGCGACCCGTGGCGGAGTCAGCGCGATCGTCTTAGGTCTGTGGTTGACCGTCAGCTCTTGGCTGATGCCAGTTTTGTCGCGGTCGGTTCTATCTCATACTGGCGAGTCTGGGCATCGATCATCCCATCAGTAGTCCCTAGCCACTGGATTACGGCAGGCTATCGGAGCACTGAAAGTCGATGGGATAAGGTTCCAATTATTCAGTTTCCAGCGTCTTTAGGAGACAGCGAGGGGGTTCTAAGGGATATTGCAGAACAGGTATCATGGGCGATCGATGCGCTCCCTCTACCCCCGTCGTTGCAATTGGAAAAGCGTGAGAGATCTGTGTTTTCTCTCACGCTTTTATCGGCGTTAAGTATTGCAGTTAGGGATCAGATGACTAGGCACTAGGGCGATCGGACTCAGGCAAAAACACCCACGTAGCCTCAACGATCTTGCCTAATCTTGATAACTAATCCCGTCATATGCTGGCAGAAAAGACCAAAGTCTGAACGTTCTCCCCACAGAATATAGACAACATCCCGATTGTTGCTCTTGCCACCATTGACAAAATTAATCCGCCCGAAGGGGTGGCAGATAGCAACCCCGTACCGACGCACTAGGTTCTGAGTGCCCTTGTTCGATAGCAACCCCGCTAAGGTCAAAGTGATGGCCGATCGGACTTGTCCTCCGTTGATGTATTTACAAAGCTCTTGAACAAATGGAGCTGTGACACTGTAAGGAGGATTCATAAAAACTGTCCTGTCCTCTTCATTCTCCGCAAAAAGAGACGCCCCCCAATTGGATGTAAAGCAGTCTTCGGATTCTGTTATATGGTGCCTTGCTGGGACAGTCTTGCCAGGATTAGCGCATGGGTCAAGCCCAATCACCCCGCCCAAAGCTTTACGGACCTTCTCCAATTCAACAGATGGCGTAAATCGTTGATCGGTTTTAGTCAGGTTTCTAGGGAGTGAAGAAGAATCGAACAATGACGACTGGAAAAGGTTTGAAGAGATCATCGTTAACTGCTCCCCTTGCGGTAAAAAGTGAAATCTTTCTTAGCCAGATCCCAGCGCTCGATCGCCCCTGATGCCTCCAGAGCTTTCCGCAGAACCGCCACGGCATAAACCGGGTATTTCATGGAGATCTCACCGATCGTCATGTCGTCAACATTGCTCAATGCGACCAACAAAGTGCATTTTTTCAGGCTTGCCAGATATCGAGTGGTGAATGTTTTTTTGGTGGCGACGGGTTTATCGCTCACTTTGTAGACAGTATTAATCGCAGTCTCGGGGCCACAGGTCAGGTAAACCGCCCAGAACTGTTTCTGAACGTCGATCGGCTGTTGGCTCAACCATCCCGAGTCCCGATACTCATTAGGCAGCAACAAGCCCCAGTGAGTATCCAGCGTAACAACGTAGTATTTGCTTGACCAGGCCCGGACATCAAACACATAGGGCGCTTTCCTCGATCGGCATTCCAGGGCGTATTTAATGGTCTCTATGAATTCTCTTGAGCGTTGGAGATTAAGCATATGAAAATTTACCCGTATAAAACTTTTGTGCAATTTGTTTATTTCCTGGACACCTAATTTTTCGTTCTGCCCTTGCTCCAGCTTGACAGGCAGCTTCCCGACTGATGTCTAGAACATTAGCGATCGCCTGATAGGTCATGGGATCATCACCATTTAGGCCATGACGCATGATTAAAATACGTCGATCGCGATCGGGCAAAGCGGCTAGGAAGCCCCCTAAAACTTGCCTAGTTTGATCTAGATAAATAGCATCCTCCGCACCTGATTCGGCACCGACTGCAATGTCTTGCAGCGTTGCTTCTCCATTGCCAACCGGGATGTCATAGGAAATGCACGGTTGCGATTCGTGTCCTCTCTTTTCAACTTCGTCGATCGACAGCCCAACAACGGCGGCAACCTCAGAGCGAGAAGGGCTGCGGCCTAGTTGCTGAGTTAATAAGCCCGTCTGCTTTTTGATCTTTCTCAACTTCTCCGAGCGATGGATTGGGAGTCGAATCATCCTGCCGTAGTAATCGATCGATCGGGTGATGGCTTGCTTGATCCACCAATGGGCGTATGTTGAAAACTTGTACCCTAAGGTGTAGTCATATCGTATGGCGGCGGTTCTCAGGCCGATCGCCCCATCCTGAATCAAGTCAATCATCGGGATAGCTTTTCCCGCATATCTTTTAGCAACGGAAACGACGAGTCGCAGATTGGCAGTGATCAAGTCATTTACCGCTTTTTGCCAGATAGCGCCCGAACTTGTGGCAATAATTTTCCCTAGTGCTAACTCCTCGCCATGGTTCAACAGTGGGTATCGCCCAATCTCTCTCAGATAAAGTTTCAGGGTTGGGTCATTGTGATTAGGCATTGTTTTGGTCCTTCATTAGTTCTAGGATTTCGGCTTGAGTCTCTGCGTCAACACCGACGAACTCGATCGCGGGTTCGGGTTCAACCTCAACGATGTATTTGTAGGTGTCAGCGGCGGGGGCGGGGGTATCTTTCAATCTCTGCTCAATTAAGCGATCGCGCACATCGGGGGACTTCATCACCTCCGTAATTTTTTGGAGAAGACTAGCCACGATCTCAGCGGGGGCAGCTTTGAGAATCGAATACATTTTGTCCTCGTCGTGTCGATAGCCAGCGGAGTACAAAAACCCGAGGATTCTCATGTCGAGTGAGTCACCCGTGATTTTGAGATATTCGCCAGCCAACAGGGCGATCGTGTAAGCGGGTTCTACTTCGGTGTTCAAAAGTCGTTACCTGCTTTTTGCTTGAGAAATTCTTCTTGATGCCGATCGCTCTTTGACATAATCCGCAGCATCGCCGCGCGATCATCCTTAGTCGTTCCAGCTATCCAGGGTTGAGTATTCAGCCATTCAGAGAATTCAGCGATCGGTTGAGCGTTCGCATCAAATAGCTCCGGTCTGTCCTTCCCACCTTTACGATCCATTGAGGCAAGATCGGCAACCATAAGCCGCAACTTTCTAATATTTTCGGCGGCATCCTCCCAAGATATTTGAGCTTCGGGAAGTGCCAAAGCATTAGAGTTCCTTCTCGATCGTTCTGTTATCTCCATTAGCTGTTCTTTAAACCATTTAGGCTTAGGCATAAATGCCTCGTCAAAAGCCATTTTGCAAACTTCAACAAATGACTCATCACTAAACGAATCACAGAATGATTCGTACCAGGATTCAATAATATCTGGATTGCTGATATCAATCCGATGATGTGGACAAAGCACGCCTAAAAAGCGACGCTTAAAGACTTCATAACTAAGCATTTTTCAACCTCATTTTTTCTGCAATTCTTTGTTCAACGATCGCGGACGCATTCATCATTGACGAATATCTGGCCGCAGCTTTAACGGCTTCAGGATCGGTAATATCAACCCCGCATCTCAAAGCTTGCTGCTGAGTATCGTTAATCCGTATTGCCGATTCCCAAGTTTTGTCGGTCAAAAACCGAACAGCGCCAAAGACGTAAGCTTTCCCGTCTCGCTGGAATTTCTTGACCTGCTGGCGACAGTACAGGTTCAACCCATTCCAGAAGGTCTCAGGAGGCTCAAACCCTTGCCACGTAACATCCCAAGCGTTTTTGACTTTGGCCTCAAATCCATAAGTGCCTTCGACAGTTTCGCAAAGCCCCTCGTAAACAGTCTTAAAACCGCCGTATCCGTTGTGACCCATGTCCTCGCACACGATCGTAGTAGCATCGACCTTCACGGCTATCTCAGCAGCCGCAGGCGAAGCGAGAGCGGCGCGACCCGGCGCGGAAAATTTGTCTTCACCATTTTTTAAACCGTTAACAGTGGGGGCGTTTCCTGCTTGGTCAAGTGCTAAGGGGCTGGCTGCTTTAGTTCGTTCTTCCTTTTGAACGATTTCAACTTGACAGGCTTTTATTTCGATCGCGCACTCCGGATCTTTCTTCTCTAGATCAGTCTTTATTAATTTAGTTTTTGTTAGATCAGGATTTGTTAGATCAAGATTTACTAGAGGCACGCCTTCACCGTTTACGGCCCGTCCGTTTACGGCCTCTCCGTTTACGGTTTTGCCGTTATGGAGAGATGCGGATTCTCCGTTTACGGTTTTGCCGTTATGGTGATGCGAGATCGGCAGTCCGCCTTGTTCTTCGACCCATTCACGCATATCGTCAGGAGACTCGAACACTTCCGATCGCCACTCAAAACGACCTCGATCTACCTTCTCAGCCCACCGATAAAGGTACTGATTTTCGCCTAATTCCTTCAAGATTGAGGCTACTTTATCCCGACCTGCGGGGGACTGATTCACAAGATCTGAGCTGCGGATTTTCCAGCCTTCAGGCTTCGATAATAGGTAGATTAAGACCATTCGAGCTTCCCAAGAAACGGCCTTATTGTTTATCAGGTCATTCGATATCGTCGTGAATTTTGTCTTTTTGTGAACTCGAATACTCATGACGGCACCTCGATCGCCTTAAGTTCTGACTTCAAAACCAACCGATGCGATTCGTCATCGCACTGCCCATCAACAAGGAAACGACGCTCACCGACGAATTCAACAAGTACTTCCAGAGCGTTCGATGGATTCTCTAAAACAACGAGACATCTACGCCCTGAAACCGTCTCAAAAACATTCTCTAACTCGCTCATTTTGCTTTCTCAATTGTTGTTACTGAATCTTTCGTCATCCACCAAGACTGCCCGTCGTCAAAAAGGATGAAATAGTGATTAGGCATTGGATACAAAGGTGTTTTAACCGTGCCTTTCTTCCCTGATTTCGTTGCTACCCGATCGCCCGGTTTAAACATCCGTAACCTCCTGTGATCGTCCATTGCGTGTCTGACTGTGAGAAAACACATACAATCGTTTCCCCTACCAGAACCCATCGCATCGCATCAGCAAGATCGACAGCGAAGATCGATCGGGTTTTCCGCTTGCCGCTGGGAGAGATGAGGACGAGGGTGTAAAAGGGCTTGGCCATAATCTGTTCCAGTTCGTAAAAGATGCCTAGCGCTTCGGTGTTGATGTCGGTCATGTTGACGCCTGCTGTTGAGAGATGAATTTGTCTAGGTTCTGTCTTTCATGTTCTGGCAAGCCATCCGCACCCCATGGAAGGTTTTCTTCTGGCAACCACCTAAACTGTTCACGGTGCGTCACTATATGCCCTTTATCGTCAAGTCTTTGACGATTTTCAGCACTGAGGAAAGAGAGAAAGTAATCAGCAACAGACTTAAATAGATAGCTATTAACTGCGTCACCGTCATGGCTGAAATAATGCACCGCGATCGTGCATCGCTTTACTGCGTCCGTCCTAAAGATCTTGACCATTTGAATTACCTGCATAGTAAAACTGCGGAACCTTGGGGAAGAGATCCGATCGTTTAGTGGATTGGATGAAACTTAGATGCCCGCCATGTGCTCTTCAGACATTTGATGCAACTTGCTAGCTACAGTATTTAAATAGGAGGCAAGCTTTCTTACCGTGTCTGGGGATGGCTCGAAGTCGCCTTTAAGAGTTTGGCTGACTGTTGATTTAGCAAGCCCCGTAGCCTTGTGGATGGCGCTGTATGGGACCGTCCCGTTAGCCATGATCAGCATCGATCGGAGGAAGGACCAACGGTGAAATTTGTGGTGATTCATTACCCTGTAGTAGTATTTCTCGAACTCCTTTATAGTAGGCGATCGACCTGCATCCGTCAATAGGGGTACAGGTAAAGTTTTTGTAAAGCGATGCCAACAAAGACAAGGAAGGCCGATCGGTAATTCGATCGGCCTTCCTTGTGGGGACGTGATTTATAGTGCTTAGTCGAAGTCAGCTAATGGAAAATATTCTGTGGCCGTTGACTGGAGTGTTGATAGACTCTCCTTTTTTACAAACGCTCGGAGGGCTGTTTCAACCTTGCCGTATACAAGCATCTGATAGTCTTTCCCACCCCCTCCTTTCTGAGGCTTTTTCAGAAGATAATTCCTTAGAGTAATCACTGAATTATCAGTTTCAGGGTTTGCAACCATGCCTGTGAGAATGCCAATCATGAAGGTTGAGAGCCTTTCGTGATTTTCGATGTAATAAGCTCTCGATATAACTGCCCTCACAGGTGCGGTTATATTCGGCCCTGACACTCGAAGAGAAAAATCAAGAGCGTCTTGATGCCCTACCAAGAATGGTTCAAGCCATGTCGCAGACTTCGCTTGTGAAAGGTCTATCCAAAGCCTTTCAGCGTTCTTCTCTGCGGTCTTGTTTCTCGACTTCAGTTTAGAACCGTAGAACATCGCTCTAATAGTTGCGACACGCTTATCCATATTAGTTCCAAGCCCTCTCATTGTAAGGATTTGGGCGACTGTCCGGCTCATGCCTGTATCGAGGTACTTCTTAGAGTCCGGCTCAAGACCCCTAACTACAATGAATTCAACAGGGACTCCACTACGAACAACAGCCATTAGTCGGTGCTGCCCGTTTAGCAAATTCCCGAACTTGTCAAACATCAATGGATCTCCTAATCCCCATTCACCTGAACTCATTGCACGAGCATACTCAGCAACTCTTCGAGCATTAGGAAATCTATTCCCGAAGTTTGAAATAAGCAGTGTTTTTGCTTGCTCACCTTCAATGAATTCGGTACTTGTGGAAATATTCGGATACAGTTCGTCTTTGCTTCCTTCGTTTAAATCAGTCATTATGGTTTTGTTGGTACGTTGTTGGACTTTAGATATCAATCTGCCAAGCTCAATATCTAAAGTCTAATATACCTTATTTAACCGTTTTGAACCTCCCAAGTCCACTCGCTAAAATGCCTCTTGTATTGGCGAGTGATCCGTGTCCTTAATGCCCCTGAATTGATCGCCCCCATGGCACCCGATCGCGCTTGCCGTAGGGTCTTAAAGGTCCGAATGTTGGAGCAGTTGAGCGAGGGGGTAGGCATCCACGAGCGCTCAACTGCGTCCCACCAACAACAAGGTTCGCACGTTACCAATACGGGGGATTGCGTTTCCTCACGATGCGATAGCCAGGGGCCGCACCTTCGATCGCGTTCCAGCCGAGATGACCGATAGCGGCATCTCGAACAGGGTAGCCTGTGAAGTCTTTTCGCCTGTGCAGTAACTCCATGCCTCGTCCATAATGCGATCGATGATCTCCAGAACCGAACCAGGAATGTCCTCATCCACGATTCGGGGGCAGCTCAACTTTCGATCGGTCATGATCTCATCACTGCCAGATAGTCTAGAGATCTCGATCGATGTGATTTTATAGCTCGGCTCTATCTCGCCGTCGTCTGTCCACGCAATCCTTAATGACCCGATCGAGCCGCTTTCCCATATGGGCAGAAGACCCATCACATCAATCACAAAAGGAATCAATTCATCCAATGCTGCGAAATAGTCGGGGTGCGGATCCCGGTGGCGAGTCTTTCCGCTGGATGTGATGGGCATTGCTTCCCCTACAGCGGGGAATGCGTAGCTGATCTCATTAGCGCTAATGAGGGAGAATTGAATAGTTTCAGGGCGTGGCGTAGGCATGGTTTAGCTCCTATTTGCTAGATTTTCTAACTTGATCGACGGTTGCTCTTTAAGTATTTGATAAATCCTCGAAATTCTCACACCCGCTTCATTGGCAATATCGATCGCCGTAACCCCGGCATCCCGACGGGCTAGAATCTCCGATTTCAGCAACTTGCACCGGATCTGTACCGATTTCCGTTGAACTGCGATCGGTTCTATTGGGGCAATCATCCATAGGCTTATATCCTTGTCAGAGGCTCCGTGAACGTCCTTAAGTAATGCCAGTAGACTCTCATTACTCCGGTACGGCCCCGGCAGTCTTTTGAAAACCGATCGCAAGTCAACGATTGATCGTATCTGAACATTGAACCCTCGACGCTGTAAAAGATTCTCTATATCCTGGAGTAAGCACGATCGCTCTCCCATAAATGCACCTATGTAAACGCCCTTTTAGCTTAGCATAATATGTCTAATCTAAACCGACACAAATATAATCTAATTTAGATTAGACATATTAACTAAGGGGTGCTATTGTTGAAACAAGGCAAAGCGATCGCGCATTCTTCCCATTACTCACGAGGTTTCCATGGTCCCATCCCGCGCTCAATCCTATTCATCTTTTGGCCCTACAGACTTGTCTAATGACCCGGAAGTATTAAGGATGCGCCAATCATGGCGGGACGGCCAGAACGCTAGGAATTCAGGGCTTGCACTAAGCTTTGTAGGCATTTCTAAAAGTATGCGGCAGTCCTACAAGCGCGGTTATGAAGGGCGTGTTTAGATACACTTCTGCTAGTCGATCGGCCATTGCACACGTATTGAGTGAACCCATGATGGATTATTTAATTCTTGAATTCCTAAAAAACTACCCAGAAGGGGCTACGAGTGAGGCTGTTCACAAAGCCGTGACAAACCCCCGTCTAAATCTAGCTCAGACCGAAGATCGTCTAGACGATCTTCGGTCTGATGCCTTTATTGTTTTAGCCTTTATTAAAGGCGTCACTGTTTACGCGATCGCCTAACTTATCCCCATACTAAAACCATGCTTTTCCTGCCAACTCTCCCACCCGCTCCAATGTCCACGCCGATCGCCCATGAGGGCATCAGCACACCCACATTACCTAGATGCAAGCAACCCAAACAGCGGGGATGCACGACGATGTTTGCAAGCGTCGAAGACCCTAAACCTTCCAAAGGCTATCGCGGATCAGGTCGATGGGTTCCAGCGATTTACAATGCAATAGCCTAGAAACCCCACCGCGCCGATCGCCCTACCACCCTGCGATCGGCGTTCCCAATCCCACAAAAAACACAAAACAAATAAAACCTCATGCCTACCAAAAAGATAGTAATTTTTGACAAACCGCCGATCGTTCAGATCCATGAAATAGGGCGACTCTTCAAGGGGCATCCTAAAGGCGTTAACGAGAAATCAGGCAAGCCAACGATTGGGCGAGACTACGGAAATGCTTATCTCCGGTTTGAACCGGACCCGATGTTTAAGAACGAACCATCAGAAGCGGGATTTCCAAGCCTGTACGAGGAATTGAAAGATCGATGGGAGAAGCTTATGGAACGGAAAGCAGTGCGGGTAAAGCTCCCATTCCCAACGATCGAAGAATGTATGTTTTACGATAATTCGGTCACGATCAAATGGGGTACAGGTACGAAGAAAGCCGCTTCCTGCGACGGTCGAGTGTGCTCTATATCCTTTTCCGTTAAACCTGAGAATGGAAAGAATAAATATACATTCGATCGCACTCCTAACCAGCCGTGTAAAGTTGGGGAAGATGGCACTTGCCCCATGGGTTGCATTCCCAAGGCGCTGCTTAAGTTGGTTATTCCAGATCTCTACCCCGGTGGCGTGGTGGTTTTCCCGTTGGGCAGTCCGATCGATATCAACACAATTAGAGGCGCACTTGCAAGCGTAGAGAAATACGGGCTTAACGTTATCCCCTTCACTTTGCTGCGGAAGCCTGCGCGGGTTAATTTCACGGACGATCGCGGTGAACAATCACGCGACAACTGGGGAGTGAATTTGGTCATAGATCCCGTGGTTGCCTCTAGGTTGATGGGAAGAGACGATCGGCGTTTCGAGAAATTCCTTAACAGCGATTCAGACATTATTGAGGCAGTCGAAGTTCAACCCCAACGATCGATCGCCCCAGCTTCGACGCAATCACCAAAGTTCAAGCCGTCCGATGATGGGTTTAATTTCCTGCAACAGGTTCGAGCCGCTATCAGTGAGGGCAGTACTGAGATGCTAAATGATGCGATCGAGATTGCCACTGATTTAGTAGAGTCTGGATTTTACGATCAACCATCTGGCCTGTCCTTTATTGCGAATGAAGAATCCCGCGCTCGTGATGCTATTCGATCGGTTCAGCCATTGGTTCAGCCTGTATCGCCGATCGTCCTGACCCCAAAAGGACCGGAGGGCGTAGAGCAACCCGACATTCAGAAGCAAGTGAACTTCTTCCGAATCAAAGTCGAACTTGAAGGGTCTGAAGTCGTGGCCATTGCTCGATCTCTAAAGCTGCCTCCATCGTCTTCAGAGATGACCACAGAGCAGGCTTTAGCCCTCGTTCGTGAGTTGTTAACTCAGTTCGCTACTACTGATAACGACATCGATCGGGCATCGGCTGAAGCACTAGTGTCTAAGTCGATCGAACGCACTAACACGGACATAGCGCTATGGATTGACTTTGAGCAATCGATCGAAGCTTATGTTACCGAGAATGCTGCGTAGGGTTTTTGCGATCGCCCCTGTATCAACGTGGGGGACGGCCAATATAACGATCTTTTACGAGGTCTTTCATATTGACCCGTCCCCTCTTCGATCGCCCCCACGAGGGTTTGTATCGCTAATCGGGGCCAAAGGGAATCGCACGACTAGGCCACCGCATGAGGTGCTGGATGAACTCCCGATCGGCTGTGTGCCCTCCACGTTTGACGAGATTTACGGGTGCGCGAAGAAAGTTGTTGTTGACGAATGTTTAGATTTTTAGGAGAGAAGAAAATGATTGAGCTTGTGAAGATATTTACCCCGCTGTTCGTCGTGCTCATCATGGGTGCCGCCGCGCCAACGCCTAAACCAACGATGCCACGGCAGCCCAGCAAGCCAGGTGTATTCGTCCCTAATCCTAATCCACCGCCATTGTGCGCTAATCCACCCCGCACGGGATGCAAGCGGATCGCTAGTGATGTAGAAATTCTAAATCTATTGATTGAACAAATGAAGGCACAAAATGCAGTCTAAACCCTCATTGACCATTTCCAATGAACAGCAAGAGGCTAACGCTCTTCTACTGTGGTGCGAGACGTGCCCCGATCGTCGGGTTTCCCTAATACAGGTAATCACGCCCGACTCGCCAGGTGCTCGATCGGGACTGCCAAGGTTCTATCTACCTGTGGCGTCCGGTCAATTCCATGGATTATATCTCGATATAATTCCTACTCTTAAGTTACTCAACAAGGAACAGATGGGATGGATTAAGACCCTCACGGAACAAGGTTACAAGGTCGATATCGGCTCTTCCCCCGCACAGGCGATCGATGCCATTCTCAACTATCTAAAGATTGAGCGGCGGCGATGATCTACCACTTGCACTGGGAAGGGACAGTAAAGCCCAAGGCGCGGCCCCGTGTAACCCGCAATGGTACTTATATGCCGCAGGACTACGTACGAATGAAAGCCGCCGCCGTCAAGTCTTTCTCTGACCAGTGGAAGGCAATTGGACAAACTACCCCAGTCAATCATCAGATCCGCTGTTATATGTTCTTCCGTGGCAAGCATTCACAGGCGATCGATTACGTGGACAATGCCCCAGGGGCGCTATATGACGCACTAGTTGAGGCTAAAATCTTGACTAATGACAACGGGAAACACGCACCGGGCGGATATCACGATCTAGAGCATTCCAAGGCCCCGCCGATCGTTGACATCCTTATCGCACCATGGCTCCCATTCAAGGATTCGATGTTGCAAATGAATGAAGTGGCAGAATGGCTTAGGCAGAACTAAGAATGTCTTTGACCTAGATCGTATTTAGTGCGATCTAGGTCGAAAACGGGGTTTGATCAGTTTGATTCATTTAGGAGCTTTTTATGGAATTTATAGCCACAGGAACATTTAAAAATGCAGAAACAACACGAGTCTGTAAATTTAAGTATTGGAGTTATTTCTGGAACCTGTCGATGGATTATTCAGATCCATCCGAAGCCCTCCCAGAAGGTACCTATGATTTGACCTTCGTCGTGGACAATTTTCAATTTCATGCCCCGATCGTCAGAGTCAAACACGCAATAGTCGGAGTCAGTCCTCTCTATGTCTGGATGCAGCTCCCGAATGGATGGAAGGTGCCATTTGAACTGAAAGACCTTTTGAATTAGATCTAATTCAAAAGGTCTTTCGTGATTTACTTAGTGTCAAAAATCTTAATAGGAGGATTGAATTATGACTAAGGATGAAGATACCGTCGCGGTGTGGTTTTCTTGCGGAGCGGCTTCTGCTGTTGCGTTGCAAAAAAACCATTCTGCGATATCCGAAATGTAAAATACGGGTTTTAAATAATCCAGTAATAGAAGAGCCTGATGACAATAGACGTTTTTTAGACGATGTTGCCAACTGGCTAAAAGTAGATATTGAGCTAGTTATAAACCCAAAATATCCGCACTGTTCAGCGGTGAAAATTTGGGAAGAGGTTCACGCTATGGCTTTCCCAAAAGGGGAACCATGTACGACAAAACTAAAGAGAGAAGCAAGACAGTACTGGGAACGGACTAATCATTTTGACTGGTTGGTCATGGGATTCACTGCTGAGGAGTCCCGTAGATCTGATAATTTTAGGATGACCGAAAGGACTAATCTGTTGACGCCATTAATCGATCTAAAAATTTCAAAACAAAGATGCTTTGAAATTATCCAGAAAGCTGGAATTAGATTACCTATTTCGTATCACAATGGATTGCCAAATGCTAATTGTATTGGTTGTCCAAAGGCAGGCTCACCTAATTACTGGGCAGCAGTAAAAAAGAACTACCCCGACATTTTTCAGCAGAGGCTAGAACTGGCCGAACGTTTGGGCGTCAAGCTCCTACACGTTCGGGGGGAGAGACTTTCTCTTACTATGTTAGATAGCATTCAGTACAGAAGACTGGAAATGGGAATTCCTCAAGATGAGCAACTTTCATTCGATTGCGGACTGTTTTGCGAAGAAAATTTCTAATTTCGATCGAACTTTTGAATTAGATCGCAAATAATCCAAAAGCCGATCGAGGCAATCATTGATTACCTCAAACTTCCCACGATTTGAAGATACAGAGAAGCCCCCAACGATCGCACTAAACACGATCGTTGGGGGCTTCTTGTTGGGGCTGTTGGCAATCGATCGTGGTAGAGTGAAGGTCAGTACTCAATGCTGAGCGTAACGGCTTGGACCTCTTCCAAGCCTTGCGGCCCTAATGGGTTGTCGGGTTATTTTTTTTGCTTGGTGAAGTTGCCAGCAATCCACGATCGATCACCTATCCTCACCCATCCAGTCTTCTCCTCCAGAACTTCCACAGTCGTGCCCGTGATTAGAGGTTTTCCGACTTTTGGATAACCGTCCCCCGGCCCTTGCCTGACATTTACAGGGGCAATTACGATCGATATTTGGGCGGCGCTTTTCTTCACTGGTTTGTTGCCGTCAATCACTGCGTTCATAACAAACCAACCGATCGCAACAGCACCGATCGCCCCTAGAATCACTAGCCACGGGGTAGGTTCGGAGGAATCACCATGGTACCCAGACTGGAGGTGATGGACGATCGCAGTGGTATTCCGGTTGTACCAATAATTTTGGTCTTTAATCCAGTTCCCTTTTTTGTGCAATAAATGATGGCAAGTCCCAGGCTCTTGTTTTGATCCGCAAACGGGGAAGATGTTCACGCCTGCTGTGTCGCCCTCGCCCTCGTAGGAACTGTGATGCACTTCTATTTGGTCCCATGGGAACAGATCCCCACAGCACGAGCACTGTACATCCTTGCCCTGCTGCCTGCTTTTTTTTGTGGCGATCGATCTCGCTGACCAGTCGTGAGGATATCGATCGTTGTCTTGATTTGTCATGGGTTTTGCGGGTGAATTTGGGGAAATAAAAAAGGGGCGATCGTAGTATTCGATCGCCCCTTTTTACTGAGTATTTAATATTTGAAACTTAGCGCCGATCGATGGCGTTCTTCATCTCTTGTCTCCGACTCTGTCCACAGTTCCAAAGGTTCGGATCGCAGATCTTCCATCAGCTTCCCATGGGTATCAGCGGTTTGTTCAAGGCTCGTCTTCAGCGCTAAGATCCTGCGGTTGAATTGTTGCTCGGTTAGTCGTTTCATTTGATCGGCTCCAAATATTTACAAAGGCGAACGGGTAAACGGTCTTGGTCACGGCTCCCTTTAGTAGCGATCGCCTGTTCGATCGCTACTACCTCCCACCAATGTCCTGAATGAGCGACCCGCCAGCCGACCTGTGGCAGATCATGCTTGTAACAGCGTTTCAGGATGACACCGATCGCGCTTGCGGGAATACGATCAGTGTCGGTCGGGGGGACGAATTCAAACGGCAGGCAGTAGGGCGTTGAACGCTCAACGACTCGATCGGTGTGCCCTAGAAAATCACGGGGTGTCATGGTAATTGTGCCTGCAATAGCGCGATCGCTTCGGTCTCTTTTCCAGTGCTGTTAAGGACTTGAGCAGTATTCACAGCACTCACAATAATGTTCCGGTCTAACCCAGTGCTTATCATTGCTTGTGCTGCAATTGCTCTTAATAGCACGTCCCATGAGTCGTCAAAAGGTGTCTCCGATCGCCCCTCTGCTATCCATGTGGACTCTTCGGGTTCTTGATGCGGTGTGGCGATCGTTGGGGTCGGTTCAGTTGTAACCTTTGAGCCTTTATCCCTATCCCAACCGCTGAGCAACGGCATTTCAGGAGCAGGAATAAAAGTGCCACCAATGCAGATCACTCGCTTACGTGGGGACTTGCGAACTAGCCGGGAGAACTCTTCAGTCGAATAGGATTCGTGATTAGTTTTCCCATACTGAACAAGCTTTTTGACCCGTGGGAAATCATCCTCTTTAAAGCAGGCGATTAAAGCGAGATTCTTAAGAAGCTCATCAGATCCCACAGTATCCCCAGCATTAAACGATTGTGTTAAAGCGATCGTATGGAGTCCTTGATCATCCCCCATGGACACGCAATCGACTAATAGATCTTGAACTTCCCCGAAGAGGTTTTTATCAAGTTTCTGCTTCATATTCATAATCTCGTCAAAAACAATCCAAACTCTTTTACCGTTTTCAATATCACATTCATCAACAAATGATCGAGCAGTCTCCAGCATTTCAGCAACTTCGATCGAATACTCAGATCTGGACATCCCAACACCACAGATTTTAAGCCGCGTGATCCTGGGATCTTTAAAGTTGCCATCCTCTCGGGGGCTTCCCTTGGGGTCAATCCATACAGCGATCGAACCTGGATATTGGTCCAGCTTCCGGCGAATCAAATTGCTGACAATTACACCCTTGCCACTTCCCGGTTGACCACCAACAAAGAAATTATTGTTACGGTCAATAATCTGCCAAATCCTAGCGAGATAGTTAGGTTCAGCAGCACGAACGATCGTTGATGATTCATTGGCACTTTGCATCGACGGAGCAACGACAACACCAGGCTCGATCGGCTCTTGTAACTCAGTCGGTGCAATGGCGGCGCTCTCTATGAGGGATTCCCCATTGGCAACAGGTCCAACCGTCGCATTCGTGAGATTGCCTAGCATCATATCGCCGGATACTTTGACCTGCAAGAATTCGCCCACCTCGGCCTCGGTAAACTCTCCATCGCCTTCTAATCGAGCTTCGATCGCCGATACTAATTGGTCGTAAGCCCCAACAATCTTCACCGCAGCAACACCCCGCAAGTGCAAAGCATAAAGGGCTTCTGGTAGATTGGGCGTGGTCTTAAGCAGGTGATATTCAGCATCGCGGCGGGGAAGTTCCGATCGACTATCAGCCCAGAACTTAATCGAAATCGTACCTGCGATAATAGGCAGAATTGCAAAGCCCATCCCCATACCAGCACCAACCAGGATGCCAACACCGAGGCCGCCGAATCCTAATTTCTGGCACCAATCGACGGCACTCAATGTTTCCCGCCTAGTCTGAGAGACTATCGGTCTTAAGTCTTCGAGCGCAGCCTTCACCGATCGCCCTCGCTCACAGATCAGATGCCCTAGGACGCTTTCGTATTGGTCAGCATAGGTTCGATCTATTTGATGACGTGAATACTGTGCAAGCGTTGGAGGCTGGCCATTGATTGCTAGATTGTCCATTGCGTTCTCCACAAAAATAAAGAGCGATCGGGAATGACTCCGATCGCTCTTGTTTGACTAGTTAAAAGATTGGTCTGCTGCCATTTGTTGAGCGGCTTTCTTTTGTTTATACAGTCGAGATTGACGGCCTGTAAGTCTCATCCCCTTCATCCACTCGACAAATATCAGGCAAAGTTCAAACCCTACGACCCCGGCAATCACGGCAAAGACGCCAGCGGGGATAAGTTGCATTGTTATCGGATTGATGATTTGGAAGGCGTTAGCGGCTCCGATGAACTCCATCAAATAAAGTGAAGCTGATGCCGTCTCCATGACAGCCTGACGTTTCTTATATGCGTTTCTCGACCATTCTTTCACCTCTCCTAAAAGCGTTGGAGAATCTTTTGTAACAGTGGGGTCGAGGTACCGGGTCATGCCTAGCTTCAAAGTTAGGCGATCGGCCTGTTCTGGGAAATACTTAGGCAACCGTGGAAGCAGTTGGATGAACTGGCTAACCAGCGCCAACGGAGCCGCGAACAATGGCGTCCATCCCAACACATTTGCATACCCGATCGTGCTGACGGTTAAACAGGCACCCGCACCGATATACCCTAAAATCATTCCGGTATTGGGACTTAACAGCGTTCTACCGAATCCGTCAACGACATCGCCAAGGTATGCCCCAAACTCACCCCTAATGGGTTTCTCTGGCTTGTCTCCCAAGCCTTTGGGCTTTATTCGGCTGTTGTCAAAATTAGGCCGTCCCGTGTGGAAAATAGGATCAGTAGTGGGTCCAGTCGAAACGGTCGGACCTGTATACACACTGGAATTAGTGGCGGGTTTAGTTGAGTTTGTTGCAGACTGACTAGTTGCTGATGGTCCTTTCTTTTTGATTGCCATGGTTATTTCCCTTTAGTTCCCAACGTGGATATTTTTGATTTGACTTCTTTCTGGCTGAATGCGTCCGTAACAGTGAGAGTAGACTTTTGATACTCAATGAAGCCGTATCGCTTTCCATTCGGTAGGGCGATACAGACACTCTGCGATCGGCCCTTAACAACGAACTCAGCCCCCACGGTTATCTCTGAGGTGATGTAGCAGTTATCTGAAAGGGAAGCCTTAGAAACGGCTTCTAGTCGGGATTGCCGATCGGTTTCAGCAACATTTTTAACACCTTGCGATTGCCCGTTCAGTGTCCCGATAGTGAATATCGGAGCAAGCGAAATTAGGCAAGCAACGGCACCTGCGATCGGGCGATGCTTTGGAGGAATCATGGGTAAAAAGATCTGCGCAGTGGGATTGAAAGTAGATGCACTTTGGCTCTTACGCAGGATCGATCCAACTTGCCAATCCTGACAAAACCATCTCGCCTTCATGAAGTACGCCTAGCTCTGAAGGCTCTACTGGAAAGTTCTTCGCATACTCTGCGATCGCTGGGAGAGCATCAGACAAAGTATCTGGACTTTCACCGTTCAAAAGCTTTAAGCAGATCTTGATGTTTTCCGTAACGGTGTAGGGGCAATCGACTTCATAACAGGAAACAAGGGAAACTTTAACGTTTTCCCATTCTTCTGTCTCAGCAAGGTTCCAAAGAAATAGGCCAACACAGGACAGCAGTTGATATCTCTCAGACTGTGTGAGTTTCTGTAATCGATCGCCTGTAGCATCGGCTAGAGCGTCGATCGCGTTCGATTGAGCGCTTATGTAATACTGGATAGGTTTAGCGGACGATGTGAACTGTGTCATGATTAATTATCCTTCTCTAGGTTTTGGGGATTAAAGGGCGATCGTTACTTTGGTGGTGTCGATCGCTTTTCTATGTCGGTGAGCTTTTCGTCGGGTCGATCGATCGGTCGTGCCAAAGTAACGATCGGTGTAATCTTTGGCGGGGAATAGTTCGGCTTGTTCAGGCATCATCCACCAACCTTGTCAAAAGTAATTGGGCAAGTATTTTTTACAGCGTTTTGCCAACCGATCGCCTGACTTTCTTTCCTAGCTTCGTCCGTTAGCTGAGGTAGCGCTGTGTAGTGATAGGTCACGATCGCAGCGCAGAAGGTCAAGGTTTGGAGGACTGTCTGAGCAACCGCCGATCGAAGAACGTTCCGGCGGCGCCGTGGATTCTTCTTCAGTCGAAAGGTTCCACGGGTTTTAAGCATTAGCTTTATCCTCCAGTTGGTGTTGCAAGTCAGCGATCATCTGTTCCATCAGTTCATGTCGATTCAACAGTTTTGAGATCACCCATACATTGCTTGGTGCCGTGATTTCTCGACCCGAATGAGGAAAATACAGTTGAATTTGACCTCTACCGTATTCGTCCTCACTCCAGTTAAACCGAGCGGGAATAGAGGCCAACTCAGCAGCGGCTAAAAGCGCATCATTGGAAATTACAGGCGCTTTCTTTTTCTTTTCGATCGGTTCATTAGTGGCAGTCATTTCAGTTGCTCCAGTAAATTCAATAAATCTGATAGTTTGCCGTCAATCATCAAGCGTCGATCGTGACCACTTCCTTCTCCGTGGATGCTTCGAGTCTGTTCACCTTTGGGGCGATCGAATTGGCGATCGCGTTCGACCGATTCAACCGATCGCGCTGAATAACCGTCGCTTGAAGTAGCGCGACTTGACCTAGTGTCGGGGTGTCCTTTCCCACCGTCGCAAGATCTTGTAAGGCTTTTTTTTCCCGGCTGAATTGGTCTGCCATTGATTCGGTTCCAACCGATACGGCCAATTCGTCAAGTTCAGCACCTTGAGTCGTGGCGTACTCCACTTGGGCCTTAGCTTGCAGAACCCGGCGGTTAGTTTCTGCGATCGTGAGTTGGTTCTTTAACGATTCCTCAGTAGAGGCGATCGTGGCCGCTCGTTTGCTTTGAATCTTGTTCAGTAACATAATTCGCTTTTCCTCCGTGTCCTGCCACACGGAGTACGATTCCATGTCCTCGTAACTCAGATTGCTAAGTTCGTCGGGATTGAATTTAGCCCAGTCCCGATCGATCGGTTGAGGATTTGCCGGGACGACCGGAGCAGGGATAACGATTTTGGGGACCGCTGGCATGATCTGCGATCGGATTGTCATCCCGCCCGGTTGTGCCTTTTCGACTAAGCCGATGAATGCGGCTAGTCTCACAGACTTAGAAAGCACGACGGATTCGGTCGTGCCCTGAGCTTGCAAGATGTCGCTCACTTGGGCCTGTGTCGCGGTCGGGATGGTTTCTTGAATAGTCTCTAGAAGAGTCATGATTGAGTGCCTAATTGGGTGGGTAGATGTGGCGTAGTGCCAATATTGCGATCGGGAGTTGAACCCGACACTCAGCCTAGAACTGACGCAATTTCTAGCATTTCTCAGGCGTTGCCATGCCTTCCGCTTACTCGGTAAGTCACGGCTTTGGTCGGTTGCGCTCCGTTCTGTTGTAGTCCACTCATGTAAATTACTGTAGCGTTTTACTGTAGTGTTGTCAACGCCAAACACTACAGTAAAATAGAGAGGGCCTTATATACATAGTTCTAAGGACGTAAAGGAAGGGGCGATCGTTGACTGGTTTTACTTTTTACTGTAGTGTTTAGAGATGGAAACACTCTGAGGGCACATGGGACGCATCAATGGATTAGACGACGTAGACCGATCGATCTCAGCACGGGGCTGGCGATCGGTCTGCTTGGGTGTGAACGAGGACGGGAACGCAAAGGGGTCGGATACCACTTGGGCAGAATGGCGATTACTTGTGGGCATCGTTTTGGCGGATGGGAAGACCCCTGATCCTCGGTGGATGGTCACTCGTCGGGAGGCTTTTTTGCTGTTGGTGCGATCGAAGTTTAAGGAAATCTGCCAAGACCTACAAATAAAGAAGCCACGAAATAAAGACCTCACCATATTTCAGATTGAGTCAATCGCCGATCGATGGCTAGAAACGATCGATCGTGGTCAGTCGTGGGAAGCCGTTCTAAACTTCCTTGCATCCAAGGACGGCATGACGGGTAAGGAGTTGGAGGTGTTAATTCAAGAGTGGCTGGGAAAGTCCCCAACTGGGAAGCCACGATCGCCTCGGACGATTTACCGGGTCTGTGCTCGATCGGGTGTCCGGTTCAGCCGGAAGAGGAAGTACACCCCGGCGCAGGTGCAAAAAGTGTTTCACCGAACCCAGAATCACCGATAGACGACGATCGGTCGAGGGTGGCAGAAATTAGGCGAATAGCAAAACACCTTGATTCAGCCGACCTTGATAAATTACTGAGGATAGCCCGGATATTGGCAGAATAAAGCCCGATCGACGATTCGATCGGGCTTTATTCTGCTAATCAGTCTCACTGTCTCAATACCCGTCTCGCGCCGTGTCAAGTTATTTGCTGTAGTCTTTTTTTTGACACGAGAGAATGCGGGTTGTAGCTTCAATTTACTGTAGTGTTTGTTTATTTTACTGTAGTGTTTCAATCCGACCCGCATTCTCTCGTCGATTTACTGTAGTGATACTTTTGCGATTTTGGCACTTTTGTCCGTCGATCGACCTCAACGCTATACGGCGAAAGCGATTCCAGCAACACTACAGTAAATTTCTCAGTTTTGAGATTTTTCACAAAAACGGCTGAAACCCGCATTCTGCCGATCGTGGGTACCTTGTTTTCTCTGTGGGGCTTCTTTGGGGAGGTTGTCTTAGTCTTGTCTTATGGACGTGAAAAAGCCCGATCGCACATCACGATCGGGCTTTTCTTTATGGGTTTTCTCACCTTTTTTTCAGTACGACATCATAGCCGATTGCATCCATCAGACTCACGATATCGATCGCCTGCAAGGGCAATCCCTCCCGCAATCGCCGGATGCGCGCCTCACAGGTCCGAGGCGCTTCGTCAACCTCCGCTGATAACACCCTCCCAAGACCCGCCGTCGTAAAGCCGCTATCTTTCAATGCCTTTACGATCGCGACATGCAGTCGATCGTGCGCATAGATTTTACCCATATTTCCTCAACTCAATTGCTACTTTATTGTAGCGTAATACAAAATAAGCATTCAGAAGAACACCGAACCGGATTAATAGGCTAGGGGTGGGAGCTGAGGAAATTCTCTAAATAGTCTCGCTACGTTATTGTAGCAATAGAGATAAAAACAAATTAGTAAAAGTACTGGTTGACGAATGAATTATTAATTGCTATGGTGATTGCATCAGCAGCCGCATCGCCCCGTTTCAAAGCGCGATCGACCGTCACCAGCCGGATTAATGCAAAGTGAAGTCAACCCATCGTTTCAAAGGGATTTCCAATGTCTAATACTCAAGCTAAATCGATCGCATTGACGGTCCTCAACATTGCAACCGTCACGATCGTCTTCGCCTCCAAAGCGTTCATCTACCTCCTTATCGCCCTCTACGTCGCTGGCGAATTGATGTTCGCAGAATACGCCCAATCGTCACCCAGCACCCAGCCGATCGCACCTGACACCGAACTAGACGAAGATATTGCAGAAGCGATCGCCAAACTAGATGCACCCAGCGCTCCCGACCTAGACGAAGATATTGCAGCGATCGCCCCAGCCGCCGTCACCCTGGCCAAATCGATCGCCCGTCCTGGCGCAGTCCTATCGATCCCCGACCAGCTTCAACTGGCAACAGACACTCCCCAATACGCAACCCTAACCGCCGTCCAACTTCGTAAAAAATGCAGCGCCCAAAATATCAAATGGCGGAATGCCCACGGCACCTCCAAGCACCTGAGTAAATCGGCCATGCTGAGCGCCCTCTCTTGTTTGCGTATAGAATAATGTGAACACTTTTGTTGCTGTATATGCCGATCGACGATATCAGGGCCAAACAAAAAGCGGACCAAACTAAGGCGATCAAGTCCCGGCTAGAAGCTGGCTCGATCGTTAGAATTGGCAATCGCATTCCTATCACAGGTCGCTACGAAGTCCTAGAGACCGATGGCGGCATATTCAACAATGGTGTGAAAGTTTACAACGCTCAAGAGCAATACGGCGATCGGGTGTTGGCTTATCCCAGGTTAGACGGCACGATTGCGCTTGATAGTGAGAAAGGTTCGATCGTCCGTCCTCCTACGGCTTTTCCCGTATGTCCTGGATACCTGAAGGGACAAGTCTTTAATTGTGAAGAACCGAAGAGGAAGAGACCTGCAAAGATTTGGATCTTGTACTTTTTTGCGGGGAAGTTATGGGTTGGTGGGCATCAGGAACAACCGGAGGAGGTTGGTTCGGTTTATTTTGGTGGACCGATCGCGCTTTCTGAAGAGAATGGCGGCCCTGGGCTTATTCTTAGCATTGGTAATAGCTCGAATCTTCACGTCTGGGGCGATGTTGCTGGGTGGGTAGCAACCTATCAGACATTCCCCCCAAATTTCGATTCTACTAACGCGACGACTTTCCACTCAGTCACATCCACCACTCGCAAAAAATACTCAACCTCTTTTGGTTTTAACGAAAGTGGTACAGCGGGTGGGTACAACGCAGACGGGATAGACAATAACGAGCGATCGTTCCCACTGGGCGCGGGTTTTGTCTCCTATCGATCGATGCGGGACATATCTAGTGTTAATCCCGAGGGATCCCTCACATTACAAAATTATTCCACTACTCATCAGGTGACGATCGGATATCTGGAAAATGCCGTGCCAACTTTTCATCAATTTAGTTCAGGCGAATCATACTTGGCGAAATTATATGACGGTCTTGTCATAAATGAAATGGTTGCATACAGCGGAACAATCCCAGTGCCGAATCTTGATGGGCAGACGATTTTGCCATATTCTGGACGCTTCTCTTGCCCTGAAGGTTATGAATATGACAAGGGACCATATTTCAACAACGAGAGACCACAAAGAGTTGTGGTCCCCACAGTGACGGGTCAAAGTGTCCACAATTATGCGATATTATGCGATCGGGGCGTAACTTATTACATTCAAGAATCCATTAGTTTTAATGCGAGTCCATCCTTTAATGCAAGTTCCTCAATTCAAAAAGTATATGAATTGAGATCGACAGATTCGCCAGTGGTTATCGCTACAAACACCACTGAGCCTAGATTCTTTGGTATTCGATGGGATATAAGGGCAAGCGCCTTCACTGAGGGCGCTTGGCGGGAATTCTTGGGAGCAACTTCAGCATCTTACAATTATGGCGGTTATGCCTATTCTAAGTATTCTGATCCCGCCTACTTTTATCCTACCTACGCTTTTAATGCCACAGGTCAGGCCCACTCCTTGCCAGTCGGTCGATTCAAGACGGTAAACAACAACGTCCTGTCGTTCGATGAGTACCAGTTTTATCCTTACTTCGTTACCTTTTCAGGGGGTCAGGTCGTCACTGTTGAACTGTCGGAGATCAACAAGGCCAAGAATGGGGGTGCTGAGTTGCAAAGACGATCGGTTTCTGTGGATGGGACTTTCTCAGATCTTGGGACGATATTCTGTCATCCAATCCCAGCGACCGCCATCATCTATCATTGGAGTACGACCGCATGAAGCCAGAGCAAGCCCGATCGATCGACGTTGCCGCGTGGGTGCCCTAATGGACAGGTACCAAATCAGAGTGCTGCAAGAGTCCCTACAGGTCAACGCCATCCGATCGCGCCGGGATGTTCCGCTAAATACGATCGCTACCATGATCGGGCGGGACACGGTGACAGGCGATCGTTTACTTGAATCACCCGATGGCGGAGATATGCGACAGCGCTGGATTAGTAACTCTGATCCTGATGTCATCCCGCCTGTTGCCATTCCTTCAAGTACGATCGGCCTACCTGGATTCTCTAGCCAAAAACCAAAATGAAGCTCGATTATAGTCCCCCGAATTTTAGATTCATTGTTGGCACTCTAGACGTAACGCCACTCCTTTTTGACTGGAGTATGCATTCAAAGGCGCTAGAGATAAATACTGATGGATGTTGGCAGGGGAGCTTTACAATCAGGGCTGGAATGACAGGGCGGGACTACGCCTCATATCCAGATTCACTAATGGACCCGTTAACTAGTCCGTCATTGTGGAGGAATAGCCAAAGCGTCGTGTCGATCGCCATTGAGTTTGCGGGAGTCTATTACGACCTTCCCAAGATGCGGATTGACAAATACACCTGGAACCCACAGACACGCAGCGGAGAAGGTCAGCTCTACCAGTTTGTTGAAACGCTCAACAAGACACGCCCCGCAACGACCCCCGAGCTTAAAATAGGGCAACAAGTCCCACTGAAAGAAGTGATCGAAAAGCTGATCGATACCGCTCAATTCGATAGCCCACAGAAGGCCCTGAAATCGATCGTAGGCATCACGGGAGTGCTCGACAGCGCACTGACAACGAAGAACCCGATCGCCGATGTTCAGAAGCTTTGCGGGGTTAATTGGCGATGGTTGACCGTGGACAACACCGAAAAGATTGTCACCGTTTCAGGGACTCCCGAAGATTACCCAATCCTGTTTAGCCGATCGCTATCCCATGTCGTTTGGGAGCCAGATATCCAGAATATTAATTTCGCTACACCCAAGGTCATTATCACGGGTTCCCGGCAAGTTCCCGATCCTCACAATTGCGAATGTGCCCCCGGCCCGGACCATAACAAGTATGTCGATTCTAAGGGTCGAACCAAGATCTCAATCACTGAGGAAAAGAAGCCATATAAAGAGGTTTATGGAACGACTACCCGCCTAGAAGAAGTGTTAGCCGAGCGAAAGACGATCATGTACCGATACCGCGATCGATCGTTTATTGGTGGCGTTATTGATTACATCCAATTCCTAGACTTCGGTGGGGTCGATGTTGGATTATCTTACGATATCCAATCTTTCGTGAACCAATCGAACCCCTTCACCTGCAAGGATATTGACGAGATGACGCCGATCGCAACTGTGACCGTTAGGGAGTGGCCGCGTGGTCGAATCTCTTCAAAGTTCGGGGAGAATGGGAATTTATCGACTGCTGAAATCATCATCGAAGGGCCAACAATAAAAGCGCGACTAGTCCCGATCGCAACCATAAACGCTAACGACCCGCAGAATTTAGCGCTTATATTCGCCAGCAAGGAGGTGCTGAAGAACGATCGGAACACGGGGAAGTGCGGCACGTCCGACCCGAAGACAGGAAAAGGAAGCTGCGTAACATCCGCACCTCAACTAGAAGCAGCCCAACCGGGCGCAGAAGTACCGCTAATCACAGAGGTGATCAAGGCAGAGGCAGACGTTGCCTACAATGGCTGGTATCCTCTGATAAAGGATCCACATATTGAGGATGTGGGGTTTATCCCTAGCCAGTTGCACGGGGATAAATTGGCCATGTCGATCGCACGGAGAGAGGAACGGAGGCGGAATGCTGTACAGGTTTCAATGCCCATCCGAGGGCTTCCCGAGTATTTTATTGCAGGGTGCCCGATCGTCGGACGTTCCCGTGTTTATGATGGTGATTTTGGCTTTGAGGCTGTCATCATTTCAATGGAGAAGGAAAAAGCTGAGATTAGTTTTAGCTGTGGTCGAATCAATCAATTATCGCCACCCGTACCAAGTCCGATCGCGCTTGCCCCTTACATCCCCGGCCCCGGTTTACAGCTGATCATTCCCACTAGTTCGATATCCTTGCAGACAGGCACCGTAAACTATATTCAAGTGTCAGCAGGTGGAGGAATCGCATGAGTTATACCTTTAGTTTCAACGTGACGCCACCGATCGGATTTTCAATCAACGCTCAAACTGGCCTGATTACGATCGCCGCCACCGCTGCCCCATTCTCAGGGAGTTTATCGGTGAGGGTTTTTGATGGCGTGACCACCGATATTAAAGCAATTCCGATCGTCCTCAGTGCCCCAACAATAAGCCCGTTGCTTTCCTCTGTCTCTCATGCGATTCACCGTGGGGGCGGTCGGATGGTGCCAGTGTATGTGCCATTCATTCCGGTCATCTACCGTGGGGGAGGTCGGACAGTTCCCGCAATACTTCTAGCTACAACGAGGGCCGCAATCTCTAGAGGTGGGCGGTCACGCACGATCGGGGATATTCAATCTGTGCCTACTATTGCGGCGATCTCTAGAGGTGGACAGTCACGCACGATCGGATCTATTGGAGCCATTGTTATCGTGATCAATCAAGGCGCATCACGAACGGTAGCCGCAGGCGACTCGACCACACTAACCGCCCAAATTACAGCAGGCGGATCTACCGCTGGGTTAAATCAGTCCGTCACTTGGTCTATTATCTCCGGGACTTACAGCGGTTACGGCTCAATATCTCCGTCGGGGGTGCTGTCTGTAACAAACGGAGTCTATCAGGCCACTGGCGCGCTATTCGTCGTTAGGGCGACTTCAGTTGCAGACCCAACATTGACAACGACTATCAATATTTACGCGATCGATAAATTCACAGGGATTCAAGTCACTCCATCACATTCGAGCGTCAACGCTGGCGATGTGATAACGATCAACTCCCTATTGCAGGGCATAGGCTCAGACCTGAACGCCTCTCATGTTTCACTCATCTCTGTCGCAGTTAGTCAGACTGGAACTTCTACCGTCACGCTATCCGGCAACAGCCCAGCGTACACAGCGGGAAGCCCTGCTGGGACGATCAACATCAATGCGACATTCTTCTATCCTGCCGGGAATTATCAAGTTCAAGGTTCCGCTACTGTTCAAAACTTTGGGAATACAATCAATACCGCAGGCTTGACCCTCGTCCCAAGCTACACCGTCACTCATACAGGTTCCAATTCATATGGAACCTCAGTCAATTACGCATCGCTAAACGATAACGACGGAAACACGGGTATTGGCATCGGGACCACTGGGGATGTCTCGATCGTCGTTGACCTTGGAACTCCGAAGGCTATCAAAAAGGTTGCGATCGCTGGAGGATTCCTAGCTCAAGGATGGGCATCACAGATCGCACTCTACATGAATGGTGGGTTTTTGGAGTATTCCAGCGATGGAACGACATGGACAACTCATGCGACGATAGCCGGACTCACAGACGTTTTAGGAGATTACAAGCAATACAATCTTAATATCACTGCACAATACTGGAGACTGCGCCGTGCTTCGTATTGCGCAACGTCCGCATTCATGTTCCTTACCTAGGTTTTAAAATGGTTGATTATCTTCACTCCGACTCGGCTAAATTAGCTTTCTGCGATCGACTCTACCCCTCTACTGGCGTATACGGCTATCTTGCAATCCTAGACGACCTGCTACTATCCAGCGCTGTCTTCACAGTTGACGCATCCACTGATGTCCTGACCTTTACAGTGGCGAACAAGTTGGTCACTGGGTCACGAGTTAGAATCACGGCCACCGTAACGATTCCTGGCGGGATACTCTCTTCCACTGACTACTTTGCAATCAAATTAACCACAACGACGTTCAAACTAGCCACGACCCTCGCCAACGCGATCGCCGGAACTGCCTGCAACATCACAGACGCAGGATCGGGCACCCTAAACGCCTTTGAGCAGGCGTTGACGGTCGCGGATACCATTGCTGTGCTAGTTGCTCACGAGATTGTCAACAGCGCATATACTGCACGATTTCCGATCGATAATCTAGGGGCATCCACGATCGTTAGTGGGGACGCACAAAAGGGACTATGGACGAAAGTGTTTACAAATAATTCCGCCACTTCGATAATTTCCGCGAATCGGTTGATTATCTATGGTGGACTTGCCACGATCGGGGACATTACGGGTACGAGTAATTCACTTCATACCCAGCAGGTCACGATGTTCAGTGGCGAGACGAATTCGTTCACGGTTCTATTCATGAGGTAAAAATGGAAATATTCTTTAAACTAAGCGAGAAAGAAGCATTCACCCGCCAACTAGAAGCACTGTGGTGCGATGGGTTCGGCTCTGATTTGCTGAGTAAGGCACTGCCACAGATTGAGGCATTTCGCTGTGATCTGTGAATTCATCCAAGACATTACAAATCCAGATCTGCCAATCTCATAAGCCTTTCAAAGTCAAACGGGTTGCCCAGTGGGGTGTTGGGTTCGTCCGATCGGCCCTCTTCCTTCTCCTTCATCAAATCCTCATACGATCGGCCCTTCAGCAATGCGTCGCGGCTCTCTGCTACCTCTTGAATCTGATCCTCAGACAGTAGCAACGAGTGGCCGTATATCTGCTTAAAGCATCCACCAAGGAACCCGAACCCGTGTTCTGGCAGGATTGCAGCCCAGTCTGGTTCTGTCCCTTCTGCCGCGCAAAGCTCATGAATCCTCAGCACCGCCGCCCGTGCCAACTGGAGCAATGCCCCAAAGTCGATCGCTAATAATCTGGTTATCTCTTGCTGCTTGCCCTGCCGTGCCTTCTGCCGCTCGATCGTCCATAAGCCCATTGATTCAAACTCATCCCTAAGCGTTGAAAACAACCGCTTAGAGGCCGTCTTAGCCTCGTTAGCTAGCCAGTCCATTGAGAGGCGAATCCAGCGGACCGATCGAAGTGCTGGCAGGTCCACCATGTCAGACAGTTCATAAATGGTTTCATCAAACCCACGGGCGATCGCTTTTCCTCCCCAAAACAAGGTGCTGCTTACCGTGTAGAGGATGGACTTCAGCCGTTTCATAGTCTGGTGGCTAAGGTAGGCTGTAAAATCGTCTGAAGAATGGTATGATTGATTCATGCGGTAAGTTTTTTTAGAGGTAATCAGATTGTACCGCATACCCAGCATTTAAGAAACCCCGAGGATTTAGGTCTTCGGGGTTTTCTGCTTTTTAGGGCTTTTTGGTGTTTTTTGCCGATCGCTGAAACCCGCTCTATCACCGAATGTTCACAGACAATATAGCAGTTCTCACCCTTCTTTTTTCCTTTTTTTAACAGGTACGGAATATTCGGATCGGATGGACGGATAAGACCCTTACGGGAGTGCTGACCTATTTTGATTTGTAAGTTCGATCGTTCGATCCGATCCCCGGATCCTCTTTTCTGCGAAAAGAACTAAAGAGGTTCCCCATCCTGTACAGAAAAAAGAAGAATAAAAGAAAGAGAAGAGCAGGAAAGAAGTCTGTGAACATTCGCGCTGTGAGCGGGTTTCAGCGATCGCACTTTTAACGGAAAATGGGCGTTTCAGCGATCGCCTTTGGCGAGAGGAAATAGGGGCGATCGGGCGTTTTGTGGGAACCAGTTTAAATCCATTACTCCTCCCTCACCACAAATTGCAACTGCCACCAGTAACCCATCACATGTGGCGTAAGCCATTGAGCATCCACGTCTATCCACACTACGACCGCATCCGTCTCGCCATTAAAGCGATCGAGCAACGTCACGGGTGAGGACATCTGGGCCGTGAGCAACTGCTGAAACAATTCAAACTGTGGCCGAGTGACCAAAAAATCAGCCTTCCACTCGGTCTTAATGTGCGATCGATTTCCCAGAATTTTGATTGCACCCGTCAAAGTCCGATCGCCCGATTTTAACCAGCCTGTTTTCTGCCGAGAATAGGGAAGTCCGCCCTCCTTATGCTCATGCAAAACCAACGTATCAGGAACGCTAGGGTGAGCAAGCTGCAAATGAAATGCAGTGATACTGAGTGGGTTTACCGCGAACGCGCCTGAGAACAAAACAAACATCAGAAACTCCCCCGTGCGATCGATCGCTGCAATGCTAAAAATTTATCATAATTCCCATCATCTGGACTCACAAACGTTGCAGGCGCTGCGATGACCGGAGGCCGCTCCAAGACCGCCGATCGCAGCGCTTTAATTTCGGCCAGCAATGGGCCGAAATCATTCGGTCCCGACGTCACCAATAACGGCATCACGATCGCACCCGAACCAGGCGAAACCAGATTCCGCACCATCAGCAATCGATCGAGATTCGCCACAATCTGTTGCTGATTCAGGATGGTCCCCGATACGCCGGGAATAAAGATTTCAGGTTCATCTTCGCCCACGACATAAGCCCGTCCCCCCTCAACGTCCCCGCCGTGCCGTTTACCGGGTAGTGCCGAAGCAGGTGCGGTAGATGCCCCCGATGATTTAGATACGGCTGCGGCGATCGCTTCTTGCTTCTGTTTTTGCAAGTCGAGTAGTACATTTTGTTGCCTCAATTGTTCGGTGGCCTCGAAGCGGGTTAGCGCCGTTTTCTGCTCAATAGTGAGGGTCTGTTTTTGCAGAGCATTCGTCTCTAGGAGCTGGGCCTTGTTCGCGGTCGCCTCCGCGACGCCTTGAGTCGCCAGAGCCTGTCCCTGCTGGGCGATCTCAATTCCCTGCTGTGCCTGTTGCCGGGATTGTTCCGCGCCAAGCTGTGCCGATTGTTGGGCGGCCAAGGCATCAGCGATCGCCTTATCTTTGGCTAGCCCTGGCGCAAGCGCATCTGCCGCGTTAATCTTAGCCGCCGCTTCTTGCAATGCCTTCTGAGAGGTGAGCGCCGCTTCCTGCTGGGCAATTTGGGCGGTGAGGACAGCCTGTTTCGCCTTGAGTTCGTTAATCCGCGCCTCAATGAGGGTTCGGCTTGCCGCAAAATTCTGCGATCGCTGCTCGGCATCTAACCGGGTGTTGGCGATCGCCTGTTCGGTGATGAGCGTCGCCCGTTTTTGGATTTCAAGTTTCGTTTGAAGATCGTTTTCCTGTTGCTGTAAGACAATCTTTTTCTGTGGGTCGCTCTCCCTCTGCTGCGCTGCATTAAGCCGTTGAATCTGAATCTCAGTCCCGGCTACAGCGGCATCATTTTGGGCCTTAGCCAGCCCTGCTTTAGCGGCCAGTAATTCATTCTGTCGCTTCAGAGCATTAGTCGCCTTGTCGATCGCCGCAACTTCTCTTTGAGCGCCCAGTTCAACCGTGGACAACGCAATTTCACGGCCTACTTGAACGCCCTTCATTTCCTGAATTTGCTGCTCGATCGCACGGGTTCTAGCCGCCTGCTCACTGTTGATGCCCTCGATCTCCTGATTACGAAACTCATTTTGTTGAGCCGCTTCATTTCCAAGGATATTGCCCTGAATAGAGGCCACTTTCTGAGCGGCATCAAGCTTCCGTTTGTCGAGTTCCTCCCGTTGCTTCTGAGTTGTCGCCGTCGCCGAAGCGATCGCATTGGCAGCGGCTTGAGCGGCGGCCAGTTCAGAATCTAATGTGCCCTTCTGCGCAGTGAGCCGATCGGTCGCCGCCTGCTCAATGGTCGTTGACTGGGAATTCAAGCCCTGCTGAATGGCGTTCGATCGTTCCTGCTCGGAAATCTTAGCCAGCGCGATCGCTTTCGCCCCTTGTTCCTCCAGTTTCTTAATCTGAAGATCGAAGATTCGCTGCCCTGATTCAGCCTTAATTTTCTCAATTTCGGCGGTGAGTTTCCGGGCCTCGGAGAGTTCCTTCGATCGTAATTTTGGATCGCTCTCCGCCGCCGCCGCCGCTTGCGCCGCCGCAACGCGTTTTAATAGCTCCTGAATTTTAAGAGCTGTAAGTTGCTGTTCAGCCTCAGCCTCCGTGATTCTGCCCGTAGCCCGCGCCGCCTCAATTTCAGACTGCTGGGCTGAGATTGCCGCAAGCTCCACGTCCAAATCCTTCTGTCGATCGGCCTTCTCCGCTGCACGGATTTTCTTCTTAGAATCGGCCTCTTCTTTCCGCAACGACGACTCTAGCTGGGAGGCTTCCGCCTGAAGCTTTGCCGCTTTTTTGGGGTCAGTTTCAGCCGCAGCCTCCGCTTTTTTTGCAGCAATGCGCTTCTTGATTTCCTCAAGTTTGAGCACAGTAAGTTGCCGTTCAGCCGCAGCCTCAGACAGGTTCCCCTCTGCCCGTGATGCCTCGATCGCAGCCACCGCAGCCTTATTTTGCTCAATGTCCACACTGAGGGCTTCCTCTCGGTCCTTCTTGGCCGCAGCGGCAATCTTCTTGCCGGATTCAGCCTGCGTTTTAGCGAGTTCAGATTCGAGCTTATCCGCCTCAGCCCCGAGCTTTTTCTTGTCGGATTCACCACTGGCAGAACCCGCTTCAAGTCTTTTCAGGGCAATGCGTTTTCCTATTTCCTCGGTCTTAAATGCAGTGAGTTGCCGCTCGGCTTCCTCTTCACTAATCTTCCCCGCCGCAAGCAGTGCGGAAACCGCCGACTCACCCGCGCTAAGTTGGGCTAGTTCCGCATCGTTCTGGTCCTTCTTAATTTTGACAATCTCTTTGCCCGCCGACAGGGAAAGGCGATCGGACTCGGCTTTTTCGGCCACCGCTTTCTCTTTTGCTCTAAACTCTGTCTGAACCTTTTCGACTTCTCCCAGAATCAATTTCTGCTCATCGGCAGCCTTAGTTCTGATCGCCGGGTTTGCGAAGTCCTTGGCCGCTAATTCTTCTTTCCCTTTAGCCTGTTTTTGCAACTCGGCAACCTTCTCCGCCGTCGCTTTCCGCTCCACATCCAACTGTTCCTTGGATAAGCCGATCGCAGTCTTAGCCGCCTTAGTCTGCACTTCCTCAAGCTTCTTCAGGGCATTAGCCTCAGTAATTGTCCCGTCTTCAATTTCCTTCTGCGTTTTAGCTAGGGATTTGATTGAGTCTTCTAACTTCTTATTCGATTCCGTTGACGCCTTCGTTCGATCGGCATCTGTCTTCAATGCTTCACTACTGCCCAGCAACACAGCCGCCCGTTTTTGGATAGCTTCCTTCTGGGATTCTAGCGACTTGATATTGCCCTCAATGATCGTCTTCTGGTCTTTGTCGGTGGTCTGTTCAGCGCTTTTCTTAAGCACCTCGATAGACTTCTCCAGCTGGTCTACTTGAAGTCTCGCTTCAGCGTTGAACTTAGCAATGCCTTCCGCCCCTAATTTGGTTTTGGATGTTGCATCAACTTGCGTCAAACCGTATTTTGCAATCAGCTCAGTCCCCTTATCATAGGTGCCATTCGTGACGGCTAACTGAGCCGCAAGCGCTTCCATCGTGGCCTGATTCTGCAACTGCTTCTGATTGAGGAACGTTCCCTCTTCGCCATATTTCCCAGTACTTCCAGCTAACTTTGTGAGGATGGCATCGATCGCAGCAAATGACCCAGCGATAAAGCCTTGTTCTGCTATTTTTTGTTGGAAAATTGTTAAGACTTCGTTGATGCCTTTAAGGTCTTCATTGGCTTTGGCGACATCAATTTTCAACTGAGTATCTTTCTCGGCTTCAGCCTGAAATTTCTTGAGTTCTTCAGTGCCCTTATTGATATTCCCGGCAGGTTCAAAGGCTTTGAGGCGTTCTTGGGCAAATCCCACAGCAACGGCGATCGCTCCTAATGCCGCTGCTATTGCTAGGAATGGCGCAACGGCCACAATCGCCGCGCCTGCATTCGCAATTAACACACCCGTATTTGCAACGGTCGCCGCCGTAAAGAGATTGCGTGCGATCGTCGCGATTCCCGTAGCCGCTGCTCCAGCCGTCGTTGCGATCGTATTGGCAATCTGCCCAGCCGTCACCGTCGTTTTGGCCAATGCCATGGCGCGTTCTGCAAGCACTGAGGTTTGAGTCACAGCCAACGCGCCCACCCTTGATGCAGCCTCTTGGATTGATGCCGCCGCCGCTAACGCATCTTGGACGATCGACAGGCCCTTTGCTGCGTTGTAGGCCACCACCATCGCCACCGCCGAAGCCAACCCCGCCGTAATCGCACCCGTTGCCACCAAAAAACCCTGCATTGGACCGGGAAGGCTATTGAACGTATTGATTAACAACTCACCCGCTGAAACCATCGGAAGGAACGCCTGACTCAGGAATTCCCCGACCTTCACCAATGCCAAATTAAGGGAAGATTCAAGGCGCTTTAAGGCGGCGGCTGGACCCTGAGAAAGAGCATCACCTGCCCGTTTTGCCGCGCCGCTAGAATTGTCTAAAGCCGTTTTAAGTCCGTTAATCTGCTCAGTCGAACCCGTCAGCAACGATTGAATAACGCGCCCACCCTGCACCCCGAATAACGAATTCATGATCAGGTCTTTATCAGCCTGCCCAACGTTGGCCAGTCCGCCCTTCAGCTTCTCCAAAATCACAGGGAGCGGCAACAACTGCCCCGTCGCATCCCGAACCGAATCATTGATTTGCTTGAAAGCCGCGACCGATGATTTTGCACCCTTGGATTTGAGATCATCTAGCTCGGTCGATGCGTTCGCTGATGCCAGCTTCAGTCGGCGCAGTGCTTCAGCAAGCCCAGTACCCGCCGAGCTGCCCTTGATACCTGCATTGGCTAATTGCCCGATCGATTGCAGTGTATCTTTCAGCGATTGCCCCGACTGAGCCGCCTGAGTACCCACGTAACTTAGAGCCTCACCGATATCATTGACGCCGGATGCCGAAGCATTGGAGGTTGCGACTAGTAAATCTGCAATTTTCGTGGAGTCCGTCGCTTTGAATTTATCTTGCCCCGCCGCAAACTGGTTAATCACGTTCCCAATCACTTCACCCGTCCGCTGCAAGTCGTCACCCGTCGCTTGAGATGCAAGCACAATCCCGCCTAGAGCATCCTTAACCTGCCCCGCCTTAAATCCGGCTTTAGCCAGCTCGATCGACAGCGTAGCGACTTCTTTCGGCGTCTTCTGGGTGGTGATTCCCAGCCGTTCTACCTCGTCCCGAACCAGTCCAGTTTGTTTCGCCGACGCCTCAGAAATAACCCCAAACGTCCGCATCTTGTCGTCAAACTCGACGAATGCCTGAATCCCCTTTTGCCCGATGCTACCCAGCGCTGCCGCCACTCCAGCCGCCGCCGCCGTCAACCCAGCCATCCCCTCGGCGGAACCCAATGTGGCACCCCGAATCCGATCGAATTGTGCATTCGTCAAACCCACTTCTTGCGTCAGGATGCGCTGCTTCTCGGCCAGCGTCGCACCCACTGACGACAGTTCCCGATACCGGGCGATCGCCTCTGCGGATTTGGAGGCACTGAGTCCCGTTTCGGTGGCAAATTTCTTGGCCTCGCCTATTGACGAACCCAGCGCTTTCGCTAACTGTTCTTGCGCCCTGGTCTGGGAATTGAAGGAGGCGTTCAGAGATTCAAAGCCCGATCGAGTTAGCCCAAATTCTTGATTGAGTAGCTTGAACTTCGTCGCAGTCGTCGCGCCCGACCTGTCAAGTTCGCCCATTCTTTGAGTCGCTTGAATAGTTTGCTGGGCAGTCAAACCCAATTCCCGCGCATACTCTCCGGCATTACGCCGCGTGAGGCCCAGCGTTCCGGCTAGCTGAGTCTGAGCATTGGCAGCCGCGATCGTCGCCTCACTCGATCGGCGCAGCCCTTCGCCCGCAAGCGCTTCTTGTAATCGCTTAGCTTCTTGGGCGGTAATGCCAAATTTTGCAGCAAGGCTTAGAATCTGCTGCTCAGTCGAGACGCCCGCCGCCTGCATTGATTTAAGGGAACTAATGACCTGATTGAGTTCAGCGGGTGATTTTCCTAAATCCGCCGCTAATTTATTCGCCGATGCTCCGGTGGTGCTCAGAGAGTTTGCAAGCTGGGCCACAACCGGAGCCTGGTCCGCAATCTTGATTGAGGCATCGCGAACGGCCAATAATTCAGCGATCGTCCGTCCGACTCCCTCACTAACAAACTGAATCCCAAACCGGATATTTACCATTACTCCTCACGTTCGCTTAAACGTTTCGCTTTCCAGTCCTTAAATTTATCTTTTTCGAGTTCTTCTGGTGTCTTTTTCGTTTCTACGATCGCATCAATTAAGTCGATCGCGGTTTGCGCTGAAAGCTGTTCAACAATGGCGATCGCCGCTTGGAGGTCGCCACCTGTAACAAGCATGGTCTGAGCGACTAACTGAGCCGTTGTTATGGGTGGTCCGTCTGATGGGGAGGCTGATTGTTTCAGTCTATTGACCTGGACCAATAGCCCGTCAAATAGCAGTTCAGAAATCTGTAATGGCGTCACCCAATTGGGTTTGATGCCATTGAGCTTTAGCAGTCGATCGCACAACCAACGCACCCGCGCATTGCTGAGATAAACGTCTTGCAGCGATTCGGTGGTATACGGATCTAGCGCCGATCGCAACTCATCCATGCGCACATTGAATTCAATCAATCCTGATAAAGAACACCCTCGGAAGCTGCGAACAGTGCCATCCGCCGCCTCGAAGGTGTGATCGATCGTCGTCAAATCTAAGTGCATTAGGTGGTGAGGATGCTTTGCCCGTCAACAAGGAGGATAGGCTCGTCCCAGCCAGCCGGAATTGTCGGGAGCAAATCAAACTCATACTCGACTATCTTTCCGGTGAACGAAAGCTTTGCGGATTCGTTTTTCAGCGAAACCTGAGGGATCCAAATAAAACTGTCTCCAGCCTTGGTCGGGGTGTTGTTATACAATTCGCCGATGAACTGCATTTGGCCGATTTTAGACGAGGCTCCGGGTCCGCCGTAGCCCTTGGCTGATGCGATCGATCGGTCGAAGAAGAACGTCACCGTCGCACCCGCATAGCTTACGGGGAAGGCCACCTGACCCGCTCCAGGCGTCAAATCAATTTGGGGGATTGCTCCCGCTTGACCCCATGGACCAAAGGCATCAAGGCTCGCAATCACCAAAGTTGCCGCAATCACACCAGGGACGATCGCCACACCCAATCCATTCACTTTGGCCTTGTGAACTCTGGGCACGGTGAACGCTGTGAACGTTTTTTGGAAGAGACCTTGCGATAGTCCGGTCATGGCCCAGTTTGAAATCTGAGTTTTAACTTTGAGACTGTATTCAACCTCAGCCTCCAACGATTCAAGGTTGGTGTGTTTCCCGGCAACATAGGCTTTCGCATATTCAATTTTGGCCTTCCGCTCGTAGTCAAACTCCAGGATTGGAACTGGAATAGTTCTTTGGTTTAGGACTGTATTAGCATTAAGCCCCGCAAGGTCTGTCGTTCCGAAAGCTCCGATGCCCATGCCGATCGATAACGTCATAATGTTTCCCCTTCAAATCTTGTAGGTATTTCGTAGCTTTGTATCCAGTGCCAGACGCCGCTCTTCTTAATCCATCCGGCTAGAGTCGTCGATCGCATTTGCAATCCAGGTAACCCGAAACTGTAACCGTCCTCCGATTCCAGCCTCAGCCCCGATATCGATCGTTGCGCCGTTTCCATGAGTTGATAGCCCCTGGTATGCGTTCTCAAATCGCGGACCAAGAAATGCAATTCAAAGGTCATTGTCCCGGCCTGCACAAACTCACACCGAGACGCGCCACCCTCCCCCAAATCCAGCCCCGAGAACCGCACAAACAACACAGCATCACCCCGAATGTCAGCGGCGTCATTAGGTGGGGTCTCGGGGAATGCTGTAATCCGTAGATTGCTGACGAGTAGCGGTTCTAGGAGCAACTTAGCGACGATCGCCGCTTCGCATTCTTGGAGCATTAGACCTCCGGTTCAGCCGTTCCGAGTGAAATCAGCATTTCACCGATCTTTTTCGTGACCGTGATCGCCCGCCCAGCGGCATAATCGACAGAGTTCTCGCCGTCGTGCCAAGCCTCTAAGAGATAAATTTTCATCTCATCTTTTTTTGATGATTTGGATTCAGAAGTCGATTCCATTGGTAAATCCTTGTAGAGAAGTATTGGTGTAAATCCGATCGCCTTTAGAAACTAGAGATTTCCCAAAGCTCGTATTGGCCGTGGGTTCAGCGATCGCCGTCGCGGGGAGCCGAAGCTTTCCGGTGGTGACCATCTCTAGTTTTTTAATCCAATCTAGATACCGATTGCGCACGTCATCTGGGACTTGATGCTGATACAGCCGATAGATTGCAATATCTAAATTGCACGGCTTGAACCAATCGATCGCGGTCGATAACGGCAATTGATACCGCCATAAATAACTATCGATTTCCGACGCACCATCAATCAAAGCCCGATTGAGCCGAACGGTGTTAATCGCTATGGCTGTTGGGTCTTCGAGGTTGGTTAGAGCTACGGTTTCCCGCATCTCAAACGCCTCGACGAATTCAGATTGAGTGGCGTAGGGCATGGCTATTTAGTGGGTTTCGTAACGGGAACAGACGGTGCGACAAGTTTAAAAAAGGCCGAGTTGATACCCTCTTCGATCGCCTCTTTCGAGAGATCCGAGAGCGCTGCTATTGTGCCGATCGGGTAATAAGCCCCATGACGATAGTTAACGAGCATTTCGTACATTTACATCACCCGATCCATAGAAAACGGTGTCGAAGCTGGAATGACATTGCGCAGCAAATAACCACAGAATTTACCTGTGATGAGTTCAATGCAGCGTTCACGGATACGCACAACCTGACCGCCACCTGCGCCCATGTAGTTGTCAGGGAAGGTGAGAATTTCAACCCCGTTCAACCGAGCGGTGTAGCCGAAGGTGAATTGGTTGTATCCTGCGATCGCCTGAGCGGCTGGATTTGAGTAGAACAGGGCAACATCATTACCCCAAATCCGATTTACCATTTCCGCTGGTCGGGATGGGTCACGGTTCTGGGAGATGGCGGCGAAACTGTCACCGACCAAAATTTCGTCAAGCTCTAAAAGTTTCGCAACTTGTTCGACTGTCGCAACCCCTTCAGACCCCGCATTTCCCAAGACCGCTGCGACAATTTGAGGATTCGATCGCAGTGCGGTCCAGGCCAAACGAGACAGCGCCATTTTGTTTGGGCGATAAAGCATCCCGTCCATGATGGCTATCAACAAATCCTTTGCGCGAGATGCTGGATCTGTGAATTGGCTTGTCCCTGCAAGCACCTGCTGCATTGATGGCAGGTAGTTCAGCGGGTTAGACATGATGGCAGCGACCCGACGTTCACGGGCGAGTTCGTGCAGCTCGGCGATTCCGTCCATCGCCAGCTTCTCGGGATCATATTTCGTTATTTTCGATTGCCGCTGGGCCTTCGCTAGGTCCAAATCAAACTGAGGCAACGGCGAATCCATTGCATAGTTCTTGGTGCGAAACTGACGTTGACTGGCTTTGAAGTCCACGAGTGGAGGCCGATCGAGACGTCCGACTTCGTTGTTCGGTGCCACTAGAAATTCAGGAATATCGTAGTAATCACACTCAAACAATTCAGCCGAAACAGGAACGCGGGGGAGAACTAGATCTGCGATATAGCGATTATTCCGGTATCCCTCGGCGAATCCAGACCAAACCGGATTAGGAAGCATTGTCGGCATTGTTTAGGCCATGGTTGGGTGGACAAGGATATCGATTAAGTCGTTGGGTAACAGGCATGGGCCGAAGGTTCTCCCAATAGCCAAGCTCCCGGCAGTGGCGATCGAAACGGCACCGCTACTCGCTGGAGTCGCTTGCACCCATCCCGCCACAGTCTGAGGCGTTGGACCCATGCGGACTTTGTGAGGGCCATGAACTACGAAATCGCAGCGCTCACCTGCCTTTGTTGCCCGATCGGTTGAGACGCCGATCGCAAGGTTTACCGCCGTTAGCACTTTTACCTTTGAGCTATCTGTTCCCAGTGTGACCACCCGGTAAGCCGGGATATCTTCTTCGGCGATTCGGCTGAGAATCACCTGTTGATTTGAATACATCTATTGAACCTCCAAAACTTCACGTACCGCTTCGGCATAAGAAAGCGTCGCGTCGGTCTGCATCCGTTGACGAGCGGCGGCGGCGACGGTGACAGAGTTTGCATCGCCCATTTCTGGAACTAACAGGCTTTGGCCGGGAACATCACGGCTCACCTCTCCAAACGTGAGGAGTGGCTTTCGATCGCGGTAGCTGGACATCGCCATTTGTAGCGCCGACTCCCCTGCTTCTGAATATTCCGCTGGGGCCGTTGCCGCAAGGCTTAGGAGTTTGAGGGCTTTAGGTTTTTCCCCGGCGCTCATCTTGCCGACTTTGCACATGTCCTCGCAGAAGGCGGCGATCGTCGTTTTGATGACTTTCCCTTCCTGATTTGCGATCGCTTTTTCCTTCACCGCGATCGCAGCCTCCCGACGATCGAGCGCCGTTTGCTGTTCGGTGTAGGCAGGGTCTTGAGTCTCGTCAATCGTCTCGCCTTTTTCTTCTTCAGCCATCATATCGATCGCCATCATCAGTGCATCCACCTGCTCCTGGGGGATGGCATCAGGCATCGCGGTCATGAGCGACGCAAAGATGGCTTCTAGCGCGGCTTTCAAATCGTCCATACTGGAATCCTCTACAAAATCGAGTGTGAGAAATGGGTGAGCTTCTTCTCTAAAAACCGTAGACTTTAATCCCTTAATCGCCGGAGGCATTGCTCCTAAAAAGCCAACGTGCCGAAGCATGTAGCCCTCGATCGGATTGGCTGGAGAACCGGGCAAATAAAAGGAGCTTGAGATTTTCTTGTATCGGCCAAGCTGCACTAATTCTTGAAACGCAGAATCCATCTGCTGAGCCTCAGCAAACAAATCCAGCCCCTTCGCCACCAGCCGTTTAATCCAACCGTAGGCCGGCGCATTGTCGATCGGATGCCCAATCACAATGGGCGCATCTAAGCCTGGATTGGTTGCTAATACGGCGTTATAGTCCCGCGCGATTTTAGCGATCGACGCCTCATCGAAGGTGATGCGTTGACCATGGGCATCGCATGTTTTTCCGCCTCTAAAAATGTGCAGCATGACACGAATGAGTTTGTGTCAGCACCTTACCGCGAAGGCTTAAGACCATGCGACCCGAAGGATTTCTAACTTGACCTGGCCTCAAAGTTTGCGGGGCATTTTGGGGGACTGGGTTAGGCAATGCCCCGCAAACTTTTATTTGCGGGATTTGTCAAGGGTCGATCGAACGTTCTTTCTGAGTTAACATGACAAGCATTGAAACGTTTTCCGCAGGTTCTACTTGCGGCTCCATTGAAGCGATCGGATTGATACGCCCAAAGTTTGCGGGGCATTTTGGGGGAGTATGTCACGCAATGCCCCGCAAACTTTTACCTACCCGTCCAAAAAGCTAACCAAAATCTCGCTAAATTCAAACTCATCCCGAGCGTCGATCGCCATGTACGGACGGACGCCCTCTGGGTATTCGGCATAGTCCAGCGGTGAGCCGAATAGTAAACCCGATCGACTGCTCTCGTAGGTGAGGGTGTCACGCAAAAACTTGGTGCGTTTGTTGATGCCTGCGTCAAAGCCCCGCCTCGCCTTGTAAGCCTTATAGTTCGCCTTGATGGGTTTCCAGGATGCGCCCTTGGGTCCGGTTTCGCGGTCAAAGCGATCGCGCGTGCGGAGCTGGAGGTATTCACCGAGGTTATTGTAGGCGGGGGTCGGGTCGCCTATTTTGTTTACAGTGGCGAGGAGGAAGTCATCTAGAATTTGGTTGTCGATTCTTATCATAATTTCTTTCTCTTAGTCTTCTTCTGCAAAAAGACATCAGTACCGACCTGTCCTGGAAAAATTTTCACATGTTCGGCATCTCCCGTCAAAAAAATCATTGGAATGCCTTCTGGAAAAGCCGAACACATCCCCTGATTGTATCGATCGCAATGATTGCAAATAGCTAGATTTTTAGAAATCATCAGATGCCTCCTCGTATTTAAATTTATCATTTTGAGCTTGGCTTAAAGCATTCCCAGTTTTTGAATCTTGTGCTCGTTTTACGGCATTTGCATTTGTCGCAATACTTTTTCCATTAATAATAGCATTCTGTGCTTCTCCTATCGCAAGGACTTCCTTTCGTCTAGAGCCTGAAAGTTGTTCGTTTTTGTAGGATGCCACTTGCCGCCCATCCAATGCCACAAAGTATCCTAAATCTTTCAGGTAAATTGAGTCGTGTCCTTTGGCTTTCAGGAAATCACCAATCGCTTTAGAATCAACATTTGTTGCTTGATCCCCTGGGAACCAAGTACCTAATCTAGAAACATCAGCTTCATCAGCAACATATGGATTTTTGATTTTTACATTTGAGTGAATCAATCCTATCTCTGCGTCTTTTCCGTTTACTATTGTTACGTCGTAGGCATAGCCCTCCGCTTCTTTTTTTGATGCGGCAAGATAAACTCCTTGGCCATAAATCCCACGATTGTTCCGTTCCGGCTTACCGCCGTCAGATGCGATCGAATCAGTTATGGTCCTACCATTGCCATGATAAAAAGATAGCCCACTTGCATAGCTATCAGCAGTGTAGTCGGCAGCTTCCTTGTTAGTCATCAACGGCTTGTATCCCTGTGCCTCTTTATCTGTTAGAAGTGGATGATCAATGGCTTTTTGAATGCGATCGACACTGCTCGATTTTGTTTTTGTCTCAATTTCGTTCTGTATAGCTTTTTTCATCTCTAACTTATTGAGCTTGACCTCAGAAATTGCTGCTGCTGATAGCATAAAACCTTGCCCCAGCCCCGATCTCACCTCGGATCTATAATCTGATATCTTCGATTTCCCTGAAACATTTTTCCAAGAATCAAAAGAATTATTCCAAGCTTTTGTTGAATCCTTTGAGTAGCTCAGGAATGCCTTATTCTCGATGAATTGAACAAAATCCTGGGGCTTAATATCTTTAATCGCATAGGGATTGTAGTCAATCGATTTTAATGTGGCTGAGGGGACGACTGTTGATTTTGTTCTTGGTTGTGGAACCACAGCTACGACCGAAGCGATTGGTGCTATCGGTTCCGGAATCACCGGAGCAACAGTCGGTACCGGATTCCCCACAGTCACCGCACCAACCGCCGCCGCACCGCCGCCGCTCTTTGTCTTCTTAGCCGCCTTCTGTGCCGCCTTATGCGCGGCCAACTGTGCCGGGTTCATGTCACCTAAACACGTTTTATCTTTGGCAATACAAGACCCCTTACAGACTTTTCCTTTCTGACAGTCTTTCTTTCCCTTCCCGCCCTTCTTCCCAGCATAATCTGCCGTCAACAGTCCCATTCGTTCGGCAAATTTCACCGAAGAATCTTTCATTACAAGCGATCGAATATCATCCGGCAACCCAGCCAAAATCGCCGATCGATCGGTCTTCCCAGGAACAAACCCCCACCCCTTATCCACGATCGCCTCTACGGGTGGTGCATCACTCACCAATAGACTACGCTGGGATAAATCACGAGGAGACATAGAGAATACTCTACACCTACAATTATATCCGCATGGAGGAAAACCGCCGACCTGAAAAAACAATTGGTCCGCGTCAAAGACTTTGCCGTCGAGGGCGATGTGTTCGGGTCTCGGGTCTTTGCTGCCACCATGCCTCCATTGCCAGTAGGGGCGCTTGTTCAGAACTTCAGGCTGGGTCATCTGAGTGTATCGACCCGCCGCGTAGGCCGATCGTAGATTGATTTCGTAAACCAGTTGCGATCGCCATGCTCGATCGCCGTTCCCCAGCCAGTCCGGCGACCAGCGATCGGCGATTCGGTCAAAGGCTTTCTGAAATACTTCTAGACCCTGCCCTGAGACGATCGCCTTTTCGACAGCGACACGGATTTCATTCAGGAGATCGCCCTTTGCTTTGGCAACCGTAAACGCTACATCTTGCGTAATGCCTTGGGCGTCAGCGTAACCATCGGTGTCTAGATTGGTTTTCCCTTTGAAATAAGCGATCGCCTCTTCAAAGGGGAGTTGGGACCATTCACTCGGCATAAGCAAAAACTCAATAAAATAATTCTTTCGGAACGTCTTTGGCTTATCTCAGATCGCTATTCACTACACAGCCAGCATTGCAGTTGTAATCTTTCAAGAATTCCCAAGCTTTTCTATTCCATCTTGCATCGACCAATGCGTTATGTTCCCCCGATTCCTGTAATGGCAGGTCTGGATTTCCAAGGCGATCACATTCTTGCTTAAGATCTCTGCAATACATCGGGAATCCATCAGGGAGATCCATCATTGTTCCAAAAAGTTGGCAGAATACTACCCAGTCATAGTCGGCATAGTATGCCCAGATTTCGGGCTTTTTGCCAAAGACTTTATATTTAGTTTTAGTCCTTTGATAGTAGGCAAGAAATTTTGTCGATTGAAATAATCTAACTAACCAATTGGGGCTAACAGCTTGAAGGTTTGAAATTAATTTACGAAACCCTTGAGGCTCCACTGTAGACACTTCTCCTACACATCCAAGGAATTGAGCTACTTCATTGGCGATCATCGGCTTATCTTTCCAGTAAAACATACCTTCAAGTTCTGATGGGGATGCTGTCTGAGGATTCACAAATGAATCAGGCAATTTAGATATAACGTTGTCTTTTACCCAGTCACTCGCGTTAGAGAAATTGCACAAATTATTAATTGCGTAATACTCCCGGCCATCTTCCGCAACAATACCGATCGAAATCAGATCAATTGTCTTGCCGTTTTCTATAAATTCCGTATCAAGCCAATATTTCATCGTTTCCAGCCTCCATATAGCCCGCCATTGAGGCGATCGTCATTGCTTCCGTCATCTTAGTCCGAAAATCTGTCGCGTCCAAATCATTAAAGCGATCGGTTAGGTTTTCCGCAAAGCTGCTGAGGTCACTGGAGTTCACCAACGAATCTCGGAGCTGCTCTATCCACGGTGCGATCGGGTTGGAGTCGCGCACTCGATCGGCGATTAGGTCTAGGTCATCAGGGTCGTCTTCGATGGCGTACTCAGCAAAGTTTGCCGCGTCACCGAGAGCATCCGGGTTCAGGATGCGGGACTGAAACGTCTGTCCTTTTGGTCGCGTATCGTTCATCAGGAACACGAGTTGCTTAATGCCGGACTGAGCAATGACGATCGTATCTTCGCCTGCGTAGCCCGGAGCTGGGACTGAGGTGACGCTGATGATGCGATCGATCTTCTCACTACCGAATCCGTCGCTGTTGATGGCGGTGAGGAGTTCGGAGATTACGGACGGGTCTGTTATGGGGGTCATGGGATTTTGGTGATTTAATAGAGGGCAACTTTTAAGCGATCCGCTAGTTGAGGATTAACTTTTAAAGCTGCCCTCAGTGCATGGATCGCAATTTCACCTTTAGAGTCAGCAACGAACGAATCAAGGCCCGTTCGTTTAACGTGTGGAGTTAAATAATTTCCCCCATTTTTCTGGATAATTTGACTCAGTGCTTCAATGTCTTCTTTTTTAAATCGATTAGGATTTCCTGTTTGGATAGAATCCAAGTCAAGCAAACCAAAAGAAGGAACTTTAGAAGATGGAGTCTCAGCCTTATATTTAGCGTCGATCTCAAATGCCTTTTTGGCTGAATTTGCTTCAGCCAAGCTTTGAACAATGTGAACATCCATTCGCCCTTTAAGCGACGGGTCGCGCTTGATAGCTTCCTTATAATCAAAAATTGACTGATTGCCTGCAATAACAGAGTAGCTCTCTAACCCCGTCTGACGAACAACTGGGATATTGACCTGAGTTCGATCGCTCAAAATTCTTTTCACATTTTCTTCTGAATATTTCCCATTTGTCTTTCCCATTGACTCAATATCTAAAATCTTTGATTGCTTTAATCCAAACCCAGGATTCTTGGTTATGTCAGCCTTAGCGTCGATCGGTTTAGTCTCAGGTTTAGTCGGTAAAGCTGCCGTTACTGTCGGCACTACTTTTGACACGGCTACGGGAGGAGCGGTCGGAGGAGCGATCGGAGCAACAGTCGCCACCGGATTCCCCACAGTCGCCGCAACGGCAGCAGCCCCACCGCCGCCACCCTTAGCCTTAACCTTCCTAGCCGCCGCCTGAGCCGCTTTGTGCGCTTTGAGCTGGGCCGGGTTCATGTCACCTAAACAGGTTTTCGTTTTTGCAATACAAGACCCCTTACAGATTTTCCCTTTTTGACAGTCTTTCTTACCCTTGGGAGCCTTCTTTGCTGCGAAATCAGCGGTCAGCAAGCCAACCCGATCGGCGATCGCATAATTTACCGAATCATTTGAATCAA
>ENA-OFDP01000077-OFDP01000077.1-metagenomes-genome-assembly--contig:-NODE-77-length-44871-cov-5.968560_pt1 | contig 44871 bp, 37 predicted proteins | sample MGYA00153389_OFDP01 | MGnify analysis MGYA00153389
CGTGCCAGTTCGAGTCTGGCCTCGGGCACCATTCTTATACTTCTAAGCATGGTGCATATAAAGAACCCAGCGTTAAGCTGGTTTTTTTATGCCTATAGAAAAAGCATAATGCAATGCACAAAAAAAAGAGAGCACATTGACTCTCTTAAAAACAATACCCCATTCGTTTATCACGGTAAGGGTGGTAATAAATAATGTTGCAGATCTTGTTCTAATTTTTCTTGAAAATGAGCTGGCTCAATAATTTTAATGTATGGAATCCAATAACGCACCAAAGGTAAAAGTTGCATTTCATGGCAAATTTGACAATCAATTAATAAACCACCTGATGCATCTTCTAGTACGATTTGTTGCTCTGGCAATAACAAACGTTGCTTAAAATATAAAGCAACTTCAGGTCGCACCGATATTTTCACCGTTTGCTTATGCTTTGCAAACCAAATCCCATCACTCAGTTCTAATTGGGTTAAAACCTCTAAATGGTGCTCGAAAATCTCCGACTCATGTACAACCACTTGATCTATTTTACTTAAACGATAAGCACGTAATTCATCACCTACAGCTGCGGCCAAATACCAACTGCCCTGATGATGAATTAATCGATACGGTTCAACATGTCGCAAACGATCATTATAAATAAAACTGATTTTTTGACGCTTGTGAATAGCGTCCGCAAAAACCTGAAAATGTTCAGCAAATTGCTGTGCATTTTCATAATAATAGCCTTTGGCAGAGAACACTTGATTCGCACGCTCATCAAGCAGGCCACGTAGAAAAGACATATCTAGAGATGGATAGAGCTCACTGATCCCAGAAAGCTGTGCAAAGTTCTGAATGTCTTGTAGCTTAAAGCGCCCAAGATAAACAGGATCTAAAAAGTACTTCTTGGTATATTCATCTTGAAGTAAAGGCAAATACGTATTGAGACGATCAAAATCTCGCTCTACCGTTCGCGTACTCACCTTAAATTCATGTGCTAGTTCTGCAACCCCTAATTGATATCCAGTATTTAATTTAGTCAAAATATTTGCTAAACGCTCCGCAAGGCGTTCATGTGTTGAAGCTTTACGCTTCATATTGCCCTCGCTGCACAATCAATGTTGTGTCTTTATTTATAGTTAAATGCCTAAGCATTATATTCAATATAAGTCACTGAATAATATTAAGTAAAAGACGAACGGTTAGCTTTCAAGCTATGTCATGTTTTTATCAAAAAAAGCGATCAATGTTTATTAGATTTCTTCTTTACAGCGGTTTGCTGATGCGCTAATCGCTCTATATAGCGCTCAAAATGAATTAAGGCTTTATACAACTTGTGTAACTCATCAGGTAAAACACTATTATAGATAACCGCCTTATGCAAGCGCTTGAGCGCACGGAAACCATGCGCATGTGTATATGATGTCGATAAAATTTTCATGACAACCCTCTTTTCTGTTTTATTTTTCATTTAAAACCACGTAAATTTGTCAGGTTTAAATTTAGTTGAAAATTTACACCACAGTTTTGACAGGTTGTGTCGAACAGTTATCATTTTTTAATCTTTGTTAAATTATTTTCTATTTTCAGTACATTATTTTTATTTTTTGGCAAAATTTTAGGCAAAAAAAAGCTGACACTAGGTCAGCTCTACTTTTTATACTATAGAAATATTACAGAATTTTTACCACAACTTTACCCACGTGCTCACCCGTATCCATGCACGCATGTGCTGCTTGAATCTGATCGAACTCAAAAGTTTGATAAATCATTGGCAAGCACTCGCCTTTGGCCCATAGCGGTGCTACATGATCTTGTAAACCTTGTGCAATCTCAGCTTTCTCAGCCGTATTTCGTGCTCGCATGGTCGAACCTGTGATGGTTAAGCGCTTCATCATAATTTGCCCCAACTTAACCTCTTTGGCTTTTGCACCCCCTAAAAAGGCAATATAAACCAAACGTCCATCGCGGCGGAGCAAGTTCAAATTCTTTTCTAAATACGGTGCACCCACCATATCTAAAATAACATCAACACCAGCATTTTCCGTTTTCTCATTGATCACGTGTTCAAAGTCTTGCGTTTTATAATTGATGGCATCTGTAAAATTCGCAATGGCCTGTACTTTTTCATCACTGCCAACAGTTGCAAAGGTTTTAATACCCAATGCTTTACATAGCATGAGTGCCGTGGTCCCAATACCACTGGTTCCACCATGTACCAACACCACTTCCCCTGCTTTAGCTTTACCCATTTGGAACACATTGGCCCAGACCGTGAAAAAAGTTTCAGGAATAGCCGCCGCTTCCACAAAGCTTACATTTTCTGGAATATGTAAAGTTTGGCTTTGTGGAACCACGCAATACTCGGCATAACCACCACCATTGGTCAAACCACAAACTTTATCGCCTAATTTAAACTGGGTAACTTCAGCTCCAACTGCAACGACCTCACCTGCAACCTCAAGCCCCGGCACTTGCGTTACCCCAGGCGGCATTGGATATAAACCCTGACGCTGTAATATATCTGGACGGTTAATACCAAACGCATGGACTTTAACCAAAACCTCGTCTGCTTTTGCTTCAGGGATCGTCACTGTTTCATATGCCAGCTTATCCACACCCCCTGGCTCTGTAATAATGACCTGTTGCATCGTTGTTTGTGACATGATTTATTCCTAACTCTTGCAATATTTTTCAAGTTTCATAGACCTATTTGATCATAGAAATAAATTGAAATGAATAACACCGTACTTATGTATAGTCTGAAGACTATTTTGCTGCGTGATAGCACTGATCATTGATAAAAAAGCAAGCTGCGACCGCTCTCGACATCCCTCTCAAACATTACTTAGAACGATTAGGGCCAGATGAAAAGCACAGCTATTCAGTTATGTGGCTGATCAGGCAAAGACACAAACTGCATTAGAAATTTACGGACCAGAGGCAAAAACACCATAATCAGAGGAAATGCAATCAACCAAGATAAGCTCCAGCTTTTGAGCCAAAAATGGAAGAAATTATGCACTAAGCCTTTATTTAGCAGTAAGTTAAAACCAGAAATAGAACCACTCATCAGGCCTGAAAGCAATAAAGGCATTAACCAATTTAAATGTTTGATATGAATTTTGGGGAGCGTGTTGAACATAATCGACCTGAGTAAATAAAAATTAGCTTTGGCTTTGCGTTTTAACGGTTTGTTTTAAAGCTTTCATAAACTGCCCAAAATGTGGCATAAAATCTTTAAAGAGTGGAAGGTTTTTATGCTCTAGCATCACCTCACTAAAGAGCTTTAAACCAACAGTAAATGATTTCGCTGCTTCATCATCCAGCATTTGACTGTTTTGAATCACATGTAACACTTTAAAAATATCGTCGTGGTTATAAGTGTTAAAACTCAAAATATCGGTATAGGTCGATGGGTTGCCTTGGGCATCGGTAATGTGTTTAAGTGTGACTTCATAAGTATGTTGTTTCATTCAGTTTTCCTAGAGACGTGCAATATTCACTGCTGCTTGATCGATTTGTTCTGCAATAACACGAATTTGTTCAGCGCTCAGCTCACTGTGTTGTATCTTGAGCTTTAAGGAAGCTTTGAGGTTTTCCATCGCACGTTTAATATCAAGATATTGTTCATTATTTTGAATTTTTTTACGCGTATCAAAACGAGATAAGATCTTTTCTACGATCGCTTTTTCAACCTCAAGATGCTTCAAACCCAAGGCCGTTATACGGTATTGCTTGCGTTCAGCACCATCTAACGCGACCTGAACAAACAGTTGCTCCTCCAAATAATTCAAGGTTGGATAGATCGTTCCTGCACTTGGGCAATAGCCCCCACCCACAATTTCACCCACTTCTTTAATAAGGTCATAGCCATATTTAGGTGCGAATGAAATGAGATGTAAGGCTAGAAGTTTCATCTGACCCGCTTCAAATAGGCGCTGTTTACGTAACACTGGCGCTATTTCCAAATGAGCAAAGGGTTCAACTTTTTGTGCTTTAGACATACATAAGATACAACTTTAAATTATTAAGATATATCTTAATTTGTTTTTTAATGATTGCAACCTCAAGCCCTGAAATAGAACATCAGAATTTATAATCAAATAGGTAAAGGTGAAGGATTACTTGATCTTTTTAGATAAGATTGCTGAACAGTTATAATACCGCTAAAATTTAACCTCTGTTTTCACGTTCACCCCCCTCAAGTGAACTCTGACAAAACTCCTAAAATTCAGAATTAAATTAAAATGACAGATCAACTTAGAAAAAAATTTGAAAACCTACAACTCAATGCTGGGCAAGGCAAGATCAGTGCATTTCTTTCTGTTTCCTTAGGCTTTTTGGGTATTTTTGCTGCTTTATGTTTTTTATTTCCCACTGTGCTCACCACACCAGAGCTACGCCCGCTATATAGCAAACACTATGATGTTTTCTACTACACATTATTGTTCGGTATCGTCGTCAGTGCTGGCTTTGGTACCTATAGTGCGATCATTAAACAGAATAAATATGGTTTTTATGGTTTGTGTATCACCATTTTAGCGGCTATTTTAGGCTGTGGGCTGATCAAAGCACCGACATTGCCTGCTCTAGCCTTTTATGCAGGTTTTGATTATTTCGTTATTACCTTAATCATCCTTGCTTTGGTTTTCATACCACTTGAAGGATTCTTTGCAAAGAACACTGAACAGAAAATTCTGCGCGTTGGCTGGGTCACAGACATGAAATATTTCATGTTTAGCCATATTGGCATTCAGCTTTTTTCATTTTTAACGGTCATGCCTATTCAGTATTGGATCACGCATATTCCTAATAACCCAATTGTGCCCTATGTGCAGGCACAACCGATTTGGCTACAGTTTATTGAGCTATTGATCGTGGTGGACTTCACCACCTATTGGTTACACCGTGCGATGCATGAAGTGAATTTTTTATGGCGCTTTCATGCCATTCACCATTCAACGGAACAAATGGACTGGCTAGCCTCTTCACGCTTACACATCGTTGAAGTATTAATGACCCGTTTTATCGCAACCTTACCAATTTTCTTGTTAGGTTTTCATACGTCTGCGGTCTTTGCTTATTTGGTCTTTATTTCTTTCCATGCCATTTTTATTCACTCAAACGTGCGTTTTCGCTTTCCCTATCTGCGCTGGTTAATCGCAACACCTGAATTTCATCACTGGCATCATTCTTCCGAAAAGCCTGCGATTGATAAAAATTATGCAGCCTTTATTCCACTTTATGACGTGATTTTTAAATCGATTTATATGCCTAATCATTTGGCCAGTGTATATGGCACAGTCGGCTATAAAATTCCAAACAGTTTTGTGAAGCAGTTTACTTGGCCATTTAAACGTTATGTGAATAAACTGAAAAAGCGCTTAAACAAAGATAATGAGACTTCCTAACAAAACCAATCGATTAACAATCTCAATAATTGAAGCTTGTCTAATCCCTCACCAAAATAGAAAACCTGTATCTCCGCAGGTTTTCTTTCATTTTCCAAGTCTTGTAAATCGAACTTAAATTACGCTCGCCCTTTAAATTCTTTGACCATACGATCACTCACGTCTTCTGGATAACACAGTGGCGCAGCACCACCGACTCGATTGTAAGCACTACGTTTACCACACCGACTTCCATTTCTTGCAGTATTGTAAGGACAAGGACAATTTCCCGAATACGCTTGTATCGATTGTTGAATAATTTCCTTCTTAATCGCTTCATCACTTTGCGTAGACTGTTTAGCATCAGCAGCAAAAGTTAAAGTTAAACCAATAAATAATAATATTTTTTTCATAATACCCCTCTACAAAAGAGGCATTCTATAGCACTGAATTTTTATTGAAATATCACATTATTTATTTGAATAATATTTATCCATCTAAAATAGAAATAAAAAACCCACCCTTTTCTCTTTCTAGTTGAAAGTGTATAAAACAAAATAAAAAGTAGAAAAACAATTTACTATCAAGTAATTGTGTTTTTCTACTTTTTTATATGTATAAAAATTAGGTATATAAAACACACTGCATATTCTTATTCTAATGGACACCAAATCTCACAAACAAATGAACATAGAGTCGTATCTAACTTGGACACTTTAAATGGGTTCTAACAATGTCATTTTGCAGATGAGATTTTATGTTAAATAAGCCTAAATTAAATCTGTATTACTACTGATTTGTTTTGCTAATTGTTTGAGCAATTTAACTTGAGATAATGGATCATTACTTTTTAGCATTTCCTCAGCAGTTTTTAGCATATCTTGTAGGGTACTAGGTTCATCTGGCCAACCGAATTTATGAAAGAATCTATTTAATTTGCACATTCCAATAGTAACGTGCCCTTTAGGTGTTCGATCAACATATTCACCACCTACTAAAATTCTTATATGTTCATGATAATTATCAAAGTGTGGATGTACGATAATAAAAGCTTTAGATGATCTAGGGTATAGGCTGATTTCGTTTTTCTTTAAAACTTTATCAGGAGAACCTAATGCTTCTTTCTCTCTTTTTATTTCATTACAATCAGCACAAATTACACATAGATTTTTAGGTTCAAATATAAATTTTAGATGTTTAGATTTTGGTAAAATGTGTTCGACATGAGCGTTGTTAGCTGATTGTAAGGAAACACCCGCTTTACAGTAAGCACATTTGCCATTTTGCTCATTTCTATAGAAGTCTCGTATCAATTTACGTGTTTCTTCTAAACTGCTATCAGACCAATCTGTATATTTAAAATTAGTATCTTTGAGCTTTTCTCTTAAAACTTTTTTGACTTCTGTCGTAAAAGAAATTTGATTTTCGATATCAGGCATACAAGCTTCTCATTTCTTCAAGTGATAGAATCAATTGATGTAATGGATCATCTGAATTCATATGCTGGATGTTTTCTAGTAATAAATTCAGTGAAATTAGATCATTAGAGCTAAAGGTCTTATTTTTACTGACATTGGTAAAAGTAGTTAAAGCAATACGAGTTAAATACTCGTTTTTATTCCCAGGTTCCTTGAAAACGTAAGCTAATTGATAATCGGCTGACATCTTAGAAATTTCCTCTCCTTTTATTATCTTATTATCATTTTCTAAATTAATAATGAAAGATTTATTATCAATTGTTGAAGAAAGTATTTGAGATGAATGAGTAGCAATAATAAAATGACAACCTTTGTAATCACCAAACATTTTATTTAATAGTGGAATAAATTCACTTTGCCATTCTGGGTGTAAGCTAATTTCTGGTTCATCAATTAATATTAATGAATCATTTTCTATTTCACCCGCAATAGAAAGCAAGTTAAATATAAGAGATAATTCTCCAGAACTTGCATCAGTTAAATGAAAAGAATTTTTATTTTTTATAAATTTTATATCTACTAACTCAATTAAATCATAGCTAGCTAATATAGATAGGCTATTTAATATATCTAAATTATTTATTTCTTTTTCTTTAAATAAATTTAAGTCTAAGCTAAAATTATCTTTTCTATTATTTTGAAAATCATACGTTTTAATTACTGATTTAAGGCTTTCTAAAAGTAATTTTTCTTCGGTTTCTGAAAGGCTTAATCTATCTCCTTTATCTTTAAAAAAACGTATAGAATTCAATGAATCAGAGATATTTTTGCCACTTTCGTGATTTATAAATTCAGATGGATTGAATGGCCATGGGAAGGCAAAATACATACTAATATTTTCATCAACTCCAATAGTATCAAGTAGTATTGAAACTTTATTTTTCGTTTTATCGGATTTCAAAAAGAAATTGATTAAAGAAGAACCTAATTGATCAAATTTAGTTGCTAAATAATCTTTTTGACTATTTGTTTTTATTTTTGCTCCTCTGTAGATATATTTTTTTTCAATAGATTTATTGTTTCTAAAATGAAAATTCCTTTCTGGAATAGGGAACTTATCAAATGGACTAGTTGAAAGGGCAATAATTTTTTTTATTTCATTAAAATCTTTAGAATTTAGTGTTTTAACTTTTTTATTAAGAATAAAAGAATCTGTATAGAATGTATGTATGGCATCAATTTTACTAATATTTATTTCAAATTCATTTCCATTTAATTGATAATTAATTTTTCCGTAGTTAAGATGAGATTTGTCATTAATGTTTTTATATCTATCTGTATTCATATAAGTATAAAATGATAAATTATTGTCGCTATCATTTATTATTGAATTTAAGTGAAGATGGCATATTTTCTGAAGAATTCTACTTTTCCCTGATCCATTTCGCCCTACGAGAATAGTAAATAAATTTTCTGATTCATTATTCTCACCTTCAAGAAACTGATAGTTTTTTCCATCAAAAGAAACACTTTTAATCTGCATTTATTTCTCTATTTATATGTTTTTGATACATTTAATTAATTTTACTATATTTTCTTTACGAAAGTTGGACTCTTAGATTTTTAAAATTTAATTTTCATGAAAATAATAGTGTACTTTTAAAGTTTTCCTAAAATTAACATAATACCTCTCCTAAGGAATTCTTATTTTATTTTTATATAATTCAATGGCTTGTCGTATTTAATTCAGCCCAAACCTTACCAGTTGGGCTTTTTAAATGACTTGTCATGTTCCACAGCTTTATGTAGTCTCATTTAACACTAAAACAGAAAAAAATATCCATAAATGCGTTAGGGATCTATTCTAAGCACCCTAAGAGAATGTTCGTTATACCTGTGCCAAGACTTTCTGTATTGCCAACACGAACCCATTCTTAAACAGAGGTCGCCCATACTCATCCTTAACCGCTCCATATTTAGATACCGTCCAACCTCGCTGTGCCATTCTGTCTTCGTTAATAGCATCCTGCAAAGCTTCAATATCTGCCTGTAGGAGCACACCATCTAATGATGGCAATACTTCGACTTCTTGATGCACTTGTTCGGCATGGATCACCCGATTTGGTCGCATATCTACAACAACTTCAGCATTTTGTTTAAGAATGCGGTTTTCTGCTTTTAGTTTATTCTTTTCGGCAATGATTTGACCAAAAACAGCCCTCATCGCGGGGTCATCTAATCGCTTCAATAAATCCATATCAGATGGTGTATCTAGCTTTCTGGATTGAGGTACAGGTGGCTTTTTCATTGTAGTATTGGCTTTGGTTGCCCACGCATCAATCAAAAGGCGAAAATGCTCACCCGTTTTGTTACGAATGCTAACCGTACCAACGCCACCTTTGGCTTTTGATACTCGACCGATCGCTGCAATGGAGTAATCTTTTTCACCTGCATTAAATCGAGCTTCTAATAAGGCATTCAGCTTATCTAAAGAGTCTTGTGTACGACTTGCTTTACCTGATTTTAGGTCTTCCAGAATAGTATTAATATCAACCTGCATTTGGAGAATCTCCTTTAACAACATTTGAACCTAATGATTTAATTGAAATGCTATGAATAGGTGCATTTATACTGTGCTGTAATGCATTAATGCCTAAGTCGAGTAGTGTACTGTCTTGCATAAATTGACCAAACTCCAAGTAGCTTGTTACCTGTTTGTAACCATCCAGTTTGTCTGTTGGGTTAGCTTGTAGTGCCATTTGGCGCATCATCGCGTTTGCCGCAATAAGTTGTTGATCTTTATCAAGCATGAGGAGGTGTGGCATATAGCCCTTACGCATCATAAAACGGCTTAAGCTTTGAGTTCTTCGCTCAATCGTTGGGGTCTTCTTAACATCATCAAGTATGTCAGGATAAAATTCAGCATCGTCACAAAGCAAAGACAGTTGTAACAATTCTGAATCCGTTTCCATAAAACCAACTTTAATATCGCTCACTGAGCCAACTGCAACCAGTTTATTCGTGGTATCGCTTTCAGTACGACCTTGCTCGATTTCGATTATTCGGCGAATCAACCCAAAGGTTGCAATCCAGTCTTTTGTGTATTCATCAGCTTCAACTAATTGCTTCTCATATCTGCGTTGAAGTACTTGTAACTCATTATGTTGAGTAAATGGTTTACCCTTACATTCAGCTTCGTATTTAAGGTCATCCATTACCTCTATTTCACCTTCTAACTTAACCGCTAAATTAGCAGCTTCATGGGCTTTATAACTCATAAAGTTAAGGTGAGCATTGAGTGCGGGAAGATAGCGAGCATCCGTAATGAACCAACGACAGCGAACACAATTTTCAAAACCGTGAGGCACAGAGCTATATACATCACTCGCATTGCCTCTAGTTGTAAGTAACTCACCACCATTCCAACAACCCGCAACCGTTTTGGCTTCATCAGAGCGAACTGTATTGCCACCCGCTAAACACAAACCATGATGACGGTTTTCCCAACCAAGTGGGTTTCGGTTAACTAATGCAGCTTCAATTGACTGACCATCGTGATACGCCATTTTGCACTCAATTTGACGCATTTCAGCATCTTTTAGGAATACACGAACACTTTCTTGTGATTTATCATCAAGCAATTTATTCGCTTCAGTCATTTTCTCTTTCAGCACCGCAGGAGTCAGTTTGGTGTAATAGACTGTCATAATAATGCGTGAATGACCCGCCAACAGCTTTGATACTACAGGCAAAGGTAATTTGGCATCCATGATGTAACAGGTAATTAGAGAGACACGGAGGCTGTGTAAGGGGAACTCAGTACTTTGTTTATTTTTCTGTACTAATCGCAGTGCCGTCCCGTCAGATAAGGTGTCACCAGAAACTAAAAGATTTTGCTCAAGCTGATGGAGTAGTTTGTACCAACCCGTTGATATTGCTGAGTCTTGAACAGGCTTAACTTTATCTTCTAGCTTACTTGCTGACGCATCACGAAACAGAAAACAACTGTGACCCATCGCACTTAAATAGGCTTTCGATTTCTTTCTTTTAGTGTGCTTTCTCTCTAACGTAAGACAATCAGTAGGCTTGCTGATTGGGTTGTATTTCTCTTGCCAATTACGCAGCTTTTCAAGCCAATACAATACATCTTCGTTTTGCCAAGGGATTTCATAACCACGCTCAAATTCATCCTTGTTTTGGTCTGTGGTTTTGTTGGTACTGATATACAAGCCTGTTGATTCAAGCCCTGTGGCATTGTCTTTAAACTGGCGAAACACACCTTTACTGTAGCGATTTAAAGCAAAGTTATGAGGGTTTTCAATCCAGTTTCCATTCTCATAACGTAGGGTGTCAGCTTCACCAGAATCGAGCATGCGCACCTGATAGGTACGTAGCGGTAAATGCAGCTTAATGAACAATACCATACTGATCACTGGCGACCAGATTTGGTGAATGGTGATACGCTTACTACTACGAGTAATTTCTTTGATGCGCCACACGCAATCAAGGTTGTTTTTATCAATCTGGCTTTCATCGACTTCAAACCAGTCTCCAGCTTGATAACCTTGCCCAGTCTGTTGTTGCGCCCACTTCCAATCAGAAAAATGCCCTCTTGGTTTTGGGCACAAGATATGGCGCAAATCACAAATATAACGATACGGCAGTGGGTTATGAACGGATTCAGTATTATTATATTTGTATTTGACTTGCTCAAAAGGATTGGCGTATAAGCGGATAGCCTTGCCGTAATCGTCCTTATCGCTGAAATGAGTATCTAGCACCCAATCAATGAATTGTTTGCAATAATTTAATACTTTTGCTGTATTTTCATTGTCACCACGTTTGGTCTTTTCTAGCACGATACGTTTCAATTCATCAGTTGAGGCTTGCCAGCTATTTTTACCCTCGAATAAACTCGTGACATCGGATGTAAAAGGCACTGTGCCACATAGATAAAGCTCTAAAAAAATACATAAAGCCTCAAGTTTAATCGACGTTCCTGTATCTTGGCTCGTAATCCACGCCTCTGCTAATTGTCGCCATGTTTCCCATTGTTTGCCGTGATTATTTACAAGCCACTGCAAAGTTAAATCCAAAGTGCGACCATCATGCTTTTCCTTTTTAGGTGCTGTGTTAGTAGCCATGGGGCTTTCCTCGTTTTGGGTTCTTGCCCGCAAATAATCCATCGGGGTCAATATCGTTAAAGCCATGCTCAATTAATACTTCCCAACTCGGTGTACCTACTTGCTCAACTAGCTCTGTTGGGTTTAGGAGTTGTTGTGTTGCTGCATTAAGGCAACTTGTAACTTCTTTTGCTGTTGGTGTGGTATAAACCGCTTGTGACCCCAACGAGGCATGGTGTAAACACTTCTTAATTACAATTTCCTGTACGCCAGCTCTGCGTAACCGTCTGCCGTAGCTGTGTCGGTGTGAGTGAGGGGATAAGCCATCGGCTTTACACGGCTTAAGCCCTATACGCTTTAAGCCATTACGGTAGCTATCGTGGAATGCATTAAGCGTATATGGATTGCCTGTATGCTCACGATGGAAGCTCACAAAGGCATAAGGGTGATTGCGCTCAACAGCAGTCAGAAATCGAGTATAGTCTTGCCAAAGTTTGGTAAATACTTCACCAAAGGCAGTCGGAAACCAGTGAACTTCCAGATATTCATCTTTGCTGTCCGTGACTCGGCTTTTCCATCCGACTCGTTTCTTGCCCATGAGGTCATTACGTGGGCTTAATGCGTATTTCTCTTTAAGGTAAGCAGCACGAGTTGTTTTCCCTGAGCGTCCACGCCAGTTATTCGGGGCTTTACCGTCTTCTGGGTGATAGATGCGAACTTTAACGCTATTCGGGTTTGATGGGTCGATTAAGACATCTTCAAGCCACAGGTGTAAAGCCTCTGATTCACGCAAGCCACCGCCATGCATGAGCAGTAGAATTAATTGGTCACGTAATACAACCCTACGGTCTATCGCACCTCCTAAACCATCGAAATAAAAAGCTTCAAAATAACGCTCAGGAAACTCTATCGCCTCTTGTGATTGTTTACCCAATGGACGTTTACCTTGAATGCTACGAGCATATCGGACGGTTGAATTAATGTGCTTATCTTTGATGTGACCAAGGAAGTTATGCTGATTCTTGCGAAACCAAGCAGCGTAGTTAAGGCGTTGTGTCAAACTGTCAGCCTCAACAAGTGGGTTTATTGAAATTGAACCCTGTTTTTCGGCTAACCAATCAGTCATTTTGCTCAAGGCATTGATGTGTGATCTGGCGACTTGTTTACTGCAAGGCAACCAATATAAACCCGATGGATCTAAACCATCATCCCCAATCGTGCCTGTATATAATCGGCTGCTGAAACTCTCAAACAAGGATTGCGGAGAATTAAATCCATTCACATTCGCAGTCATGTATTCAAGTAAAAGTTGAGTTGCCTTGATGTGATTACTAATGGTTGATTGACTCATGCCATCACGTTTCAACTTTAAAGCGTACTCGATTAATGGTTTAACTGGTTCTTTGTTCAGATCAAGCAATACAGGGATCTCAGTAAACACGCCTGAATCATCCAAAACTACCTTTGCATTAATCCTTACAACCTCCATCACACTAACGCTCTCTACCTCAATGATTTATATTAATTGTATGCTTTAACTAGAATTATCAAATATAAATGTGTAAAAAAAAAGACCTAAATGAATAGGTCTTTTATATGTTTTATATATTACCAACAACTAGTAATAACTTACGGTGGGTTCCTTCAAATCAGCTCAATCTCTTATAGACGAACCAATTCAACAATTTTATCAGCTAGCTCTTCAACCGCATCTTGAGTGAATGCGACATCTGTACCGTCGACAAGGTCAGTCACCACAACCACACCTGTTTCACGTACTAGTGCAACCTGATCAGCAGTTAGACCCGCTTTTGCAATCGCAACCACACCTTGTTGAATTAACAAGTTTTCAAGTACTTGTGCATTTTCAAGTGCTTTCACAGATACAGTTACCGCAGCAGGTTTTTGACCTAAACGTGCAGCACGGTCTTCCGCTGTTACAGGGTTGCTATGAGCAGACCATTCCACAGACTCTTCCACCATACCCGCACCAATCGTCACGTTGTTTAAACGATCGATGAAGATAAACGAACCTGTATAACGGCTGTCTTGGTAGCGATCAAATACCACAGGCGCATCAAACTCAACCGTGACATTAGCAATGGCGTTCAGCTCAAGGCTGTCCACTTGTACTTTTTCCAATGTATTGACATTGGTACGGTAGTTAATTGCAGTGACTTTTGCAGGAACAGTTTGCGTACCCACTTTTAAGTTATACAACTTACCAATCACCAGCGGTTGATCTGCCATCCAAACCACAGTGGCATTGACCGAACGTGAAATTTCTGGCGCAGCTTGATCCGCACGTACAAGCACGTTACCACGAGAAATATCAATTTCGTCATTCAGCGTCAACGTCACCGCTTGACCTGCAACGGCACGCTCTAAGTTCCCATCATAAGTAACGATTTCTTTAACCGTCGACGACTTACCTGATGGTAAAGCCACGATTTTGTCACCTACCGATACATCACCCAGCGCAACTGTACCGCAGAAACCACGGAAGTCGAGGTTTGGACGGTTCACGTATTGCACAGGAAAACGGAAATCGTTGGTCACTGAACTGCGGTTAATTTCCACAGACTCAAGCGTACCCATCAACGTTTCGCCTGTATACCATGGCGTATTTGGTGATTTATTGACAACGTTATCACCATTCAATGCTGAAATAGGCGTAAAGATAATGTTGTTTGGCTTACGGTCACCCAATTGCGCCACAAAACCTGCATACTCCGTCTGAATTTCATTGAAGCGTGCTTCAGAAAATTCAACTAAGTCCATTTTGTTAATCGCAACAATAATGTTCTTAATGCCAAGTAAGCTTGCAATATAAGTGTGACGACGTGTCTGAGTTTGTACACCATAACGCGCATCAATCAAGATAATCGCAAGATCACAGGTTGACGCACCAGTCGCCATGTTACGCGTGTATTGCTCATGTCCCGGTGTGTCGGCAATGATGAACTTACGTTTTTCAGTTGAGAAATAACGATAAGCCACATCAATGGTAATACCCTGCTCACGTTCAGCTTGTAGACCATCTACAAGGAGTGCTAAGTCAGGTGCATCGCCTGTCGTACCGACTTTTTTAGAGTCACGAGTTACTGCTTGCAATTGATCTTCATAAATCAATTTTGAATCGTAAAGCAAACGACCAATTAAAGTTGACTTACCATCATCGACGTTCCCGCAAGTCAGAAAACGCAGTAAGTCTTTATTTTCATGTTGTTTTAGATAGCCCAAGATATCTTGGCTAATCAGTTCTGATTGATGAGACATTGCTCAAAACTCCACATATTTTTTAGAAATCGGTTTTTAATCTTCAAATCTACGTAAATACTCCTTTGATAAAGGAGGACTTTCCTCCATTTTTTTCGGGAGTTCTCCCCTCTTTACTAAAGAGGGGTTAGGGGGAGATTTTAGAAATAACCTTCTTGCTTTTTCTTTTCCATAGAGCCCGTCTCATCATGGTCAATCATACGACCTTGACGTTCTGAGCTGGTTGCAAGCAACATTTCTTGGATAATTTCAGGTAAGGTATTTGCCGTTGACTCAACTGCACCCGTAAGTGGGTAACAACCAAGTGTACGGAAACGTACCGATTTCATTTGTGGAACTTCGCCTTCTTTTAAAGGCATACGTTCATCATCAACCATAATCAGAGTACCACTACGCTCAACCACAGGACGTTCTGCAGCTAAATAAAGTGGAACCAATGGAATGCTTTCCAAGTAGATGTATTGCCAAATATCAAGCTCAGTCCAGTTTGATAGTGGGAATACACGAATACTTTCACCTTTGTTCACTTTACCGTTGTAAAGATTCCAAAGTTCAGGACGTTGGTTTTTTGGGTCCCAACGGTGTTTCGAGTCACGGAATGAATAGACACGTTCTTTCGCACGTGATTTTTCTTCATCACGACGTGCACCACCAAATGCCGCATCAAAACCGTATTTATCAAGTGCTTGTTTTAAGCCTTGAGTTTTCATAATGTCGGTATATTTTGAGCTACCATGGTCAAATGGGTTAATGCCCGCATCTTTCCCTTCTTTGTTTTGATGTACGATCAAATCAAAACCATGGGTTTTTGCCATGTTGTCGCGGAAAGCAATCATGTCTTTAAATTTCCAGCCCGTATCTACATGCAGAAGCGGAAATGGAAGCTTGGCAGGATAGAACGCTTTAAGCGCCAGATGCAGCATCACTGCTGAATCCTTACCAATAGAATAAAGCATTACTGGGTTTTCAAACTCAGCAGCTACTTCGCGGATAATATGAATACTCTCAGCTTCAAGCTGTTTAAGATGAGTAAGTCTTTCCTCATTTAATGACATTGACAGCACCAACTCACAAAAATCGTGTACTTATTACACATGTAAAAATATATATGCATTATAAAGATTTAGTTATACACACTATTGCTTGTTTTATTATATTTATATGCAAAAACCTCATATAAAACAAAATTGATAAGCTCTATTAGTTTTATTCAACAACTCTAACATTTAAAATAAATGTAGATATTACATCAACTTCATTCAAAGCATTCAGTCTATCTACCAGCTCACCCTTCGATTCTTCATCTAAGTTTCTGCTAAACAATATATCTACAAATACCTAAAGTCGGTTTCATTTAGGTTCTATGTATATGACTTACCAAACTCGCAACCTAGAATACTAAAAATAACACTCAATACAGAACAGCTTGTTGATTGTATATATCAACATGATAACCCAAAGTTTGGATTCCAATTATTTCTGGATTAATCTGTAAAACATAAAAAACCCGCAATAATGCGGGCTTTTATGTTCATATCAACTTAGTTTTTATGACGCATGTGTGGGAACAAAATCACATCACGAATACTTGCTGCATTAGCGAATAACATAACTAAACGGTCAATACCAATACCCTCACCTGCTGTCGGCGGTAAACCATACTCAAGTGCTTCAACAAAGTCTGCATCGTAGTGCATTGCTTCATCATCACCTGCATCTTTTTCTGAAACCTGAGCTTGGAAACGTTCAGCTTGGTCAATCGGGTCATTCAACTCGGAGAAACCATTCGCAAGTTCACGGCCACCAATAAAGAACTCAAAACGGTCCGTAATGTGTGGGTTATGATCATTACGACGTGCCAATGGCGAAGTTTCAGCAGGATATTCTGTAATAAAAGTCGGTTGACGTAGCTGAGTTTCAACAGTTTCTTCAAATACGATGGTTTGAAGTTTGCCCAGACCAAAACCTGGTTTTACCTGCTCTTTCAGCTCTTCTTGCACAAATTTTGCCAAGAATTCACGGTGATTGACATTTTCAGGCGTGAACTGTGGGTTGTGTGCAAGAATGGCATCAAACATCGAAATTTTCTTGAATGGACCTTTGAAGCTATACACTTCTTCACCATAAGGCACATCAGTTGAACCCAAAATGTCCAGCGCTAAACGCTCAAGCATATTTTCGGTAAGTTCCATCAAGTCTTTATAGTCTGCATAAGCTTGATAGAATTCAATCATAGTGAATTCTGGGTTATGACGCGTCGAAACACCTTCGTTACGGAAGTTACGGTTAATTTCAAACACACGCTCAAAACCACCAACAACCAAACGTTTCAAGTAAAGCTCAGGTGCAATACGTAAGAAAAGTGGCATATCCAAAGCATTATGATGTGTTTCAAAAGGACGCGCTGACGCTCCACCTGGAATCACATGCATCATCGGTGTTTCTACTTCCATGAAGCGCTGTTCAGTTAAGAACGCACGAATGCCTGAAACTACTTTGGCACGGATTTCAAAAGTCTTACGTGTTTCTTCGTTCACAATCAGGTCAAGATAACGCTTACGATATTTAACTTCAGTATCGTTTAGACCATGGAATTTATCTGGAAGTGGACGAAGTGACTTAGTTAAAAGCTCAAAATGTTCGATATGGACATAAAGGTCACCTTTACCTGAACGACCGATATAACCTTTCACCGCGATAATATCGCCAAGATCTAAGCTCTTAATGGTTTCTAAGGTTTCTGGTGCTAATTCTTTACGCGCCACATATAACTGGATACGACCCGTCATATCTTGGATCACGATGAATGAACCACGGTTCAACATCACACGACCCGCTACAGACACATAAACATGCTCTGCTGCTTCAATTTCTTCTTTGCTTTTGTCTGCAAATTGATCTTGTAAGTCTTGCGCATAATGTTCACGTTTAAACGTGTTTGGCCATGGGCTAGTGCCCATTTGTTTGGCTTGATCTTCAATCTGCTTTAACTTGGCATGACGCTGTGCAATTAAATCGTTTTCGGAAATGGCTTGTTCAGAAGTCGATTGAGCGTTTTGTTGCGTCATCTCTGCCTCGTGTATATGTATTAAAAAACGGAAGTTGCATAGCATAGCAGAATTCCAGACGAATGAGCATCATCAAAAACCATGCGGTATATAAAAAAGTATGTATCCCGTTTATTTCAGAGCTAAGAACCCACCGTATAAAAGGTCTGTCTATTTCTTAGACCAAAAGCTAACTTCATTTCACGGTTAATCCCTCTACAATGGACATTATAAATCGTGGAAAAGTAAACTTTTCTCCACTCATAAAATAATTTAGTTTTTTAATTGAATGATAAATCATGAGCAGATGCGAATCTAAAATTTTGTTTTTGCATGGATTAGACTCCTCACGCGAGTCCACTAAGTTCCATGCCATTGATGCAAAGCAGAAATTTTGTATCGATATCGATTATCGCTATCTCAATTTTTCTACCGTAGCCAGTTTCTACGACGATATTATTGAAAAAATAAAACCTGAAATTATTGTTGGGCATTGTATTGGTGCATATTGGGCATTGAAAATGTCGCTGCTACATCAAATTCCATGTGTGATTGCCAACCCACGCTTAGCCCCTGACTTTCGCGATGATTATCCGAGTATTAATGATACTGACTTAGACCACAATGTACCGCAAGTGGCCTACTTGGAGCTGGGAGATGAATTAATTGACATGTATGCAGCACAGGAAATTTTAGAAAATTATATGTTGATTCAAGCGGTTGAAGGTGGACATCACCGACTACTTAAACCTGAAAATATTAATCAGCTAATTGAACATCTAGAACAACAATATTTATATAAATAAAAAAGCCTTGGAGATTCCAAGGCTTTTTAATCTGCTTATGCCGCAACAGATTCTGGTTTTGATTTGTCATCTAACACTGACCAAATCTTTAAACCTAAGTCAGCATGCAAATCAGGCAAATCAAGAAAAATACTGGCACCTAGCACTTCATGATTACATTTTGCCACTAACTGTTTAACGGCTTTTAATGTCCCACCTGTCGCTAAAACGTCATCTACAATAATCACTTTTTGCGATGGGGTATTGGCTGCCATTTCTAAACGGTCTAAACCATATTCCAAACTATAACCCACACCCACCACTGGTGGTGGCAGCTTGCCTGCTTTACGCACCAACAATAAACCTTTACCTAAGCGTTGTGCCAATAAGCTCGCAAGGACAAAACCACGCGCTTCTACAGCAACAAAACTGTCTACTTCCGCCAACTGCTCAGCAGGAATACTTGCAATTAACGCGTCGGTTAAAGGCTCAATATTGCTCATAAACAATGGTGTTAAATCGAAGAAGCAAATCCCAGGTTTTGGAAAATCTTGGACCGTACGAATGTGCGACCACAACGTTGTAGACAAGTTGTTCATAGGAGATCAATAAAATTTGAAAAGGAATAGATGAATTTTACAGCGTTATCTGTCAAAAAAATAGTCAAGCACTTGCCATACAGCCGGCTGAATAACCCAAATATTTGTGTAAGCTATTGTTTTTAATTGAGTCATTTATTTAATAAATATTAGGTATAGATGTACTCAATGTTAAAATAGCAATTTAACTTTGAGTTTACAGCACGACCTTAGTCTATACATCAATAATTTTATAAGGCTAGCTGACTGAAAAAAGCATCTTTTTTAGATGTAATCATCTATAACCTTCACACATTCGCAAAATGCGATCTGGTTTTAAATGATACGTTTTGTCCTGATCATCGCTTTTAGCAGATAGATTCAATCATTAAACTCCGATATTTACTTTACATTCGTATTAGAACTGCGTAAAAATTTAGATTAGCGAAGTATGCTAACCACTCAGATGAGTAGCAGCTTGCGTAATGGATTATTTTGCTGAACCGTTTCTTGTTCAGCGTTTTGGAGAGTCAAATGAAGAAGTATCAATGCATCGTTTGTGGATGGATTTATGACGAAGCAGAAGGTTGGCCACAAGATGGCATCGTGGCGGGAACAAAATGGGACGATATCCCTGACGATTGGACTTGCCCAGATTGTGGCGTGTCAAAAATCGATTTTGAAATGGTTGAAATCTAATTCATAGTGTTAAAGACCATGCAGCATGGTCTTTTTTTACGGCTTTAAAATAATCTCTGGAGAACCTTATGCATCCCATCGTCATCATTGGCTCAGGTATGGCAGGCTATGCTGTAGCACGTGAATTTCGCAAGCTGAACCCTGAACAAGAGCTGCTTATGCTATGTGCAGATGATGCGACTAATTATGCCAAACCAACGTTGTCCAATGCCTTTGTTGCCAACAAAGCGCCTGAACAGATTGCTTTGGGTGATGCGGAGAAAATGGCAACACAACTGAAAATGCAGATTGCCACGCATACTTGGGTGAAAGAGATTCATGCTGAACAACAGCAGTTAACCGTTATTAAAGATGGCGCTGAATCTACACAGCCCTACTCTCAATTGGTTTTAGCGGTAGGAGCAAACCCAATTCGCTTAGCCATTGCAGGTGATGGAAGCAATGACATTCAAGTTGTAAACAATCTAGACGACTATAAAGCCTTTCGTGCAGAACTTGAAAAACGTTCAGACAAACGCGTAGTCATTTTAGGTGCTGGTCTCATCGGCTGTGAATTTGCCAATGATTTACAACATACAGGCCATCAAGCTACCGTCATCGACTTGGCAAACCAGCCTTTGGGCCGTTTATTGCCAGCGCATGTTTCAAGTGCCTTTAAAGAAAACCTTGAAGCAACGGGCATTCATTTTGTCCTTGGCACTACAGTTGAAAAAGTGTCTAAAATTGAAAATGGTGACTATGTTGTGACCTTGGCCAACGGTCAGTCTTTAGTTGCAGATGTAGTTTTATCTGCAATTGGCTTACAACCAAGCATTTCCCTTGCAAAAGAGGCAGATATTCAAACCAGCCGTGGGATTTTGACCAATGCACAACTTGAGACCAATCAGCCACATATCTACGCGGTCGGAGATTGTGCTGAAGTCAATGGACTCTTGCTCCCTTATGTCATGCCGATCATGCAGCAAGCGCGCGCTTTAGCGAAAACCTTAAATGGCGAGACCACTGCGGTGCATTACCCTGCTATGCCTGTAGCAGTTAAAACACCCGCTGCGCCGCTCACTGTTTTACCTGCGCCAATTGATGCAGAGGTGAACTGGGAAACTGAGGAATTAGACGATGGCATGATTGCCAAAGCCCTAGACAGTAAAGGCACACTTCGCGGCTTCGTACTGCTTGGAGCAACCGCAGCGAAACAACGTTTAGCATTAACAAAACTGGTTCCAGACTTGATTCCAGCACAGGTTTAGAGTTTAAATAAAAGGACATTTATAACAATAGATGTCCTTTATGTGAGGATTACAATAATGAATAGCGCACTCCAATATAATCTTTCACCCTATACCTCTTTCATGCGCGAAACCAAAGTCGACTTAGGCAATGGTATTGAACTCCATGTCGAAATCGGTGGCGAAGACCATCATCCGACCATTGTTTTGATCATGGGCTTAGGAGCACAGCTCTTATTTTGGCCTGATTTCTTCTGTAAATCTCTGATTGATCAAGGTTTTCGTATCATTCGCTTTGATAACCGTGATATTGGCTTATCTTCAAAAATTAGACATCAAGGGCCACGCTTAAATACCCTCAAACTAATGGGGCGTTTTGCTTTAGGTTTAGATAACCGTGGTGCACCTTATGACTTATACGACATGGCTGACGATGTGGCACTACTCTTAGACCGTTTAGGTTTAGATGAAAGCTATGTGATTGGCGCATCCATGGGCGGTATGATTGGGCAAATTCTAGCAGCGCGTCATCCGCAGAAGGTCAAAAAGCTCGGCCTAATGTTCACCAGTAACAACCAACCTTTACTACCGCCGCCTTTTCCAAAGCAACTCTTTAGTCTAATTGGTCGACCTGAATCGACCGATGAAGAAGGAATTGTAAGCCATTCTTTGAAAGTGTTTAAGATCATTGGCTCGCCTGATTATCACAATCCAATCGAGTCAATTCAGACTTCTCGCAAATTATATCGCCGAAGTTATTACCCTGCGGGTGTACTTCAACAGTTTTTAGCAATATTATGTACAGGTTCTTTATTGCAACTGGACAAACAGATTCAACAACCAACCCTTGTGGTACACGGTTCGCGAGATCGTTTACTCCCGCCTAGTCACGGAAAGGCCGTTGCAAAGGCAATTATGGGCGCTAAATTTGAATTAATTGATGGAATGGGGCATGATATCCCACCGCACTTCATTCCAAATCTTAGCGAATTATTTGCACAACACTTTAAATCATAATCATTAGGACACTATGGCTGCATTACCATCCTTAAGACAGCTGTCATATCTCGTTACACTGTCAGAAACGCTGCATTTTACTGAAGCTGCACGCCGTTCATTTGTAACCCAATCGACTTTGTCGGGCGGGATTATGGAGCTTGAACGCCTACTCGGTGGCGTACTTGTAGAGCGTGATCGCCAAAATGTGCGCTTAACTCCTCTAGGCGAGCAAGTCGTTGCTCGTGCTCGTGTTCTACTGGCAGATGCTCAAGACCTGATGCGTTTAAGCCGAGAAATGAGCGAGCCTTTAACTGGTGATTTACATCTAGGTGTTATTCCAACCATTGCGCCATTTATTTTGGCGCAATTGTTAGATGAAGTGCATAAGCAACTCCCTAAAATTCAACTACATTTACACGAAGCGCAAAGTGAGAAAATTGTAGAAAAACTCGAACATGGTAATTTAGACATGGTCGTTTTGGCTCTACCTTTTGATACACGTGGCTTAAAAGTTGCTGAAGTCGCAAAAGAAAGTTTGTTTTTGGTCTGTAATAAATCAGATATCGCAAGCCAAGCCAAATCGCTAGATGACTTAGACCTTTCGCGTTTAATGTTGCTTGAAGAAGGCCACTGCTTACGTGACCACACTCTAAGTGCCTGCCCTATTGGTGAACGTAAGAATGACCATCGTTTAAAAGCGAGTTCTTTACCGACCCTTGTAGAAATGGTATCGGCTGATCTTGGTTTTACCTTATTACCTGAAATCGCAATTCATACCAATATGATTAAAGCGAATCCAGATTTGATGGTCAAACAAATTGAAGCTGCTCCAAGCCGTATCTTAGCTTTGGTGACACGTAAAAGCACCCCGCTACAAAGCGAATTTGATGTGCTATTACAAATCCTGCAAAAAATTACTCAAAATCTGCACTAAGCTTATTTTAGTGCATAAAAAAGGAGTCAAACATGACTCCTTTTTTTGTGCCTGAATCTTTTTTAGACCCAAGCACCCCTAAAATTATTTAATCACATCTAGCAAATAACGCTGCGCATTATGCTCGGTTTCGCCTTCAGCTGGCGTCGCACGAAGCCAAGTTCCATCACCTTGTAGTAACCAAGCTTGTTGATTATCCTGCAAATAAGTCAACAACCCTTGCTGATAAATACGTTTTTTCAAAGCTGGATCTTCAATTGGGAAACATGCTTCAACACGATTAAATAGATTTCGATCCATCCAGTCGGCGCTCGAACCATAAATACGCGAATCGCCATTATTACTAAAATAGAAAACACGCGTATGTTCTAAGAAGCGCCCCACGATCGAACGTACACGAATATTTTCCGAAAGCCCTGGCAAGCCCGGGCGTAGACAACAAATTGAACGAATAATGAGATCAATTTGTACACCTGCTTGTGATGCCTCATACAGCTTATTGATTAGTTGCACTTCGGTTAGTGCATTCACTTTCACAATAATCTGCGCTTTCTTACCTGCTTTCGCATTGGCAATTTCATCATCAATAAAGTTGATCAGTTGAGCATGGAGCGTAAATGGCGCATGAAGTAACTTTTTCAGCTTCGCCATTTTCCCCATACCTGTCAATTCTTGGAAAATACGGTGTACATCTTCACACAACTCTTTATCGGTCGTGAGCAAGCCATAGTCGGTATAAATACGCGCATTACCCGCATGATAGTTACCCGTTCCCAAGTGTACATAACGAACGAGTTTATTATTTTCACGGCGTACCACAAGAATCATTTTGGCATGGGTTTTATAACCCACAATGCCATAAACAACCACTGCACCCGCTTCTTGTAGCACATTTGCCACTTCGATATTTGACTCTTCATCAAAACGCGCACGCAGCTCAATCACTGCGGTGACTTCTTTCCCATTACGCGCCGCTTCTGCTAAGACCTGTACAATTTCAGAGTCTGCACCACTACGGTATAGGGTTTGTTTAATCGCCAACACTTGTGGGTCACGTGCCGCTTCACGTAACAAGTTAATCACAGGTGCGAAAGACTCAAACGGATGATGTAGTAAAATATCCTGCTTCTGCATTGCAGAGAACATGCTTTCCGACTTTTTCAACACCTTAGGAATAACAGGAATATGTGCGTCATACCGTAGATGTGGGCGTTTAAAATTGGACAATAAACGCGCCAAGTTCACAGGTCCTTCAACTTTATACAACTGCTCTTGATGCAGATCAAATTCATCTAGCAAGTAATTATAAATATGTTCTGGACAGTTTTGCGTGACTTCCAAACGTACTGCACGTCCAAAACGACGTGAACTCAACTCACCTTTCAGTGCTTTGGCTAAGTCTTCCACATCTTCATTGAGCGCCAAATCGGCATTCCGTGTGACACGGAACTGATAACAGCCAGTTGCTGTCATCCCTGGGAACAAGTCAGAAACATGCTCATGGATAATGGCTGAAAGCATCACATGATGCTCTTTTCCACCTGTGAGTTCATCCGGTAGACGAACCACACGTGGCAATGAACGTGGTGCAGGCACAACGGCTAAATCAATCTGACGACCAAATGCGTCTTTCCCTTCCAAAGTCACAATAAAGTTGAGACTTTTATTCACTAAACGCGGAAATGGATGCGCAGGGTCAAGGCTAATCGGTGTTAAGACAGGTGCGACCTGTTCTTGGAAATATTTCTTCACCCATGAAGACTGTGCAGGCGTCAGTTCCCCACGGCGTAAGAAGCAAATGTCTTCCTCACGCAGTTTTGGCAAAATTTCATCATTGAGAATACGATACTGACGTTCAATTGCAGCATGTGCAGTTTGCGAAATTTGATCGAGTACTTGGCGTGGGGTTAAGCCATCGGGGCTACGACTTTCATTACCCAGATCCAACTGTTCCATGACGCCTGCAACACGAATTTCAAAGAACTCATCTAAGTTACGTGAAAAAATCAGTAAGAAATTCATCCGTTCTAACAGCGGATGTAAAGGATCTACGGCTTGTTCCAATACACGTAAATGGAAATCTAATATCGATAACTCACGGTTAATATAGCGATCGTTATACGCGTATTCAGGTTGTAGTATCGGAGATGTGCTTGCTGCCGTATTCATAGCTAACCTTTGATTATTTGAATGCGTTTTATCATGATAAGTATGCTTCAATTTTGTGACAATTTCATAAAAAAAGCCCATAAATTTGGGCTTTTTCAGATCAATCAAATTAAGGGATATCGCTATAGCGCATATACTTTCGAATCATGCGCTCGCGGTTTTGCAACTTACGGTCATTTTGATGGTCTTGGTAGTATTTCGGATTGGGTAAAATGGCCGCTAAAAAGACCGCCTGCTCTCGGCTTAAGCTACGTGAACTTTTACCAAAGTAGTGTTGGGTTGCAGCTTCGACGCCATAGATATTATCGCCAAACTCCACCGAGTTCAGATATACCTCTAAGATGCGTTCTTTGCTCCACATCCGTTCCATCATCCAAGTTGCAATAGCTTCCTGACCTTTACGAATGAATGAACGCTTGTTATATAAAAATAAGTTTTTGGCCAATTGCTGAGAAATCGTCGAACCGCCCGCAACCACTTTGCCCGTGTCATTATTACGTTCAAGCGCCGCTTGAATGCCATCCCAGTCAAAACCATGATGTTGCATAAATTTACCATCTTCAGCCGCAACAATGGCTTTTTTCATGTACTCACTGATCTCGTCATAATCACGCCATTCGTGTTGAATGGGTTTAGATGGCTCAGACCAATAATCAATTCGCATAAACATGGTGGTTTCCACTGGCTTGTAACGCCACCACGCTAGGCTTGCAAAAATCCACAACTGTACCAAAAGCACGAAGCTGACAACGACTAACAAACTACGAACAATAAAAGCTTTCATGCCAGTGGCTTACTCCAAAAATCATTTTTATTCATGCTAAGCTTGGGCAAATATAGCAAAATTTTAGCAAGAATAGCATGACCGAGCTTACACCTCCGCAAATCAAAACAAAATTTGACGTACATTTATGGTGGATTACCGCCGTCATTATTGCCGTGAATGTTGGACTGTTTTTTTGGCAAGTCCTGCATGGCATGGATGTCAGCAATCCAAGTACGGCTGATGCCATACGCTGGGGAGCAGACTATGCACCACTTACCTTCTTGGCTGAACCGATGCGTTTATTCAGCAGTATGTTCTTTCATTTTGGCTTGGTTCACCTCATGTTGAACATGTGGGCGCTGTATATTTTTGGCAGTGTGCTGGAGCAAATGTTTGGACGTGTCTATTTTCTTGCGCTATATTTTCTTGCTGGTCTCATGGGTAGCTTGCTCAGTGGTTATATCGCCATTCAAGACAGTTATGAACTGATTCGTATTGGGTTATCAAACCCTGAACTCTTGCCGCGTGTCGGTGCAGGGGCTTCAGGTGCCGTCATGGGACTGGGGGCAGCACTGACGATTCTATCGCTACTGCCGATGCTCCCACAGCAACGTTTTATTTTAGATAAAAAGACTTTGCTCATCGTGATGGGAATCAACTTAGCCATGGGCTTTATGATTTCAGGGATTAACAATGCCGCACATATTGGCGGCATGTTGATGGGTGCTGTTTTGGCGGCACTTTGGTATCTCTCCCAAAAGGCACAGCAGCGTTGGATTATGCCGCTGAGCCTTGTTTTGGCGGCCTGCGGTTCGTATGGGTTTTACTTACACTGCCAAAACCTTGTGGTCTATATTCAACCCTTATGGTCAGAAGTGTTAATGATGATGCGTCAACAGCTCAATTTCTAAGATTCAACGCTTAACGTATTAAGAGATCAATCACGATTGATTGATCTCTCTCAAACTTTGTAAAGGTGGAATCTCACTGAGATAACTTAAGCGATAACGCCCAATCAGCGCGCAGAGTAAGGTCATGAACAATGGTAAAATGAGCCAGATTTCCCAGTGTGGCTGAATGGCTAATCCCATGCGATAACATGCGACCGCACTTATCGCTTCAGCAAATAAACAAGAAACCACACCTGCCATAAAACCAATAAAGCCAATTTCTAGACTGAGCATGGTTCTGAGTTTTTGCTTGGAACCACCAAATGAACGTAATAACGCCACTTCACGTTTACGCTCATCCATAAGTAAGTTCAGGCAAGCAATTAAAACCAGAATACCTGAAATACTCACCAAAACCGCGAGGATCGTGACAATCTGCACCAGCACCGTCACAATGCGCTTAATTTCATCTAAAATTAAACTGACATCAATAAAGACAGTGTTGGAAAATTGCTGAATAATGCTGACCAATTTCGCTTTGTCAGACTCAGGAACATAGAAACTACCCAAATAACTGCCCGCATTTTCATCCATGGTCTGTGGCGCAAAAATAAAGAAGAAATTTGGGCTAAAACTTTCCCATTCTACAGTTCGTAAGTTTGCCACTTTGGCGTGAATGACACCCTCTGGTAAGCTAAAGGTCAGTTGATCCCCCACTTTTATCCCAAGCTCTGTCGCGGTATTGGCTTCTACCGAAACTTGTCCTTTTGCTGTGAGTTTTGATGCCCCAGAGACAATTACATTATCTTTAGGATAATTGTCAGCTTGAGTCAAATTTAATTCGCGGCGTAAGGAATTATTTTGCTTGACCAAATCCGCAGCAAAGGGCTGTCCATTTTTGGCAATCAGCCTGCCCCGAATATTGGGATAGAGCGGTGTACTGTTCCATTGGTTCTGCTCAATTTGTGCTTTTAACTTAGGCATGTCAAAAGGCGGTAAACCATATACAAACTGATTCGGGGTTCCCTCAGGAATTTGCTGCTGCCAACGCTCTAATAAATCAGTGCGTAGCACGGCTAAGACCGTAATTAAACTAAGTCCCAAAGCCAAAGCGGTAATCTGAAATGCAGTTTGATAAGGTGTGCGAACATAAGCAGAAACCGCATTTTTCAAGCCACGCAGAAACTTCAAACTCAGCCAGACTACAGCGTATAACACTGCACATAGAATGATAATTGCCCCAATCACCATGGCTGTCAGTACCATGTTTTCAGTCAGAACGATACTAAACAGCACCAGACTAGCCGTTCCTGCGAGCAACATCCAAAACATAGACGAAACCGATTTTTCTTGACTGCGAATGACACGAATCGGTGGCGTATTTAACAGTTCCCAAAAACTCGGTAAGACAAAACCCAGAAGCACCACAGCGCTGGTCAACATGGCAATCGGAATCGGTCCGAGCAGCATATCCCAAGCTGAAAACGCAATACTTAAGTGTGGAATCAGTTGTAACATCAACTGTAACAGGCCATAACCCAGCCCTACCCCCACGACACTCCCGACCAGCATCGCAAGCAAGAACACCACACCCAACAAACTGAGATAAGCCCAGAGAATTTGTGACTTCGCCGCCCCCATACAACGCAATAGCGCAATGTGATCTTGGTTTTGTTGTACAAAGCGCTGACTGGTCAAAGCAATCGCAATTCCACACAGCAAAATCGTTAAAATATTAGCCAACTGCAAAAAAGTGTCCAAATTTGCAATTGGTTTCATTAAGCGGGTATTACCCTCACTGGCATTGCGTAGGCGTAAGCTGTTTTGTGGTTCTTCCGCATTAGGACTTTGAGCTGCCGCATCTACATCCATAGGTGCTGCATTTTGCTTCTTAAAATTTGCTTCAAACTGCTGAGTATTTTGTGCTGTACCTGCCATCAGTAGACGATAGTCAATGCGACTACCGACTTGTATGGCATTGGTCTTGGCAATATCCGCTTCAGAAATAATCACCGTCGGAGAGAACCCAGAAAAGCCTAACTCCTGATTGGAGTCATGCTCAATCAAGCCTGTCACCTTGAAAGTACCGTCTGCAATATTCAGCTGATCGCCCAGTTTAACCTGTAGCAAATCCATAGCACGCTGACTCAACCAAGCTTCACCTGAAGCAATATGCTTCGCAGCAGGCTGAATGTGTAAATCTCCACGCAGAGGGAAGGCTTGATCGATGGCTTTGACATTGACCATAACAAACTGATCATCGGTATATGCCATTGAACTAAAGACAGTGACTTCAGATTGTTTTAAATCAAGAGCTGTCGCTTGCGCTTTCCATTTCGGGTCGAGTTTTTGGCTGTCCGTTAAAACCAAGTCCCCTGCTAGCATCTCAGCGGCTTGCAGTGCTACAGCATTTTGAATTTGTTCATTACTAAACTTCAGCGCGGTCGTTGCACTGATCGCGAGAATCAACGCAATAATCAATAAATACACACCGCTACTTTTAAAACTTTGCTTCAGTAAGGGCTGAAATAGAGAATTCATTTTATCCTCCCGTTCGAGGATGTTCGATCAACTGACCATCGAGTAATTCAAAATGGCGCTGGCACTGTTCTGCAAGCGTATGGTCATGCGTTACTAAAATGAGGGTCGTACCCAACTCACGGTTCAACTGAAACAATAATTGCTCAATTTCTCGCGCAGTTTGACTGTCTAAGTTTCCTGTTGGTTCATCAGCAAAGATAATTTTTGGCTCAGCAATCAGCGCACGGGCAATTGCAACGCGCTGCTGCTCCCCACCCGAAAGTACCTTCGGTGTTTGAGTGGCCTGTCGCTCCAATCCAACTTTTTGCAACAAACTCAAAGCGCGTTGCTCAGCTTCAGCGAAGTTAAATGATGCATGAAGCCGTAACGGCAGCATCACATTTTCAACAGCAGTCAGGTGTGGCAGCAGTTGAAAGGACTGAAACACAAAGCCAATATGCTTCAAACGCACCTGTGCACGCTGTTCTTCATTGAGCTTGGAAATATTTTCACCACAAACGATTAACTCACCACCGCTAGCCTGATCTAAGGTCGCCAAAATACCCAGTAAGGTAGACTTTCCTGAACCTGAACGTCCTGTAATTGCGACTTGTTCACCTGCTGCGATGCTGAGACTCAAATCTGAGAAAATGGTCAGTTCTTTTTGCGGAAGATTAATCTTTTGTGTCAGTTGCTGGGCAGAAATAATCACTTGTGGCATGATGCTTACATCACTATGAACTTGGGTCATAACATCCCTATATGCAAATATTCGTGCAAAATCGCAAATTTAAAAAACGTATCAGTTCATACTTGGTTTTGCTTGCACTGTGCATAAGCCCCACTTGGGTTTTTGCAAAAACCGTGATGGTTTTAGGAGATAGCATTAGTGCAGGTTATGGCATAGAACCACAGCAAGCATGGGTAAATTTACTGCAAAAACGGTTAGACCAACAGTATCCGAAACAACACAAAGTGGTCAATGCCAGTGTGAGTGGTGAAACCACCAGTGGCGCTTTGGCTCGTTTACCCAAACTATTGCAGACGCATAAGCCAAATGTGGTGGTGATTGAGCTTGGCGGGAATGATGGGCTACGGGGTCAGCCCCCTCAGATGATTCAAAAAAATTTAGAGCAACTGATTCAGCAGAGTCAAAAAGCCAATGCCAACGTGGTTGTCTTGGGAATGAAAATGCCGCCAAACTATGGCACAGCCTATAGCAAGGCATTTGAAAATAATTACAAAATGGTCAGTCAACAATACAAAGTTAAATTACTGCCCTTCTTCTTGGAAGGTGTAGCGGGAAATAAAAGCTTGATGCAAAAAGATCTGGTTCATCCAAATGGCAAGGCACAGCCTATTTTATTAAATTTAGCTTATCCCTATATAAAAGGCGCTTTATAAAGCGCCTTTTACTCTGATCAGCACATAGGATCAGAAGTCAAAAAAAACCACTTCACCACTTTCAAGTGAGTACTCAGCACCAACCACTTGTAACTTGCCTTTGGCAATTAAACTTTCAAGCACAGCTGAGCCATGACGTAACTGATTTACAGAGGCAAATACATTTGAACGAACCGCGTGTTTAGACAGTTTGCATAAGTCATGTTTCAGTTCGGTTTGCATCAAGGTTTCAACCGAAGGACGGACACGGTTTACGATCGACATCAAGTTTGCAGACGGTGGACTATCTGGGTTCATCAAGGTGTCAATGGTGGCTTGAATCGCACCACAGTGACTATGGCCAAGTACCACAACTACCGCGCAGTCATAACGCTCAGCCGCAAATTCAACACTGCCAACTTGCGAAGGTGCAACCACATTTCCAGCAACACGAATAACAAACAGATCACCCAAACCTTGGTCAAAGACCATTTCTGCAGGCACACGAGAATCTGAACATCCGAGTACAATGGCAAATGGATTTTGGTCTTCCGCCATCTCTGCTCGTGCTTGGTGAGACAATTGCTTATGGTGGGTTGTCTCACCCGCTACAAAACGTTGGTTACCTTGTTTTAGACGGCTTAAAGCTTCTTGAGCTGTTAGCATTCCCTTTCCCACTCGGTTGTTATTAAGTTGGACTAGTTTAATCCCAGCGAAATTGATTGTCACTTGCAAAAAACATAGCGGCTTCTTTTTTTGCTTAATTTTGAAGTTGCATTTTATATCTATAAAACCATTACACAGTTCACACTTTAGCAAAATGCCGCATATCCTTTCAAATAAATAATTAATGACATTTGCATGAAAGCGATTAGAATCAAACAGACCTGTAAATAAACATAAAAACTATTCAAAATCAGAGCATTTTTATCTTATTCGGTCAGTTTTTTCATTCATCTCCGTTTAAGGATGAACCATGATGATGCGCTCAAAATCCATCTTGAAACAAAGTCTAAAGGCCGGTCTATTCGCCTTAGCTTTGTCATTTCCTTTCGCCAGCCATGCGGTCGAAAATACCATCATCAAAGACAAAGTCAGTTTACAAAGCTACCTTCTACAAGAACGCGTCACCGCCGGCTTAAAAACCAAAACGCTTAAAGTAGATGACATCGTTTGGAGCTATAACGAAGGCGGTGCAGTTGATAAGCCAACGATTTTGCTGATTCATGGTTTTGCTGGAAATCGAGACAATTGGAACCGTGTAGCACAGTTTCTAACGCCTTATTACCACGTGGTTATCCCTGACCTTCCAACCAACGGCGACACCAAAGTCCCTGATGATTTTGATCTCTCTATGCCAAATGTCACTGAGCGACTTCGTCGTTTTGTTGAAGCCGTTCATATACAAGATAAACTGAATGTTGCAGGACATTCTATCGGTGGTTCTATTGCAACCCTATATGCCGCGCAATACCCTTTTGACACGCAAAGTTTGTTTTTATTAAACAGTGCGGGCATTTATAAAAACGCTAACACCAACTATGCCAAAGACCCGCAATATTTAAAGCACTTGATTGTGAGCAAGCCGGGCGATTTGGATGATGTAATGCAACGTGTCATGCAAACCCCAATCAAAATGCCCTATTATTTAAAACGCGCCCAAGAAAAACAGTTAATTACTCAGGCTGAAAAAAATAGTAAAGTGATTGATCAATTGGTGACCTTGAACCGAATTTATACCACTGACTCCTTTGCCCGAGTGACCCGGAATATTGAAGCGCCCACCCTCATTTTGTGGGGTAAGCAGGACAAAATTATTAATGTCGAAGTGGCGAATGAGCTCAAATCCTTATTGAAACGTGCTGAAGCTCCTGTCATCCTTAACAATGTTGGTCATATGCCACTTTTGGAGGCAGAACAAGCAGTTGCACAGCACTACCTGCCTTTTCTTGCAAAAACACAAAAGTTAAAAAATCCATTGGCTGATAAACTGATTCCACTAAATTAATTTTGTTGAGTACGTATGCAGAAACACCCGATGATTGAGCAACTCATTGAAGCTCATCTTAGTTTTTTAGATCATGAGTTTTCGCAAGCAAGTACAGTACAAAATGAATGCACCCTATTTTATCACTGGTTTAGAAAACAAACTTTGCAGCAACTGTGGAGCTTTGAAGACATCAATGCGCTGTTGCAAAAACAAATCCTAGCCACACCTGCAACAGAACATCTGATTTCACAAATTGCAGAGCACATCAAGTTTGCTTTAATACATCCCATCAATGAATCAACAAAAATTGCCGATGTGATTCCTGTACTCACCATCGATAAAATTGCGCAGTATGTCGCGAGTAAAAGTGGGCACCGTCAACGTCTAATTAAAACTGTAGTAAATAACCCAGCTTTTTCAGCCATGATTACCCAGCTGATTCAGCACTCGATTCAAGACTATTTGAACAACTCTGTGATGACTAAACGTGTGCCAGGTGTTTCTAGTTTTATGAAAATGGGCAAGTCCGTTCTGGAAACCGTCACAGACTCAAACCTAAATGACACTATTGGGCATTATTTGCAAAAGAACATCTTAAAACTCAGTCAAATGAGCGAACAGGTGTTAAATCAAAACTTTAATAATGAAAAGCTATATCATTTTCAAGCCAACCTCTGGCACAAAATCAAAGATATGCCTTTATCAGTTTTGAAAAATTATATTGAAGTACAGGACTTGCCTCAAACCGTCGCAATGGGTCACGAAATTTGGGAGCATATGCGTCAAACCAACTATCTCCAGCAACAGGTGCATGACGGTGTTTACGCTTGGTACATTCGCAACCAAGAACGTCCTTTTGATCTACTCCTACGTGACTTAAATATCGACGAAGCTTTAATTCAAAATGAACTTCAAAATTTGTTGAATCCTATTATTCAAGAGCTCATTCGTTCTGATTACTTACGTGATCGAGCACGCTATTATTTAGAACAGTTTTATTATTCTGACCAGGCGCAGAGTATTTTAATCCCCTAAATAAAAAGACCCGTTAAGTAAACGGGTCTTTAATTCTTATTTCTATGTATTAAAAATTAGCAACAAAACTTACACCATAGCGACGACCATCTAAAGTTTGCTCGCCATCAGCATTCTGTGCAGTTTCATCTAACACATTATAAACACCAAATTTACCTTTCAAGTTTGGTGCAAATTTATAGTTAAAACCAACATCGAGGAAGTTATATCCAGGAATTGGGTCAGACATACTTGAACGACCTAAATATGGCGTAGTTTCTCCGCGCACATGTAATCGGCTCCAAATATTCAAAGCATCGGTTAAGTCATGATCTACTGTTACATTAAATACATGTTCAGGCATGCCATTTAAAGGCTGCCCTTTAAATTGACCTGATTTAATTTCTGTATCTGTGAACGTATAATTTGCAGTTAAGGTTGTATATTCAGCTAATTTGGCATCAAATGTCACCTCTACACCACGTAACTCAGCTTTACCAATGTTTTCACGTGTGCTGATAAATGCAAATGGAATACCGTTTTCAGAACACTTCCACGTTGTAACATCATTACGGTTATAGTCAGCATTACCAGTTGAATCACATTCACGAATTTCTTCAATTCGATCTTTAAACTGAGTTACATAACCTGTAATAGAGGTATTAACGTGATCATTGTTCCAGTAAAAACCTAACTCCGAAGTAACTGTTGATTCTGGTTCTAGGTCTGGATTTGCTTTAATAATTCCTCGACCCGTTGTTGTTGGAGAACCACTTCCTCCTGTCACACTATAGAAGCCGTCCGTCACAGAACGAATATCTGGTTGTTTATAACCTGTAGAAACCCCACCCTTCACAGTAAATTGGTCAGTAAAGTTATAAACACCATAAATTCGCGGAGAAATATTTCCTTGATATAGTTCATCATGGTCATAGCGGGCCCCAAGCGTTAAATTAAAACGATCGGTTAAACTCCATGTGTCTTCTAAGAATGCAGCAGCTGACCAGCGTGTCAATTCATCAAACTCTGGAACCAACGGATTTCGGTTTGTTGCTCGATCTAACAAACTTTCATCTTTATAATACCCACCAAAAGCCAGTGTATGATTACCTAACAACCAATTCCACTGTGTATTTGCAGTCCATGTTTCTAAATCAATACCCTTCGTTCCCACGACTGTATTTTCACGATCTGGGTTTTTAGAATTTTCATATTGAATATAAGATTTACTATCCAAATTATCGGTATATCGCCCATTATGCGTTAAGGCATAAACACTACGTATATTTCGACTTGCAGAGTCAGTACCTGTTGCCGCAACCGTTTTACCTGCCGTAGCCTCAGACTCTTGCGTGAAGAAATTTGCCTCTACAGCTAAGTCGTGTTGATCATTAAGCACATAAGTTAAACGTGAATTTAAACTTTCCGTTGTATGGCCTGTAAAACCACCTAAATAAGAGTCTTCTTTTCTCTCTAAACGATTTAGACCTAACTGCAAGCCAACTTTATCTTGAATAATCGGCCCTGCTAAATAAACAGAACCATTACGAATGTCTCCAGAATTATTTTTATCCTGAATAGTTGTGCCTAACTCAACATTCCCAGTCCAAACATCCGTCACCTTTTTAGTAATAATATTAATTACACCACCCATTGCATCCGAACCATACAATGTAGATGCTGGACCACGGATAATTTCAATGCGTTCGATAGATGCAACTGGTGGAAGAATATTTTTCTCCATACCGTAGTCATCGCCATTTGGGTTAACGTCTTTAGAATATTGACGCTTTCCATCGACTAAGAACAAGGTGTAATTCGAAGACATTCCTCGAATACTAACTGTTTGACTTGCATTTTCACCCGTAATGACAACACCCGGAACACTTCTCAAAACATCTGTAATATCGTTATATTCACGTTTATCTAATTCTTCACGGCTAATCACAGTAATTGATGCTGGTGCTTTTGAAACATCCTGCTCATAACCCGTTGCCGACACAACAATCGTCTGTAATTGTGTTGCTTCTTTCTCTTTTGTGGTTTCCACAACGTCATTTGCCATCGCAAATGAACTCATTGCCCCTACAACAGCCAAAGCTAAAGTTGATCTCGTCAGATTTTTACCCATAACGCATACACCCAAATACAAAAGAAGGAGAGATTGTGTAAATTTCGTAGGGCATTTTAACAAATGATAAACATATTGCAATTAATATTAATAATTATTCTCAGTTGCATTTTAGTTTTAGATAAAATATAACCCCCTAATTTAAGGAGGTTATTTGATAAAGTTGATTGAAATTTATTTGAAGTATGCGCCTTCCGCCTGCGTATGATCCGTCTGGTCAATCACACGACGTAACTCAGGAATGTGTTGTTGCAGAGTCGTTTCAACACCCTGTTTCAACGTGACATCAATTGCTGAACAACCTTGGCAACCACCACCGAATTTCAGTACAGCCGTTAAACCATGTTCTTCATCTTCAACAACTTCAACCAATGCACAGTTACCACCATGCCCTGCTAGACCTGGGTTAATTTCAGACTGAAGAATATACGTAATACGCTCTTCAATCGATGCATCAGGGCCTACGCGTGGTACTTTCGAGTTTGGTGCACGGAATGTCAACTGCCCACCAAAACGGTCTTTATTGTAATCAATCACCGCATCTAATAAATATGGAATAGACGGTGTGTCGATATACGCAGGAAAGTCTGGATAATCTTGACGGTAATCGGTTGGGATCACTTCTTCAGGCGCACTATATGCCATACAACATTCAGCACGTGGTGTACCCGGATTTTCAACAAATACACGTACAGCAATGCCCGGTGTATTTTGTTTTTCTAGTAAATCACGTAAATACTCTTGTGCAGTCGGAGTAATCAATAAGTTTGGAATTTCCTCTGCAACTGCAGTGCTGCTGTTCTCAGTCGACATAACAATCATTTCCTCAAGCTGAAGTTGCTATTTTAACTGAAGATGCGGGGTAATTAAAAAAAATCAACCAAAATTGTCGGATTTATTGTGAAAGTTCATCTTTTCGCTCAATTTAATGGCATTATGACCACAAGATAGTTATATGCAGAACATCTCAGAAATGTTGGATTTACCTTTTAATCATACAGTTACGATCATTATTATTACGGTCATTATTTCTATGGTGGCATTTTCAAATCAGAACGTGATGAACCGTCTGATTTTCTGGCCTCCTGCGATGCAACGTGGGCAATACGATCGTTTTATTACACATGGCTTTATTCATGCCGATGGTATGCATCTCCTGTTCAATATGTTCACCCTATTTTTCTTTGGCAGCATTATTGAAAGTTTTTACCGTCAATACTTCTATGAGTTAGGTTTTATTTTGTTTTATCTGGGTGGTTTAATTTTTGCCATTTTACCTAGTTATTTAAAACATAAAAATGATGTGCGCTGGGCAAGCCTTGGTGCTTCTGGTGCGGTCTCTGCGGTATTGTTCGCTTATGTGTTGTTTGAACCTTGGAAGCTGATTTTTGTGTTTTTTATTCCCGTACCTGCGATTATTTTTGCAGTGTTGTACGTGGCATATAGCATCTGGTCAGGTAAAAAAGGCAACTCCAACATCAATCATAGCGCCCATCTTTGGGGAGCTGCTTATGGGGTCATCATGACCTTAATTTTAGAGCCGCGTCTTATCCCACACTTTCTGAGCAAATTAACCCAGTTACCTATTTAAAGCCGAACCCCTAGATTGCAAATGGATTGCATCCATACGCATATAGGCTTAGTAACATTTTTTCACAGCAACGGGTGGTCCTGATTTTTAAAATAAACATCAGGACAACTATAAACCAAGGAAATTGCGATGAAAATAATCTCTATATTTGCAGCCTTGATGATCAGCCTCAGTTTTACAGCCTGTGCGGTACACACCCCTGAAGGGAGTATCATCGTCGATCCTGATCGTTCTTATTATCCTCATGGCCAAGGCGATTTCTGTCCACCCGGACAGGCCAAAAAAGGTCGCTGCTAAACTCAAAAGCCTTCTGTTCAGAAGGCTTTTTTATTACATATATTTTTACATAAATTTGGCATGAAATGCCAAGCAGGAATTTGATTTGGCATAGATAATGTTTACAACTGTATATAAATAGCAAATGCCAGTGAGATTTCTTGCATGTCCAATCCCTTAGATGGTCTTCAATTTCCAATTTACTCGAAAACACAAAAAGTTAGTACCTCACGTACAGGGAAAGAGATTATTGCAGAGGCCTTAGCCAATGTTGATCACCAAAGCTCTGTTACTGCACTTACAGAAAAGAACTGGCGTAAACAATATCCACGCTATTTTAAATCCTTAGTTGAATTTGGGATTCGTAATCAAATTGCGCCAATTCAAATGGCGCAAGATGGACTCAACAAAACACATAATGTATTTGAGTTTTATCGGGATGGGCAAAAACATCTCCTCAAAGATGTAATGTCACTTAAAACCACACCGCTGCATACCATTAAACTCAAAGGCGAAAGTGATGCTGCACCTGAGTGGTCAGTGCCTTATAAAGGCCAACAACTCAGAGGCAATGCATTACTCGCACAAATCCAAACATGGTTAGATGCTGGGATAATTGAACCCAGTCACGCTGAAGCACTGATTGCTTGTGTAGAGCATCCTGAATGGTTTGATTTATCTGATCGCACGATGGTTTTGTTCGGTGCAGCATCTGAAGCGGGTCCGCTCACATGGTTAGCCCAATGGAAAGCCAATATTGTGGCAGTTGATTTACCCAATAGACGCGTGTGGAGCAAAATTTTAGATACCATTCAACACGGCAATGCCACGTTATATGCCCCATCGGTTGAAGCTTTGAGCGCAGAAACGCCGGTGTCTGTGCTTAAAGAAAAATTGGGGGCGAACTTACTGACACAAGTACCTGAAATTGCACAATGGTTGGTACAAAACCCACATCAGTTAGATTTGGCCGCGATTGCGTATTTGGATGGTGAAAAGCATGTCCGTGTTTCCGTCGCGATGGACGCGATTATGCAACATGTCAGCGCGCACAAAGTAGATACCAGCTTGATGTATATGTGCACCCCTACAGATGTCTATGCAGTACCTGAAGAAGTCATTACGGCATCTGAACAAAAGTTCAGTGGCCGTTCTAAAACGCAGCAGATGATTAGCAAGAGTATTTCAACCCTCAGCGGACAACTGTTCTTTAAGAAAAACCTACATGACCTCGTCGAGTCAGATAATGACAAGTCTTACGGCATCACCGACTGTTTAGTGATTGAACAAGGGCCAAACTATGCGTTGGCTAAACGTATTCAGCAGTGGCGTGCAACGCTTGCTCGCTCGGAAGGTCAGCGTGTCAGCATCAACATTGCCCCATCAACCACCACACACTCCGTCACCAAAAATCCACTGCTCAAAGCCGCATTTAATGGGGCGAGCTTGTTTGATGTTGAAGCCTTTAAGCCCGCAACCACCAATGCCATTATGGCGGCTTTATGGATCCATGACCTGCGTAATCCTGAGTCTGTAGCCAATCCAGAGAACAAACTTGAACATCCATTAGAGCTGATGATGCATGGTGCCAATCACGGTGGCTTATGGCGTGTAGCTTATTTAGCACGTACCGCACTACCCTTTGCTGCGCTTTATGGTTTTGCCGCAGACAAGCTACCACTCAACAAAGTATTTGCTTTACTGAAAAAGTAGACCTTGAATACCCGCTTCAAAAATACAGAGCAAAAAAAGCGCTACCTTTTGAGTAGCGTTTTTTATCATTGGTTTTTACACATCAAATTAAACGAACTGCAGGAACAACCAGAACAAACCACCTGATAAACAGATTGTTGCTGGTAAGGTAAAGATCCAAGCCGAAAGAATGGTTCTTACTGTTGCAAAGTTCAGACCTGACTTATTTGCCACCATGGTCCCTGCTACCGCAGAGTTCAAGACGTGAGTGGTCGATACTGGCATACCAAAGCCATCCGCGGCTGCAATCGTAGTCATCGCCACCAATTCTGCTGACATACCTTGACCATAAGTCATATGGTTTTTACCAATACGCTCACCTACAGTCACGACAATACGCTTCCAGCCCACCATCGTACCTAGACCTAAAGCCAATGCCACAGCCACTTTCACCCATGTTGGGATGTACTGTAAGAATGAATCAAGGTTACTACGATATTCTTTTACTGTCTTTTTTCCCGCTTCCGACATCGCTGGCAATTGATCCGCTTTATCCAAACGTTTGAACGCTGTCGTGCTTAAGTACATGTCATTACGTAGTGCAGAAACTTCAGCTTCAGGAATAGCTTTAAGATCTCCATAATGGCCAACACGCTCACCCAAATGATCTGTCAAACTGGCTAAAGCAGGTACGACTTCTGGGGTTATTTCTTTGGTTTGAATATATTGCGTGATTACCGTACGGGCTTTTTCATCTGCAATATCGTTATGATTCGGATAAATCACAGCCGCAGTTTGATCTGAAAGTTGAGCAAATGACTGAATGTGCTGTGAATCTAAATTCTTATTTAAAGAATAAGCCAAAGGTACAATGCCAATCAAAATCAGCATGATTAGCCCCATACCTTTTTGACCATCATTTGAACCGTGCGCAAAACTCACACCGGTACAAGTAAAAATCAAAATGGCACGAATCAGTGGTGGTGGTGGTTTGTTGCCTTCAGGTGGTTGGAACAGTTCCATTTGTTTCTTAAAGATTTTTTTTACCAATAAGAATAACACTGCTGCAAAAGCAAAACCGATCATAGGTGAAAACAGTAAAGCTTTACCGACTTTAATCACCTGATCCATATCGACACCCGAAGCGCCGCTACCCGAATGCATCAGGTAGTTCATGATGCCCACACCTAAGATTGAACCAATCAAAGTATGTGAACTTGATGCTGGAATACCCAAGAACCATGTGCCCAAGTTCCACAAAATCGCAGCAATCAGCATGGCAAACACCATGGCAAAACCTGCGCCTGAGCTGACATTCATAATCAACTCAACGGGCAGCAGCGCAATAATACCGTAAGCAACTGCACCACTTGCGACCATAACCCCAAGAAAGTTACAGAAACCTGCCCACATCACCGCGACAGGTGCAGACAGTGCATTGGTATAAATGACCGTTGCAACCGCATTGGCAGTGTCGTGAAAGCCATTTACAAACTCAAAACCCAAAGCAATGAACAAGGCCGTCGCTAAAAGGATTAAAGAGTAAAGATTCAGTGCAGGAACATGCGATAAGTCAGCAGAAAGCTGAAAGCCAATATAAATTAGCGTTGAAATAATGACCGTTAAAAACACCGGCATAAAAAATTTCGGTGTAGGTACGTGCACATTCGTCGACTTGACCTGTGTCACGTGCACCTGATCTTGGACGGGAGGAATATTAGAATTCATGCAGACGGCTAAAGAGGATATCAATATCCCCTATTGTTCAATTTAATTGTGACAATTATATGACAAATGCGTGTCACATGAAGCCAATTTTTTCATAATTGGCTTATTTTAGATCAGCAGTAAATCGCTTATAAGCCTTGAACGCACTGTGCTGGCTCAAAATTTAATTTTTCGGTGCGGATTACGCTGAATTATTTTCTTACATTTGGCTGTGCTGTCTGTAACAATCTGCTCCAATCAATATTTTTTTCATCTCTAGTTATTCTGATTTATTAATATAGCGGGTCTATATTTCACTTTCATGAAAACCAAAGCTAAATCAGCCTTTTTTATTTGCCATATAGCCAATACCACTTGAATTAGGCATAAATCAACCTGCTTTTCTGCTAAAATATTGCACGTTTTGAAAACCTGTTTGTGAGTTTTGAATGTCTACACTTGCCACCTTAAAAGCACTTCTTGCCGAGCGCATCCTTATTATCGATGGTGCGATGGGCACCATGATTCAGCGTCACAAGCTCGAAGAAGAAGATTATCGTGGTGAACGCTTTGTAGATTGGGCTTCTGACCTCAAAGGCAACAATGACCTTTTGGTGCTAACTCAGCCACAAATTATCCAAGGCATTCATGAAGCCTACCTCGATGCGGGCGCAGACATTATTGAAACCAACAGCTTTAACGGCACACGCGTTTCTATGTCTGACTACCACATGGAAGATTTGGTTCCGGAGATTAACCGTGAAGCAGCGCGTTTAGCCAAAGCCGCTTGTGAAAAATATTCAACCCCAGACAAGCCACGTTTTGTTGCTGGTGTACTCGGTCCAACATCACGAACCTGTTCTATTTCGCCGAATGTCAACGACCCTGCGTTCCGTAATATTACTTTTGATGAACTGAAAGAAAACTATATTGAAGCGACGCATGCGTTGATTGAAGGTGGTGCAGACATCATCTTGATTGAAACTGTGTTCGATACCTTAAACTGTAAAGCAGCGATCTTTGCAGTCAAGGAAGTGTTCAAGCAACTTGGTCGCGAACTTCCACTCATGATCTCGGGCACCATTACCGATGCATCAGGTCGTACTCTTACAGGTCAAACTGCAGAAGCCTTCTGGAACTCGGTACGTCATGGTGACTTGCTGTCAATTGGTTTCAACTGTGCTTTAGGTGCAGACGCGATGCGTCCACATATTAAAACCATTTCCGATGTAGCAGATACTTTTGTTTCAGCGCATCCAAACGCAGGCTTACCCAATGCTTTTGGTGAATATGACGAAACCCCAGAACAAACCGCAGCCTTCATCAAAGAATTTGCTGAAAGTGGTTTGATCAACATCACCGGCGGTTGCTGTGGTACCACACCAGACCATATTCGTGCCATTTATAATGCCGTGAAAGATATTCAGCCACGCCAAGTGCCTGAAACAGTTCATGCCTGCCGTTTAAGTGGTTTAGAACCGTTTAATATTACTCAAGATTCACTGTTTGTGAACGTCGGTGAACGTACCAATGTCACCGGTTCGAAAAAGTTCCTACGTTTAATTCGTGAAGAAAACTTTGCCGAAGCTTTGGAAGTAGCGCAACAACAAGTTGAAGCTGGTGCACAGATCATCGACATTAACATGGATGAAGGCATGCTCGATTCGCAAAATGCGATGGTGCATTTCTTAAACCTTGTTGCCTCTGAGCCTGATATTTCACGTGTGCCGATCATGATTGACTCATCAAAATGGGAAATCATTGAAGCGGGCTTGAAGTGTGTACAAGGTAAGCCAGTCGTCAACTCGATTTCCTTAAAAGAAGGTTATGACGAGTTTGTCGAAAAAGCACGCCTATGCCGTCAGTACGGTGCTGCGATAATTGTTATGGCCTTTGATGAAACAGGTCAGGCAGATACCGCAAAACGTAAGCGTGAAATCTGTAAACGTTCTTATGACGTTTTGGTTAATGAGGTGGGCTTCCCTGCCGAAGATATTATTTTTGACCCGAACGTGTTTGCAGTCGCAACAGGGATTGAAGAACATAATAACTATGGTGTGGATTTTATTGAAGCCACAGGTTGGATTAAGCAAAACTTACCGCATGCTATGATCTCAGGTGGTGTCTCTAACGTCTCCTTCTCCTTCCGTGGTAATGAACCTGTACGTGAAGCGATTCACTCTGTGTTCCTTTACTATGCCATTAAACAAGGCATGACCATGGGGATCGTCAACGCGGGTCAAATGGCGATTTATGACGATATTCCAAAAGAACTGAAAGATGCTGTTGAAGATGTTGTTCTGAATCAAAACCAAGGTGAATCAGGTCAAAACGCCACAGAAAAATTGCTTGAAGTGGCAGAAAAATTCCGTGGTCATAGTGGCGCGCAGCGTGAAGCTGAAAACCTTGAATGGCGCAATGAGTCAGTTGAAAAGCGTCTCGAATATGCGTTGGTAAAAGGCATCACTACCTATATCGACGAAGATACCGAAGAAGCCCGCCTCAAAGCCAAACGTCCACTGGATGTGATTGAAGGTGCATTGATGGATGGCATGAACGTGGTCGGTGATTTATTCGGTTCGGGTAAAATGTTCCTACCGCAAGTGGTAAAATCTGCGCGTGTGATGAAACAAGCCGTAGCTTGGCTGAACCCGTACATCGAAGCCGAAAAAGGCAATGCACAATCTAAAGGTCGTGTGTTAATGGCAACGGTAAAAGGCGACGTACACGATATTGGTAAAAATATCGTAGGCGTGGTCTTGGGCTGTAATGGTTATGACATCGTTGACCTCGGCGTCATGGTTCCTGCGGAAAAAATCCTGCAAACCGCGATTGATGAAAAATGTGACATCATCGGTTTATCAGGTTTGATCACGCCATCTTTAGATGAAATGGTCTTTGTTGCCAAAGAAATGCAGCGTAAAGGTTTTGACATTCCTTTATTGATTGGTGGTGCAACCACATCGAAAGCGCATACTGCGGTTAAAATTGATCCGCAATATTCAAATGATGCAGTGATTTATGTTGCCGATGCCTCTCGTGCAGTGGGCGTGGCAACCACCCTACTCTCAAAAGAAATGCGTGGTAATTTTATTGCTGAGCATCGTGCTGAATATGCCAAGATTCGTGAACGCTTAGCCAATAAGCAACCAAAAGCAGCCAAACTCAGCTATGCCGAATCAATCGAAAATGGCTTTAAAGTCGATGCGAATTATGTGCCACCGATTCCAAATACAATGGGAACACATGTCCTCACCAACTACCCACTTGTAACATTGGTGG